>JADMIO011432739.1_pt1 | contig 93015 bp, 80 predicted proteins | sample 8958161 | NCBI WGS metagenome assembly JADMIO01 (sample SAMN16585339, study PRJNA669376) | soil metagenome | isolation source: Crop rotation soil | place: USA: Cullars Rotation, Alabama | collected 2011
GCCGCGACTTCAAGTCACGTGAATTCCAAGCTTCGGATCCCACTGTGCTGGAAAGATCATGAGAACAATTACCTTTTCTATTTTTTTCCAGCTTCTTCTTCAAATAACCTTACTTAATGCACAGGCTCCTGCTCTTCAATGGCAAAAATCTTTAGGCGGAAGTGAAAACGACTTTGCTTTCAGCGCGCAGCAAACCAAAGATGGCGGCTATATAATTGCGGGTGAAACGGCATCTTTCGATGGAAATGTTACGGGCAATCACGGGGATGAGGATTTTTGGGTCACGAAGCTTGACGGGAAGGGAAATTTAACGTGGCAAAAAGCACTTGGCGGTTTTGGCGATGAAGCTGCATTCGCTGTAGAGCAGACAACAGATGACGGATATATCCTGGCAGGGCAGGCAAGTTTATCAAGTGGCAACGTGACCGGTAATCATGGCAACCTCGATTTCTGGGTAGTGAAGCTGGATAAAAATGGCAATCTTTTGTGGCAGAAATCCTTGGGGGGCTCTAATTCTGACCATGCAACTTCGATCCAGGAAACAACCGATGGAGGGTATATTGTTGCCGGCTCTTCTGCTTCAAATAATGGAAATGTCAGCGGACATAATGGTACAACATTCTTCAGTGACTACTGGGTTGCAAAGCTCGATGCGGGTGGCAATATCATGTGGCAGGATTCCTATGGGGGAAGTGTGGATGATTTTGCATTCAGCGTTCGTCAGACCAAGGATGGTGGTTATATAGTTGCCGGAAATTCGGAATCCGATGATGGCGATGTAACCGGCGTGCACGACATTGTATATGGTGATATGTGGGTGATCAAGCTTGATCCAAATGGTGTTTTGCAATGGGAAAGAGTTTATGGCGGAAATGATTACGACCTGGCTAACAGCATTCGCCAGACTACTGACGGGGGTTATATAATTGGAGGGTTTTCACGCTCACATGATGGAGACATCACCAACAATCATGGTAACTACGATATGTGGGTAGTAAAAACCAATGATAAGGGAGATATTACCTGGCAGAAATCTTTGGGAGGAAGCAACGGCGACTTTGGATATGGAGTTGAGCAAACTCCTGATGGAGGATACATCGTCAGCGGCGGAACCAGTTCAACCAATGGTGACGTGACAGGCAACCATGGGAACGAGGACTTCTGGGTAATCAAGCTGGATGCCAACGGCAATTTAAAATGGCAATCTGCGCTTGGCGGCAGCGGCTTCGATGAAGCAAAAACAGTGGACCAGGCAAGCGATGGAGGTTATATTGTTGCGGGGTATTCAGGATCCAACAATGGGAATGTTTCCGGTAATCATGGCCAGAATGATTTCTGGGTAACCAAGCTTTTCTCCTGCAATTGTATCCCTCCTATCGCCGGACTGAACACCTTAAATGTAACTGCTTCTGCCGCAAAAATTGTGTGGGACACAGTGGGATGTGTGCTGGCTTACAAAATACAGTACCGGATTTCCGGAAGCAACAACTGGACTACTAAGAAAGTGTTCGGAAATCATGGTGTAAAAAAATTAAGCGGCCTGGCTCCTGCAACGACTTACGAGTGGAAGGTTGCATCTCAATGCAGTGCCGGATCGTTTTCAGGCTTTTCTGCAGTTCAAACATTCACAACAGATCCCTTGCGTGAAGAAGCCGGCGGCGTAGTGATATTCGCGCCTGTCATCCAGCTTTCCTTGTCCCCGAATCCTGCTACAGATTTCCTGAACCTGCAAATTATATCCGAGGGGGAGGATATGGTGATGGAAATGTATGATGCAAGCGGAAGAATGGTTCTTCAGAAGAACCTGACGGTCCAAGGTATATTCGATGAGCAAATTTCAGTGAGCCAATTGCCGGCAGGTGTTTACCTAATCTCACTTAAATCAGCCAATGCCTTCACCACAGCCAGGTGGATCAAGGAATAGGTAACAACATTTAATAAAACCGGAATTTGCTGCAACCCGCTCGATCAGTTGCCAGCAAACTCCGGTTTACAAAAGTCGACGCACTATGGAAAAACTTTTTTACGCCAGGAGTATATCACCTCATTTTAAAAAGGTAGTTAAAGTCGTAAGATGAAGATGATAAACCAGGTGAGCTATTCACTTTTCCCTAAGCTGTCCAGTGCCGGCAGTGCTTTGTATTCAAAGTCGAAAAGCGCCTGGTTCTCCCACGTTGAACCGTCTGTGGCCATTGGTCCTTTAAATGCAACCCAATCTGCAGCCCAATAACAGACACCGGCATTATCATAATCAGAAGACTGCTTCATGATAGACACCAGTGCACTCATAAAATTGGCCTGCCCTTCAGGTGTTGCAGGAAATTCCGGGATGAGCTGATTATCCAATCCAATTAAATTGTTTGTCCAGTCATTCCAGCCGAGAGTCCAGGGATAAGCGGTCTCTGCAATCACCACAGGCTTTTGAAACTTTGAAGAGAGTCCATCAATTACAGTTTCTACAGTTGCCAAATCTTTTCCATGCCAGTTAGGATAATAAGATAGTCCGATGATATCGAAATCAGCATTCAGGGAAGTAAGGTTTTGAAAATAATCATCAGAACCATTCAGTCCGGCATAGTGCACAATGATTGCTGTTGTGGGTAAGACCGTTCGAACTGCAGTGATGGCTTCCTCTAGCAATGATTTGAAATTGCTCCAGTCCTCCCCGCTGGTTGTATAAATCTTACCATCTTCCCACAAAATGCCATTGTTTGTTTCATTTCCAACCTGCACAAAATCGGGTGCCGCATTATTCTGGGCCAGCGCTGTAAGCGTGTTTTGAGTATATGCTGAAATGCTGTCATTAAGTACCTCAAAGCTTAGGTTGCTCCATGCTGCCGGCTTGGTCTGGATTGCCGGGTCAGCCCACGTATCTGAATAGTGAAAATCCAGCCAAAACTTCAATCCTTGCGCTTTTATCTGTTTGGCAAACTCCATCACTTCAGGTAGCGAGGAATGGACCGTTGCCGGAGCATACCAAAGCCTTAACCGGATGGTGTTGATCCCTTTTTCCTGCGCTAATTGAAGAATTGGCTTGACTTCGTTACTGTCAAAAAAAGAAATATTAAAGCTCAAAATTTCCGGGGTGAATGAAAGATCCAGTCCCCGGATGAAAAATGGTTCAGAAGGTGCAGGTGGTGGCGGAGTAACAGGTTCATTCTTTTTGCAGGAAAATATTGACGAAGCAAAAAAAATAACCAGCAGACTTCTTATCAGGAATGATACATGTCTTTTTGTTTTATTTTCTATTTCCCACACAGGAGTCATAATTCTTAATTAACAAATTATAAACCAACACAACCTGGCTCAATCATGCTGCACCGGCAGTTATGCGGCCGTTATTCGGACTTCTAATCTCTGAACTTTATGCAACATATACAATTAGTGTATTCAGGAAACTCTTTAAAATCCGGGAAGAAATATTGTGCTGGATCACTTGCTCAAGCAGCAAATACAAACCTCGGAGAAAGATCTTCATGGAACTTTGTGCTTCCCAGATTCTTTGTAGCTTTTTATTCATCTTAAAGACCTCTCTGTATTTCAAACAATTCAACTTTTAAAAAGGATAAGCCTTTTCTTATCTTGCGGCCGCATTTTTTTTAAACATTTAACCGGAGAAAAATGAATTATGATCTGATTGTTATTGGCAGCGGACCAGGTGGCTATGTTGCTGCCATCAGGGCATCTCAGCTTGGATTGAAAACAGCCATTGTCGAGCGCGAAGCATTAGGTGGTATCTGCCTGAACTGGGGATGTATTCCCACGAAGGCCCTGTTGAAGAGTGCACAGGTATTTGACTATTTACGCCATGCAAGCGATTACGGTGTGGTGGCAACAGATTATAAAACCAATTTTGAAGGAATGGTAAAACGCAGCCGTGATGTAGCAAACAGCATGAGCCGGGGCGTGCAGTTTTTGATGAAGAAGAACAAGATCGATGTCATTAACGGGGTTGCGAAAGTGAAGCCCGGGAAAAAAGTAGCAGTCCAGGATACGGCAGGAAAGCAGGGAGAGTACACGGCGAACCATATCATCATCGCCACGGGAGGTCGTTCCAAAGAGCTTCCTAATTTCAGGCAGGATGGAAAGAAAATAATCGGGTACCGCGAAGCCATGGTGCTGCCGAAGCAGCCTGAAAGAATGGTGATCATTGGTGCAGGTGCAATCGGAAGTGAGTTTGCCTATTTCTATAATGCAATTGGCACAAAGGTTACATTGGTTGAATTCATGCCGAATATCGTCCCCGTTGAAGATGAAGAAGTATCAAAGGAGCTGGAAAAAAATTTCAAAAAGCAGGGCATTACCGTACTCACCAATTCAGCAGTGGAAAAAACAGACACGTCGGGATCAGCCATCAAGGTCACCATAAAAACTCCGCAGGGAATGCAGCAGGTGGAGTGTGATATTGTATTGTCTGCAGCCGGTGTAGCAACGAATATTGAAAATATCGGGCTGGAAGAAACCGGGATTAAAACTGAAAAAGGAAAAGTTGTGGTGGATGATTTTTACCGGACCAATGTTGCTGGCTGCTATGCCATTGGAGATATCGTGAAAGGGCCGGCCCTCGCACACGTCGCAAGTGCAGAAGGAATTACCTGTGTTGAAAAGATTGCCGGCAAAAATCCTGAGCCACTCGACTATAACAACCTGCCGGGATGTACCTATTGCTCACCGGAAGTAGCATCTGTAGGGCTTACCGAAAAGGCAGCGAAAGAGGCAGGTCATGAAATCAAAGTGGGAAAATTTCCGTTCAGCGCTTCCGGTAAGGCCAAAGCCGCCGGTGCACCGGAAGGTTTTGTCAAGCTGATTTTCGACGCAAAATATGGGGAGTTTCTTGGAGCACACATGATTGGATACAACGTTACTGAACTCATCGCAGAGTGTGTTGTCGCGCGAAAGCTGGAAACCACAGGCCACGAAATCATTAAGAGCGTTCATCCTCATCCGACCATGAGCGAAGCAATAATGGAAGCTGCAGCAGCTGCTTACGGAGAAGTGATCCACCTGTAGTCAATTCGGGAACGGACTATAATAATCATTGCTGAGTTTGATGGAACTATAGATTTTTCCCTGACAATACCGAATTTGCCTTTTATTTCCCATTAACTTTATACCTTGTACCATCATGCTGTCGCATAAAGCAAAATACGGGCTTAAAGCTGCTTTTTTCCTGGCTCGCCGATATGAAGAGGGACCTGTATTGATATCAGACCTGGCCACAGCAGAATACATTCCTAAAAAATTCCTGGAGCACATTTTACTGGAGCTGAAAAAACATGGCATCCTGTATAGCCGCATGGGTAAGGGCGGCGGGTATTCTCTTGCAAAACCTCCTGATAAAATTTACCTCGGTCAAATAATCCGTGTGCTCGATGGTCCGCTTGCACCGGTGCAGTGTGTAAGTAAGACAGCTTACGTCCGCTGTGTGGAGTGTAAAGATGAGCGCACCTGCGAGATACGCAGGGTAATGAAGCACGTAAGAGATGCCACCGCCGCCATTCTTGATCGCACCTCTCTTGCCGACGCCATGGTGGCAAAGATGGCCTTGGCCAGGTTGTAACCTCCGATATTTCCTTAATCCCCGGTGAGCTTTTTTCATTGATAATCAGCCGCTGCATATTTAATGTTATGGAGTGAAAAAATATTTTTCAACAATCTACCATTTCTATAGAATATATCTACATTTGTGCATTCCAAAACCAAAACTCATTCTTATGAAACGAATAATTACAAGCATCATTCCTGCATTCATTTTTATTCTCTGGCTGGGAAGCAACGCTTTTGGAGGAACAGAACTTCCGGCTCTTGTTAACTCACTTCCGGTGGATACACCAAAAAAGGAAGCCGCACCTCCACCGCAAATGCTCACGTTTCCCATCTCCTCAATTACTGCAAAAATGACGCTGAACGGATACAGCCAGGTCCGCTACCAGTATTACCTCGACGACAAAACTCCAAGCAGCTTCGATATCAGGAATGCGCGCCTGATGCTGCGAGGCACTGTACTGAAAAACTTTGGATATAACTTCCAGTGCGACTTCGCACCTCCCACGGTTCGCCTGATGGATGCTTCGCTCTCTTATACATTTAACAAGTATGCAAAACTGACCGGTGGTCAGCAAAAAGTTCCCCTCTCCTACGAGAGCTTAAGAACGGATTATGATATTCACAGCATGAGCCGTTCCCAGGTAGTGGAAGCACTTACAGCACGTTCCAAGGATGTGCTGGCAACTGCCTCTTCCACAACAGCGGTTAATAATAACGGTCGCGACATAGGCGTGCTGTTCAGCGGCGGAATACCCAACGAGGCTACGCAATCAACATGGGTCGATTATTACCTCGGTGTTTTTAACGGCATGGGCATCAACAGGGGTGATGCTGACAAGCACAAGGATATTTCAGGACGCGTTGTAGGGCATCCTGTAAAGAATCTCGGTATTGGTGGATCATTTTACCAGGGAAAAGCAACTTACGGTGCAGATGTCGCCACTCCTAAAACCCGCAACCGCTTTGGATTTGAAGCCTATTATGAAGATGGCAAGCGCATTTATGCTGCCGCTGAATTCCTCCAGGGCAAGGACAGTGCAACTACAAAACAAGGCTACTATGCAATGGTGGAAGGATTCATTCTTCCCAAAAAATTTGCTGCACTCGTGAAATACGATTGGTACGATCCCAATACAGACGCTGCCAAGAATACCGATGCATCTACCATCTACAGCTTCGCGCTCAACTGGTATTTTGCTGCGTTCACCAAGATACAACTCCAGTATGACTACCGGCGCGAAGAGGGCGGCGATGCAGCACAAAAGAAAAATGACCTGATCTCCATCCAGGGACAGGTATTCTTCTGATCAATGTAAGTCTCGGGAAAACCAGAGCTCAGGAATCCTTCATCATCTGAAAAGCAATTATCTCCGACCAGTTTGGTCTATTAATCTATTGAAAAGATAAAGCCTATAGAATTAGTAGATTTATTCAAAAAGATTTCTACATTTGACACCGAAGCATAAAAAAAAGAAAATTGGAAACGACATAAAAAACTCAACCATGAAACAAAAATCCCTGCTCTTCTCTCTCTTTATTTTACCTGTTGCCGCTCTTCTTAATTTTTCTTCTCACGAAAAAAATACTTCACCTCCTTCAAAAGATCTTACAGGCAAAATCACCATGTCGGGTGCTTATGCGCTTTACCCGATGGCTGTAAAATGGGGAGAAGAATTCAGGAAACTTCACCCGGGGGTATCATTCGACATACAGGGTGGTGGCGCAGGCAAAGGAATGACAGATGTGCTTTCAGGAACGGTGAATCTCGGAATGGTTTCAAGAGATATATCTCCGGAGGAAGAAAAAAAAGGTGCCTTTGGAATTGCGGTTTGCAAAGATGCAGTGATTCCTACTATCAATGTGAACAATCCCTTTATGGCAACCATAAAGCAAAAGGGAATTACAAAACAGCAGTTCTACAAAGTATTCGTAAGCGGTGAAATCACAACCTGGGGCGAGCTGCTTGGAGTTAAAAGCAGCAAAGCAATAAAACTGTTTACCCGATCCGATGCGTGCGGTGCAGGGGAGTCATGGGCAAAATACCTGGGATACAAACAGGAAGATCTTTTAGGTACGGGCGTATTCGGAGATCCCGGTCTTGCGCAGGCCGTTTCGAAAGATCCCTACGCACTCGGATACAACAACATCAATTTCGTATACGATGTAAAGAGCCGTCAACCCCAGGCCGGCCTTTCAGCCTGTGCGATCGACTTCAACGCAAACGGAGTATATGAGGGCAGTGAGAATGTTTACAGTTCTCTGGATGCAATCGATGATGCCATCCTTGCAGGTGTCTATCCTTCTCCCCCGGCACGCCAGCTCTTTTTTGTTTCAAAGGGCAAGCCTTCCAATCCTCTTGTAGTTGCCTTCCTTCAATGGGTGCTTGCCGATGGTCAGAAATACATTGATGAGGCCGGTTATGTTAAGCTATCCTCTGACTTGCTGAAAAAAGAATCTGCCACACTGGGATCAAATAAAGTCAATTAAAAAATAAAAAATCATGTCGTTATCGGGAAGAATTCTACGCGATAAAATAGCAGGCAAATCGGTTTTAGGGATCAGCATTCTTACAGGCATCCTGTTGTTCCTAATTATCGGAGGTCTTTACCTGAAATCACTTCCAATCCTGCAGACCCATTCACTCGGTGACTTGCTTTTTAAATCTGTCTGGAAGCCTAGGAAAAATGAATTCGGCTTCCTGCCTTACATCATGGGCACCATCTATGTAACCCTGATCTCCATCACCATTGCAGTTCCCCTTTGCATTCTTTGCTCTATTTACCTTTCCGAATATGCAAATAAGAAAGTGAAGAGCTTTGTTACTTCACTCGTTGATATACTTGCGGGAATACCGTCAGTAATATTCGGCATCTGGGGCATCATCCTGATTGTTCCGCTGGTTGCCGATAAGATCGGACCCTTTTTCGGAGTGGATGACAGCACAGGGTATAGCATACTCACCGGCGGCATTGTGCTCGCTATTATGGTCTTTCCGATTGTGATCCACATCATGCTTGAAGTGCTGAGAACAGTTCCGGTTGAACTAAGAGAGGCCTCGCTCTCTCTTGGAGCAAATAAGTGGGAAACCATAAAGAAGGTGGTGCTGAGAAAGGCAATGCCCGGGATAGTTGCCGCCATTGTGCTTGGATTTTCAAGGGCGTTTGGTGAAACACTCGCCGTGCTCATGGTGGTAGGAAACACCGCCCTGGTTCCGAAATCAGTTTTCGATTCAGGATACCCGCTTCCCGCTTTAATTGCGAATAACTACGGAGAGATGATGTCGATTCCGCTTTATGATTCCGCGTTGATGTTTGCGGCCTTGCTCCTGCTTACCGTGATTTTACTTTTCAATATCGCAGCAAGGGTAGTGATGATCCGTGTGGAAAGAAACATGGCCTGATAAATGAATCACCTGCATGAAATTCTTAAAACAATTTTAAAATATGAAATGGAGAAAGATCGAAGAAAAAGTTTTCAATGTGCTGATTCGCATTGCTACGGTCCTGATCATAGGAAGCTTGTTTGTGATCCTGCTTACAATTTTATGGAAAGGCCTGCCTGCCATGACCTTGGACATGATCACTAAAACTCCCAGCGGCGGATTTTACCTTGGAAAGGAAGGAGGTGTGCTGAATGCAATTGTCGGCTCACTTTACCTGGGCGTTGGTGCCAGCCTCTTTGCACTCATCCTGAGCATTCCTGTTGTAGTGTACATGAATATCTATGCAAATCCAAACTCTAGGTTTGTACAGTACATCCGGGTATCACTAGATATTCTCTATGGCATTCCTTCAATCGTATATGGAGCGTTTGGCTTTATCATCATGTTGTTCTTCGGCTTAAAGGTTTCCCTGCTTGCAGGTATAATCACCGTCGGACTGCTTGTGCTTCCCATCATGGCGCGCACAATGGATGAGGTGATCCGGACCATTCCGAAAGAATTGAATGATGCCTCCTACTCTCTCGGGGCAACTAAGTGGGAAACGTCGATGAAGGTAATACTCAGGCAGGCCTTCCCCGGCATTCTCACGGCAATACTCCTCGGTTTCGGCAGGGCCATTGGCGATGCTGCCTCAGTGATTTTTACAACGGGCTTCACCGATAATGTGCCTACCACTATCTTCCAGCCCGCGGCCACGCTGCCGCTTGCAATCTTTTTCCAGCTTGGCTCTCCGATTGAAGAAGTTGTTAACCGGGCCTATGCTTCGGCATTGATTCTTACAGTACTCATTCTCATCATCAGCATCAGCAGCCGGCTGCTTACCCGCCGGTTTAAAAAGAACGTCATAAACTAAACTTCATCCTATGCAAACTACTGCACAACCCTTCATCCGGGAAGACTTCACCACCACCCTTCCGCGCACAAATGGAGTTGAGAAAATAAACCACGCGAATGGCATGAAAACCCATATCAGCGTGAGAAACCTCAGCATCAGCTATGGTAATTCCAGGATTCTAAAGGATGTTTCAATCGATATTCCTGATAAAAAGATCACCGCGATCATAGGCCCCTCCGGCTGCGGTAAAACTACCTTGCTCAAGACGTTCAACCGCCTTATCGAATCCGCTGACGGGATCAAAATCAATGGGGAGGTGCTCGTTGATGGTGAAAACATCTATGGTCATAAAGTGGAGGTAACAAACATGAGGAAGAAGATGGGCTTACTTTCCCAGCGGCCAATGCCTCTGCCGATGTCCATCTTCGATAACATTGCTTATGGCATGCGCATCCACGGTCTCAGGAAGAAAAAGAAGCTTGAAGAAAAGGTGGAGTATTACCTGAAGCAGGCCAGCTTGTGGGAGGAAGTAAAGGACCGCTTGCATACTCCCGCCACAAGACTTTCAATTGGACAGCAGCAACGACTTTGCCTTGCACGCGGCCTTGCAGTAGAACCTGAAATCATCCTGGGTGATGAACCCACTTCAGCACTCGATCCGATCAGCAGCCAGCGCATTGAAGAAAAGTTTGTGGAGCTGAAAGACAGGTACACCATCATTATGGTTACGCACATCCTCCGCCAGGCACGCCGTGTCGCCGACTACATCATCTTTATGTATCTCGGAGAAATCATCGAGCATGGCCCTGCACACGAGCTGCTTGAGAACCCACGGAAGGAAATGACGCGCGAATATGTGAAAGGCGTCATCAGCTGACAGGGATTCAAAAGACATCCTTTAAATGCTCCTGATAATCGATGACGCAGCCCATACTTGCAAATTCTAAACATTCACTCAAAAATGATGCACTATGCTTTCGAAAAAAGCCAAATACGGTTTGAAGGCAGCCATCTATCTCGCACGTAATTACTATAACAGCGACGCAGCCATTATCATTTCTGAATTGTCAAAGGAGGCATACATACCTCGTAAATTCCTTGAAAAAATATTATTGCAGCTCAAAACCAGCGACATTCTTCAAAGCAGAATGGGAAGACATGGCGGCTATACACTTTCCCGGCCACCGGATAAGATTTTCCTCGGAGAGATCGTTCGCCTCCTCGATGGGCCCATAGGCCCCCTCCCCTGTGTCAGCCAGTACGCGTACCAGCCTTGTTATGATTGCAAAGATGAACGTACGTGTGAGATACGAAAGGTGATGAAGCTTGTTCGTGATGCTACTGTCTCTATTCTTGATAAGACAACCCTGGAAGACGCCCTCCATGCAAATTTCCAGCTTATGAATATTGCCTGAATATATTCTTACCGATTCTATTTATTTATCACTATAGCTTGTTATTGAATATTTTATAACTTTCGCCTTAGTTCGACCATTTCGGTAGAACTAAACCATCGTAAAACCCCATTTTAAACCTACCTGGAAATGAACCGGACCTCATTTTCAGGAAAACTTTTCTGCCAACGAAAGAAATATTTACATGGTCTCAAAGCTCTCGTCTGATCAGGTACTCAGTTTCCTGATCATTATTTGCGTTCTGCTCATTAGCGCCCGTGTACTTGGGGAGATTTTTCGCAAATTCAGGCAACCTGCTGTCATTGGAGAGCTGCTGGCCGGAATCATTCTTGGCCCCTCCATTTTAGGCACCTATTTCCCCGACTTCTTCAATTCAGTCTTCGTTAAGCCCACGCAATCATTTGTTGCATTCGATGGTCTTTCAAGGATTGGAATCATATTCTTATTGTTTGTTGCCGGGATGGAGGTGGATCTTCACAACCTCAGGCAACGCGGAAAAGCTGCAGCAAAAATCAGCTTGTCCAGCGTCCTCTTTCCGTTTGTGATCGGCTTCGGCACCGTATGGATTTTCTATGAAAAGTTTTTTCTGACCGCCGGGGATAACAAGCTCGTGCCTGCAATGTTTATGGGCACTGCACTTTGCATTACAGCACTTTCTGTTGCCGCCAAGATCCTGATAGATATGGACCTGATCAAAACACGGTTCGGCAACATGATCCTGACGGCGGCAATGGTGAATGACTTCATTGGGTGGATGCTTTTCAGCATTGTTATAAATATTGCAAACCTCGGAAGCGAAGGATTGAATGTGTGGGAAACTGTGATCGCTGTAGTAGGATTTGCAGTTATATTGCTCTCATGGGGCAGAATTGTAATCAATAAAGGATTTGAGCTGGCAAATAAATATCTGACCAATCCCGGCAGCAATATCACTTTCGCAATAGCAATGTGTTTTCTCGGCGCGCTCTTCACAGAATGGGTTGGAATACACGCGATTTTTGGCGCTTTCCTGATGGGAGTGGCAGTAGGCGCGTCGAAAAATTTTGAAAAAAATTCCCGGGAGATACTCTACCAGTTTATTACCAACATATTTGCACCGCTGTTCTTTGTTTCGATTGGTCTGCGTGTTAACTTCATTGCCAACTTCGACTGGAGAATTTGCCTTCTTATTCTCAGCATTGCTTCTGCGGGAAAAATCATGGGTGGCACAATAGGTGCAAAGCTAAGTGGCTTCCGCACCAACAAGGCCCTGGCTGTTGGCTTTGGTATGAATGCGCGGGGGTCTATGGAAATAGTGCTTGGCCTTCTCGCACTTCAAACAAGGATCATCGATGAACGGGTTTTCGTTGGCCTGGTGCTAATGACCATCATCACGGTGATTGCCGCAGGTCCGGCCATTTCGTTCTTCCTGAAGCGTCATGACCAGGAAATGGAAAGAAAGGAACAAGCCAGCATTGCAGGCCGGCAGCAGGAAGAAATTTCAACGGTTGACGGGGTGCCCGCAGTCGACAAAATACTATAAGATCTTTCCTGGGGTCTCACGGATTTTCAGAGCCCTTGATTGCACAACCCTTATATCTCTTCCCGTTTATCAGTATTGACACGGAATATCCGTATTCATTTTCAGACATTCCATCGCTGCAAGTTTCCTTTTTGAATACTGCATTCAGCGAAGTTTGATTCGCATAGTTGTTTGAACTGTATATGAACACCTCGTCGTTCACGATTTTAGGCGGAAAGTATTCGAAAAGATAAACACTGCTCGTGCTGTAATCCTTCAGCGCGATGATATTTTCTTTTTGCGAAACCTGCAGTGACCAGTTTGGCTCGTTCCCAATTCCCCAGAAGTCATACGGTATGCAGGTATTCCGGTAATTTTTTTGCTCAAATGTCCGAATCTCTTTTACCACCAGCAGGCTGTCAAATCCTTTCGCGGCCAAATCTTCAGTTGCCGGTTTCGTGATGCCTTTTAATTCAACATAAACATATTCGTAAGGGAAAGCAGGCGTGTGGAGAAAAATGGTATGGTACAACTCCTCCATTTGATTGGTGGAGTCCACTACGAAGTAATCCTCATCTTCATGTTCGCAGCTTCGAAAGCTCCTGATATTTTTCCCTGTAACAAATAAGCCTTTGTAGATCTTTGCTGATGAAGTCTCCTGGTTAACGGATGGAGATGCAGGCGTAAGGGAAGGTAATTCTTTCTTTTCATGCTTGCACGAAAGAGCAATCACAAAACAACTGATCAGCAAGGGGTGTTTCATGATGAAAGCATTTCTGATCTGGAAGATACGACTTCCCTGCCTTTTTGAATTCGCGATGAACTGGTAAAATAATTTAACCTGATGCGAGGGGAAAATACACCCACTCATTTCCGTTTGTCGTTTACAATTGTCAAATCGGGATTTATTTTTGAATATTACCCAAAAAAACTTTTATGGCTGCACTGAACATTCAGCATACCGTACTGGAAAAATTTTTGAGCTATGTGAAAATAGATACTCAATCGGATCCTGAATCTTCCTCTGTTCCAAGCACTGAAAAGCAAAAAAACCTTTCAAGGCTATTGGTGGAGGAGCTGAAATCGATGGGAATTTCAGATGCACACTTGGATGAATTCGGAATTGTATATGCTACAATTCCTTCCAACTCTTCGAAGGACGTTCCAGTAATTTGTTTTTGTTCGCACGTCGACACTTCACCCGATTGCAGCGGTGAAAATGTAAATCCCGTCCTTCATGAAAATTATGAGGGAAAGGACATTACGCTGCCCAAAGACCATAGCGTTGTAATTCGTGCAAGCGAGCACCAGGACTTGGCTCAGCAGGTGGGAAACGATATCGTTACATCCGATGGAACCACGCTGCTGGGAGCAGATAATAAAGCAGGGGTGGCCGCCATTATGGATGCTGCAAGTTTTCTTATGACCCATCCTGATATAAAGCATGGCAGCATTAAAATTCTCTTCACACCCGATGAAGAAGTGGGCCATGGAGTAGATCATGTGGATATGAGTAAGCTTGGGGCGCAGTATGGATATACCGTGGATGGTGAAACGGCCGGTACACTGGAGGATGAGACATTTTCAGCCGATATGGTTATCCTTACGATAAATGGAATCAGTGCACATCCCGGCTTTGCGAAGGGCAAAATGGAAAATGCCATCAAGATAGCTTCTGCCATTGTAGCCTCACTTCCCGATAACAAGCTGTCTCCGGAAACAACACAGGGCCGTGAAGGATTTGTTCACCCGGTTAGTGTAAACGGAATGCTGGAACAGGCAACAATCAAATTCATCATTCGTGATTTTAGCGAGGAGGGATTGCATGGAAAGGAAAGATGGCTGAAGGGGCTCACCGAAGAAGTAATGAAGGCTTACCCGCGTTCCACTTTTGATTTTAAAGTGGTGGAACAGTACCGAAACATGAAAGCAATTCTTGACCAGCATCCACAGGTATCAGAATATGCAATGGATGCGATGCGACGGGCTGGTCTAAAGCCTGAGCGAAGAAGCATTCGTGGAGGCACCGATGGATCCCGCCTTTCATTTATGGGTATGCCCTGCCCGAATCTTTTTGCCGGCGAGCATGCATTTCATTCTAAGCTGGAGTGGGTTTCTGTGCAGGATATGCAAAAGGCGACTGAAACCATAATTCACCTCTGCATAATTTGGGAAGAGAAGAGCTGAAACTATATTAAAATTTGTACGTCATGCCCAGTCCTGTTCCTGTTGGGTATAATGAAAGACGATCCGGATCTTTTGCCTTATGTATTACCGGCACCATATAACCGATGGTTGCCCCCACGGCAAAGCCGGTAATAACATCCGTAGGAAAATGCTTGCCGGCCTTATATCTTGAAAATCCCACGAAGCCTGGAACTGCAATCGCAGCGCCCCATACAAAAGGCACCAGCTTTGAATGTGGCCTGAAATCCGTAAATACCTTGGCACCGTAGAAAGTTGCGGCTGCCGCAGTGGAGGTGTGCCCGCTAAAGAATGAATTTTCTACTCCCTTGGCAAGCTTTGCGCTAAACGGCACGATAGGCTCACCATTTTCATTTGTATCTGTATTGTAAGTCAATGGTCTTCGGCGAGTCACCAGTCCTGTGGTGACCATATACACACTGGTATTCAGCGCAAGGGCTTCTATATACATCGCTATAATCTGCGGTGCATGACCACTCACCCTTTTATCGGCAAAAGAAATAAAAGGCATTGCCATAGCTGTATAAAGAAGCACATTGCTGGCTAAAAGAAACTCATCATCATACTGGTGGATGGCTTTCTCATCGAACGAAGGAATTGTGCTGATGTCAGAGTTGATAATGTCAAAAGAATCAAGTTTGGGCTGGTTCAGGTTCAGCAATATACCTGTGGTGATCATTGCAGCGCTGGTAATTCCAATGGTAAGTTCTTTGGTTTTATCCAAACGGTAAGGACTCTCAATGGAAACCTTGTAGTTTTTTAGTCCAAGATCAATGGATTGGCAAAAACTACCGGAGTAAATAAAAAAGAATGGCAGAGTGATCCGGCAAATTAATCTCGCAGGCAAAAACTTTGGGCGTTCGTCCATATAACAAAAGTCGCCCCTAAAGTAGAAGATTTTTTTAGGGATATGAATAAAATGGCCGGGGCCTTAAATCTTTCTTCATGATAAATATAAAAATTCATTTATATGCCTTGCCCTGAAATAGGGGCAATAAATCAGCAGAACATACAGGTCTTATTTCCACGAATCCCAAGCCATTCAAATAAGGCTTCAACAATGCACTTGTTCAGGATTTACTTTTCATGCATAAATGGATAACGATAATCGACCGGCGGCACAAAAGTTTCCTTAATAGAGCGTGGCGAAACCCATCGAAGCAAGTTAATCATCGATCCTGCTTTGTCATTTGTCCCCGAGGCGCGGGCTCCTCCAAATGGCTGTTGCCCCACTACTGCCCCGGTTGGCTTGTCATTGATATAAAAATTACCGGCAGCATTCACCAGCTTTTCAGCAGCCATTTTAATGGAATTACGGTCTTGCGAAAAGATGGCACCGGTAAGTGCATAGTTTGAAGTGCTGTCAACCAGGTCCAGTGTCTCCTTGAATTTATTCTCATCATAAACATACACACTCAGTACAGGACCAAATAATTCTTCACACATGGTTCTGTACATAGGATCCGTTGCCTGCAGCACGGTAGGATGAATAAAGTATCCTTTACTTTTATCGTAAGTGCCACCGGCAATAATTTTGACGCCCCGGTCCTTCTTTGCCCTGTCGATATAGGCAGCCAGATTGTCAAATGATTTCTCATCAATCACGGCGTTAATGAAATTCGTAAAATCTTCGGGACTGCCAATTTTGAATGACCCAATGTCCGAAGCCAGCTTTTCTTTAACCTGCTTCCATAGGTTTGAGGGTATATAAGCCCGTGATGCAGCCGAACATTTCTGTCCCTGGTATTCAAACGCTCCTCGTGAAAGGGCTGTCACAAATGCATCTGCATCGGCGCTTGGATGTGCAATCACGAAATCTTTTCCGCCGGTTTCGCCAACAATGCGCGGATAGGATTTGTAGATACCGATGTTGTTGCCGATTGTCTTCCAGAACTCATGGAACACACCTGTTGAACCGGTGAAGTGAATGCCTGCGAAGTCGCGGTGATTAAAAATGATGTTTCCGGTTTCAGCACCGCCGGTATAGATCAGGTTAATCACGCCATCTGGCAGGCCTGCCTCGCGCAGTACATCCATGATCACCCATGCTGAGAATATCTGGGTGTGGGAGGGCTTCCACACAACCGTATTTCCCATGATGGCAGCGCTGGTGGGAAGGTTCCCCGCAATGGCTGTAAAATTGAAAGGTGTAATTGCAAAAACAAATCCTTCCAGCGGCCGCCAATCCATTCTGTCCCATATACCCCTTGATGAATTCGGCTGCATCTGGTATATCTGTTCAGCGAAATAAGGATTGAAACGGAGGAAGTCGATCAGCTCGCAGGCTGAATCAATTTCTGCCTGGAACACATTTTTTGATTGACACAGCATGGTTGCCGCGTTAATACGTGCCCGGTATGGACCCGCAAGCAGGTCTGCGGCTTTCAAAAAAATAGCTGCCCTGTTCTCCCAGGAAAGGCTCTCCCAGTTTTTCTTCGCTCTCATCGCAGCAGTTATTGCCTGTTTCACATGCGAACCATCTCCTTTGTGATAGTGGCCCAGCAGGTGTTTGATCTCATGGGGAGGACGGATCTCTGCCTTATTGCCTGTACGAACTTCTTTACCTCCAATGAACATCGGGAGGTCAGCTGTTTCTCCTTTAAATTTCTTCAGCTGTGCTTTCAGGGCGGCACGCTCGGGCGTGCCTGGTGCATAGGTGAGGTTTGGTTCGTTCACCGGAGCTGGAACTTTAAAGACCCCTGTATTCATTCTTCTTCCTGGTTTAAATGCGTTTCGAACTTAATTGAATAATCTTTCCTCAGAACATGATCCCTGTTAAATAAAGTTCACTTTGACGCGTACGAATCATCTGTCTGAGACAGTGAACCCACTCATAAAATACCCGGCAAAGATAGCCGTTTAAAATAGACGTTCCGGACAAGATCTGTTGAAAACTTTTCTACTGTAACCAAAGGCCAGCCTGTGTAAGAAGTAACTTTACCAACCATTCTCAGAGGGAAAATAATATGCCTGAAACTACCAATAAGCTGAAATCAGAGAAAGTACGGGAACAGGATCTTCGGGAAGAAAAGACAACTACCGATGTGCCGAAGGATAAGCCCAGGAAGAAAAAAAAGCCTGCATCACGTGGCTGGTTCTCTTCTCTGCGAAATGATGAACGTATACCAAAAATAGCAGGCCTTTTTTTCCTGCTTTGTTCTGTATATCTTTTTATCGCCTTCGTTTCTTATCTTTTTACCTGGCAAACCGACCAGGACAAGGTTTTCCAGTTTACCTGGAGTAATTTCTTATCAGGAAAATTTGAGGTTCAGAATTACCTCGGCCGGCTTGGGGCTTATCTCTCCCACTTCTTCATGTACAATGGATTTGGATTGTCCTCATTTATTTTTACCGCTCTTCTCTTTGCCTGGGGCTCCAACCTTTTATTTCGCAAAAGGATTTTTGGCGTTTCGCGGCTGATGAAGACCTCCCTGTTTGGCCTGGTCATCATTCCGGCAACGCTCAGTTTTTTTTTCAGCAAGAATGGATTTCCCTTTGGTGGGGCTGTAGGTAATACCATCAATTCCTGGATGGTCGGGTTTACCGGAACCATTGGCACTGGATTTCTGCTCGTATTTACTGTGCTGACCTATCTCGTGATGGCATTCAATTTCAGTTTCCACATCAGTAATCCATTTAGGAAAAAAGAGGTAAAGCACCTGAGCGATTTCGATGTGCATGAAGAGATGCCGCTGACAATCGCCAACCAGGAAGTGGTTGAAATAAATGATGAAGCGATAGAGATGGAGCTGATTGAAAAGGAAAATTTCACACCTCCTGTTCCCGAGCCGGAAACGGTGATGGAGCTGAGTAGTGAAATACCTGAGCCGGAAGAAGCAGACGAGGAAGCTCCTGAAACGCAACCGTTGGAAACCCTGGCAGCAGGTGATTCCGGAATTGCCCTCGATATTGTTGAAACCAGGGAGGAAGAATTACTCGATCCTGAGTCAGTAGTCCGCGAAAACTATGATCCAACAATCGATCTTCCGAAATATGAATACCCCTCCCTTGACTTGCTCGAAAGCCATGGCTCTGAAAAAATACGCATCGATTCGGAAGAATTGATGCGCAATAAGGACCAGATCGTAAATACGCTGAAAAATTACGGGATCGAGATTCAGAGTATTAAGGCAACAGTGGGCCCCACCGTAACTCTATACGAAATAGTTCCGGCGCCCGGCATCCGCATTTCGAAAATCAAAAACCTGGAGGATGATATTGCGTTGTCGCTCTCTGCTCTTGGTATACGAATCATTGCTCCCATTCCCGGAAAAGGAACCATTGGCATAGAAGTTCCGAACATGCATAAAGAAACGGTTTCGATACGTTCGCTTATAGCATCGGAAAAATTCCAGCATGCGCCGATGGATCTTCCCATAGCACTGGGTAAAACCATTTCCAACGAAATTTATATCGCCGACCTCGCAAAGATGCCCCACCTCCTTATGGCTGGTGCCACTGGCCAGGGGAAATCAGTTGGGGTCAATTCCATTCTTGTTTCACTGCTCTATAAAAAGCATCCCTCCCAGATCAAGTTTGTCCTGATTGATCCGAAGAAAGTGGAGTTATCGCTGTACTCAACGATTGAGAAGCATTTTCTCGCAAAGCTTCCCGGAGAGGAAGAACCTATTATTGTTGACACGAAAAAGGTAGTCCACACCCTGAAAGCGCTTACCATAGAAATGGATCAGCGCTACGACCTGCTGAAAGATGCCCAGGTACGTAATGTGAAAGAGTACAATGAAAAATTTGTTTCCCGGAAGCTAAATCCGAACAAGGGTCACCGCTTCCTTCCCTATATCATTTTGGTGATCGATGAATTCGCTGACCTGATCATGACAGCAGGCAAAGAAATTGAAACACCTATTGCCCGGCTTGCGCAGCTTGCCCGTGCCATAGGAATTCACCTGATCATTGCAACACAGCGTCCCTCAGTCAATATCATTACCGGTACTATTAAGGCCAACTTCCCGGCGCGTATGGCCTTTAAGGTCACTTCTAAAGTGGATTCCAGGACCATCCTTGATATGGGCGGCGCCGATCAGCTTATCGGCCGCGGAGATATGCTGCTGTCAATTGGAAGTGATATACTTCGATTGCAGTGCGGCTTTGTTGATACGCCTGAAGTGGATAAGGTTTGCGAATTCATTTCCGGGCAGAGAGGCTATCCTGAAGCACATCTCCTGCCTGAGGTGAAGGATGAAGAATCTGAAGGCGGTGAATATTTTGACCCTAATGAACGGGATGAGCTATTTGAGGAAGCAGCTACCATTATTGTTCAATATCAGCAAGGTTCAACTTCTTTATTACAGAGGCGCTTAAAGCTTGGTTATAACCGCGCAGGCCGGCTTATGGACCAGTTGGAGGCGGCTGGTATCGTAGGACCCAACCAGGGCAGTAAGGCCCGGGATGTGCTTGTAAAAGGTGATATTGAATTGGAACAGTTTTTGGCTGGACTGAAAGAAAAAAGCGGAATTTATTAGACCTTTGCGCCTTACCCCGGATCATTTCAGGATTTTTAAAATTTCCATGAACAGCTTAAGAATGAAGAAAATTGCCTGGATAATATTGTATTTGCTTCTAGCAAATGCTGGTTCTCATGCCCAGCAAAGTGATGAAAAGGCGCGCCAGATATTAAACGGTGTAAGTGAAAAATATAAGTCCTATAAAGCTGTAAAGGCAGATTTTAATATCAAAGTGGAAGGGAGCAAAACGAACGACAACCAAAGCGGGACGCTGTTTGTAAAAGGAAATAAGTACAAACTTCAGATCAACAACCAGGAAATCACTTCCGACGATCAAACTGTCTGGACCTATTTAAAAGAAGCAAACGAAGTCCAGATCAACTCTCTTGAAAAGGATGAAAATGCCTTCTCTCCTTCTGATATTTTTACAATTTATGAGAAGAATTTTCTTTATGCCTTCACCGAGGAAAAAAATGTAAAAGGAAAAATATTTCAATTCATAGACCTTACTCCTAACGATAAGTCGAAGCCCTATTTTAAAATCAGGCTGGCGATTGATAAGGTTGCCCGTGCCATTCAAAGTGCAATAGTCTTTGACAAGAATGGCAACCGCTATACTTATGAGATTAAAAAATTTACTCCCAACCCCGAAATCAGCGATTCCTTTTTTACTTTCGATACCAGTAAACACCCGGGGGTGGAAGTTGTCGACCTGAGGTAGCTAAAATGGCTTGATCGGAAAGCCTCAGCATAGTTAATTGATCCTTTACTCCCTTGTCTGGCTGGTGTTCCTTTTAGTGTTTTCCTTCGGCCAAATTCGTTTCCCATGATATAAATTTCTAAATTGCCGGCTTATGAAATATTACAGCACTTTAACTGATCCTGAATTTGCAAGGCCAGTCACGAATTCTTACATCGACCGTTTTCTGAAATCTCTTGTCATTGACGAACGCGATGTGGGATTCATATATCTTACAATGAGGATCAGCATTATCTTAATACCTCTTGCTGTTTTGCTCTACCTTCCTTTCATCAGCGGTTGGATGTGGTGGCTCATAGCAGCGGCATATCTATATTACAATAACTCTGTAAAAAGTCCATTCGGGCTCATGTCTCACTGCACGTGCCACAGGCCCTGGTTCAGAAAAAAATATAACTTTCTCAATTTATATCTTCCTTGGGTTCTGGGACCATTCTTTGGCCAATCTCCTGAAACTTATTTCAGTCATCACATTGCCATGCACCATCCCGAAAATAACCTGGAGGATGACATCAGTTCCACAATGAATTACCAGCGCGATTCCCTCAAGGATTTCATACGCTATTGGTCTAACTTCTTTTTCTTCGGGCTTTTCCAGCTGTGCGGTTACTTTATCAGGAAAAACAGGAAGCAATTCTTCTACCGCTCGTTTATAGGTGAGCTCACTTTTTTTGCTCTTTGCATCGCTCTGTGCTTTGTAAACTGGCAGGCAACCGTAGTAGTTTTTATCATACCATTTATTGCCAGTCGTATCGTAATGATGGTGGGAAATTGGGTGCAGCATGCATTCGTGTCGGCCGACGAGCCCGGAAACGAATATATGAACAGCATTACATGCATCAATACTCCTTTCAACCACAACTGCTGGAATGACGGATATCATGCAAGCCACCACATACGCTCAGCCATGCACTGGACGGAGCATCCGCAATACTTCAGGGATACAATTGACCTGTATGCAAAGAACAATGCCATTGTGTTTGATGGAATTGATTACGGGTACGTATTTTTCTCGCTTATGCGAAAGCGTTATGACCTGCTTGCCAAGAACTTTGTGAACATCGGGAACCGGTTTGAATCTGACGACCAAATAATTGATTTACTGAAGTCACGAACACGCAAAATCCCGCAGCTTCAGCTGCAGAGCGCATAGCAGCAAACAAGCGGTTCATGGCTTAGTGCTGTACTGCTTCATATATTCTTCTTCGCGTCTTTTCATTTCTTCAGGCGAAACATCCTCTACGTGAGTTGCAATCCACCATTGATTTCCGGATTGATCCCTGATCCCACAACTGCGATCTCCATAAAATTCATTGGTAGGCTCTCTGATGGAAGCAGCCCCCGCAGCTATGGCTTTCCTGTAAACCTCATCCGTATTTTCCGTGTATACATAAATCATTGCAGGCATGGCCGGATATTGTTCGGTTGCATCTGATAACATAAGTCTCGAGTCGCCAATTTGCAGGTCAGCGTGCATGATAAGACCATCAGGTCGCTTGTGCACACTATTCTCCCTCGCATCAAAAACCTTTTTTAAAAAGTCGATGAGCTTACCCGCTTGTGTAGCAACGATGAACGTGGTGAGCGTGTGGTATCCATCAGGAATCGGTTTAACAGCATTTGCCATAATCAGGAATTTTTAGGAACCTAAAATTATTCCGCCTGCAGAACAATTACAAAAGAAATGCAGGTTTTAAACAAAAGATAATCTTACAACTGACCCATCTAAAAAAAAAATCTTTGCCCGATTTCAATGCATGATCTAAATTGATTTCCCGTCACAGATCATAATACAATCAACGAATGAATGACCGTCTTGAAGAGAAACTATCGATACTGGCTGATGCAGCAAAATATGATGTAAGCTGTGCGTCCAGCGGCTGCAACCGTCCCAATCACAATAAGGGTCTTGGAAATTCAACCGGGATGGGTATTTGTCATACTTATACCGAGGATGGTCGTTGTGTATCGTTGTTGAAAATCCTCCTGACTAACCACTGCATCTTTGATTGTGCCTACTGTGTGTCCCGGAAGAGTAACGATATCAAACGGGTGGCATTCACTATCGATGAAGTAGTAAAGCTCACCATCGGTTTCTATCGCCGCAACTACATTGAAGGCCTTTTTCTCAGTTCCGGCATTTTTAAAGATGCTGATCATACAATGGAACGGCTGGTGAGAATTGCCAGGAAACTCAGATGCGAAGAACATTTCAACGGCTACATTCATCTGAAAGCCATACCGGGAGTCAGTGATGAATTGATCAGGGAAGCCGGCTTATATGCAGACAGATTAAGCATAAATGTGGAATTGCCCAGTGAAAAAAGCCTGCTGTATTTGGCACCAGATAAAAACTACGCAGTCATAAAACGACCAATGGAATTTCTTAAAAACGAAATTGAAGCGAAAGAAGAAGAAAGAAAAATTTTCAGGAAGTCTCCCAAATTTGTGCCCGCCGGCCAATCGACACAATTGATTGTTGGCGCTTCTCCCGAATCCGACAAGGAAATTCTGACAACATCGGCTGCATTTTACCAGCAGTATAAATTGAAAAGGATCTATTATTCAGGTTATATACCCATGCTAAACGATAACCGCCTGCCATCTGCAGCAGATGGTATTCCGTTATTGCGCGAAAACAGGCTCTACCAGGCCGATTGGTTATTGCGCTTTTATGGATTTAATGTGCAGGAGCTTTTCACCGATACTATCAAAAACCTGGAGCACGAAGTTGATCCGAAAACCGCATGGGCATTAAGAAACCTTCATCTTTTTCCAATCGACATCAATAAAGCATCGAGGGAAGAGCTGTTGCGTATTCCCGGCATTGGGCAGCATTCAGTTAGTAAAATTCTGCGATCAAGAAAGCACCAATCACTTTCGCTGGAAAATCTGCTACGATTTGGAATTCCCATAAACAGGGCGCGGTATTTTTTTACGTGCAAGGGAAATATTCCGATGAAAGAGTATGATGATCAACTGCTGAGGTCCGTTCTTCTTGGAAAATCCAGGAGCAAGCACATAAGTCTTTTTACTCCTCAATTATCACTTTTCAACCCGTGAAAAGCACTGTTATTTATGACGGAACCTTCCCAGGTTTTCTGTCCGCCGTTTTTGAAGTTTATGCACGACGGCTGGATGGGGCCGTGATTGCTGGAAAAGCTAAATCCTGTAATCTCCTCTTTGAAAATATCATTTACATTCAGACTGATGAAGCGAAGGCTTCCCGGGTCTGGAATGGTTTCAGGAAAAAATTAAGTGCACGCTCCGCATCGGATTTCTTTGCTGCATTCCTGAGCGAGCAAAATAATATTGAAAATGCTTTGCTGTCGTACATGAAATATGTGTTCTCTAACGCCAAAAAGGTAGACTTTAATTTTGCTAACCCACATGTCTTGCTCATTGCCAGGACAGCAAAAAGGGTGTATAGGGAAAAACATCGCATGGAAGCGTTTACCCGCTTTCAAATGACTGCCGATGGCATGTATTATGCCGTTATCCATCCGGACTTCAATGTCCTGCCTTTGATTAACCTCCATTTTACCCGCCGTTATAGCGATCAGCGATGGATGATCTTCGATGAAAAAAGACGTTACGGACTATACTATGACCCCGAGAAAGCCGAAACAGTGGAGGTTATAGTTTCGGAAGAAAGCTCACCACACAATTCCGCAGGGAATGAGATCGATGTGACAGAGTCAATGTATGAAAGGCTATGGCGAACGTACTTCAATAGCGTGAATATACCCTCAAGGAAAAACACAAAACTGCACATGAGGCACATGCCTTTAAGGTACTGGCGGTATCTTACCGAAAAGAAGCCACAGCTTCAAAATGAAAGGAACGGCATTGGAGAAAGAGTGAATAAACAGTGAGTGGTAACATAGCAACAACTGCAGATTACTTTTTATACCTGCCGGCTAATATCGATCCAATATTGTTACATTTATTGCGGCCGGGATCTTAGATGGTTTTTCTCCTTTTAAATTTTCAGCCGCAACATATCTATGCAAATTCAATTCCTTGGAACTGGTGGTGCATTCAGCCCCGAATATGGCAACTCTGCTGCGCTCATCCGCTGCAACGGAAAAACCATTCTTATCGATTGCGGCTTCACCGTTTTTGCAAAGCTTAAAGAGTTCAACCTGTTAAAGCAAATTGATTATTTTCTGATCACCCATCTTCACAATGATCATACAGGCAGCCTGGTGAATGCTGCTTTGTACTATAGCCTTATCATTGATCCCGGAAAGAAAATCAGGGTGATCTACCCGTCTAAAGAATTCAGGAAGCAGCTCAGAAGCTCAATGAATTATGCAATGGTAGATGCGGATCAATTCATCGAATGGGTTTCTTTAAAGAAAGTGAAGGGGATTTATGCCATTGACACATTCGGGAAACATGTTAAAAACTATCAAACGTATGGCTATTACTTCAGGGAGGGTGAAGAGGTGATCGCTTTTTCGGGGGATATTGGTGACGCCAATTTTATTTTTAAATGGTTAAAGAAAAAGAAGATCGCTCATGCCACGGTTTTTCATGAGATCATTTTCAATGAGGAATCCGATCACTCCTATTATCGCGTTCTCATGGAACATTTGAGCGAGCACACGATTTATGGATACCATTGCGACCCGAACAAAAATCCTCCTGATAATAGGGTACCATTGGTTTTTGACCATCCTGAATTCCTTATGACTGGCAATTCACTATCTCAACCGGCTAAAAAATAGGCAGCTTTATTCGGATTCAGTTTCCCCATTGGTAGGAGTCAACCTTAAATCCAGCCAAATGTAGTGCGCGGTCAACTACCGTCGCTGCCAGTTCTTCAAACGTTTTGGGTTTTGAATAAAAAGATGGTGTTGCGGGGCAAATAATGCCTCCCGATTCTGTGATGACTCTCATGTTGTTGATATGAAGCAAACTATATGGTGTATCACGGACCACCAGGATCAGCTTTTTTCGCTCTTTCAGCACTACATCTGCAGCGCGGGTTACCAGATCGTCTGATATTCCTGCAGCAATTCTGCCCATCGTACCCATGGAGCATGGACATACGATCATTGTGTCATAGCCAGCGGACCCGCTGGCAAAGGGAGCTGTAAAATCATTTTTTTCGTAAAAATCATAAGGAAGCCGCAGGTAGTCATCGTTGTTCAATTCATGTTTCCATACATATTTCGCATTATTGCTCATCACTACGCCAAGCTTTTCAATTTGCTTTTCTAAGAATTTGATTTTTTCGAAAAGCACAGCGGCGTAAATGCTACCACTCGCCCCGGTAACCGCAATCACAATTTTCATTGTTACGTGTATTAATAGAATTCAGTCTTTTATTTTGGTAAATAAGCAGGAAGCGACATTGGAGAAAATGGGATAAATCAGTCATCCCTTCCCAATAACTGACTCATAACCTTGCTCCGGTAGCTCTCGCCAATAGGAATTTCATGATTAAGTATCTTCACCACGTTACCTTCAATAGCCTCAACCCGGTTCACTGGTATTACATATGACCGGTGAATTCTCATGAACTTATCATCGGGAAGCTGGGCGGTGAATTCCTTAAGGTTCATGAGGGTTATGAGCTTGGCTTTGTCGGTGTAAACGATTACAAAATCACGCATGGCCTCCACGTAGAGAATCTCATTGAGCTTTACCCGCACATACTTATTGTTCGATTTAACGAATATCTGGTCGATCGGCGGCTGACCTTTCCTTTTCTTGAAATGGTCATAGATTTTATTAGCGCATTTGGTGAAGCGCTCCCGGGTGATGGGCTTCACCAAATAGTCGAAAACGTTCAGATCGAATCCCTCAGAAGCATATTCCTTATGGGACGTTGTCATCACTATAAGTGGCGGATTTTGCAACGTTTTAATAAACTCCAGGCCAGTCATTCCTGGCATTTCTATGTCGAGAAAGACAACCTCGGGCTCCAGCTCTTTCATCACATTTACCGCTTCCAGGGCACTTTCACAATTGCCTACCTGGGTCAGAAACTCCACAGAACCAATCAAATCGAGCATGGCTTCCCTATTCAGCTTTACATCATCAATTACCAGGCAGCTAATGTTCATTTCGGCGTTGATTAATCGTGAAAATAGATGTTTTAGCAGATTATTGCTAAAGTTTTGCCGACTTTCTTAAAATACGGAAGTCTTCAGGCTGTATAATTGACGTGTGAATTGATCAATAAATTATTTTATCGGCCTGAGCTATTTCAGCGCTTATGAAAATTCAAAACGGAACATGGTTGTTCCGTTTTTTTTTGTCACCATTTGATGATCCATTACGGCTCGACGGCAAATTATTCCCATTCGTAGGTAAATTACAGGCCATTTATAGATAATTCTGCCGGCCTGGTAGTGATCCATTGTACATTTGATTGGGTTTGGTAATAAAAATATTCTATTTCGGGGTTTATCCCGTTACTATCAAAAAAAATAATTTTCCGTAACGGGGTTTTTATAACCCCGTTTCTTTTTGCCAACAACCGAGTCCATTTTACATAAGAGATTGCTTTTGCATTGAATCCCGGGATTTTATTTTTGATCCCTTCCAGGGAGCGCGTTAGCAGATTTAAAAAGACGATTCAAAGATAAATATCCTCCTTCATGGCTTCGCAGGCATAATATTGACCCGGGTTTTGGTGAAGCAATATATATATCGCTGAATCATACTTTCAGCAGTCTTTTAAAAATTCATCTTACAAAATGGGATCGCAATGGTCCCATTTTGAATTTCTTTTGGCCCTCTTGGCAGATATAAATGCTGCCTTAATCGAGAAATGGGGGGTTTTTGTATTAAAAATTACCAATCCTGAATGTTACTTTTTATTTTAGCAATGCTGGGAAATTCCGAATTTTAGCAATTGCATGCAGTTCCGTTCTTCCGGGAGCTTTAATTGTTGTTGTTATTGAAAAGCACCAACAGAAACAGAACATGACTGAAAAACAAGAAAAATTGATTGACCTCACTTTCCTCAGGCAATTTTGCAAAGACGACCGCGAAAAGATGGCGAACTACATACATATGTTCCTGGAATCAGCTCCCGAACAGGTGGAGGCCATGAAGGAAGACGCAAATGCAGGTAACTGGAACGCCGTAAGGTCTGCCGCTCATTCCCTAAAGCCACAGTTAACATTTATTGGAGCAAGTTTTATTCAACCGCTTATAGAACGGATTGAGGCTTCCACTGCATCCGATAAAGCATCTGTAGATACCCCTTTTCTCCTCCGCAAACTTGAGGAATTGCTGGACCGGTCCTTCACGGAATTAATTCAAAGTTTAGTATCTTTATCGTGATTTGAAGGAATTATTTTTGATTCTGCTTGTTCCGGTTTTCTAAATTTTTATAAATGAAAAAAGTCACGGTTATCTTTCTTTTTGTCGCGCTTGGTCTTATTTCGAAAGGCTTTGGCCAAAGTGAAAATGCAGGTATAAAATGGGTGTCTATTTCCGAGGCAGAAGCACTTTCTAAAAAAAATCCGCGGAAAATACTTATTGATGTTTACACGGACTGGTGCGGATGGTGCAAGAGGCTGGATGCAACCACTTATAAGGATCCCAATATTGTTAAACTGGTAAATGAAAACTTCTATGCTGTTAAATTGAATGCAGAATCAAAGGATAAGATTGTTTACAAAGATCAGGAGTATACTTACGACCCCGCCAGGAGAATCAACAGCATTGCAACCAATTTCCTGAACGCCCAAGGAGGATATCCCACCACCACTTTTCTCAATGAGAACCTCGAAGTGTTGTCAATTGTACCCGGCTATATGAATGCTGATATGATGGGCAATGTGCTCCATTACTTTGCCGAAAATCATTACCTTAAAACAGACTGGAACACCTATATCAGCTCCATGAACGGTGCACAAAAGCAATAACAAGATTTTTTTACCAGGAAACTCAATCTGAATCAGGTTGAGTTTTTTTATTTTCAGCCGCATTAGTTTCAATGAATTTCGGACATAATAAGCAGCTTTTAACCGGCTCGGGGAATTTGCACTGCATTTCATAAAGAGTATTTTTGACTGGAATGATGAGCGCAGTAAATCAAAACAAGGTGATACCGGGAGCATCTTACCAGGCAAGCGGCTGGGTGCTGAGCAATCCAATAAATTACGACCTCCACCTATTGATCACCGCAGGACAGCTTGTCTATCTGCTCCTGGAAAAATCTTCCGGCAAAGTTGTATTGCTCCAACCTGTTTTATTCACCGGAACGCTGAACCGCGAAGAATGGGTGAAAGCCATCGACGCAATATTGGAGAATAACAGTTTCCTGAACAATGAGTTTGCGGAAAAGAAAATGTGTGTCTTCAGTCCCGTTTTCACAATTGTACCTTCAGGTTTTTCAAATCCTGATGTTAACAGGACGCTATTGGCATTTAACACTGTTTTAAGGCCAGGTGATGAGGTAATGTCAGAGGAGGTACAGGGTGCGGGCATGAGCTTGATTTACGCTATGCCAGCTAACCTGCTACAACGCCTTGGCACATCATTTACGGGAATTCATGTTCAGCACGCTTTAACGGGATTACTCAGATTTCTCCTGAAACAGAATGATACAAGACCTAATCACCTAAACTTATATATCCAGTCTAATTCATTCCAGGTTATTTATATTAAGGACAGAGTGGTATGGTTTTGCAACAGTTTCGCCTATTCATCGCCAGAAGATTTCATGTACCACCTGCTTTTTGCATGCAAGCAGCTCCATCTGGAACCGGAAAAATTAACCCTTACACTGATGGGTGAAATATTGAAAGAGTCTATTCTGTTCCAGCTCATGCTTAAATACATCCGGCAGATCGAATTTACCAAACCATACTCTGGGGTGCAATTCGGCGAAGATTATTCTATCCCGGGGCATTTTTTCTTTAACCTGTTTTGTATCTGAAGAATGCGCGTCATTGGCGGATCACTGGGAGGCAGGAAGTTTTATCCTCCCAGTAATTTACCCACCCGTCCTACCACGGATTTTGCCAAGACTGGTTTGTTCAATATACTGAATAACTATTATGATTTTTCTGCAATCAGCTTTCTCGACCTGTTCAGCGGTACGGGCAACTTAAGCTATGAATTTGCCTCAAGAGGTTGCCAAAGGATCGTTTCTGTTGACAGGGACAGCCGTGCTGTTGATTTTATCAGGAAAATGAAGAAAGAATGGAAAATTAATGCAATTGAGATCTATAAGAGCGATGTATTCAAGTTTTTGGATCACACCTTGGAACAATTTGATATAATTTTCGCCGGGCCACCTTACGCTTTAAAAAATATAGATGAAATACCCAGCCTGATATTTGGCAAGCCACTTTTAAAGCAGAATGGCTGCTTCATTCTTGAAACTTCTCCGAGGCATCAGTTCGGGGAACAACCTGAATTCTGGCAATTAAGAAAATATGGCCAAACGCATTTCCACTTCTTCCTTCGGAAATAAAAGGTTAAAATCAGCACGCAATTGCATAATTTCTTGCGGATAATTGAGGCAATTGTAACTTTAATTGTCTTAAATTTCCCAAATGAGAAAAATTGCAGTCTTTCCGGGCTCATTTGACCCGATAACCATCGGGCATGTTGATATCATTACCCGCGGTTTGCCTCTGTTCGATAAGGTGATTATAGGAATTGGCATCAATTCGCAAAAACAATACTTGTTTACGCTGGACCAAAGGATCGAGTGGATAAGGAAAATCTTTCAATACGAACCCAATATTGAAGTGGAAAGTTATACCGGCCTTACGGTAAATTTCTGTGAAAAGTACGAGGCACAGTACATTTTGAGAGGCATCAGAAGCTCAGGCGACTTTGAATTTGAAAGGGCAGTATCTCAAACCAACCGTGTCTTGAGCAGAAACATTGAAACCATTTTTATTCTTGCAAATCCTTCTCTTGCAGCTGTTTCGTCGTCTATTGTCAGGGATGTAATCGTCAACGGCGGTGATCCTTCTCCATTCATTCCTGAAGAAATTGAGGCTTCAGTTAAGATTGAAAGAGCTACAAAGTGAGTATTCATACCTGCCTCTTTTATTCATTCCTATTTTCTAATTTTACGGCCCTAACATTAAGGCCTTTCGATACGCTTAGGCCGCAATTCCTAGTTAATCATGACCATCGGAATCCTTAAAGAACCTGCTGATGAGAATCGTGTTTCGGCACTGCCTGAAATTGCGGCGCAGCTCGTAAAAATGAACTTTGATGTGATTGTTGAACCGGGTGCCGGTGCACGTGCATTTGCGATGGATGCAGATTATGAGGCGGCTGGTTCCAAGGTGATGAACCGGGACCAAATTCTTTCGACAGCCGGGTTAATTTTAAGCATCAATTCTCCTTCGGAGACGGAAATTTTAAGGCTGAACGCGGCAACCATCCTGCTTTCTGTCTTTCAGCCTCTTTTTAACAAAGACTATGTCTTTAAATTGCTGGAACAGAATATCACTTCTTTCAGCATGGATATGGTGCCGCGTACAACACGTGCACAGTCCATGGATATTCTTTCTTCACAGGCTACTGTTGCAGGATATAAGGCAGTATTATTGGCTGCTATGAGGCTGCCGAAATTGTTTCCCATGCTGATGACGGCTGCAGGAAGCATTGTTCCGGCGAGAGTGCTGATCCTGGGTGCTGGTGTGGCAGGGCTGCAGGCAATTGCTACGGCACGGAGGCTGGGAGCTGTAGTAGAAGTGTTCGATACCCGGAGCGCCGTGAAAGAGGAGGTAAAGAGCCTGGGCGCAAAATTCATAGAGGTTGAAGGTGCTGCCGAATCCGCTGCTGCAGGTGGTTATGCCATTGAGCAATCAAAAGAATTTCTCGAAAAACAAAAGCAAAAAATATTCGATTCGGCTGTAAAAGCTGATGTGATCATCACTACAGCGCAAATTCCAGGAAAGAAAGCTCCAGTTTTGATACCTCAAACCACTGTAGATTCGATGAAGGCAGGAGCTGTGATTGTAGATCTTGCCGCTTCAACGGGAGGAAACTGCGAATTGACAAAAAACAATGAAACGGTGGTGACTGACCGCGGCGTTTCAATCATTGGAAATTCCAACATTCCCTCACTGGTATCCTCGGATGCAAGCAAGATGTTTGGAAAGAACATCATGAATTTTCTCAAGCTCATTCTAAAGGATGGGCAAGTCAACCTCAATTTTGAGGATGATATCGTGAAAGGCACGTGCATCACGCACAATAAGGAAATCATTAGCGCTCGTGTGAAGGATGCGCTATCGCCTGCTGCAGTTTAATAGTTGAGGACGGGAAATTAAGGATGTTCATCAGTGACCATTGACTGAACGTTTCGGATAAAGCTGATTTTGTTGATGCTCTTTTACCAAAACTCATAGCCAGATTTTAAATCATACACCAACAGCAGAATGGAACAGTTTCTGAATTTTTTATTTGAAAACAGGGAGATGGTGTTCATCATCATACTTTCTGTTTTTCTGGGAATCGAAGTGATATCTCATGTGCCCACGGTCCTCCACACACCCCTGATGTCCGGAGCTAACGCCATTCATGGCGTGGTGATCATTGGTGCCATCATTGTTATGGGAAGCGCAGAGCCCGGCAACTATCTTGCCCTGGTGCTTGGATTTCTTGCAGTGATACTGGGCACACTCAATGTGGTAGGCGGATTCGTGGTAACAGATCGCATGCTAGAGATGTTCAAGAAGAAGAAATAAACTCAAGAATTAAACCAACGGCTCAATGGCCAATATACTTCTCTGGCTTACATACATTACCGGTTCAATTACTTTTATTATCGGCCTGAAAATGCTTTCTCATCCTGAGAAAGCCCGCCGTGGCAACCTCGTAGCAGCGGCAGGCATGACAATAGCGATTCTTGGAACCATATTCCTATATCAAACCCATGATGGCAGCAGGCTGCACAATTATGGCTGGATCTTTGGCGGCATCATCATTGGATCGATCATTGGCACCATGGCTGCACGCCGGGTGAAAATGACTGCGATGCCACAGATGGTTTCACTTTTTAATGGTATGGGTGGAGCTTGTGCTGCGATTATTTCCATCATCGAATATCAGCATCATCAATTTATACCGGGTGAATGGAACATTGTAGCCGTCACGCTTGCAGGGCTGCTGATTGGCGGGGTCTCTTTTGCCGGAAGCATGATTGCCTTTGGAAAGCTGAATGGCAATATTGGGGATAAGGTGTTCCCTGCACAATCCATCATTAACCTGGTGCTGCTTATTGCAACGATTGGAATTGGCATCTATCTTATCTCTCTGGGGGAACGGAATATGATGGTGCTGGGAGTGATGGTGGCCATGTGTCTTTTATACGGCATATTGTTCGTCTTGCCAATCGGGGGCGCTGATATGCCTGTGGTTATTTCATTGCTGAATTCTTTTACCGGTGTGGCTGCAGCCTGCGGCGGGTTTATTTATCAGAACCAGGTAATGCTTACCGGTGGTATTTTGGTTGGATCGGCTGGAACGATCCTTACTATCCTCATGTGCCGCGCAATGAACCGTTCGCTCCTGAACGTTATCATTGGCAATTTTGGTGGTGGTGCCGCGGGAGGTGCCGGCGGAGATAAAGAAAAAGGCACCGTGAAGGAAATTTCCGTATCAGACGCTGCCGTATTACTGAGCTACTCAAAGAAAGTTATGGTTGTTCCGGGATACGGATTAGCCGTTGCACAGGCGCAGCACACCGTTCATGAGCTGGAGAAAATCCTGGAAGAAAAAGGTGTGGAAGTGAAGTATGCTATTCATCCTGTTGCAGGGCGCATGCCCGGTCATATGAATGTGCTTCTGGCTGAAGCAGATGTCCCTTACGACAAGTTGCTCGAAATGGAAGACGCCAACTCTGAATTCAACACTACCGATGCCGTTATTGTTGTTGGCGCAAATGATGTAGTGAACCCTGCTGCCAAAACTGATAAGTCCTCTCCTATTTTTGGAATGCCCATTCTCGAAGTGGATCATGCACAGAATGTGATTGTAATGAAGCGCAGCATGAATGCAGGCTATGCAGGAATTGAGAATGAGCTTTTCTACGAACCCAAAACGCGTATGCTCTTTGGAGATGCCAAAGTTTCCCTTCAAAAGCTGGTAAGCGAAGTGAAAGCCAACTAAAAAATCGATGTAGCACCATTACAACCTATCCCGTGCCGGTCTTATACGGCTTCCTGATAAAAAGTATTTTGGCTAAATCACAACACTTGAGGCAATCAATTCTGTTTTTAATTATTACCCTTCACATTCCAGTGGGAGTTACATCCGCTCAATCATTGAACAAGGCATTCAGCTATTTGTATGCCGGCGAATACACTGAATCTGAAAGCATCTTCCGTAAGATCATTTCTAAAGACCCTGATAACCCGGCAGCAGCCTACGGACTCGGGAAAGTATTTTTTATGGGAGACAACAAGAGATACAATCTTGACTCAGTAAATTATTACGCAACAAAAAGCGCAGCGGGATTAAAAAAACAGTGGAAGACAAGCGAGACGAAAAAATTTAATCAGGTTGGATACCGGGAATTTACGGTGATGGATTTACAAAAGCAGGTGAATGAAGCAGCGTTTAAAGTGGCCGACAGCATCGATGAAGTGGATGGATGGAATCACTTTATTAATACGTTCACCACTTCTCCTTACCTCAAGGAAGCCACAGAAAGACGAAACCTGCTTGCTTTTAATGACGCGATGAAGAGGGGGGACTATGCAAGCTTTGAAGAGTTTCTGAAAACATACCCTGACGCAGATCAGGTTCGCGAGGCGAGAAGCCTCTACGAAAAATTTCTCTATAAAAACAAGACCGCTGACAGCACCTGGGAGTCCTACAAAACCTTTCTTGAGAAATATCCAAAAAGTCCATATGCGACTCGTGCAAAAGCCAACTACGACCGCCTGCTCTATCTTGATAAAACTAAAGCACACCGGTTGCAGGATTACGTTTTGTTTATCCATGAAAACCCACAAAGCCCGCATGTTTCCGAGTCAGAGGACAGCATATATGCCCTTGGCACGAATGATAAAACCCTTGAGTCATATTCAAAGTTTATTACCGCTTTCCCGGGTAACAGGAATGCAGGTAAAGCATGGGAAGAGGTTTACAAAAAGGAAACGCCAGTTTTCAATTATGAAAGCATAAAAAAATTCTCAGAGAAATATCCCGCATTTCCCAACAGGCAGGAACTGGATTCCGATCTCATTCTTTCAAAGAAACTATATTTTCCTCACAAGAATGACAGCCTGTATGGCTATGTTGATTCTCAATCAATGAAGGTGAAAATTCCTCACCGGTTTATTGATGCTTCCCCATTTTCCGAGGGAATGGCGGCTGTCCAATTGCCATGTAGTTCTCAATATTGCCCATACAGCTATGTAACTCTTAAGGGAGAAATTATTGCGACCTACCCCTGGATTGAAGCGAACGATTTCCGCGACGGGCTGGCCCTGGTTGCCGTAGGCAATTGTGATCATGACAGTTGCAGATACGGATTTATCAATCGATTCGGCAATTGGGTTGTGGAACCGCAATACGATGACGCCTTCGAATACCATGAAGGGCTTGCTTTGGTAAGAAAGGAAGGCAAGGGATATGGTTTTATCGATAAAAAAGGAAGCGTGGTTATTCCATTGCAATACCCTGATGCAACTTCATTCAGCGAAGGTGTTGCCGCAGTTCAGCTTAAAGACACATCGGCCTTGTATGGATATATCGATAAATCAGGCAGGCAGGTTATCAGTGCCGGGTTTAAAAAAGCGGGCATGTTCAGCGAATCGCTCGCTCCTGCAGCAAATGAAAAAAATCAGTATGGATATATAGATCATTCAGGCAGCTGGGTGATTCAGCCGGTGTTCGAATCAGCTCTCCCATTCAGGAACGGCAGTGCTAAAGTGGTTGTAAAATCAAAAGACAAGAAAAACCCTAAACTTTTTATTACGAGAGAAAAAGTGATCGATAAAAAAGGAAAATATCTTTAATTACAGGTTCCACAATGACTAAACAAAGTGCGGGCATATTGCTTTACCGGATCAGGAATAAAACTCCCGAAGTATTTCTTATTCATATGGGGGGACCGTTTTGGGCAAAGAAGGATGAGGGAGCATGGTCAATTCCAAAAGGAGAATTCACAAGTGAGGAAGAGCCGCTGAATGCTGCTGTCAGGGAGTTTACCGAGGAAACCGGGTTCGCCATTGACGGAGATTTTATACCACTGCAATCATTAAAACAGTCTGGCGGTAAAATCATTTATGCATGGGCAGTTCAAGGAGACTGTGACGCATCACAAATAAAAAGCAACCTGTTTGAAATGGAATGGCCGCCGCGGTCAGGACATAAAAAATCATTTCCTGAAGCTGATCGGGCAGACTGGTTTGTACCGTCAGTCGCAAAAACGAAAATTATAAAATCACAGCAGGCGCTTATTAGTGAACTGGAGCTGCTTTTGAAAAATGCCGTGCCCTGATGTTTCCAGGAAAATTAAAAAGCCAGCCCAACCATCATGGTTACTCTATTGTATGTGTATTCCCTGTCTGTCTCATAAGGAGTCCAATCTGAAGTAACATGCTCTGATCTCTTCATCATCTTGTATCCTGCTGATACGAGGAAGGCGCCATCACGGTGAAAATTAAACCTCATTCCAATTCCAGTGCTCCAGCTGAACCCGCCCTTAAAGCTGATGCTGCTGTAAATGTCTTCCTGCTTCTGTGTCAGTGCAAATCCATAACCAGCATCTGCATATGCATACGGCGTTGCTTTCCTGTTAAGCACTTCCCATCTGGCATCGGCATACAGCTCCATCATGGCTTGCTGTATAAGGTTGAGACCCACCCCACCTCCGATCAACAAATGAGGATTGAAACGGTAACCATTAATGCTATGGATGTTGATACCGACAGGGGATTGATTGTTATATCCATAATAATCGTAAGAATAATTAGTCCCTGGCATCAGACCGAATTCAGTGATATTAAAATAGCCCTGCTTTTTTGCCTCCTGAATGGTATCAGCTGATTGAAATGGTTTTCGCGATGCACCTGCTTTTCCGTATTCAATATGATCGAGCTGCTTTGATGTTATGGTTATCAGGTTACCTCCGACAATTTCAATCTTTACCATGCTGTCGGGGATCTGCTCTTTAATAGATCCTCTGAACATGCTTCCGTCTTTGAGATACATCACATCTTCATAAACATTTTGCGCAGACACTGTCTTTAGCGGCAACAGCGGGGAAACAAATCCGCAACATAACAACAGAAGAAGGTTTTTTTTCATCGATCAGATTTTTGATGCAGCATTTAAAAAAATGGATTTGTCTTCAATGCAAATCTTTCTTCTATGACACTTTCATCCATGAAAATGCTGCAACCACTTGTCCTTATCTCATCATGCGTTTTTCTTTTATCCGGTTGTGTCAAAGACACCTGTAAACAAACATATAGCTATAAGATTTATAAACCTGTTTACATGAGCTTTGATGAGCTGCGCAATTCAGTGAAGCCCATGCCCGCCACAGACCTGAAGGACATCGGTAAGATCTACTATAAGTCTCCGTACATATTCGTAAATGAAGTTAACAAAGGAATCCACGTAATCGACAACACTGATCCTTCTTCACCTCAGAACATCACCTTCATCAATATCCCGGGAAACATCGACATGGCGGTTAAGGACAATGTTCTTTATGCCGACAGCTACACCGACCTGGTTGCGATTGATATAACCAATCCCTCTTTTGCTTCCGAGGTGTCAAGAGAACAAAATGTCTTTCCAAACAGGGTCTTTACTAATGGATGGGCGCCTGATCCGTCTAAAGGAGTGGTTCTTGACTGGATTGAAGCCGACACAACGGTAGAGCAGGACTGTGCGAGCCAGCAGCCAATTTTATATTTTGAAGATGTCTTCATGGCAGGTACTGCCTCCTCCAGCTCCGGTGGCGGAACAACAAGCGGCAATTTTGTGGCACCCGGTACCGGCCTTGCAGGCTCCATGGCTCGATTCGCCATCTATGACCATTACCTGTATTGTCTGGACGATGCATCGATGAAGCTGTTCGATATAAATAATGCCTCCGATCCGGTAATGGGCAATACTGTTAACATGTCCTGGAACATTGAAACCATCTTCCCTTATGGTAAATATTTATTCATTGGCTCCACGAATGGAGTTTCAATTTATGACAACACGAATCCTTCATCACCTTCATATGTATCTTCACTTGTACATGTGAGCAGCTGCGATCCGGTAGTTGTCAAAGGCAATTATGCATATGCTACGCTTCGCAATGGAACTACCTGCCAGGGATTTACCAATGAGCTCGACATTATCGACATCAGCAATATTCAAAACCCGCAGCTGAAAAAGACGGTTGCACTGACACATCCTTTTGGGCTAGGCATTGATGAAGAGCAACTGTTTGTGTGTGATGATAACACTGGGCTGAAGCTTTTCAGCACTTCGGATCCATTAAATCCAGAATTGCTGCAGACAATAAGTGCAGGAGAAACCAGGGACGTTATTCCCATTGACAACCTGCTGCTGCTTGTATCTGTGGGAGGCCTGTACCAGTTTGATTATAGCTCAGGATCTTTAGTGGAGCTCAGTTACCTGCCCAAAGGAAATTGAATAAAAAGAGCTTTTATGATGCCGGCCGGTGGTTTTTTTTGCCACCATGCCGGCATCAGTTTTTTCAGAGCTGTATCGACGCTTTATTAGCCCAGTTGTATCCTACTGCACAACCATCGTTTGGTTAAACCGTTTGCCGTTTACATCGGCAATAATGAAATACATTCCTGGCAATAGACCATCATCGCCCCAATCAAAGCAGTACCTGTCTGAATAAACCTGAAAGGATTCCCTGGTAACTAATTTTCCGTGTATGTCATAAAGGGATATAACTCCGCTTCTTGCGCCTGACTTATTAAAGATTACGCAATAATGCCCGCTTGCAGGATTCGGGTAAACCTGTATCTCCTCATAAACGGGGTCATTTTCTGCTCCGGTTATTGTACAATCCATGATGGTCAAAATAAATTGAGTGGTATCACTAACCAGGCCTGTGCTGTCGGTTGCGATCAGGGTCACTGTATATGTACCTTCTGCTCCATACACATGAAACGGATTTGAGTTCGTATCAATCGGCGTCCCATCACCGAAGCTCCAGGAATAAGAAGTGCCGCCGGGATAATTGTTGACCGATGTATTGAAAAACAAAACCGAATCCTTTGCACATAATGTATCATTTTCAACACTGAAAGAGGCTTCAATTGAATTTTGAGGCGGAATAATGGCTGCACCGATGCAACAATTTCCTCCGTCGGAAACATGCAGTGTATTTCCCCAGCATCCGTATTGTGTGAAGTGATAATAAAGCGATCCCCCGAACTGAGTAAGGTAATAATGAACAATCTGATCCGGCGTATTGCAACCTCCCTGGTATGTGGCTGAGTCGCAGGAATAATTACAAACAATATAATAATACCCATTCGAATTTGACCAGGTAACAGGCGGAAGAATGACGATGCTGGTTATCGCTGAGGGAACACCATAAATAGCTGTGGTTGGGGGAGTAGGATTACAATGATCATTATTGCCATTGTACCCCGCATAAATGACCTCTTGTACATTCGAGGCATAGGCTCCACTGATATTGATCTCACACTTTTCATACGTGGTTATTCCAATTTTGAGATTCGGAATGTTCTGGTCCACATCGATATTCAGGTAACCACCATCGTAGTTTGAGTAGATAATTACATTGCCATTGGGATAACAAAACGTCTGGGCTGCCGAATTTTCGAAGGAACTGTAAAACAGGACCAAGGTAATGGTGCTGATGTGCAAAAGGCGTAGAGTCAGATTCATCGATTATGATTTTACAATTTTGAAAGATAATAATTACAGTGCTTTGTTTATAGATCGGAAGCTTTGGCCAGATTCAAATATCTTTGCGCCCGATCAATTTCAGTGGTCATCGTCATTTCGCCCATAACCTTATCAATTTCATCATTGCCGGTTGACATTCAGCGTATATAATTCGATTGAAGACATTGCCGATAAATGGAACGCAATGCTTCCCGCCGGTCACCACCTGCTCTCACATAACCTGGTGGTTCTTGAAAGATTACAAAACGGAGATCCTGACTTCCGCTATCTTTTCTTCAACAAATCCGGAGTTCCTGAACCTTGCGGGCTTGCCTACTTTCAGATTGTTCTGTTCGGATCAAAAAACTACCGGTCACCTCTGTTCAAAAACATTGTAGCAAAAACATTTGAGCAATGGATCATGAAGAAGGGGTTCAGGATTGTGGTTTGCGGAAACCTTTACAGGATAGATGCTCCCGGGGTATATTTCAGCAAGCCGGAAGATATGGGGGATGTCATGGATTCTATAGAATCATTTTTTAAAACACTTAAGCCCTTTCCACATGCAATATTAATTAAGGACTGGCAACACGACTGGAGCACTGGTTGGGTAAAGTACAAGGGATATCATTCCTGGCCAAATGATCTGACCATGAAGCTGGAAATATCTCCTTCGTGGAGATCTTTCAATGATTATTTATCTGCCCTCAAACACAAGTATGCCCAGCGGGTGAGAAAGGCAAGAAGAAGATTTTCAAACGTAACCCGGAGAGAATTATCAGAAGCTGAGATCCTGCAACACGGACCGCAACTCGAAAAGCTTTATTTGCAGGTAGTAGAAAAGCAGCTGATAAAGCTGGTGATCTCCAACCGGAATTATTTTATTGAAATGAAGAAAGCTTATGGAAACAGCTTCGTGCTTTATGGTTATTTTCTGCTAAATGAATTAATCGCCTTTTCATCCAATATCCTTTACGATGAATCATGGGAATTGCATTACATAGGTATGGACTATTCAAGAAATGAGGATTTGTGGTTATACTATAACATCATGTACGATGCAGTAGAAGATGCCATACTTGCACGAAGGGAAGAGCTGGAGCTGGGGAGGACAGCACGTGAAGCAAAGGCAATCCTGGGCGGTGAGCCGGTCTATTTCAATAGTTTCGTCAGATTAAAAAACCCTGCAGTAAATTTCCTGGTGGAAAATTTTGCCACTCGCTTTAACAGTTCGGAGGGAGCGAGCCCGGAAGACAGGCATCCTTTTAAATCAGTAAATAATCAGTAACATTCCCTGATGAGCTTCAATCCCAGTATTCTACCTCTTCGGCCCTGCGGTTGAAGCTGCCTGCGATAAACAATATCTTGTTAATGCAGCTAAGGGGTTTCAGGTTCCAGAGGTCATCATTACCACCTTCCCAAACGGGGGTCAGGTGGAAAAAACACCATCCATAGATTGACGCCTCATTATTAAAATCTGTTTTGCGAATAACCGATCCTTCTTCATCCGCCCTGAATAATTCAGGGTCCATTCCAGGAACGCTCCTGGCTTTCTGCCATACCTGATCCCTGAGATTCACTTGAATATCCATCATCATGATGCTATAATTTTTTCAAGAACCTATTTGTAAAAAAACCGGATTGCCGGAAACAAGTGTTGCTATTCTTTAGTATTAGAGCTCATCAGTATCGATGATGACAACGCCGCATTGAACGTGGTAGGCACCGGCCTGGTAGATTTGTTGAGCTTCCTGAGCATGATTACCCGGACCAAGAATGGAATTGAGGGCGAGAATGATCTGGCAGATGAGTTGTGACATGGTGTTAACAGTTTATGGTTGAGTAAAAATCATTTAATATGTCAAAGTTAGACCAGATGTAAGAGTAAAAGATGTGCAGATTTTGCAGAATGGTAACACTGGTCAAATACCATGCAAACCAGGTGGAAAAGTCAATATTTTCAGAGTATAAGCCAGAAAAGGATTTCAGGCGGCTGGGCCTATTCGATCAATAAATTACAGCACCCATTCAGCACTAAAAAAGCCGCATCTTATAGTTTTCTCTCAATTATAGGTATTACCGTTTGAAATGCTTGCCCATTGAAGGTTTCACGTGGGCCGTCATTTAAAAGATATAACTTCCGGAGGGGAAATTTATTTACTATTTTTTTTATTATTTGATTTTATCAATCTCACTGGAACACTTACTGGCAAAGGATTACAGAAGGTTGGATGGGAAAATAATAAAAAAATGACTACCAATTTGCTCTGAGTAACAAATGAAAGTACTTTCCCCTTCCAATTCCCCGGCACATTAGCTTTTAAACATTGCTTTTCTTCTCGGGAAAGAAAATATGAATACAAATATTTACAATAGTCAAACAATAGAAGATCACGAATAGTCCATAGTGCAGACCGATGGTCATTTAATCCACCGCTAAATTAGATCAGCAAGTGTGACGATGTGCGTGCAAATTGTGTGAAAAGGTAACATCGCTCTTTTGCCTGAAATTGAAGATTAAGCCTTAAAATAATGGCAAAAACCAATAAATTTGGGTATTATAGAGAAAAATACCCATGAAAATAGTCAAGGAAATGGTGACTGTAGTAACAAAGCAACGTATTGCTAAACCAAAGCTTATTGACGATCAGCAGCCACTCACGCGTGAGAACCTCTATCTCAAACTATATAAGGGGATTTCAGATGGCAGCTTTTCTTCTGACGAGGAGGCTGCCGCAGCCATATACCAGGTGAAGCCCGGGGATAAAAAATACCTTATGCTGAAAAGCCGCCTTAAGGAACGGCTTGTGAACACGCTGTTCTTCCTTGACCACCGAAGGGCCCAGGATTCTGCATATCAAAGAGCAGTTTATGAGTGTAACAGGAATTACTTCTGTGCAAAAATCCTGCTGACACATGGTGCGAGAATCAGCGCGGTCAACATGGCCAGGAACACCCTTACGCTTGCACTGAAATTTGACTTAAATGAAATAGTGATGTTGTGCGCAAAGATGCTCCGCCATCATTATGCAATGACAGGCCTGAAAAGAGAATACACAAAGTTTGATGAACTGGCGAAGGATTCACTTGCACTGATTAAAGCGGAAACCAGGGCAGAGTTCATGTACGAATCCTTGCTGGCAAGGGTGAGCAGAAGCAAAGCATACAACAAGGAACTCGCTTCGATGGCAAAGAAATATTTTAATCAAAGCAAAGAGCTTTCTAAATACCAACGATCCTTTCACATCTACTTGCTGCATTACCGTATTGGACTTCTTTACTACCAGATCATCAGGAATTACCGGCTTACACTTAAAATGTGTAACCGGCTGCAGTCCTTTCTTAAGAAGCACCAGCACTTTCGCCTTTCCTCCAGGGAGGGCGAAATTGCATTGCTGAAGATGGCTTGCTGCCTCTACCTGAAAGATTACAGGAATGGAAAAATAAATGCGGAGGAGGCCCTGAAATTTTATGCTCAGGGCAGCAACAACTGGTTCGTGGTGATGGAAAATTACTTTATACTGAGCATGCACGCTGGTAAATACAAGCTTGCGGAAGAGATTTTTGAGCAAGTGATTCACCACCAGCGTTTCCAGTATCTGTCCGCTGTAAAAATGGAAGAATGGAAAATATTCGAGGCATACCTGAACTACGTTTCAGCCGACACCGGGAGGAAAGAGGAGAAAGAATTTAAAATTCTGAAATTCATTAACGAGGTTCCAATCTATTCAAAGGATAAAGAGGGATTGTATGCCACCATTCTTATCGCCCAGATACTGTTCATGATCGACCGCGGTGATGAAGACGGAGTTGAAAAAAAGGTGGAAGCCCTGCGCATATTTTCTTCGAGGCATCTTTCGGGTCAGAATACATCGAGAACCACCAATTTTATCAAGCTCCTTCGGCGGCTGGTGAATAATAACTACCGGCTCGAAAATATCAAGGTAAAAGCAGCTCCGTATCTTACCAAGCTGAAAGGAGCGCAGCTGAGCCAGCGATCGAAGACAGAAGCAATTGAAATCATTCCCTATGAAAATATCTGGAAGCTGATAATGACCCGGTTAGAAAATAAAAAGGCCCGTCAATGGGACAAAAAGAGCTTGGTGGCGGCTTATGCATCCTGAAGATCACTGTTCGCGTTTAAGCAGTTGCCCTGACATGGACCGGAGATTTTGCCAGCGTTCTTGCGGTATTGAGAGTGATTGCAGGTGAATCATTGCATCGCTGAAGTATTTTTCAATTTCCTTTTCAGCAAGCACATCGATATTCCAACGCTTAAAAATTCCAAGCACCGCTCCTACTTTTTCCTTAGCATCGAAATGATCCCCGGAATACCAATGCCTCAATTCTGCAGCAGTTTCTTTGTCGGCAATATTCAGACACTCTATGAGCAAAAAAGTCTTTTTGTTTTGAATGATGTCACCGCCGCGCTGCTTTCCTATTTTGCCGGAAGTGCCAAAACTGTCGAGCCAGTCATCTTTCAACTGAAATGAAATTCCAAGAAGTCGGCCGAACTGGTAAAGATGCCCGGCATCTCCTGCTGAAGCTTTTCCCACCAATGCACCTATTTTTAGCGAGGTGGCTAACAGTGTCGCTGTTTTCATTTCAATCATGTGCAGGTAATCGCTCACATTAATGTCGCCCAGCTTTTCGAAGCTCATATCCATTTGCTGGCCCTCACATACTTTCACCGCACACTCACTCAGCAACTCAAATAACACGGGGCTCAGCTGATCATCACCCTGCAACAAATATTTAAATGAATACACCAGCATAGCATCTCCCGAAAGTATGGCTGCAGGAGTGCTGAACTTTTCGTGCACAGCGGGTAAACCGCGCCGCAGGGGGGCACGATCCATAATGTCGTCGTGAATAAGAGTAAAATTGTGAAACAGCTCTACAGCAATTGCCTGGGGCAGTGCTTTAACCGGGTTCTCTCCAAACAGTTCGCAGGACATCAGCAGCATTAATGGACGCAATCGCTTACCTCCAAGCCCAAGAATATACCTGAACGGATCATACAATTCCTTCGGCTTTTCAGGAAACGTAATTTCTCCCAGAGCATCATCAAACAATTCCTGCAACTGTTTTATACTGCTCATCCGTTAAATTGATTGAGGGTTACAGGCCCCGTCGATGAAGTAATCGTTGTTTGGCAGACGAGGTAAGGCAAAACTTCAGTTTCAGTGATGCAAATATTTAATCAAGTACAAAATCTATTGTCCTCTTTTCAAGATTGGTACCGATGAGCTTTACCCTCACCTTATCCCCCAGCTGATATTTTTTACCTGTCCGCATGCCCTTTAACGCGTGCTTCTTTTCCTCATAAACATAAAAATCATCCGGGATAGAATCGAGCCGGACGAGTCCTTCTGCATATGCATCCCTGGTTATTACAAAGATTCCCCATTCAGTTACACCGGAGATAATTCCGTCAAACGTTTCCCCTGTCCTGCTCTCCATGAACTCCACCTGCTTCAGCTTTATTGAAGTACGCTCTGCCTCGGCTGCATTTCTTTCCATTTCAGAGCAGTGGTTGCACTTTGTCTCCAGCCCCGGCTGCTTTACATTTTGATGATTCAGCACTTGCTCCAGTATACGGTGAGCCATCACATCAGGATATCGCCTGATAGGTGAAGTAAAATGGGTGTAATGGTCGAAAGCCAGTCCGTAATGACCAATGTTATTGGTTGAATAAATAGCCTTTGCCATGGTGCGGATAGCCAGGGTTTCCAGCATATACTGTTCGGGCTTACCGTGAAGCTGCTCCATCATTTTATTGAAAGAGTGAGCTGTATGCTTCGGGGTGCTGAAGTTCAGCTTGTAGCCAAACATGTAGGCCAGCTCCGCAAAGTTTTTCAGCTTCTCATCGTCGGGCAGGTCATGAACACGGTATACAAAAGAGGTTTTTTTACCTTTTCCCTTAGTAACAAATTCGGCGACTTTTCGATTGGCCAGCAGCATAAACTCTTCGATCAGCATATGTGCCTCCTTCCGCTCTTTCACAAACACACTGAGCGGGTGACCTTGCTCATCGAGACGGAACTTTATCTCTTCGGTTTCAAAATTGATGGCTCCATCGCGGAACCGCTGCTGACGCAGGTATTTTGCGATTGCGTTGAGCTTTGTAAGTGGATCAAAAAATTTATCCTGCTTTCCCTCAAGCACGCTCTGCGCTTCCTCATATGAAAACCTGCGCTGCGAATGAATAATTGTTTTACCAAACCATTCACTCTTTACAACACCCTTGTTGTTAATAATGAATACGGCAGAGAAGCAGAGCTTATCACTTTCAGGCGTTAATGAGCAAATGCCATTTGACAGTTTTTCCGGAAGCATCGGAACGGCACGATCGACAAGGTAGACCGATGTTGTACGAAGCAATGCCTCCTTATCGAGTGCAGAATTGGGCTGCACATAATGTGAAACATCTGCAATATGCACACCGAGCTCGTACCATCCATCGCCTGCTTCGTGGAATGAAATAGCATCGTCGAAATCTTTAGCATCCTCCGGATCAATCGTAAGGGTGAGCACTTTCCTGAAATCCCGCCGAACGCCGATTTCTGCAGGAGGAATTATTTCCGGCAATGCATCCGCCTCCTTCAACACATTCTTTGGAAACTCAAGCCTGAAGCCATTCTGGATAAGAATCGACTGCATCTCCGCCTCATTCTCGCCAGCCCTTCCGAGTATGCGCACCACTTCTGCCAGCGGATAAGGTGCACCGCTCGTCCACTCAATCAATTTCACTACTGCTTTATCCCCCCTCCTGGCTTTTCCTCCCTTATCAGGGAGAATTCTGAAATCAAAATCAAGCCCCTTCAGCTCGGGCACCAGAAACAGGTCGTCACCAAATTGCCTGATGGTACCAATGAATGTATCACGGGCGCGCTGAACCACCTCCACAATTTTCCCCTCGGGCTTTTTCTTTTTTCGTTTGATCAAAACTAATTTCACTTTGTCTCCATCCATCGCTGTGTTCAGATTTTTCCTGTCGACCCAGACATCCTGGGCACTCTCAGGAGAAATCACATACGCATGGCCGCCTGAGGTCATATCCACCACTCCTTCTATAAAATGGTCCTGGTGCCCGGCGGCCGGCTCCGCCCCGGATTCCACACCAGGTACGTGCCTGAACTGGGTGCCACGAAATTCAAGAAAACCGGTATCTGCCAGGTGATGGACTACATCGTGCAGGTCGTCTTTATGAAAGCGACGTGAAAATTTCTTTTTCAATTGTTTGAATGAAACGAAGCGGCCAGGTTCCTGGAGAAAATAATTTACCACTGCATGTTCTGCCAGCGTCCGCTCCCGATTGCTGCTCTTCCCTGAAGGCATAAGTTTTTAGAATCGATAGTTATTTTAAATAATTAAGATGCTGTATCCCTAAGTTGTAAGAATGGTTTTTCGCATTTCCACTTTTTTCCTGATAGATTCCAAATCGCCACGTGGAACGGCACTGATGAGCTTGCTTGTGTAAGGAGAAGCAGGATGATGATAAATATCTTCAGCTTTTCCCATTTCCTCAATTTTTCCTTCATTCATTACTATCATCCTGTCGCTCATGAACTTAACAACTGAAAGATCGTGAGAGATGAAGATGTAAGTAAATTCAAATTCCTCGCGAAGCTGAATCAGCAGGTTAAGCACCTGTGCCTGAACGGAAACATCCAATGCAGAAACGGATTCATCGCAAACAATAAACCTGGGGTCAACCGCGAGGGCACGGGCAATGCAGATACGCTGACGCTGCCCGCCGGAAAATTCATGAGGGAAGCGGTTGAACGAGCTGGCTGGCATATTAACCTTGGCAAGCAGGTCAATCACTTTCTCTTTACGTAGCCTGTCATTCGAATACAAGCCATGAACCTTCATTGGCTCGAGTATGGCGTAACCGATGGTAAGCCTCGGGTTCAATGAGGAGTATGGGTCCTGAAAAATAATCTGTAACCTCTTTCTTACTTGCCGCATCTGTTCTGCTGAAAGTGCCGCAAGGTTATTTCCTTCGAAGATCACTTCACCGCCGGTAGGCTTTATCAGCTGGAGGATGCTCCTGCCCAGTGTTGTCTTTCCGCAACCGGATTCACCTACGAGGCCCAGCGTTTCACCGGGGTACACATCGAATGAAACACTATCAACTGCCTTCACATAGCTTACGGGCTTTCCAAAAATGTTCCTTTTTGAAGGGAAAAAAGCAGACAGGTTACGAACAGAGAGAATGGGCTGCTGTTGTTGTAATCGCTGCATTCTCTTCTCTGATTCAGCAACAGAAATAATATTTGCACTGATTACTTCATCCACGCGGCGTGGCAATTCCTTTAACTGTCCGCCCGGTTCCTCAATCATAAAATCATTGATCACCGGGAGCTTCCGCAGCTTCTTATCGAGTGATGGCCTGCAGGCAAGCAGGCCCTTTGTATAAGGATGTTTGGGGTTGGAAAAAATAGCTTCTACCGATCCCTGCTCCACGATCTTTCCCTTATACATCACTACCACCCGGTCTGCCACTTCGGCCACCACACCCAGATCGTGTGTGATAAATAACATACTCATTTCATTCTCTAACCGGAGCTGCTCCATCAGATCAAGGATGCGTGCCTGCACGGTTACATCAAGGGCGGTAGTAGGTTCATCAGCAATCAGTACAGACGGATTGCAGCTCATGGCCATTGCAATCATCACCCGTTGCTTTTGACCACCTGACAGCTGGTGAGGATACGACCGGAGGATGCGGTTGGGGTCAGGAAGCTTCACTTTTTCAAACAATGAAAGGGTTCGTGCCCTTGCCTCTGCCTTAGTTTCCTTCAGGTGGAGAACAATTGCCTCCATCACCTGGTCCCCGCAGGTAAGCACCGGGTTCAGGGAGGTCATTGGTTCCTGGAATATCATTGCTATTTCTTTTCCACGGAACCTTCGCATTTCATATTCCGGTAATGAAAGTAAGTTAACCGGACCGCTGTCCTTCTTATGAAAAAAAATCTCACCATTGATTTTTCCCGGCTGAGGAACCAGCCGCATAATAGATAATGAAGTCACTGACTTGCCTGAGCCTGATTCACCCACAATACCCACTGTTTCACCACGGTTCAGCTGAAAGCTGATGTTGTCGACAGCAACAACCTTTTGATCGTCATTGGTAAAGTGCGTTTCGAGGTTTCGAACGTCGAGTATTTTACTGGCTTCAGTCAACTAAGGAGATTTCAGGCTAAAAATAGCGGGAATTGCGTTGTAAAAAAACCTGAGCGAACTCCCTTAAGCCTACTTCACAGCCAGTAATTCAATGTCGAAGATGAGGATGCTATTTGCCGGTATCTGTCCCGCACTACGACTTCCATAGCCAAGTGCTGAGGGGATAATTAGGGTTCCTTTTCCGCCTACATTAAACAGTGCAATACCTTCATCCCAGCCCTTAATTACCTGTCCGGCGCCCAGTTTAAAGTCAAAAGGAGTGCGACCCGGTTTAAGAGAAGAGTCGAATACATTTCCGTCCATCAGCTTGCCGGTATAATTCACTGTTACTGTTTTACCAGGCTCGGCCTTGGGACCATCTCCCTGCTTTTCTACAATGTAGTAAAGTCCGGAAGCAGTTTTTTGAGCGTGCAAATTATTTTTTGCAAGGTATTCTTCGATGGCTGGTGCATCTTTTTCAGTTTCCATTTTCATTTCTTCCTGTCGTTTTTTTTCAAATTCTTCTTTGGTCATCGTGGACAATACGGAGACACTTATTTTTATGAACTCACCTGATTTTGCAAAGGGAGGCAGATCCTGATTTTTATACGCCGAATCTACGGGCATCAGAAAAATGGCACTGTCTCCTTCACCCAGGAGAGCAAAACCCTCCATCGGATCGCCATGAAAAGAGGGAAGGTTGCAGGTAAACTGAACAGGTCCCATGCTTTGTTCATACGTGGAGAAGAGCACAGAATCTTTTTGCGTTGAATAGGTAAGATTCATTTTTATAACATCTCCAAGCCTGCACTTCGGTTTTCCCTTGTCGACAATAAATTTATAATAGAGCCCATTTTCCGTTTTAGTGAATCCCTCCGTAGCCTTGGTCTGGCTATAAGCAGCAGATACAATAAACAATATGGAAAGAAGTCCACTGATTCTTTTTGTGTTCATTTCAAATAATTTAAGCTTAGCATTCGCAAAGTTTCCTGTTGATCATACTTCGTATCGCATATTATTTCACTTCCAGGAGCTGGATATCAAATACCAGCACCGAGTTCGCAGGAATTTTAGGAGGTGATCCCCTCTCACCATAACCAAGGCTGGAAGGAATAATTAATTTCCCTTTTCCTCCTTCCCTGAAATAAGAGATCCCCTCATCCCATCCCTTGATTACCATGCCCTTTCCGATTGTAAATTCAAAAGGCTCGCGTCCCGGATCAAGCGATGAATCAAATGGGGTGCCATCCAGCAAACGGCCTGAATAATTAACCTTTACCGTATTTCCGATTGCAGGCTGTTTTCCATTTCCCGCGTCTTCCATGACTACATACATGCCATCAGGTGTCTTTTCACCCTGCAAATTGTTTTTGGTCATATAATCCTGAATGACCTTTTGCTCATTGAGGAGTTGCTCGTTGGCTTTTTCGGCCATTATCCTGTTGTACTCCGATTCAGGCATTACATCAAGCACTTTGAAGTCGAGCTTCATAAAATCGCCGTGATGCAGAAATGCGGGAGGAAATCCCCTGAAAATAAGATCTACGGGAACGCGGCAGGATAAGCTGTCACCTGGCCCGGCCAGGGAGAGGATTTCCAGCGGGTCACCCTGAAATTTTGGGGAATCAACCTTGCTGAAGAGCGGAACATTTTGTTGCTGCGTACTGAGAAACATGGAATCTTTCATGGTACGCCAGTACACATGATACTTGATCACTTCGCCTTTTTTTGCCTTAGGCTTCTTATTATCAACTATGACTTTATACTCCAGCCCATTTGCTGATTTCTCATATTCTTCTTGCTTACAGGAAACCATTACACTAAGAAAAACAATCGTAACAGGAATCAATACATGCCATCTTTTCATAACACTCAATGATTCATTTGATTTTTGAGGGGCGCTAAGATAGCAATTAATTTTTCGCGTGTTTCGGAAACAGATAGCTTCGAAGTGCCGCCTGCAGCATTCCTGTGACCGCCTCCCCCGAAATGATCCCTTGCAATGTCATTCACCGTAAAATTTCCCTTCGATCTGAATGAAAGTTTCACTTCATCAGGACGCTGAATGATCAATACGGAGAGCATAGCGCCCTTGATCCAAAGCGGATAATTTACGAGTCCCTCTGTGTCGCCCGATTGAATATAAAATTTTTTAAGATCCTCCTTTTCGAGAGCAATGATGCCTGTTTTCAGCTCCTTAATAAACTCCAGCTTTTCGCGGATACAATACCCGAAGAAGCGCAGCCGGTTTTCAGAAAACGTTTCGTAAACCTCTTCATAGATACGCGTGTGATTGATGCCAAGCTCAAGGAGGTCAGCGGCGATGCGATAGATGAGAGGCGAGGTTGACTGTATCCGGAAGCGATCCGTATCAGTTAAAATGCCAGTATAGATGCAGGTGGCAATGTCTTTATCAATTACCTGTTTGTCTCCCATCTTCAGGATGAAATCATATACCAGCTCGGCGGTTGAGCACGCTGATGGATCCCAAAACTGAAAATCTGAAAAATCACCTGGCTCAAGGTGATGGTCAACAAGCACTTTAACTGCTGAAGCGCTTTCTATAACCGATCCAAGTTCCTGCAAACGGTCGAGCCTGTTGAAATCGGCGCAGAAGATCACTTCCGATTCGCTCACCAGCTGTTTGGACCGTGCTGACTCTTTATCATAAACTATCACAGTAGGGTTTCCCGGAAGCCAGTGAAGAAAATCCGGATAATCAGTTGGAGATATAACTACGGGCTGATGCCCTTTCAGGCGGAGATAATGGTATAAAGCCAGTGAAGATCCAATGGCATCGCCATCGGGACGCTGGTGAGTGGTAATTATGATTTTACGCGGTGAGGAGAGTAATTCCTTTAATTCGGCTACTGCATTCATTTAAGGAAGGGCGAAGGTCACCTTTTTTTTCCTGTACCCAAAATTTTTGTCGAATAGATCAATCCGTATATTTTTGCGCCACTTTTAAAAACTCTGAAGCTTGAGATGAGCTACCTGAATTTTAAAAGAATTAAGCTGGTCCGATCATCATAAAATATTTTAAACGCATTCTTATGCCAAGCAACAGAACTCTTACCATTATTAAGCCGGATGCTGTGGAAAACGGAAACGCCGGTAACATCCTTCAAAAAATCACGGACGATGGATTCAGGATTGTGGCCATGAAATTTACCAGGCTCTCTCAGGAGCAGGCCGGAAAATTTTATGCTGTTCACAGTGAGCGCCCATTTTATAGTGACCTGGTGAGCTTTATGACCTCAGGACCGGTTGTAGCGGCCATCCTGGAAAAGGAAAATGCGGTTGATTCTTTCCGAAAGCTTATCGGAGCAACCAACCCTCAAAATGCCTCAGAAGGAACCATCCGTAAACTCTATGCTGAGTCGGTTGAGCGAAATGCGGTGCATGGGTCTGACTCCGATGAGAACGCGATGACAGAAGGGAATTTCTTTTTCTCTGAGATGGAGCGGTTTTAGATAACAACAGTCCGCGCTTTTTTATTAATACTGTCCTGTAGAAAGCAGGACGAGGGTACAGGCTTCCAGGGATTCAATTCCCTTTTCACCGGCTAATTTTTGCAGCTCTGAATTTTCTGTTCCCGGGTTGAATATAATGCGCTTAGGATGCAGCCCCAGTATATATTCGTAGTACTGCTTTTGATTCTGCGGGTTCAGGTATAAAGTGACTGTATCCACATGCTGAACCGGTGGCTTTTCATTGATAATTTTTATACCTGCTACCTCCCCTTTTTTAATTCCTATTGGCACTACCTCGTGACCATGATTAACCAGCCTGTGAACTGCCAGGTATGCATACCTTGAAGGATTGGGTGTTGCTCCGAGAACTACTGTTACCTTGCCATGATCATCCATTGTATCGGTATTCAACTGCGTTTAAAACAAGGTGCCACTTAAATAATTCACATTAAGATGTTACTTATATTTAACTGCCGCGTCTATTTTTGTGCAACCTTATTAAAATATCTCCGTAATTAGCCTCAAACACCCTATTTATGTCTGAAGTTTACCCGTGTATCACAAGGGACCAGCTTCCTCACATGCTTTTTGTAAAGGAGGAAGTTCTTCTTTCGCAGGAAAAAATCAAAGACCGTGCAGAAAAACTGCTCAGGGCTGCCCAGCGCGGCAAGTTTTTCAACCAGAAATCAACGATCATTTTTGAAACTGAGGACGGAGTCCGAATCATTCATGCCAGCATTTGGGAAACCACTGACCGGAACATTCTCTTTATGGATGGAATTGCGCTTCCTGTCTGTTGTGTGAGGGAGGTCACCGTGGCGTTCTTACCCTATCCCGTTTAATAGAGCATTGTAAGGGGATTTTCAAGGAACGACTTGAATGTTTGCAGAAACTGCGCGCCTGTTGCGCCATCAACTGCCCGGTGATCGCAGGACATCGTGACTGTTAATATGCTGGCCACCGTTAGCTGATCCTTTACCACGGCCGGCACTTTCTTAATTTTTCCGACTGCCAGTATGCAGGAATCAGGAGGGTTGATGATGGCGGTGAATGCATCAATGTCCATCATTCCCAGGTTTGAAATGGTAAAAGTATTTCCCTGCATTTCTTCAGGCTGCAACTTTTTCTGCCTGGCCCGGCCCGCCAGCTCCCTCGCTTCGTCCCCGATCTGCGACAGTGATTTCTGATCTGCAAACCTGATTACCGGCACGAGTAACCCTTCCTCCACCGCGACCGCTAAACCCATATGTACATGATGGTTGTAACGGATCTTATCGCCGAGCCAGCTGGAATTTACTTTTATATTTTGCTTCAGGGCAAGTGCTGCCGCCTTTATAATAATATCGTTGAAGGAAATCTTCTGATCAGGGTGTTTCTCATTAATGGCAGCACGTGCTTCAGCACACCTGTCCATATTGATCTCCATGGTGAGATAGAAGTGAGGCGCGCTGTACATGCTTTCGCCCAGCCGGCGGGCGATTGTTTTCCGCATCATGGAAAGCGGAATCTCCTCGTAGCTTTCTTCCCCTAATGCCGTGGCGGGCGCCTTGGTTGAAGGCGACTCACTCAGGAATTTTTCAACATCACGTCTTACAATGCGGCCATCATCACCGGTACCCTTTATTTTCGAAATAGAAACGCCGGAGTCAGTAGCGATTTTTTTTGCGAGCGGGGATGCCTTCACGCGCCTGGAATCGCCTGTAACCTCTTCCTCCTTTTCAACGGGCTTCTCCTCTTTTTTCTCAGGCCCTTCTTTCGGGGCTCCCTTTTCCTCCTTCTCTTCCTTCTCAGCTGCCGGTTGCTCTTTCGGCTTTTCTTTTCCCTTCGGTGATTCTTTCTCTTTCGTCTCTTCCTCCTTTGTTCCGTCCCCAGCTTCCTTTTTTTCTTGCTGAGCGCCGCTGCCCTGACCTAACGCTGCCTTATAATCCTCTCCTTCTTTCCCAATTACTGCAATCACGTCATCCACTTTCACAGTCTGGCCTTTTTCCGCACCTATATGAAGTAACGTGCCTTCCTGGAAACTTTCGTATTCCATGACGGCTTTATCCGTTTCAATTTCAGCCAGCACGTCTCCTGACTTTACCTTGTCGCCCACCTTCTTGTGCCATTCAACAATTACCCCCTCAGTCATGGTATCACTCATCTTAGGCATTCGAATAACTTCGGCCATTGGCTTTTAAGTTTTAGCGGTTAAAATTATCAAAAAACTTTTCCGGTTCAAGATTGTACAGGCTTCTTCAAGATCATTTAACTGAGAAACATGCAACAGGTCATAAATTCTCATCAGTAATCGAGGTCAAGCTTCAGTCTTTCTTTCAGATCCCTGAGCTTTGGATTTTTCTGACTCATGTAGTTAAATTTTTCTCCTGCTGTATATGGCTTTCGTGCGGATTCTGATTTTGTTTTCTGCCTGTCAACCCTTATCACCAGGTCAATCGCTTTTTTATCGAGCTCTTTTTTCAGGAAATAATACATGGCTTCCCGCTCATCATTCAGGGAATGGAGGTATGATTCAGTGCCCACACGGATCATGACGGTTTTACTGTCGAGCAATTCCGGGGGAAATGCTTCCAGTATCTGGAAAACCACGCGTTTCTTTTCCTGAGTTATTTTCTCCAAATAACTTTTCCAGACCTGGCGAAAAGCGTTCTTATCAATTTCATCATACACTACTTCCTCCTTATTTTCCGGGCGCTCCTCATCTGCCGGGTTTTCGAGCAATTCTTTTTTCAGGCTGTCGAGAGAGGTGAGCCTGACAGTTGGAATATCAGCAGTGACCCTTTGATCGTCCTTCCTGATTTCGGCGGAGGCACCTGTTTTCTCCGTATTCTCTGTTGGAAATTTGGCAACCGGCTCGGTCACGACTGAAGCGGGGATTGCTTCAGGAGATTTCAGGGATTTTTTTTTTATTCCCGCTGAGGGTTCCCTGGCAAGTTCAACGGCATGATGAAGGTGACACAATTTAATCAGGGCCAATTCAACATTCAGGCGCTTGTTCTTACTGGCCTTATACTGGAGCTCCGCATCATTTAATACAGCCAGTCCTGCTATCAGGAAAGAGGCCGGCGTATATGCGGCCTGATCGATATAGCGCTTCCTTATATTTTCAGAGAAGTCCATCAGCACATGCGTAGCACTGTCACGTGCTACGAGCAGGTCACGAAAATGATCAGAAAGGCCTGCCAGAAAATTTTCACCATCGAAGCCTTTCTGAAGGATCTGCTGAAATGTGAGCAGCGCAGCAGATGTATCTTCTGCAAGAAATTGATCATTGAGCCGGAAGAAGTAATCGTAATCGAGGATGTTCAGGTTCTGAACCACATCTTCGTAACGAATTTGCCTGTTTGAAAAAATGCTGATGCGGTCGAACATGGAAAGCGCATCCCGCAATGCACCATCTGCCTTTTGGGCAATGATGTGAAGGGCATCTTCTTCGGCCTTCACTCCTTCCTTTTTAGCAATTCCTGCAAGATGTTTTACCATATCCTCAGTGCGGATCCGGTTGAAATCGAAAATCTGGCACCGTGATAAGATGGTCGGAATGATCTTGTGCTTCTCCGTTGTCGCAAGTATAAATATTGCGAATGGAGGCGGCTCTTCCAGTGTTTTCAGAAATGCGTTGAATGCCTGCTGAGAGAGCATGTGCACTTCATCGATGATGTATATTTTCTTTTTTCCTTCCTGTGGAGCAAATCTCACCTGGTCAATGAGCGTCCGGATATCCTCAACCGAATTATTGGATGCAGCATCGAGCTCGTGGATATTGAATGAGGCATTTTTGTTGAAGGCTTCACAGGAGGTGCATTCATTGCAGGGCTCAAAGTCGCTGCCCAGGTTTTCGCAGTTTACTGCTTTCGCCAGGATGCGGGCACAGGTTGTTTTACCTACACCACGCGGTCCGCAGAAAAGAAAAGCCTGAGCAAGCTGGCCAGTGCGTATGGCATTCTTTAATGTGCCCGTAACCTGTGGCTGGCCAACCACATCTTCAAACCGGGAAGGACGGTACTTTCGCGCTGATACAATGAAGTTTTCCATCGCAGGTTACAAATATATTCCTTCCGAATAAAAAAAGACCATTGAGTGGATAAGTTGGGTTATTGGGTTATTGGGTTGCTGAGTTATTTGGGTTGTCGAGTTATTCGTTTTTCCTGGCTAATCCTTCGAGAATGGCATTGATGATGGAAAGAATAATGGAAAATAAAAGCGCCCACCAGAATCCATCGACCCGGAAGCCAGGGATTATCTTACTCGCGAGCAGAATGCAAACAGCGTTGATAACAAGAAGGAACAGGCCGAGCGTGAAAACTGTTACCGGCAAGGTAAGAATGATCATGACCGGTTTTACAACCGCGTTGATCAGCATGAGGACGGCAGCTACAATGATTGCTCCGAGCATTCCGTCTACAGATACCCCAGGAAGAAGATATGAACTGATCAACACAGCAAGTCCGGTGACCAGTAATTTAATGAGCAGGTTCATAGCAGGCAATTGGTGTGATTAAAAATTAAGGTCTCTCGAAATTTGGTTTCAAACCTCCTTAAGAGTTTGTCAAAATAAAAGCGGGTTTGGCTTTCGCGAAACCCGCTTCATTATCTCTGAATATCCAATCTCTCTTAGTAATCCATTCCACCCATTCCTCCGGGAGGCATTGCAGGCATTGCCTTTTCTTCTTTCGGCTTGTCTACAATAACACATTCCGTGGTAAGCAACATGGAAGCGATAGAAACAGCATTTTCGAGCGCTACGCGGGTAACCTTAGTAGGATCGATAACACCGGCAGCCATCAGCTTCTCATATTCTTCCGTGCGGGCATTGAAACCAAAATCACCTTTGCCCTCTTTCACCTTCTGCACCACGATACTTCCTTCATGACCGGCATTGGTAGCGATCTGGCGAAGAGGCTCTTCCAATGCACGCTTCACGATGTTGATTCCGGTTTCTTCATCATCGTTTGCAGGCTTCACTTTGTCGAGGGTTTCCAGCGAACGGATATAAGCAACACCACCACCTGAAACTATTCCTTCTTCAACGGCCGCACGTGTTGCATGCAATGCGTCATCTACGCGGGCTTTCTTTTCTTTCATTTCCACTTCAGAAGCTGCGCCAATATTCAACACCGCCACTCCACCACTCAGCTTTGCCAGGCGTTCCTGCAGCTTTTCCTTATCATAATCGCTGGTTGTGGATTCAATCTGTCCTTTGATCTGGTTTACACGTGCTGTGATGTCGGCTTTCTTTCCGGCACCATTCACGATGGTTGAATTGTCCTTGTCAACAATCACCTTTTCAGCTTTGCCCAGGTAATTGACGGTTGCGCTTTCAAGCTTGTATCCACGATCTTCGCTGATAACTGTTCCACCGGTCAGGACTGCGATATCTTCCAGCATTTCTTTCCTGCGATCGCCAAAGCCCGGAGCCTTTACAGCAGCCACTTTGAGCGTGCCACGGATCTTATTAACAACCAGTGTAGCGAGGGCTTCGCCTTCCAGGTCCTCTGCAATGATCAGCAGCGGGGAACCACCCTGAGCCACTTTCTCGAGAATCGGAAGAAGGTCCTTCATCGATGAAATCTTCTTGTCGTAGATAAGAATATATGGACGCTCCAATTCGGCTTCCATCTTATCAGGGTTGGTTACAAAGTATGGAGAAAGATATCCGCGGTCGAACTGCATACCCTCTACGATCTCTACTGTTGTTTCAGTTCCACGGGCTTCTTCTACCGTGATCACACCCTCTTTTTTCACTTTCGCCATTGCCTCTGCAATCAGCTTTCCGATTTCCGGATCATTGTTAGCTGAAATAGTTGCTACAGCCTCGATCTTCTTGTTGTCGTTACCAACCTGCTGCGACTGGTTCTTCAAATGCTCGATAACAGCATCAGCAGCTTTATCCATACCACGCTTCAGATCCATGGGATTGGCTCCTGCAGCAACGTTCTTCAGCCCTGCAGTGATCATGGCCTGGGCAAGTACGGTAGCCGTAGTGGTACCATCTCCTGCAACATCAGAAGTTTTGGAAGCTACTTCCTTCACCATCTGGGCCCCCATATTCTCAATGGGATCTTCCAGCTCAATTTCTTTTGCTACGGTGACGCCGTCCTTCGTTACGAGAGGGGCTCCGTATTTTTTTTCAAGCACAACGTTGCGACCTTTAGGTCCCAATGTCACTTTCACGGCATCAGCCAGGGCGTCAACACCTTTTTTGAGGCGATCCCTGGCATCCGTGGTATAATTGATCATTTTTGCCATATTATTTTTGTTATTAGTTTTTTGTTGTGGTTTTCTTTATTCCACCCACGAAAAATTCGTGAGACCAATGAGAACTTCTTTCAATTAAACGATCGCGAAAATATCCGATTCACGCATAATGAGATACTCATCTCCATCGATATTGATTTCTGTACCAGAATATTTACCATAGAGCACCGTATCACCAGGCTTTACGGTCATAGGCTCATCTTTTTTTCCATTGCCTACAGCCATGACTTTGCCTTTCATGGGTTTTTCTTTTGCGGTGTCGGGTATGATCAGCCCGCCTTTGGTTTTTTCCTCGGCATCAGCCGGTTTTACCAAAACGCGGTCTGCCAGGGGTCTTAAGCTAACTTTTGACATGACGTATGTTGATTTTTTGGTTATTGAATTGATTAGAAGGGAAAAAATCGGACGGCGAAGGTACTAACATTTCGCATGCCATCATAGTCCCGATGAAAAAAGTGGCAGAAGCTCCTGTCAAAAACAACAGGGCCTTCCAGAAGGGAAAGTGACAAGTTTGCAGCCCGGATCGTTTGGGCTCCCAGCTAGTTCATATTAATCACTTTTACTATGTGGTGTGAGTCCTTGCTCCTTATTTCGAGGAAGTAGATTCCTGGCTCAAGATCACTTGCATCTAACTTCCATTCATTTTTACCACGAAAAAACAGTCCGTTGTACATCTTCAGCACCTTTCCTGAGATATCTGTCAGCCTGATGGAAAGTGTTTCCTGGTTCTCCAGGTTAAACACCGCTGTGAAGTGCTCAGCAAAGGGATTCGGATAAACAGCTACTGCATCCAGACCTGGCAGGGAGCCGCCTTCAATGCCCGTAACTGTGTGATACCCCGCGATATCATTTTTATTTCTGGGCAAGAGCTTCCAATTCCCGAAGCTGTAATACATGATTCCATACAGGTAGTCCAATGACTGATTGAGCGACAATGAATCCAGGCCAAAATCAAACCCGATATCATTTGAATAGTCATCGCATCTAAGCCCGATATTATCACTGGTATTGTTGTCAATCGACCATTCGCCAAATGTGCTGGGATCATCAGGGTTCTGGTTTACCACATACATATTGGTAAAACCTGCCAGCTCCCCTTCGAATGCCTCTGTCTGATCGAATGCACCCAGGCGTACCGAATCAGGGTTCAGGCCTGAATAATAGTTGTAAAGCGGATTGCCGGAAGAGACAAACGTGTAAGTAGTGCTGTCGAGAAAAGTGACATTAAAATTTTCGAAGACCTTGGCGCTGGTTATTTTTATTTTATCTCCCCGCTGAAGAGAACTGAGGTTCTGTCCACGCAGGTAAATTCCATGCCATGGTCCTTCTCCATCCTGGATGGTAACAAGCCCTAAATCAAAAAAACCGGTAGTTGCCATAACAATCCCTTCCACGTCAATATCATTAAGCCACATACCTGCATAAATGGGATTGCCAATTTCATTGGGATTGAACTGCACATCCTTTATTGAGTTTATACCCGAATTGATCACCCAGTAAAAAGAATTAGTTGCCAGTGAATCCGGATAGTTGGAATGGTTGCCATCATCATCGGTAGCCTTGATCCAGTAATTTACATACGAGCTGTCAGTTGAAACGGCAGGTATTGTTCCGCTCCAGGTGCTTCCGTTTTGCGTCATTGAAACAGGAGAAAATGTGGTATTGCCCAACCCAACTGAATAATAAAGAAAAGCTGATGCCACCAAACCATCAGCATCGGTTATGGTTGCGGAAACGGTTTGCGTTTCAGTTGTAGACGGAACGGGATTGCTCAGAACAATATCCGAGGTAATCGGAGGAGCTGCTGTTATACTTCCTATATCATTCAAATCCCTGGGTGAAATGGCGTATGCACATCCGGTGGTGGAAGAGCAGAATTCAACTATTTGTCCGCGGATATAGGAAATGGTTGCACCAACGTAGGGTGTTATGTCCCACGGATCAGGTGTGTTGGATCCTGCTGCTGTACAAAAGTTATCACTGGTATCATTACGAATCCAGCCGGAAACATCACGAACCTGGACCTTATTGCCAAACTGGTCCTGTACACTCCAGAAAATCCTGCCTGTATTTGATCCTGTGCCATAGGACACATCTACCACCTGCACGTTATCGAATTCCACATAAACTCCTTCCCATTGCTCTCCTGTTTCACGCTGAATAGTTTGCCCGCCGGCACCATCACTCAGGCTGAACTGATCGACACTAAGAACAGGGGGAGCAGGAATGGTTTGACCTACAGCGGTAATGGTGGACTGAACCGGCAGGATCAGGACCTGCGTATTGCCGGGCACAGGAGCGCCTGTTAGCCCGAAGCTGTTAAGTATACCGGTACACTTTATCTTATTACCCAATGAAAAATTGTCAATGAACTGAACCGTATTGTTCAGGTCATTTAACGATCCCGTATAACCAATTGCCGCGGCATCAATCAACACATGTACGCCGCTCCATGGCCCGCCAGCAGGATCTTCCAGCCATGTCCCAACGCGGCCGCCGGTAGTACTCAGGCCATAATCACAGGGATCAAAAGTTACGATGCCTTCTACCTGGATGGTATCGAGATAATATACAGAGGTGTCAACTCCATTCGAAAGGGACTGAGGATCGATGTACTGCAAATCATGAATGCTGACCAGCGGGTATTGGGCCTTCAGGTAATTGGTAAGGGAAAAAAACAATGCAATGGAAAGTAACATTTTGTTCATGGTGGAGTGCGGATATTTTGAAAAATGAAGGGCGAAAATTAACTAATCAGGTGGATACAGAATGGTAAGAATTCATTAAACCTTACTCTGGCCGCGCCTTATTTAAAAAATATGATATTCTGAATAGTTGGCCCTCCAGAACTAAACTGAGTTTACCTGATCACCACAAATTCACCCTTCTGCACAAGACCATTTTTCAGATCCTTTACAGAAAAAAGATAAGTTCCCTGTGTTACTGTCTGGCCACTCTCCGAAAGAATATCCCAGGCATGCTCTCCTCCTGAGAATATTCTATCATTGGCATTTCCGCCATAGTTGGCATACCATTGAATGTCGTCGCCCTTATAATTTTCAGCCTCATGATGCAATACCTGTACAATATCCCCTGCAAGTGTATAGATGATGATATCGCACTTTTCAGGAAGGTTGTAGAAATATATTTTCCTTGTTTGAGCCGTTGGACCATCCCATGCCGCGTTCAGACGGTAGGGATTGGGATAAACTCCAACTTTTGTTTCCTGCTTATCAGAAGTGAAATCCTTTGCAGCTGTGCCTGGCCAGACACGGAAGGTATTTTCAACGAAAGATGATTCAAGCGAAGTGAGATTCAATGCAGCATCACCTTCATCAAAGGAAGTGATCACAAAAACATATTGCCAGCCATTCAACAGGTTATTCAGCTCATACGTATAATAGTATGCAATTGTATCACCTTCGAAGTATACAGGCGTGGTTAAACGGACCGGGTCAAATCCGTTATTATAACCAATATTATTTCCGGTCTTGTCCCATTGTGCAATCAGGTTCGGTGTGCTTATTTGTTTGATATCGTCACCAATATTGGAGCGGTAAATCCTGTATCCTTCAAAGTCCTGTACCCTGGAAACAGGATCAACTGAAAACTCCGCACGGTTGTCCCAATAAATGGCAACGCCGTTTGATGATGGAACAATTTTCACCCGGGGTGTAGCCGGAGGCTCCGGCAGGATATAACGATCAAGCATGCCATTAGGGATCAGGTCCTCCCCGGGATCAAGCAATCCATTTTCATTTACATCTTCTCCAAGATACGTTCGCTTTGCCCAGTCGAGGTGGTCAAACAATTCGGTCCTTGCATACTCTGTATCCTTTTCGGGACCTGTGACACCACTGGTTTCCAGCTGCTTTGCGCAAACCATGGCGATCACGAAATTGAACGATTCGCCGGGCGAAACTTCTGCCAACGGGCCGGCAGAAAGAAGCTGGACACGGTTCGACGGATTTTGAAGAAAGGTGACGACTGAAGGATCGGAAAAGTCAAGTCCCGATTTTAATTTCAGAAAACGCTGCACATCATCTGAGGGTGCTCCATATTGAGAGCCATCGAATGTCTTGAAGTTCCAGAAGTTGGCATTCACCCTGGGAGCAGGAAATCCTGCTGCGGTCACGTTTGCACTGTTGTTTGGATGGATGAACTGATTTCGCCACACAATGCCGAGAAACTGGCTTGCACCGTAGGAGTTGGTGTAGCCAGGATCGCCGTTTACATCGAATGCATACAAGGCAGCGAGTGAATCGATGAATCCTCCTCCACCCTTATTGAAAAAGGCAGATCCGTTATCGGTTGCAACGTTTACATTCCGGATAACCAGGTCGGTCCACATGCCAAGCCACACGGAGTCCCATGTGCTGATTGAATTGTTGGTTATCGTGTAATTAAGAATGACGAAATAGTCGGCATAGGAATAATTCCATGCATAACTTTCGAGGTGTACCCCTGCATCCAATGGCAGCGCATGATCAGCAATTGGAATGGTTGTGCCGGGCACAACCGTATTTGCATCTGTAAAATCACTAACCATGTCCTGGTGCGAAACGGCATCTACTGAAAAATAATCGCTGTACGGAAGGGAAGAACGCTGCTGTATAACGTTTTCGACTTCAGAGGAAAATTCAAAGCCGGACGCTCCTGTTGTATAGCCTGTGGGCGCATCGATAGCCGCAGTGCTTACTGCAGTTTGCCCGTTTACATAAGCCCCGATCCAAAGGCCGCCTTCAAACAAATGCTCAATACCCGAATTAAGAGGGTACTCCATTGAGGGTTCACCCTGAGGATCATTGACAATATCAGGGCGACCGATCGTTCCCACATTGGTGATGGAAAGACCTATGTTGCCGATGTTTATTGTCTCCCTGTCAAACGATGCCTGTGAAAATGAACTGAAGTAAAAAATAAAAGCGAAAAAGCAATTGATAAAAAAATGCCTCATTGCAGCGAAGGTAGAAAAAAGCAAAACCCGGCTGTATTAATAAAAGCGGTCCTCTAAACGTGTTGAAGATAGCCGGCCGCATCGGGGCCGAGGTTGAATATCAAATCTATGATGCTGAGGTCTGATGCGAAACCGTGCCTGCTGTCAAATACCTGGTGATATGGAGGCAGTTTCAAATCGCTGACTGGAGGAATACCTGTATAAATTTTACTGATAGACACACTGCTTTGGTTCGATTTAAATTCAATTGTCCTATTCCACTTCAATATATCGAAGCACAGTTGCAGCAACCCTGAATTAAGGTCGATCAGCCGTTGGAATTTGTTTTCATAAATACGGGCAAACTTTTGCTCATAGAATTGAAAATAGGTGCTTCTGCCATATGCGGAAAAAATACTTCCCCGGTGAATTCTTTTCCAGTCGTGCCTATTATCGATGGTGATTTCGCTGCTTACTTTTTTTACGGACCTGCCCCCGGTCACAGGGACTGTGAGCAGCATATTCCCATTGGCACCGGAGATCTTACACCTGTTTCTCCATGTCGATTTCCGGAACCGCTCGGTGTCATCGATCACCACTGTTGAAAATGACCGCAGCATGACAAAGGTTGAAATGGGCGGCAGGTATTGAGTTTCAAGAATTACGGTCGTCTCCGTCAATCCTGTATTCATCACCGGATGTTTTGAAAAAGTCGAAGAATATAAAATGTTTGGGGCATAAAGTTGTATTTTTAATCATCCAACTTGCAGACCATGAAAAGGTTATTCTTACTGCTGCTACTTTCCTCTTCTTCTACTCTTTTTTTCTCTCCCCTCAGCGCACAACACCTCCAGGCATTCATGCAGAATAGTGCGTTTCTTTCGATGACAACAGATTCACCTTATGTTGAAACATATCTCACCATTCCCGGGCAATCTGTACAATACGTTAAAAATAAGCAGGGGAAATTTGAAGGAGCGCTGCAAATAACACTCATGTACATGCGTGACACCACCATGGTAACTGCTTATGACAAGTACCTGCTGAGGACTCCTGAAATTGACGATACAACGAACATCACCTTCAACCTCCTCGACTTACGCAGGGTGACGCTTCCTGATGGTGACTATACCGTGAACTTAGAGGTGACAGACATCCACCGCTCGGGCGAAAGTGTTAAAAAGGTACAGGGTCTGAATTTGGAGTTCAACCGTGAGAGGTTAGATTTTTCAAGCATTGAGCTGGTGGATACTTATACGCCTACTACAGGCAAGAACGTATTTTCCAAAAACGGTTACGACATAAAACCATTCGTGTTCAATTATTATCCCACGTCGGTTAACAGGATCCGCTTCTATAATGAAATCTATCATGCTGATAAGTCAGCGTCGAATGAAGATATTATAATTACCTACGCTGTGAAGCATGCGCAAAAAGACCAGGTGGCGAATGACCTGTTCCGGTTTTCGAGGCAGAAAGCTGCTCCTGTCAATTTTGTATTCTCTGAATTCGACATCAGCGACCTACCATCAGGCAATTACCTGGTGCAGATCCAGGTTAAGAATAAAAAAAATGTTCTCCTGGGAGAGCAGAACATGTTTTTTCAGCGGTCCAATAAAAATTCTGTGGGTGAGCTCAGCAATATTGCGCTGCTTGATATAAGCCAGACATTTGTAGCGCAACTGGATGGCGACTCCCTGCCTTTTTTCATACAAAGCCTTATGCCGAAAGCAGAGATGTATGAGCGGGATTATATCACCCGGGTAGTTCAGAAACAAGATACCACGCTGATGAGGCAGTTCTTTTATAACTTCTGGCAAAAGCGAAACAGCATTGATCCATTGGGTGAATGGCTCACGTATGAGCACCAGGTTAACTATGTGAATAAAACTTATAAAACCCCGATCAGCTATGGATTTGAAACCGATCGCGGCCGGGTGTACCTTCAGTATGGAGCACCTAACCGTATCGATGGATCTAACCGTGAACCGGGGGCCTTCCCCTATGAAATATGGCAGTACTATAAGATTCCTAACAACCAAACCAATGTTCGCTTTGTGTTCTGCAATTCCGACCTAATTACAAATGACTACAAGCTCATTCATTCAGAAGCCATGGGGGAAATCTATGATCCACGGTGGAAATTCAAGATCTACGAAACCTTTAAAGACACCAATGGCTATTACGATCTGGATACAGAGGACTTCAGGAATACGTGGGGCAGCCAGGTTGATGATTATTATTATAACAGGTAAGCTTCCCACGTTCATTTTGAAGAATGCATGTTCCATCCTGCCTTTAAATTCATTAGTTAAGAATTCCTTCATTTTAAGTCGTGGCAGGCGAATTGCCTGCCTCCCCAGTTGACACTTTAAACTTTCAGTCAGCATGCTACCTTTGCGGCAATTGTATTGATGATGCCGGGAAATTGGTCGAAAGTAGCCGTTGTGGTTTTATGCTGGAATGGAAGAAAATTCCTCGAAGAGTTTTTACCAAGTCTGATTGAACACCATACTAACGGCTCTGACATCGTGGTGGCTGATAATTTTTCTACGGATGACTCCGTTGAATTCGTGAAGAAAAATTTTCCAGGGGTAAAAATTATTCAGCTGGCAAAAAATTTTGGCTTTGCCGAAGGTTACAATGTTGCCATACGGCAGATCGAGTCTGAATATATAATCCTCATTAACCAGGATGTGGCCGTAACACAAAACTGGCTTCAGCCGTTACTGTCCGTTATAGAAAGTGATCCCGGTGTTGGTGCTGTTCAACCACGCGTACACGCTTATCTCAAACGTTCACATTTTGAATATGCAGGTGCGGCAGGTGGCTGGATCGATAAATACGGCTATACCTTTTGCCGGGGCCGCATATTCGATTCGATGGAAGAGGATAAGGGCCAGTATAATGAACCATCGGAAATTTTCTGGGCGTCGGGAGCATGTATGATCGTTCGAAAAAAACTGTATGAGGAATTGGGCGGACTGGACGCAGACCTGTTCGCTCATATGGAGGAAATTGATCTTTGCTGGAGGATGAAGAATGCGGGTTACAAGATCATGTATACACCTGATTCTGTCGTTTATCATCTTGGCGGTGGCAGTCTTCCAAGGGGAAATGCTTTTAAGACGTACCTGAACTTCAGGAATAACCTGGTGATCATGGCAAAAAACCTCCCGCGCAAAAAGCTTCTTATAAAAATGTTTCAGCGGATCATGCTGGACCAGGTAGCTGCCACCAGGTGGTTGCTAATTTTTCACTTCAAAGATTTTAAAGCTGTCTGGAAAGCTCATTTCTACTATTTCACGCACCTCAAACAGATCAAAAGAAAACGAAGTGCATTTGATTCATCCTTCCCCAATATGAAAGGAGTGTACCAGGGCTCTCTTGTGTGGGATTATTTTGTGAGGGCGAAAAGACGATTCAGTGAAATCGTAAAGTAAGGTAACATTCAATCAGCGGTCGCTTGAAATGGGCGCAACATCTGGCAAAATGTGCTTAGACCCTGTTATATTTCAAGGCTGCGGATTGCCATTTCATAACCTTTCAATCCAAAGCCGGCAATTAATCCCTTGCATTTTCCTGCAAGCAAAGATTTCTGGCGGTATTCTTCGCGGGCATATGGATTGGAAATATGCACTTCAATCACCGGGGATTTTATAGAGGCGATAGCATCCGCAATCGAAACTGAAGTATGCGTATACCCACCGGCATTAAGGATAATTCCGTCATACGAAAATCCTTTTTCATGAATTTTATCAATGATTTCCCCCTCCACATTGCTTTGAAAATATTCCAGCGAATGTCCCTGAAACTTTTTCTTCAGGCTTTCAAAGTACTCTTCAAATGATTCTGTGCCATAAACTTCAGGTTCGCGCGTTCCCAATAAATTCAGGTTCGGCCCATTGACAATAAGAATTTTCATTGTGGAAAAAGTTATCTGGTGTTCCTTTTTCAGTATGCGAATTTTGTAAAGGTAGTTAAATCATGAGACGGGTAAAGTGAAAGGTGAAGGTGAGATCGTGAGTGGTGAGTTGTGAGCGGTGAAAAGTGTCTGGTAATCCAGAAACCAGTGACCAGAAAAATCAGAAAAACCAGAAACGCAAATCCATGGATTGGCAAAGCACCATAAAGGGATTCAAGGCATATCTCCAGCTTGAGCGGTCGCTTTCGCCGAATTCGATCGAAGCATACATTCATGATGTTTCATTGCTTCACCAGTTTTTTGTGCTGAAGAATTTACCACTGGCACCGGATGACGTGCAGTTGCGAGATTTACAGGATTTCATTGAATTTATTAACGAGCTTGGATTGAATGAAAATTCTCAGGCGCGGATTCTTTCTGGCATACGGGGATTTTATAAATATCTTTTGATTGAAGACCTCGTGAAAAAGGACCCTACATTGCTCATCGAGGGACCAAAGCTGAAGCGTAAACTCCCCGATGTTTTGCACCTGGAAGAAATCAACCGGCTGATGGAAGCCATAGATCACAGCAAGCCTGATGGCATTCGCAACCGCGCGATCCTGGAAACGCTGTATGGCTGCGGATTACGGGTGAGCGAGGTGGTGAACCTGAAAGTTTCCAATCTTTATTTCGATGTGGGATTTATACGGGCGATCGGGAAAGGAAATAAGGAGCGACTGGTACCAATAGGAAGCTCTGCGATAAAGCACGTCAACTTCTACCTGGATGGTGTGAGGAATCAAATTCCTGTTAAGAACGGTAGCGGCGACTATCTTTTCCTGAACCGGCGTGGAACAAACCTGACACGCATGTATGTGTTCATGATGATCAAGTCACTCGCTGAAAAAATTGGCCTGAAGAAATCCATTAGCCCTCATACTTTCCGGCACTCTTTTGCAACGCACTTGATTGAAGGCGGTGCAGACCTGAGGGCAGTGCAGGAAATGCTTGGGCATGAATCTATTACAACAACTGAAATATATACGCACCTTGACCGTGATTATTTGCGTCAAACGCTGATGCAATATCACCCGTTGTACCAGAAGAATACATGACCCCCGATAATTCGTTAAGCCTGGTTTACTGTGGAAGCCCTCCCATGTCATAAAAAGTTATTTTCACTTCCCGGTTTTGTATGGCACAAAAGAGGAAAAAAACAAACCCCGTTGAACAGGTAACTAAACCCGTACCTGCACCACAAAAAGGCTTTTGTAAGGATTTCTTTAAAAACCCAACCAGCCAGCTATGGATCATAGCCTTGTTTGCATTAGCACTCTATGGAAATACGCTGCTGAATGAATATGCCCTCGATGACGGATTGGTGCTCACGGATAATAAATTTGTTCAGCAAGGGATTTCCGGCATTGCGGACATCTTCACGCATGACAGTTTTTATGGCTCGCTTGAAGCTTACAACAACCTCCCGGGAGGCCGCTATCGTCCACTCTCACTTGCAGCATTTGCGATTGAAGTTTCCATTTTTGGAAATAATCCGTTCGTCCATCACCTTATAAATGTGCTGATCTATGCGCTCACCTGTGTGATGCTGTTTCTCTTTCTTCGCAAATTTATTTTCAAAAATGACAAGGTGGCGGCCTTCATTGCCGCCTTGCTGTTTGCGGTTCATCCCATACATACCGAAGCGGTTGCAAATATCAAAAGCCGCGATGAACTTTTCTCATTGTTGTTTCTGCTGCTTACTTTGTACTATCTCCTTGCATTTATATCTCTTTCAGGAAATAAGATTCATTACCTGCTTAGCATTGTTTCTTACCTGCTGGCCCTTTTTTCAAAAGAGAATGGGCTCACTTTCGTAGCCATCATTCCTGCAACGCTTTACTGGTTCACTGATAAAAAAATAAAAAGTATTGCCCTCCTTTCGCTTCCGTTTCTGCTCTCCGCATTTTTCTACACCGGCATACGCATTTTACTTATCGGGCTCAGGAATAACGAAGTGCGCGAGGTGATGGACAATCCCTACCTGCTTGCTACGGTATCTCAGAAGTATGCGACCATACTTTTTGTTTTGCTTAAATACCTTCAATTGCTCTCCTGGCCGAATCCCCTTACCTATGATTACTCATACAACCAGGTCGCTTACCGGAATTTTAATGATCCCTCCGTTTTATTTTCAATTCTCATTCTCTTAATAATGATTGGTTATACGCTCATAACATTTCGCAAAAAGGACCTGATCGGGTGGTGCATCCTGTTTTACCTGGCAACCATTTTTATTATTTCGAACCTTGTTTTTAACATTGGTGCGCCAATGGCAGAACGTTTTCTCTACCAGGCGTCTGTTGCTTTTGTGATCTTCATTGCAGAAATCGCGCGCAGATTATTACACAAAGTTTCATGGACAATTCAAACAAAAACAGCTATAGCAAGTGTCGCTGCGTCCTTTTTCATCATTGTCGCATCTTATGCTACTGTTAAGCGCAATGCGACATGGAAATCGGATAAGGTGCTGTTTCTCCACGACGTAAAAGTTTCGGGCCAAAGTGCAAGGGCTAACACCTATGCCGGCGTAGCTCTTATCAAGCTGTGTGATGAATCGAACGACACCTCAGCACAAAAGACCTATGCACGGGAAGCGCTTGGCTATTTCAGGAGATCTTCGGCCATCAAAGAAAACTACATCACCACATTGCTGAACACTGGTGTGGCTTACAGTCGCCTTGACAGTGTTGAAAAAGCGGAAGAGGCATGGAACAAGGCGCGCGAAATAAATCCCAACGACAGAAACCTGCCTGCGTATGATCAGTATCTCGCTGAATCTTATTATCATATGGGCCTGGTCGCCGGTACAGAAAAGAAAATTGATTCTTCCATTATTTACCTGGGAAAATCAGTAAAGTATGGTCCCGGCAATGCAGACGCGTGGTATAACCTGGGCGGAGCTTATTTCACCGCTCAAAATTATCCGAAAGCCAGGTCGAGCTGGGAAAAAGCCATTGAATTGAACCCACAGCAGCGGCAGGCAACCGAAGGATTGAATGCACTCAGGCACATGGGATTCTGACTGCCTCTATCAGAATGATTTGAATGCATCGAAAGCAGCTGCTAGAGCTTCACCAGCTTCACATAGTATTCCCTGTTTCCAGTAGTGGCATGCACGATGTAAACACCGGCCGGCCATTGCTCATCACTCATATCCAGGGCATAACTTTTATTCCCGGATGGATGAACACCATCGAAAAGTGTCTTTAATGAATTCCCTGCCAGGTCTGTTACATCAAGCCGCAGGAGAGCAGGCTTATCCAGGTTGAATTGAATATTCGATACCGCATTGGCCGGATTTGGAAATGCGGTAAGATGAATATCGGCGGGGTCTAACAATGAAATATTTCCTGTCGCCACTCCCACAGTGATATACTCCGATTCCGTAAGTGTATCTGTGCAGCCTGCGGAAGTTGTCACCGAAAGTGTTACTGTATAAACACCCGGGGAAGTATAAACATGCTGGGGAAACTGATCAGCAGATGTAAATCCGTCGCCGAAATCCCATAACCAAGATTGAGCAATGGGAACAGTACTGTCGATGAATTGCACCTGGAAGGGAACCAATCCTTCCGTAGTATCTGCATGGAAATGTGTGGCACAGCAAATTCCCTGCTGGTGATCGAGATCAACAAGCACATACGACCAGTTGTTGGAATCACTTATTTCCACCACTTCATTAAAAGGATCTGTTTGTGAAACGATATAGTACTGACCATCACAGATGTCCCCAAAATCAATTTCCTGGCCATCAAGATACTGATCATATGCATCGTACTTTCCTACATAAATTCCCTGGTCATCATCGCATCCTGAAATATTTCCCAGACCGCCATTGGGCATTGAGTTTTTATCATAAATAATTCCATTTTCATCAGCGCAATACTTATTAGAAGCGGTACAGGTTCCCAGGTTGATGAGGCAGAAGCTGATCTTGTTTCCAGTACCGAGAATGGGCCAGGTGGTTGGATCCGGATCCACCCCGCGAATCCGAAGCGTATTGAATGTCCAGTTGTCGATATGGATGTGCTGGTGCTGCGGATGATAAGTCATCGTTCCTGCAGAAACCTGGTAGCTGGTCATGGTGGGCCCGCCCTTGTGATAGATCGTCTGCATCACATTTTCTTTTGGGTAAGAACCATCCGGACATTCAGAGCTGCAGTTCACCAGCACGGTGTCGCAATAGCATTGGCCTGTGCCATGCATCTCCAGCGGGCCAAAGCCAATGTTCGGTGTGGCAACACCAAGCCGGATATACCCGTTGTGTTCCGTCCAGTTGTCCTCAATGTACAATGCTGAGTTGATCATGTCAGGAAGCAGGTCGCAATCGTTGCTTCCATCAGGACAGTCACATCCAATGGCATTATTTGTTGTGCATGGGCCACCCTCATGAGTTGGAGGCGGATCATTTCCAAAGCTAACTGACCAGCTGATCACGTTTCCGGTGTCCCCCGGAGTTTCATCCATTATCAAAAGATACCAGGTACCATTCGGGTTCTGTCCATTGTTTACTTTATTGAGCGACTGGTCGGGATAGAAATTTCCTGTGAAAGGTGCAATGGCTGCACTGATTTCTCCATCCGTTGCATCTTCCATCACACATGTTCCTGTGTAATTATTCTGTTCTGCCCCGTTATTATTCGACAGCTTGGTCACCGTGCCATCCGGGGCTTTCAGGCTGATATCGAGATCAGCATCATAGGTATGTGCTATGGTGAAGCAGGCTGACAATACTCCGAATGACAGGGAATCGATAGCATTTGGTAACCCGGAAACATCGACAGGATACAGATTCTCTATACCCACTTCAACAATTGGACCGCCGGTATTGTTGGTGAATGTTTGTGCCTGGAGGCTCCGGTAAAAAATAATGGAAAAAGAGAGCAGTAAAATTTTTTTCATGAGCGAGGGTGTGTTAAAAATGAATGTGGTGGCTTAACTAATTTAAAGTTAACACTTCTATGTGAATTTTTATTGGCTTTTACAATGATTCAGCTCTCTTTTATGATCCTTTTGAATGATTATTTTTGACGCGCTTTTAGAACATGAAAAAATTTGGAATTGCAGTACATGGTGGTGCTGGTACCATGCTGAAAAAGCAGATGACTGCTGAGAAAACAGAATTGTATACAAGGGGGCTTGAACAAGCCATTCACGCTGGCTATGAAATCCTCGAACGCGGAGGAAGTGCGCTCGACGCAGTGGAGGCCGCAGTGCGATCGCTGGAGGATTATCCTTATTTCAATGCGGGAAGAGGAGCCGTTTTCAATCACCAGGGAAAGCAGGAGATGGATGCCTCGATCATGAATGGAAAGGATTTGAAGGCAGGTGCAGTGTGCGCCGTGAAGCACATCAGGAATCCTGTCTCTCTTGCGAAAGAAGTAATGCTGCATTCACAGCATGTTTTTTTATGCGGAGACGGAGCCGAAGAATTTGCCCGGGAAAGAAATCTGGAGACTGCTGATGACGATTATTTTTTTAATGAGGAGCGCTACGAGCAATGGCAGTATGCAAAAGAAAACAATGTGCTGAAGCTCGATCATGGCAGTGAGAAAAAAATGGGCACGGTGGGGGCTGTGGCACTTGACGAAGATGGAAACCTGGCTGCTGCTACTTCAACAGGAGGCATTACCAACAAGCGCTTTGGCCGCGTGGGAGACAGTGCTGTGATCGGATCAGGCACCTATGCCAACAATGAAACATGTGCCGTTTCCTGCACAGGCCACGGGGAATATTTTATCCGCGCAGTGGTTGCCTACGATATTCATGCCCTGATGACTTATAGAGGAATGAAGTTGAATGAAGCATGTGAGTATATGGTGAATCAAAAGCTGGTAGAATTTGGTGGCGAGGGCGGATTGATCGCAATCGACAGCTTATGCAATATCGGGATGCCCTTTAATTCAGAAGGAATGTACCGGGGATTCCGAAAAAACGGCGAAGAGTTATATACAGCAATTTATTAGGCCGCTTGCTGATCGCTGGTTTCTGGTGGCTGGTTTCTAGTCCTCCATCTTCACTTCCACCTGCTTGGGCTCGAACTTACGTTGTTTGACGCTGAAGCTGTCACCCGAGGAGAGAAAATGAACAATAAGATTTTCGATTGAAATCGGATTGCTGTCCGGAATGTCGGCAATATTGGAATGCCGGATATGATGGCCATCGATGATCACTACCATTCCCGACCCGAAAGCCTGCAGGTGATTTGCTTCAGTAATCACTGCTCCCGTATCCTCTCCAAGGCCAATTCCCAGGCATGAGGGGTTTGCCGCAACAGCCTGCACCAACCTTGCAAATCGACCCCGCTTATCGAAGTGTGAGTCGAAGATCACCTCCTTATTAAAGCCCAGGCCCGTCGTGATTTTAACTTCTCCCTTCAAATGTGCCCGTCCGCTTGTGCCTTCATAAATCATCGTTCCGCTCATGGCCATGGCGCCCGCACTGGTTCCGGCGATGATAAAATTTTCTTTATGATACCGTTCATTCAGAATTTTCAGGATCTCTGTTCCACCAAACACGGTGGTGAGCCGGTATTGATTTCCCCCTGAAAACATTACGACGTTGGCTTTCTTTACCCGCTTGATGTATTCGCTTTGCTGCACCTGGTCGCGATCCCTGATGGGAATGTGTGCCACATTGTTGCACCCGATCTTGGCAAAAGCATTCAGATAATTTCCTGCCACCTCCTTAGGCGAAGAGGAAGCCGTTGTAATCACTTCAATACGGGCATCGGTGCCGCCGGCCTCCTGGACGATCCTTCTCAGAATGCCAAGCTCAAAGAAGTTGAGATTATTTCGATGAATGATTCCGAGCTCCAGGTCAGTCCCTTTATCCTCTGCACCCCCTATAGCAATCAGTTTTCCCTTTGGAGAATTCATCAAATGGTATGAATGGTTCGGGACAAAAATAACTGAAGTTGAAAAAATAGCTTCCCGGAAGGAAAAATGATTTCCACATCGAAAGGACAACTGCCGCAAAGATGGTTTTCCTGCATCAGGAAAATTCAATTTTCTATATTGCCGGAAAATCTCAAACTGATTTTTTTTTGATATTAAATCGGGAACAAAGGGATAAATTTATGATTCATAAAAATCTCAAACCACAACCTGTAACCGCCCATGGAGATTGTCAACATTCGTGTCATGAACGGACCAAACTACTGGTCAATCAGGCGCCACAAGCTTATTGTAATGAAGCTCGATTTGCAGGAGCTGGAAGATTATCCAACAAATAAGATCCCCGGTTTTAAAGACCGGATGGTGAAGCTTTTTCCCGGACTTTACGAACACCATTGCTCTGAAGGGCGGCCCGGCGGATTTCTTCACCGCGTGGAAGAGGGTACCTGGATGGGGCATGTTATTGAGCACATGGCCCTTGAGCTGCAAACACTCGCCGGAATGGATGTGGGATTCGGGCGCACGCGCGAAACTTCGCAGAAGGGTGTTTACAATGTGGTGTTTGCCTATATGGAGGGAGAAGCCGGCGTTTATACCGCAAAGGCAACGGTCCGGATTGCACAGGCGCTCGTTGATGGAAAAGAGTACGATCTTGCTGAAGACATACAAGCATTGCGGGAGATCCGGGAGGAATATCGGTTGGGACCAAGCACCGGTTCCCTGGTGGAAGAGGCTGCAGCCCGTGGCATTCCCTACATCCGGTTAAACAAGCATTCCCTGGTGCAGCTCGGGTATGGCGTAAACCAGAAACGAATACAGGCAACAGTTGCAAGTACCACAAGCAACATTGCTGTTGAAATTGCATGCGATAAGGAAGAAACAAAAAATTTACTTGAACGGGCGGAGATACCTGTTCCAAAAGGTTTGATCTGCTATGATGAAGATGATCTTCGGAATGCCATAAAGAAAATCGGCTATCCTATCGTAACGAAACCTGTAAACGGTAACCATGGCAAAGGTGCAACTACCAACCTGCGCAACTGGGAAGATGCTGTGAAAGGACTCGCTGCAGCCAGGAAATATTCGCGTTCAGTAATTGTAGAAAAATACATATTCGGTTATGACCACCGCGTGCTGGTAATCGATTTTAAATTTATTGCTGCGGCAAAAAGAACACCTGCATCTGTTTTTGGTGATGGAAAATCAACCATCAAAGAGCTGATTGAAAAAGTCAACACTGATCCGCGGCGTGGATATGGTCATGAAAAGGTGCTTACAGCCATCAAGATCGATGACTTCACAATGAATATTCTTGCAGAGAAAGGCATGACCCTTGAATCGATCCTGAAAGAAGATGAAGAACTGTTGCTGAAACCAACGGCAAATATTTCAACCGGTGGCACCGCAACCGATATCACCGACCTCGTTCATCCTGATAATGTTTTCATGTGTGAACGCATAGCCCGCATCATCGGGCTGGACATTTGCGGCATTGATATCATGACGCCCGACCTCAGTCAGCCCATCCAGGAAATCGGCGGCGCTGTGCTTGAAGTGAATGCTGCGCCCGGATTCAGGATGCACCTCGCTCCCACGGAGGGGTTGCCCCGCAATGTGGCAGAACCTGTAATCAATATGCTTTTCCCGCCTGGGGCCAGTGCACGCATTCCCATTATTGCTATCACCGGAACAAATGGCAAAACAACAACCACCCGTCTTATTGCGCACATCATCCGCTCGATGGGTTACAGGGTTGGATATACGACTACTGATGGAATCTATATAGGAAACCAGATGATGATGCGGGGTGACTGCACTGGTCCTGTGTCGGCGGAATTTGTGCTGAAAGATCCATCCGTTGAATTTGCTGTTTTGGAAACTGCACGCGGAGGAATACTCCGTGCTGGCCTCGGCTTTGATCATTGCGACATTGCAATTGTTACAAACGTGCAGCCTGATCATCTTGGATTGATGGGCATCGATACAATTGAACAACTGGCAAAAGTAAAAGGAGTGGTCCCTGAAAGTGTATGGAACGAGGGTCATGTAATTCTGAATGCAGATGATGATCTCGTTTATGCCATGAGAAATAGTGTGGAGTGCAGGATCGCCCTGTTTTCACTCGACGAAAAAAATCAGCATATAAAGGACCATGCTGAGCGCGGTGGTGTTTCTGCTGTTGCCGAAAACGGTTATGTAACGATCATGAAAGGTGAATGGAAGATCCGCGTAGACAAGATCACAAACATACCACTGGCATTTGGCGGAAAAGCGATGTTCAACGTAGCCAACATTCTTCCTGCTATGCTATCGGGATACCTGCGTGGCTTCGACATCGAGGATATTCGCTCTGCTATTCAAACATTTATTCCTTCTCCTGCAACCACACCGGGCAGGATGAATTTATTCCAGTTCAAGAATTTTCAACTACTATGCGACTACGCACATAATGCCGCCGGTCTGAGAGCTATTTCCAAATTCGTGGAGAAAGTAGAGGCTTATCCGAAGGTGGGCGTTATTGCCGGAGTGGGCGACAGGCGTGATGAGGACACCATCGAGCTGGGTGAAGTTGCTGCACATACTTTTGATGAGATCATCGTCCGGCAGGACAGGAACCTGCGTGGCCGCACCGAACAGGAGATCATCGACCTGCTGATGAAAGGCATTCACAATATAGATCCCAATAAAAAGATAACTGTAATTCCAAAGGAGCCGGAAGCTATAGACTATGCATTTAAATCTGCTACCCCCGGTTCTTTTATCGTGATCTGCAGCGATGTGGTGCCTGATGCGCTCGAGCAGATCCTCAGGTATAAAGAAAAAGAAGACAACGTGGAAGTGCCTGCATAAAGCAACCCATTGGGAATTTATCAGGATTTATTTGAGAAATCACTTTTTGTTTTCCCTTTACAACAATGGATGCTGATCTGAAGGAAATATTGTGGAGGCAGTTCGGTGCTGCTATCGATATGCTGGAAAATGCGATCACGGCATCTCCTGAGGAGCTATGGAATACTAAATCTAATTTTTGGTACATCGGATTTCATACCATCTTCTACCTGGATTATTACCTCTCAGACCCTGAAACATTTTCTCCTCCACCACCTTTTGGGATAACAGAATTTGATCCTTCCGGGAAATTACCTGAGCGCGTATATACGAAGGCTGAGCTGCTATCATATGTTGAATTTTGCAGGAAGAAATGCCATGATTTAATTGCCGGACTCACTACTGAGCACGCAGCTAAGCGTTTCATCAATCCCTACAGAAACTACAGCACAATGGAAATCCTGATTTACAATATGCGGCACGTGCAGCATCACACAGCACAACTGAACCTGCTCTTACGGCAGCAAGTGAATGACGCACCCAAATGGGTTTCTCAAACAAAGACTCCCTTATAGCTTTTATCGCATCGTGGTATTCTTGAAATTATGAATCTGCCTTGAACTGTGCTGTTAGTTTTAAAACAGCCCTTTAATAAAATAGATCACGTCCATTCGAATTTTCGGAAGAGATCTTCACAAAATCAACGTCATGGAATGAAGATTGATCAGGCGTTAACACTTTCTATATTTCAGTCCAAAGAACTTATAAACATTTTTCCACACCATTTTACATTGTGGTCTGACCGGTCAAAAAAATGTAGGTTTGCAACACGAGAAATCTTTATCTTTCCAATACAAATAAATACCATGCAAACAGTTAGCGCAAAGAGAAAGCTCATCGTTTCCGAAATGGCGGAATCACTTATAGGAAGTGAGATCATTAAGATTGCTGCAGAGGTAAATGAGAAGATAAAACAGGGCCAGGAGATTTATAATTTCACAATAGGTGACTTCGACCCCAAAGTATTTCCCATTCCGCAGGAGCTTGAAGAAGAAGTAATCAAGGCTTATAAAGACAAGCAAACAAATTATCCGGCCGCCAATGGCATACCGGAACTGAGAAAAGCCGTGAGCAGCTTTTTGCAGGATGGAAACATGCATTATTCTCCGGATGAAATCCTGATCACCAGCGGCGGTCGGCCTGCTATCTATGCCGCTTATATTACACTCATTCACCGCGGGGATGGCGTCATATTTCCGGTTCCCTCATGGAACAACAACCACTATTGCCATCTTTCCGGGGCAAGGCCCATCATGATTGAGACGATGGTGGAGAACAACTTCATGCCAACGGCAGATGAGATCAAACCATACATAAAAGATGCTACGATGGTTGCACTTTGCTCTCCGCAAAATCCTACGGGAACCGCCTTTTCAAGGGAGGCACTTGAAGAAATCTGTGACTTGGTGCTGGAAGAAAATGAAAGGAGAAGTGCATCGCATAAACCATTATACGTGCTGTACGATCAGATGTACTGGGCACTCACGTATGCGGACACTGTGCACTATAACCCGGTTTCTTTGCGTCCTGAAATGAAAGATTACACCGTATTTATAGATGGAATTTCAAAGGCTTTTGCTGCTACCGGCCTACGTGTGGGCTGGGCATTCGGGCCGCACTCCATTATCGACAAAATGAAATCCATATTGTCGCACATTGGAGCATGGGCCCCTAAACCCGAGCAGGTGGCAGTCGCCAATTACATGAAGCAGAAGGAGGCCATCCAGAATTTCTTGATGCACTTCAGGGAACAAATTGATTATCGCCTCGAGGGAATTTACAGGGGCTTGATGAAGCTAAGGGCGGCCGGACACAACATAAATGCGGTTTCCCCACAGGCAGCATTGTATCTCACGGTGCAATTTGACCTGAAGGGCAAAACCACAAAGACCGGCAAGGTGCTTAAGACGACTGAAGACATCACCACCTATCTTTTAGAAGAATGTGAAATGGCCCTGGTTCCGTTTTATGCCTTTGGTTCTGCGCACGATTCAACCTGGTATCGTTTGTCGGTTGGAACATGCAAGCTTAATGAAATTGAAGAATCGATTGCCAAGCTGCAGTCAGGGTTGGAAAAGCTCAGATGACCGGAGAAAGATAGCAAGTTGTGCAATATCAACCTGAAGCAATTTTCGGCCTAACCTTACCAATGGCATCAAAGTGCCCATTATTTAGACTTATTTTGTATTCTCATCTTTTATAATGAAATCTTTTTTACGCGGATTGGCATGCATGTGCATTGCCCTATTCTCCTACAACACCACCCACTCACAGGCAACATGGTCAGCGGCAGCATCACTGGGAAATGGGGCATCTCCCCGCTATAATGCCTGTGCGCTTTCCATTGGAACCAAGGGGTACATTGGTACAGGATTCTACAATTCCAGCTTTTATAATGACTTTCTTGAATATGACCAGGGAACAAACACCTGGAGTCAAAAAGCCAATTTCGGCGGTGTTGGCCGTACCGGCGCTACTGCTTTCACGATAGGCACCAAAGGCTACACAGGACTGGGGTACGATGGCGCAAACTATAAAAACGACTTTTGGGAGTATGACCAGGCTGCTGACAGCTGGACGCAGAAAGCAACTTTTACCGGTGTAGCAAGATCTGGTGCTGCAGGCTTTGCCATTGGCACAAAGGGTTATGTGGGCACCGGCTATGATGGCACGGTCAGGAAGAATGATTTCTGGGAATACAACCAGGCAACCAACAGCTGGACTCAAAAGGCCAACTTTGGAGGCGTAGCCAGATCCTCTGCTGTGGGGTTTGCAGTTAATTCAAAGGGATATATAGGAATAGGATTTGACGGAACTAACCGAAAGAATGATTTCTGGACCTATGATCCGGGTACGAATACATGGACGCAGAAGGCCAATTTTGGTGGTACGGCCCGTTCGAATGCGGTCGGGCTTGCCATCGGATCTAAAGGATATATCGGTACGGGACTTGATGCCAGCGGCGGCTATAAAAATGACTTCTGGGAGTACGATCCAACGGGCAATACCTGGACACAGAAAGCCGTCTTTGGAGGCGCTGGACGCTATAATGCCACCGGATTCAGCATAGGAACAAAAGGATACATCGGCACAGGCTTCGATGGCACTGCTGCCAAATATGATATCTGGGAATACAACCAGGGCTCAAACACGTGGACGCAAAAATCAATCTTCGGTGGATACGCCCGTTCAGGCGCTGTGGGATTCACACTGAATTCAAAGGGATATTTTGGAACCGGTTATGACGGAAGCGTCTATAAAAATGATTTATGGGAATACGATCCTGTTGGTAACAGCTGGGCGCAAAAAGCCAATCTGCCGGGAGCCGCACGTACTAATGCAGTTGGTTTTTCAACCGCAACGAAAGGCTACGTGGGCACTGGTTACAATGGAACTTATCTCAACGATTTCTGGGAGTATGATGCTGGTTCGAACACATGGACGCAAAAAACTGCTTTTGGCGGGGTGGCTCGGAGTCAGGCAACAGGATTTGTACTCGGAACAAAGGGATATATAGGTACGGGCTCAACCGGTACAAGCTCCAAAAATGATTTCTGGGAATTTGATCCGTCTGCAAACAGCTGGACCCAAAAAACAAATTTTGGCGGACCTGCCCGTCAACAGGCTGCTGGTTTTGTGCTTAACGGGAAAGGATATATTGCCACAGGTGTAGATAATGGTGGCGACTTTTACGATGACCTGTGGGAGTTTGATCCATCCACCAATTCATGGGTTGAAAAAGCGGATTACCCCGGTGGCGGAAGGCTGGGTGCATCGGGATGTGCCTTGAATGGAAAGGGCTACGTAGCAACAGGCTATGACGAGATGGATCTCAATAATGCCGATGTGTGGGAATTTGATCCTGCGGGAAACATTTGGAATCGTAAGGCAGACTTTTTAGGCAAAGGCAGGAACAGTGCTGTATTTATCTTATTAAACGGATATGGCTTTCTCGGGTTCGGAGATGACGGTGCGATCGTAAAAAATGACCTTTGGAAATTTAACCCTATAACAAGCATCTCCCTCTCATCAGCCACTTTTTGTGCCGGAGCAAGTGTATCGGTGACATTTGTTTCCTCAAGCTATGTACTGGCCGGAAATGTTTTCACAGCGCAGCTGTCGGATGCCAATGGGAGCTTTATAGCACCTGTTTCACTGGGCACGGTGAATGGCACTACGGGAGGAACAATTAATGGTACGATACCGGCTTCTGCTTCTCCGGGCACAGGCTATCGGATTCGTATTGTTTCCAACAGTCCTTCACAAACCATCATCACCTCTGATCCTGTAACCATTAATACCCCGGCCGTAATTACTTCCTGCCCTGCTAATGTCAATACCCAAATTTTACCATTAACGTGCAGCAATCTTGTCTTTTATGGTGCTGCAGCAGCAACAGGTACACCAACTCCCTCCATAACTTATTCGCAGAACTCAGGAACTTTCTTTAATGGGGGAATAACTACCGTTACGGTAACCGCAACCAACAGCTGCGCTACAGCAACCTGTAATTTCACAGTGAATGTATTGGATAACCAGCCTCCGATAATCATTTGCCCGCTTCCGGTTTCTGTAAACGCAAGCCCCGGTCAATGCAGTGCTTCAAATGTGAACCTGGGCACTCCTATAGCGACGGATAACTGCAGCTTTACTGTTACCAATAATGCTCCTGCAAACTTTCCCGTAGGAACAACAGCAGTGACATGGACTATAACAGATGCATCGGGCAATACGGCAACCTGTTCACAAAATGTGACGGTAACGGATAATCAGAACCCTGTGATTACCTGCCCTGCCAATGTTTCAGTAAACAATTCTGCCGGGCAATGTGGTGCAAGCGGTGTGAACCTGGGCACCCCTGTAACATCCGACAACTGTGGTGTTGCCTCGGTCACGAATAATGCTCCTTCGAATTACCCCCTGGGTCTCACCACGGTAACATGGACTGTAACTGATGTTAATGGCAGAACAGCAACCTGCACCCAAACAGTTACTGTTTCAGATAATGAATCGCCGTCCATTACCTGTCCTTCAAACGTAAGTGTAAATGCACCTTCAAACCAATGTTCGGTTTCAGGCGTCAGCCTTGGCAGCCCGGTCACAAGCGATAATTGCGGTATTGCATCTGTCACCAATAATGCACCAGCCTCTTATCCTGTTGGTGTGACCACGGTCACATGGACCGCGACAGACGTAAATGGAAAAACAGCAACCTGCACTCAAACTGTTACGGTGACTGACACCCAGTCGCCTGCTATAACCTGTCCGTCAAACGTAAGCGTGAATGCAACCACCAGTCTATGTTCTGCAACGGGGGTCAGTCTTGGAACGCCTTCTGCAAGTGATAACTGTGGTATCGCTTCCATTACGAACAATGCGCCATCCTCCTTCCCGGTAGGAATAACCACGGTCACCTGGACAGCTACAGATGTGAATGGAAAAACAGCCACCTGTACACAGACTGTTACAGTTACAGATAACCAGTCACCAACCATCACATGTCCTTCGAATGTATCAGTGAATGCCACAAGCGGTCTTTGTGCTGCGACCGGTGTAAACCTCGGCACTCCATCGGCTAGTGATAATTGCGGGATAGCATCAGTCACCAGCAATGCTCCATCTTCCTTCCCGGTAGGAACAACTGTAGTCACCTGGACTGCAACCGATATTAATGGAAGAACAGCAACCTGCACGCAAAATGTAACAGTGACCGATAATCAAAACCCGGTTATCAATGGCTGCCCGGGAAACATTACCAAGTGTTCGAATCCCGTTACCTGGACTGCTCCAACGGCTTCAGATAATTGCGGCATTGCATCGCTCACAAGCAATCATGTATCCGGGGAAACTTTCCCTTCCGGAACAACCTCTGTAACTTATACTGCCACCGATGTGAACGGCAAAACCAGCACCTGCAGCTTCACCGTAACTATTGCCCCGGCCTCCTTCACAGTAACTCCTTCAGGGCCTACTACTTTTTGCGAGCCGGCCACGGTGACACTCACAGTTTCACCTACAGGCAATACTTACAAATGGTTTAAGAACGGTACGATGATCAGTGGGGCAACCAACGTCAGTTTTGTAGTTACCGCAACAGGAAATTACCTGTGCAAAGTAGGCAGCAGCTGCGGCAACATCAGTTCGAATACGGTTTCTGTAACGGTGAATCCCTTACCTGCTGCAACGGTAAGCCCTTCGGGGACGGTAAATATCTGTGCGGGTCAGACGGTAACATTATCAGCCAACACGGGCGCGGGGTTGACATACCTGTGGAAAAAAGGAACGGCTAATATTTCAGGAGCAACAAACAGCACTTATGTAGCGTCAACAGCCGGTCAATATAAAGTGGTTGTGACTACAACTGCGGGTTGCACACAAACTTCAGCGATTACTATCGTGAAGATCACCTGCCGCGAAGGAGATGTGAATGCACTGCCGGAACTGAATGTCTTCCCAAATCCCAGCTCAGGTGCCGTTACTGTTAAATACTCATTACCTAAAGATCAATCCGCAGTTTTGCAGGTTACTGATCTGCTGGGACGGATCGTGTATGCCAGCACGGTTTATGACGGTGAAGAAACTATTTCACTGAACCTTTCCGGCGAGCCTGCGGGTATTTACTTCCTGCGACTGATCACAGACTACCAGATGGAACTTCGGAAGTTCGAGATCATTCACTAAGAGAAATTTTCATGCTAGGCAGCACTCCATTCGCGTGCTGCTTTTTATTTCCACAATCTATCATTGAGGTAAATAAAAATTTCATCTTGTGGCAAAAACCATAAAATGAAACTGGAGGAAACAAATCTTGCATCAAGAGTGGTAAACATGATGCTGGAAAAAGACACCTATGGAAGGTGGCTGAATCCGGATATCCTGAAGATGGAAGCTGGCTATTGCCTGATGAAACTGAAAGTAAGAGGCGAATTCCTCAATGGCGTCGGCACCCTTCACGGTGGCGTAATCTTCGGAATTGCCGATGTGGCTTTTGCATATGCAAGCAACTCGCACAACCGCATCGCTGTAGCACTGGATGTTTCCATTTCCTTTCCCAATGCAGGGTATGAACATGATGAGCTTACCATTGAAGCTGTTGAGGTTTTTCTCGGCAGCAGCACTGCGATCTACAGGGTGGAGGTCAGGAACAGTGAAAGTAAACTGATCGGATTATTTAACGGAACGGTTTACCGCACGCACAAAAAATATTTCGATTCAGTTTAGTAACCCGCTTTCCCATACCCCGTAAAATATTCTTCAGTCAATATTTTTTTTCCATTATTTTCATCGGCATGAAAGCAATATACATCTCCGCATTGCTTATCGCTCTCCTGCTTCCGGGTATCGCTAAAAGTCAGTGTGCTGTGACGCCGGTAGCGGGATTCAAGTATACCACCGTAACTGCCTGCACCATTACGCTCGGCTGGAAGCAGGTCAACAGCGCCGCCGGTTACCAATTACTTTTCAAAAAAGTTGGCTCTCACAAATGGCTCGATACTATTGTACTGGGAAAAGTGACAAGCTACCAGGTGAACAATCTGAAGGATTCAACAATGTATATTTTCCGCATATCATCCATTTGCAACAACGGGCAGCAGGGACCGAAAAAGGACATCAAAATTTCAACGCATAAATGCGCCTTCCCCGAAAATATTACTGCCGGTTCCATATCCTCAACTTCTGCAACAATCAACTGGACACCCGGATGTAATGTTACTGAAAGCAAGCTTCGGTATAAAGTCTCAGGATCTTCTTCATGGACAACTCTTAATGGTTTACCTGTTTCCGTAACGCTGCTTAATTTGCAACCGGCCACCGCTTATGAATACCAGTTGAGCAGCAAGGGGCAGTCAGGATTCTTTTCCAATTGGTCTCCCAGCCAGCAGGTCACTACACTTAGCGGGGTGGTTCATCAGCCAAATATCGTCTTGTTTCTCGCCGATGATTTGCGCTACGATGCCTTTGAATCTACCGGCGGCCCTTCGGTGGTCAATACTCCCGCTGTTAATAAGATCGCAGATGAAGGCGCCAATTTCAAAAAAACCTTTGCCACGCTTTCATTATGCGCCCCAAGCCGTGGTGCCATCCTTACAGGATTATACAACCACAAGAACGGAGCGATGAGTAACCAGGGTAACATGGACACCACCCTTGCAACGGTTGCAACCATCCTCCAGGCGAATGATTACTACACGGCATTCATAGGGAAGTATCACCTTGCAAGTGTTCCTCAGCTCGGATATAACTACTGGTTTGTTATTGCAAATGCAAAAGGCGGCGTGAATCCGCAGATGAATTACAACGGGAAAACAAAAACGGTGAACGGGAACATCACCACCATCCTTACGGATTCTGCCGTAAAATTCATCAACAAAATCAACACAAAATTTTTTCTTGTCGTGGGGGAATTCGCTCCCCACGAACCCTACCCCACTACCCCGGCATTTGTAAACCTGTTCAACAATACATTCTTTGATTATCCCGAAACATTCTATAAATACGTTCACAATTATCCTTCCTGCGATTATAATAATGGAAGCACGCTTCTGAGTGATTCATCCGACTATGAAGATCTCATTCGCAGCTATTATGAATCAATAGTAAGCATGGACAATGGGATGGGACAACTAGTGACTGCCCTGGAGAACAGGAACCTGCTCGACAGCACCCTCTTTATTTTTATGAGTGACAACGGTCACTGCTATGGTGAGCACATCATCGACAGGAAGCGACTGATGTATGAAGAATCCATTCATGTGCCCCTGTTTATCAGGTACCCGCAGTGGTTCGCTCCGGGTACCGTGATAGATGACCAGATTGCGGCCAATATTGACATTGCTCCCACCATACTTGATGCAGCCGGTATTCTGAATACATACAACATGGATGGCGTCTCTCTGAAAAAGCTTGCCGATCATTCTGTTACCAGGAACCAGCTGTTCATGGAATATTTTTTTGATCCGAACAATGAGGGTATCGGGCTTCCCAGCATACGAGGTGTAAGAACAAACCAGTATAAGTATGTCAAATATTACTGTACGGGTTCTACAGAAGAGTTTTTCGACCTGCAGAATGACCCTCACGAAGCAACCAACCTGATCAATACCGCTGCCTATGCTCCGCTGATCACTGCTTTCCGCTACAAGCTGGACAGCATGCGACAGGCACTTAATGATGTGGGGAACGACAGCCTGGTTACCTGTTCGCTGCAGGCCCTGTTCGAGAACCGCGATGAGAACGAAACAATTGACGATGATGAAGTCACTATGCCCCTTAATGAATTAAGTATATATCCTAATCCCGCTAAAGAGGATTTCCTGGTTGAGCTTTTTTCGGGAGAAAGAACCGATGCAGAAATAACCGTAACAGATGTTGCAGGAAGACAACGGGTGAATATGAAAACTTCGCTCGTCAAGGGCCGGAACTTTATTCCCTTATCTCTTCCAAATGCATCACCTGGTGTCTATGTAATCAAAGCTGTGTCGAATGGAAAGGCGCTTGAGAGAAAAGTTGTATTGAAGTAGTCTGTAAAACATTATTTCGGCAAAGCTTTCAGCTCATTGATCCACCTGTTGCAGATCCACAAAATCAGCAGGGCCCCTGCACCAATCAGAGCATCTATCATTGACCAGAAAAACGGGATATCCCTGAAACGCTCAGCAACTAATGCGATAAGTATTGTTATTCCGGATACGAGCATTCCCCAGCGAACTACCCACTGATTTTTTACCGGATCCTGCAGAGGTCCAATGAAGGCCATTGCAATGAAGAAGTGAGAGAAACCCAGCCAATCGTAACCATAAAGCATCAGCGGGTAAGTGTCGTGATTGTATTTTACTGCCTGCTTTACATTAACAAACCACTCTTTAAACATGGAAGGAAGCATGTGCTTGAAATGAAGCGCAATGTTTAATTCTGTTAACAATGGAAATGAAGAAAGCCCGCTGCCTATTAAGCCGAGAATAGTAATGATGATCGCCGCCCTGATGTTGCGACGGAGCCTGCTTTCATTGCTCATGGTTATATGTGTTTGGTTTTACTTCGAAGAAAATTAGCTAAAAACCCGGAGAAGTAATATTAGCTGCGTGATTAAAAATGCTGCCTTCAGAAAAAATTTCTTCTTTTGGGGAGAAATCCCTTTCCATGCACGAGGAAAAACATTTTGAAAGCTCCAAGGTGCTGAAGGATATAGTGATTGGAATGGCGGATGGACTTACGGTGCCGTTTGCTCTTGCTGCAGGATTGAGCGGAGCCGTAGATTCCAACGTGATTGTTATCACCGCAGGCATTGCGGAAATCATTGCCGGTTCCATAGCAATGGGCCTGGGCGGTTACCTCGCCGGCAGAACGGAGTCGGATCATTATTCCACGGAGCTTCGCCGGGAATACGATGAAGTTGAAAAATTGCCTGAGCGTGAAAAGCAGGAGATTCGCGAGATCCTTGCTGAATACGGCATATCAGCGGAAACCCAGCAGAAAGCCGCCGATGAGCTGGCCCAGGATAAAGCAAAGTGGGTCGACTTCATGATGAAGTTTGAATTGGGACTGGAAGAGCCTGAAACAAGCCGCGCAAGAAAAAGCGCTTTTAATATAGCTGCTTCCTACATCGTTGGCGGTTTTATTCCCCTCAGCACCTATTTCTTCACCTCACACCCGCATGAAGGACTTATTTTCTCCTGTATTATTACACTGATAGCCCTGATGTTGTTTGGATACTTTAAGGCCAAGGTCACAGGCCAGCCGGCCTGGAAGGGGGCCGTACAAACTGCGGTGATCGGAGCTGTGGCAGCCGGAGCTGCATTCTTTATTGCCAGACTGATCAGCAATGGATAACCACTGTCAGATCCCAATGCAATCGCTACGCAGCAGCACTGTTTTTATTCCGGTTCATCCATTCTCTCGCCGCTACCCCGATAAGCAGCAGCAGGATAATCCCTGATCCGGCCATGGCAATCTTTTCACCCGTATAAAAAGACTCCGGCTCGAACTTAAATTCGATTGTGTGTTCACCTGCAGGAATTCTCATTCCCCGTAAAATATAATTACAGCGGAAGTGGTCTGTCTTCTTGCCATCAATAAAGGCATCCCAGCCTGGCTGGTAATAGATCTCCGAGAAAACGGCAATATTATCTTTTGCAGACTTCGACTTATAAACCAGGTCGTTCAAAGCAAAGGTTTGCAGCACAATGGTTGCAGAGGAATCGACAGAAGGGTTGATGCCGTTCAACTGTGAAGAGAAACGCTTATCGATAATAACGGTTTTGGAAGGGTCAATGTCGTTTAATGCCTTCATTTCCTCATCGGCGTTGTTCACGATTTTCATATCGCTCACAAACCAGGCATTGTCCAGTGCAGCTGTGTTAGGGATGACCTGCTCATTGTTTCCCGCCTTATAAATAATGTATTTCGTGTTGAGCATATCTATCACCGCCTTATTAAAAGGGAAACCAGTGTTTTTTGCAGAATCACTTTTTGTCAGCTGGTGCTCTATGATTTCCTGGTAGCGCCTGAGCTTCGCTGCATGATAGCCCCCAATGGATTCATGAAAATAAGAGGTCCTTGAGTCATTAAATGTATTCGCTGCCAGATTAAATACGCGGTAATCTTTCGAGGTCTCCTTGGATATCAGCTGGTCTGCCTGTGTGGGTTCAAAGTATTTATTGTATTCACTTTTAGGAATAAAGTCGGAATTATCGAGGTACCGTTTTCCTACCGTAAAGAGATCGATGAAGATCAGCAGCACCACTCCTCCTATGAAAATATTCCTGCTCACTTTCGTGGTAACAAAACCCCAGATCAATCCACCGGCGAGCAGGATGAACAGCAATGAGCGAAACGCATCCGCTCGCAGCATCGATTTCCGGTCTGCTATGATTGAAGGCAATATTTCTTTCTGAAGCTGTGCATCGCTTCTGCCCTGGAAATTAAAAAAGGCTGACCCAAACAGGGCAAACAACAAGCACAAGCCACCGGTAATTGCAACGCTCCATTTGAGCTTTTGAATGAGCTCTTTTTTATCATACTCACCCTTCACTATTTTCCAGAGCATCATACAGGCAAGGAAGGGAAATGTGAACTGCACGATCACAAGAGCCATCTGTACTACACGGAACTTATTATAACCCGGGAAATGATCAAAGAAAAAATCATTAAACCACATCATGTTTCTTCCCCATGCCAGAAATATCGCAAGCAGGGAAGCTGAAAGCAGCCACCACTTCCATCGCTCCCTTATTACCAGGAGCCCCAATACGAAAAGGAAACAAATAATCGCTCCGACGTAAACAGGTCCCGAAGTGAATGGCTGGTCACCCCAGTATGTGGGAGCATTTTGCAGATAGCTGCTTCTCTGTGATGGTGAGATACCATATTGATCCAGGAGTTTTCCGAAATTGGAACCTGCACTTAGGGTTGAACTGGAAGAACCTCCATAAAGATTTGGAATAAGAAGCGTGAATGTTTCCATTTTTCCATAGCTCCATTCCATGGCATAATCTTTATCCAACCCGCCGGTTGATTGCTTGTTTGACGACAATTCGGAAGGGCCTCGTATCGTGGATGGCACATACTCATAAGTGGACCAGAGCACAGATAAATTCGTGATGGCTGCAAACAATACACCCACTCCTGCAATTACTCCAACCATAACCAGGTTCTTCAGGTTTCTTTCCCTGATCGCATAAATCAATTCAACAATTCCATAAACAATCATCAATAGCATCAGGTAGTAGGTTATTTGCAGGTGGTTTGCATATATCTGCAGTGACAATGCAATAGCGGTAAGCAATCCACCCCACCAGTACTTCCCTCCACGCAAAAGCAGGATGCCGGCAACCGACAATGGCAGCAAGCCTATAGCATGCATCTTACTGGTATGTCCTGCCTCCAGCAAAGTCATGTTGTAGGAACAAAGCGCATATGCAATGGCACCTCCAATTGCCAGCCAGGGATTTACCCCGAGAACTATGAGCAAAATGAAAAAGCTCACGAGAGCGATGAACAATAACTCCGAAGGATGAGGAAAACCCAATGATAAGATGCTGTCGAAGTACCGGAGCAGGTTTCCCTTGTACATAACTGAAATCTGAAAAGCCGGCATGCCGCCAAACATAGCATTTGTCCATAGCGGCTCTTTTCCTGTTTGTTCCCGGAAATCGCTGATCTCCTTCGACATTCCTTTATAATTGATGATATCACTTTGCCTTATCTCTTTATTGTCAAGCAGCATCGGCGAAAAGTAAAGCAGCGTGATCAGTACAAATGAGGCGATGGCAACAGCATAGGGAAGAGCTACCATCATCCAACCTTTATTTTCAGGCTCAGTTGCTTTTTTACTCCGCGGAGCGGTTGACTGAGGTGCTGCCTTTTCGGTTCTTTTATCTTTCATATGAGCGATAAAAATGAAGCGGGTAAAAATAGAGAAAAAGCGATTAGCAAGCCCGGCTTTGGCACATCATCAAATTTTCTACATTTGTCAGCATTGCATCTTCACCTATGAATAATACGGATACCATTCTGATTATTGGAGCCTGCGGCCAAATCGGCTCCGAGCTTACAATGGCACTGAGAAAAAAATACAACAAGGTGATCGCTTCCGATCTTAAGGAGCCATCGGACGAGGTAAAGGAATCCGGGTTATTTATACGCCTGGATGTATTAAATAAAACCGGGTTGTACGATGCGGTGAAAAAGCATGAGGTCACACAGATCTATCACCTTGCAGCTATTCTTTCAGCTACAGGAGAAAAAAATCCCGAGCTGGCCTGGCGCGTGAATATGAAAGGCCTTAGGCAGGTGCTCGATGTGTGCGTAGAGAATGGGGTGAAAAAATTATTCTGGCCCAGCACCATAGCCGTATTCGGACCCACCACACCGCGCCAGGATACGCCGCAATGGACCGTGATGGAGCCCAACACCATTTATGGAATCAGCAAGCAGGCAGGTGAGCGCTGGTGCGATTATTATTTCCAGAAGAGGCAGCTGGACGTTCGCAGTGTGCGCTATCCCGGGCTGATCAGCTACAAAACTCCCGGTGGTGGCGGTACAACTGATTATGCGATCGACATATTTTTTGAAGCAAAGAAGAACAATCACTTCACCTGCTTTCTTTCTGAAAATACACGGTTGCCGATGATGTATATGCCTGATGCGATCCGTGGCACCATCGAGCTGATGGAAGCACCTGCAGAAAAAGTTAAGGTTCGCTCCTCGTATAATATCTCCGCCATTTCGTTTACCCCGGCTGAATTAGCAATGGCCATTCAAAAACAGATTCCCGGATTCAGGATCGATTATGCACCCGATTTCCGTCAGAAGATCGCCGAAAGCTGGCCAGAGAGCATTGATGATTCTGTTGCCAGGAATGACTGGAATTGGAAGCCACAATATGATCTGATGGGCATGACTAAGGATATGCTTGAAAACGTATAATAAGCGGGAAGTTCACTCTATTCCAGTCAATCCATGGATGAATCTTTAGAATAATGATGCGGGGTTTAACGGAAACTCCCATTATTTTTCCGAATAATATTTTTAAAATACTACTACATTTAGACTGTATAGTATATAAGAAATGTCAAGAAAAGTAACTCTTATCCATATCGCTGGTGCGATTATTTTCCTGGTAAAAACAACGTCGGCACAGCCCTTCAACAAAGGCGTTGTCTTCATTGATGGAGGATATGGATTTCCCAACCTGATGACCCTCTTTATGAAAAATAATTATGCACTGGGCTCGGCTGTAAATGATGCTAAGGCCAGGAGTGTTGGACCCATCCTCGCAAAATTTGAGTACGGGGTCTCTGACAAGATCGGCCTTGGAATGATGGTCACTTATGCTGATTCAAAAATGTACTATACAGAATACGGATATGGTGCGGGCGGAAACTACACGCTGTACAGCTATCACCTTTCTGCCCCGCGTTTCGGTGTGCTCGGCAAAATAAATTTTCATTTTCACAGCAGAAACAAGCTGGATCCATATATTGGTGTAGCTGCCGGTTATAAGTCTTTCATCATGAATTACGAAACGGCTGATCCCTATTTTCATACTGAAACGCTATGGTTTGAGCCTATCCCATTGGCTGTGCGCTTTGAGTTCGGGGCACATTACCAGCTGACAAAATTCATCGGTCTATACGCTACCGGAGGCTTGGGCGGACCGTTGCTGGAAGGAGGGATGAGCATCAGGATGCCTCATAACAGCGTTGACCTTTCCGCTCCCATTGATGCCGTGGAATAGCCCCTTCGAGTTTTCCACATATGTTTACAACTCATGTTGAAATCTTGTTGAAAATATAGTGCCCAAAAATTTGGAACCGGGTGTCCCGGGATATTACATTTGATTTGCTGATCTTTCCAGCACATTGGGATCCTAAGCTTAGAATTCCACGTGGACAAGTTGTCG
>JADMIO012770913.1_pt1 | contig 93012 bp, 72 predicted proteins | sample 8958161 | NCBI WGS metagenome assembly JADMIO01 (sample SAMN16585339, study PRJNA669376) | soil metagenome | isolation source: Crop rotation soil | place: USA: Cullars Rotation, Alabama | collected 2011
ATTTATTATTGCAATTTAAATCAATATACATTATACATTATACGAAGTTATATTCGATGCGGCCGATCTAGCAGAAAGTCAAAAGCCTCCGACCGGAGGCTTTTAACTTCTGTCACCTAGGTTACGCCCCGCCCTGCCACTCATCGCAGTACTGTTGTAATTCATTAAGCATTCTGCCGACATGGAAGCCATCACAAACGGCATGATGAACCTGAATCGCCAGCGGCATCAGCACCTTGTCGCCTTGCGTATAATATTTGCCCATGGTGAAAACGGGGGCGAAGAAGTTGTCCATATTGGCCACGTTTAAATCAAAACTGGTGAAACTCACCCAGGGATTGGCTGAGACGAAAAACATATTCTCAATAAACCCTTTAGGGAAATAGGCCAGGTTTTCACCGTAACACGCCACATCTTGCGAATATATGTGTAGAAACTGCCGGAAATCGTCGTGGTATTCACTCCAGAGCGATGAAAACGTTTCAGTTTGCTCATGGAAAACGGTGTAACAAGGGTGAACACTATCCCATATCACCAGCTCACCGTCTTTCATTGCCATACGAAATTCCGGATGAGCATTCATCAGGCGGGCAAGAATGTGAATAAAGGCCGGATAAAACTTGTGCTTATTTTTCTTTACGGTCTTTAAAAAGGCCGTAATATCCAGCTGAACGGTCTGGTTATAGGTACATTGAGCAACTGACTGAAATGCCTCAAAATGTTCTTTACGATGCCATTGGGATATATCAACGGTGGTATATCCAGTGATTTTTTTCTCCATTTTAGCTTCCTTAGCTCCTGAAAATCTCGATAACTCAAAAAATACGCCCGGTAGTGATCTTATTTCATTATGGTGAAAGTTGGAACCTCTTACGTGCCGATCAGATTAAAACGAAAGGCCCAGTCTTTCGACTGAGCCTTTCGTTTTATTTGACCATGTTGGTATGATTTAAATTAATACGACTCACTATAGGGTCAGTGCGGCCGCGACTTCAAGTCACGTGAATTCCAAGCTTCGGATCCCACTGTGCTGGAAAGGTGAACGCTCACGAGCAGCGCATTTTCGACGTCCTATACCAGATCAATCTGGGTCTGGAGCTGATCAGCGATGCGGACGAGCGGCTGAAATATGCGGCGCTCAATTGTGCAGGAGGGGTCAAGGCAAAGGAGAGCGCGGCGTTCAGCGCAGCGCTGAGCTATTTCCGAATGGGAATCTCTCTGTTACCGCCGGATTCCTGGTCTGCTCATTACGAGCTTTCCCTGAAGCTCTATACGGAAGCTGCCGAAGCAGCCTACCTCAGTGGCGCTGACGAGCTGCGCAGTCAATGGCTGGGCGAGGTGTTCCGGAATGCCCGCAATGTACTGGACAGCGTGAAGGCATATAATATTAAGATCGACGCAGAGACTTCTCTTAACCAGCTGCCGGCTGCCTGCGCTACCGGCCTGGAAGTACTCCGGATGCTTGGTATCCGCTTTCCCGCCCGGCCGGGCATCATGCATGTAATGCTCGGATTGATCAGAACGAAACTGAGATTGATCGGCCGGAAAACCGAAAGTCTTGCTGAGCTGCCCGAACTCATCGATCCCTATATTCTGCAGGCCATGCCGATCCTTGAACGGCTCACGCCGCCTGCATTCATGAGCGGCAGCCAGCTGTTCCCGCTGATCGTTTTTAAAATGGTTGATCTGTCGGTCCGTTACGGGAACAGCGAGCCTTCGGCTTTTGGTTACGCGTCTTTCGCAATCACCCTCTCAGCTGCGCTTGGGGACTATGAAGGCGGATACCGTTTCGGGCAAATGAGCTGGCGGACGCTTCAGAAGCACTATTCCGAGCGCTTCAAGGTAAAGGTGCTTTTTGTCCTGAACACGTTTATCCGGCATTGGAAAGAGCATCTCAACGTCTGCATCTATCCGCTGCAGAAAGCGTATCAGACAGGCCTGAAGGTAGGTAATCTCGTAGGCGGCATCTGGGCGGCGTACTACTATCTTACCTGGAAGTTCTATACCGCATCTCCGCTACCGCAGCTGGAAGCGGAGTTATGCAGCTATCTCGATGCATTTGCGCGGTACCGTCAGGATGCTGCGGCGCAGCGCACCTCGTTGCTCCGGCAGGTAATGCTTAATCTGATGGAGCCCTCGGCAGACCCGATAACACTGAGCGGCACGGCCTATGATGAATCAACGATCGAAGTGATCCGCAACGCCGGGAATGACAAGACATCGGTATTCACCTTTCATCTCTACAAGACGATGCTTGCCTACCTGTACGGAGATGTACAGGCTGCGCGGGCAAACGCCGACGCATGCCAGCCGCTGCTCGAATCTGTCACCGGGCTACCGGAGCTGACTTTATTCCGGTTCTACGAAGCACTGACGCGCATCCGGGCAGGCGAATTAGCGAAGGCGAAGCGCATCATAAAAACGCTCAGGAAATGGTCTGAGAGCGCTCCACAGAATTATCAGCATCGATACCACCTGGCCCGGGCCGAGTACCTGATGGCTGCGGCTAAGCGGGCAGAGGCGAGGCGCGCGTACGATCTGGCTATCTCGGGCGCGAAGAATGCAGGCTATCTGCAGGAGGAAGCTCTTGCCTGCGAACTGGCGGGAGCGGCACTGGCCGACAGGGATGTGCCGGCAGCGGCAGTTTATCTGCGGAAGGCCGTTGCAGCCTATAGTCAATGGGGAGCATTCGCCAAGGCTGAAGCGCTGCAGCGGAAATATCCCGCGATGAATCTTGGCATCATTAGCCAGTCTCAGTCCCAGACCCTGCTAAACAGCGACAATGCCTCCCAGCATACGCTGGACCTTACAAGTGTGCTTAGGGCTGCGACGGCTATTTCTGGAGCAATCCGGCTGGCGAAGCTTGTAGAGCAGCTGCTGGAAATCTGCATTGAGCACTCGGGCGCCGGACGCGCCTTTCTGCTCCTGCCCAGTGCGCAAGAGTGGAGCGTGGCCGCGATGGGCGAAGTCAAGGGCCACGAAATTGTGATCATGCAAGGTGAAGCGGCAGATGTACGCCTGCCGCAAAGCATTATCCAGTACACGGCCCGTACCCGCGAGACGCTGGTTGTGGACGATGCTGCAGCAGATGAACGGTTCGCTCAGGATTCGTATGTGCGCCAGCTCGCACCGAAGTCCGTGTTGTGCATGCCGGTCATCAATCAGAGTATTCTTACCGGCATTCTTTATCTGGAAAATAACCTGGCGACGGGAGTATTCACGCCTAAGCGGACGGAGGTACTGAAACTATTGCTTGGGCAGATAGCCGTATCGCTGGAAAACGCCCGGCTGTACGAGCACCTAGAGCAGAAGGTCGCGGAACGCACCGCCGAGCTCGAGGAGGAGAAAGAGAAAAGCGACCGGCTGCTCCGAAATATACTGCCGGAAGAGACTGCCTCTGAACTTAAGGCCAGTGGCTTCGCAAAGCCAAGGTATTATTCCGAGGTAACGGTCATGTTCACCGATTTTGTGAATTTCTCGAGCACTGTCAGCAAAATGAGCGCAGAGGATCTTGTCGCGGAGATACACTTTTACTACAGCGCATTTGACGAGATCATAGCGCGTCATGGACTGGAAAAGATCAAGACGATCGGCGACAGTTATATGTGCGCTGCAGGCCTGCCCGCAGTAAGGCAGGATGGTGCCAGGGCAATGGTGCATGCAGCGATGGAGATGCTGATATTCCTCCATAATATTCGCGACCAGAAGCTCGCAGCCGGCAAGCCTGCCTTCAGGTGCAGGATCGGCATACATCTTGGTCCCGTTGTGGCGGGTATCGTGGGCACGCGCAAGTTTGCCTATGATATCTGGGGTGGAACGGTGAACATTGCATCAAGGCTGGAAACAGCCTCCGAGCCCGACCGGATCAACATCTCCGGGGATGTGTATGAGCAGGTGAAGGATTTTTATCGCTGTAGTTACCGCGGTAAGATCGAGGGCAAGAATGTCGGCCTGATCGACATGTTCTTCGTTGAGGAAGCCATCGCGAAGGCCGAAGAACAGCCTGCAGCATATTCAGGACTCGCCGCCGGCCAGGAGCTTATTCGGCTGCCTATATAATTCAATCTTTCCCGCAGCCGCATCCAAGGTGGTCAGTAACTTTATTGTTATGGCGCCTGCTACCCCTTATGAACAGGAGATTGTAAAAGAGCTTGAAAGCTGGAAGCGCGGAATGCAGCGGCGGCCCGGACTTTTCGCCGGCATCAGTAGAAGGCTGCAATACCGCATCAACCGCATTATCCCGGAAAAGGTCCATAATGCTATAACGGCGGCCTTCAGGGTCGTTACGAAATTCATGCTGCGGGGCGCGGACTTCCTGACCGCGAAGCCGCTGGAAGGCGTGTCGCTGCAGGAGCGCGAGGAAGAAGTGCAGAAGCAGATTGAGCGCTACAAGTATGCCGCCACCGCGGAGGGCGCCATTACAGGCGCGGGAGGCATCCTGCTTGGCCTTGCCGACTTGCCTCTATGGCTGACCATTAAAATAAAGATGCTCAGTCATATCGCGGCGCTCTACGGTCATGACCCCGGCGACTTCCGCGAGCGGCTATACATCCTGCATATCCTTTCCCTCGGCTTCAGTAGCCGCAAGCACCGGCGAAAGGTCTATCGCATCCTGGAGAACTGGGACGCCTATGTCCGCACGCTTCCGGGGGGCAGCGACGCGTTTGACTGGAGAACATTTCAGCAGGAGTATCGCGACTTTCTGGATATTGCCAAGCTCCTGCAGCTTGTGCCCGGGATCGGCGCGGCAGTCGGGGCCGTGGTAAATAACAGGCTTACCGAGAAGCTGGGAGAGACGGCCATGAACGCCTACCGCATGCGTTGGTTCGCCACTCGAAATTTGCCTGACGTCAGCAGGCATTGAAATGAGCCTGAAGCTGAGCTGATAAATTTCAGGCGTTCGTCCGGAGCCAATGCCTGAATCGCGCTAAGGCGGATATGCCGACCTTTGCAGCGTGCCGCAAGCTCCTGTTCTGCTCCTGACTCCGCCATTCACCCAGCTGAATACGCCGTATCCTGCTACTGCTTACCTGAAGGGCTTCCTGAGTACCCGGGGCATCGCGGCGGTTCAGGCTGATCTTGGCATCGAGGTAACGCTTGCGCTGTTCAGCGAAGGCTCGCTGCTGGAAGTGTTCGGCAACATCGACCCGAAGCAGGAATGGTCGGCTAACGCACAGCGTATCCTGCGGCTGAAGGACGATTATCTCCGCACCATCGGCCCGGTCATCCATTTCCTGCAGGGCAAGAACCCGACGCTCGCACACCGCATCGCCCAACGGGCCTTCCTGCCCGAGGCTTCGAGATTCGCTCAGCTGGGCGACCTGCAGGGGGCCTTCGGCCAGATGGGCATACAGGATAAAGCGAAGCACCTGGCCACTCTTTTTCTTGAGGATTTGTCGGACCTCATTAAAGAATGCCTGGATGCTCATTTCGGATTTTCGCGCTACGCGGAGCGGCTGGCACGTTCCGCCAATTCGTTTGACGACCTTGATGCAGCATTGCAGGAGCAGCCTACGCTGGTGGACCGCCTGCTTTTCCGAATGCTCGATGAGCACCTGAGGGAGGTGCAGCCTGTGCTGGTAGCGCTGTCCGTGCCGTTCCCGGGTAACCTGTATTCGGCCCTGCGTTGCGGGCAATACATCCGAGCGCATTTTCCGCACATCAGAACGGCGATCGGAGGCGGATTCCCGAATACTGAGCTGCGCTCCCTCAGCGACCCAAGGGTTTTCGACTATACTGATTTCATCACGCTGGATGATGGCGAAGCTCCGCTGGAGGCACTGTTCCATCACGTTCAGGCTCATCTGCCGCCGGAAGGCCTGAAGCGCACGTTTATTCGGCAGGGCGGCCAGGTCGTCTTTATCAACGACGCTGCCTGCGCAGATTACCGCCAGGGCCAGGTAGGCACGCCTGATTACAGCGACCTGCCACTCGACAGTTATCTATCGGCCATCGAAATCACGAATCCGATGCATTCCCTGTGGAGCGACGGGCGTTGGAACAAGCTGACTATGGCGCATGGCTGCTACTGGGCCAAATGTACCTTCTGTGATATTACGCTTCCCTATATTGCAGACTACGAGCCACTATCGGCCGGAATGCTCGCAGACAGAATGGAAGAGCTGATCGCGCAGACAGGCACGACCGGCTTTCACTTCGTTGACGAAGCTGCGCCTCCTGCGCTGATGCGGGCGCTGGCACTGGAGATCCTTCGCAGGAACCTTGTTGTCAGCTGGTGGGCGAATATCCGCTTCGAGAAGAGCTTTACGCGGGACCTCTGCCAACTGCTCCGGGCCTCGGGTTGCATCGCGATCAGCGGCGGACTTGAAGCCGCTTCAGACCGGCTGCTTGGGCTGATCAGGAAAGGCATTACGGTCGCGCAGGTAGCGAGGGTCAACAAGCATTTTACAGAAGCCGGCATCATGGTGCATGCGTACCTTATGTATGGCTTTCCCACCCAGACTGCCCAGGAGACGATCGATTCGCTCGAGATGGTCAGGCAGATGTTCAGGACAGGCATTCTGCAGTCGGCCTTCTGGCATCAGTTCGCGATGACTGCCCACGCGCCGGTGGGACTCGAGCCTGAGTTGTACGGAGTGGAAAAAGAAGTGGAAGCGGTCGGGGCTTTTGCCAATAACGACATCGTGCACCGGGATCCTGCCGGCGCAGATCATGATGCATTCTCTTACGGCCTGAAAAAATCCCTGCTGAACTTTATGCATGGCGTTGGCCTGGATACGCCCCTGCACCAATGGTTCGACTTTAAGGTGCCCAAGACGAGTATCGCGCCAGACTATATCCTGCGGATCCTGGAAGAGCATGAATATGCTTCCGCCAGGCCAACTGCCCGGGTAGTTTTCGCCGGCGCGATGCCGCGCTACGAAATTGTGAGCAAGTCGAAAAAAGGGGCCAGCTGGGAGCTGGCATCATTAAGCTTTGAAACGCAGCAACAGACAATTAATATCAGGCTGCCTGTGATGCAGGGGCAATGGCTATACAGCGTCCTTCCGAAATTATCGGTCAGACATCCGATGAGCATGGCCGAGCTGATGGCCGACTATGAAGCTGCAGGGCTGGAGGATTTTGAGCTGTTCTGGGATAACAAGCCGGTCGACGGATTATGGAAAGCAGGCTTATGGGTAATATAGACTTAATCCTCGTCATCCTCCTTTGCCTCCTTCCGATCCTTGCGCTGTTCCTCCTTCTCTTCCCGGGCATCCTTGCGGCTATCGGCCTTCTCCGCCTTTTGTTCCGCCTTCGACTCGGCTGCCTCCTGTTGCGCTTCCGCAGAATTATCCGTGCTCTTCACCAGTTCGAGGGCATAGCGGCCGGTCCATTTAAAAATGTCCATGCTGGACTTCACGCCTGCCCTGCATGAACTCCTCAGCGTTTTATCGCCCGCGCTCAGACGCACATTTCCAAAGCGCTCACATATTCCGCCGGGCGACTCCAGAGCTTCGAAGCTCTTGTCTTCCGGGTGATAAATAAATATATCATAGGTCTGCGTGCCGGTCGTCTGGTTTACCGCCACAAAGGCAAAATCCTTCAGCCCGTCGAAATTATAATCGGCCGCTTTAATCTGATAGGCGGCAGAAATCGGCTGGCCGAGGTCCAGTTCGATCGTCTCAACGCCGGGAATGAGCACCTGTACGCCAGGACTTCCCTGAGCATGATTGATCGTCGCTGCGAGGCCGGGAGCGATCTGTAGTTTTTTCGTCTGCGCGGCTGCCATATGAAAAGTCAGCGCGATGCACAAGGAGCTAAGAAGCATTTTCATAGGCTGCAGATATTGCAAAATTGATGCTGGAATTGAGCAGCATGCTTTACGCAATCGTTAATATGCTGCCTGCGGGGGCCGATAAATATACATCCCAAAGCGCTCAAGCCCGTCCGGCGGGGCTATATCACAGATTAACGTGAGTACCTAGATTAGTATTCATAGCATATTTCTCTCTCATGCACCCAGAAGAAAAGTCTTGTGGAAGACATTTTCAGACAAGGACAAAAATACTTTATACAAAAAAGACTGCCTCAGTCATCTGAGGCAGTCTTTTCAATAATATCAAATATATACCGCCTAGTATTGCTTGACGAAGCTCTGGGCGTATTCGACGAGCTGTTTGCCGTTAACGGCCACATTCCCCGAAAGCTGACGATACTGATGAGTAGCTTCCTCCAGCTTCAGGAAACGGGCGTTCGCCGCCTTTTGCTGAGCGCCTTTTTCAAGGTCCACCTCAATCCTGGTCTGAGCCATACCTTTCTGCATCAGGACGAGCACTTCGGCTGCAACCGCCTGTGTCTGCTGGGCATTGTGATTCTTAATATTGTTTTCCAGTTCGACAACTTTAGCGCTAAGCTCGGTACGGCCGTTACGCATGGCCGCGTCATTTTCTGCCTTCGTCGGGCGCTCGCCGGCAAACGCCGGGATGAAAGTTGCCGTGAGGAAGGCTGCTGCAAGGATAAGGTGCTTCATGGATATGCGGTGCATTTGAGATGATAAAAGTAAGCATTTGCGGGAATATGTTGTCCCGCTGCCTGAACCCACACTTAGACGGCATCCTTTATGCAATGGTTGGCCGGAAATACCTGGCTGGTTGTTATTTCTTCTTTACATAAGATATAATTGAGTCGCGCGCAAATCGTCATGGCTCGGACAATTTTCTCTCCGCCAAGCTTCGGCAGGGCAGTGAGCTGAACAATCTTAGCAATTATCAATATATTCGCACACAAAAAAGGGTGGCCCCCAACTTATGTCAATAAATGACTGTCTTGGGGTTTAAGCCTTCATTTATTATCCTTGCACTGAAATGTATTTCTGTGCCGGGCCTATTGGCTTGCCTGTATATTAGACCTAAAATCGTTTATCAGAATATCATGAAAAGAATTCTATGTGCTCCCAAGGCTGTCAGCGTAATGCTCAAAAGCTTTGCGTTATTCTTGGCCATCGGTCTCAGTGGCTCCGGAGCGGTATTCGGCCAGTCGGTTCCCTGTCCGCCGAATATTGATTTTGAAAACGGAGACCTGACCAACTGGGAATGCTGGCTAGGTGTGTCAGCTACCGGATCACCGGTTACCGGCGTTACGTTCAATAGTCCTTTTATCAGCGGTCCGCGGCCTACCCGACATATTATTCAGACAGCCACTACACCGCCTACGCTTGACCCTTACGGTCATTTCCCGGTGGTTCCGACCGGCGGAGGCACTTACTCTCTGAAGATCGGCCGCGACAGCGCCAATTTAGCCTCCGAGCGCGTGCGTTATTATGTGCATGTGCCGGTTGGATTTAATGACTACAGCTTCAACTTCCGTTTCGCCGTCGTACTCAATGACGGAGGCCACCCTACAGATACGCAGCCGGCTTTCCGGATCAGGGCTTATGATAGCGCCAGCAACACTGACGTTCCCTGCGCCCAGCAGAACTATATCGCCAGCGATACGCTGAAGACCGTATATGGCTTCAAGGATTCAGATACGGGCTTCGGCAACATCTTCCTTCCCTGGACCAATGGTGCCCTGCCGATCATCGGCCAGGGTGGTAAGACGATTGTAATCGAAGTAACCGCTCTTGGCTGCTCGGCCGGCGGTCACTGGGGTTATGGCTATTTTGACGTTATATCCTGCGGCAAGTTCAAGGCTTCTGTAACTTACTGTAATCTCGACTCCGGCGTGATCCGTTTCGTCGGTACCGGCGTTACGCAGGTCTACAACTGGTACACCAGCAATTGGACTTTCATCGGCAAGGGGCCCTATATTGATGTGGTCCCGCCAAGCACTCCGGACTTCTTTTATGGCGTACTCGCCGCCGGACAGCCCGGTTGTCTTGATACGATTACTACCGATACGGTTTCCGACTTCCTGCTGAATGCCATTCCTGGCAAGGCCTGCGTACGTTTTGGCAATACCATACAGCTAAACGCCACGACGACGGGCGGTATGGGCGGCTTTACTTCATCCTGGGATGCTAACCCCGATCTTTCCTCGCTGACGATCCCGAATCCGATTGCCACGCCGAATGATACGACACGCTATTTTGTTACTGTCTCCGATCGTAATGGCTGTTTCCGCCGCGATACGGTAGAGATCGTTCAGGCGCCGGATGCCGGTCCTGACCAAAAAGTTTGTCCGCTGGGCGAACGGCCTGCGCAATTACACGTAGCCGGCCCTGCCAGCGCCCAATATACCTGGACGGAATACGGCGGAGGCACTGCCCAATACCTCAGCTGCGACGATTGTCAGGATCCGCTGGCCGCTCCGCTCGTGCCTGTATATACATATGTAGTGGGAACCAACCTTTGTACGGAGACCGATACGATCGTTGTATATCACGATACCAGCAACTATATCGTAGCGCCCCAGGATCCGCTCCTGGTATGCCGCCCGACTTATGTGCCGCTGCTCTCTACAGCGTATGGCCCGGCTCCGCTGGCAAATCTGCCCTGCGGCACAGCTAACCCGATCCAGTGCCTTGCCCAGGATCAGGACACAGCAGTTATCGGCAATGGCCTGACCACTCCGCCGGCACAGGTGTTCAACACGCCGTACTTCTCAGATAGTCTTTATCAGAAGTACCAGTTCATCATACCCAAGCGCCAGCTTCTCAATGCCGGCCTGTATAGCGGTACCATCAATGCGATGGCATTCCGCACACTCGGTACTGTAACGACAAACGCCATCCAGAATATCACTATATCTCTGGCCTGCGTGCCTTACGAGACCTTCCAGCAGCCAGTAACGAACGCAAGCTTCGCAAATGGCACTCAGGTGGCTAATCTTACCAGCTATTCCCTGATCTCGAACGACTGGAATCAGATCAATTTCGCGAGCTCCTATAGCTGGGACACAACGACCAACCTGCTGGTTGATATCTGCGTCGGGCCGATGACTGCGGTTAATACCGGCAGCCAGGATCCTGTTGCGATGACCGAGGGCATGGCGATTCAGAAGATCTCGAACGGGGTGAACGTCTGCGGCGGCAACGGCTTCGTACGCCAGTACGCGCAGCAGCCGGTGGTCGAGTTCATGTATTGCCCATCGCCTGAACTGCCCTTCCTCTACACATGGCAGCCGGGTACCGCACTCTCCGACTCAAATGCCCAGAACCCGGTTGTATATGTGCCGCGCTCAATCGATTATGCCGTATACAGCGTAGGCCGTAACGGCTGCCGCATGCGCGATTCGCTGCATATCACCGTTCCGGAACATCATCTGTCCCTCGGCCCGCAGGATACATTCGCCTGCCTGAGCCAGCCTGTGTACATGCGTGCAACCGGCGGCGATGCCTATCAGTGGTATGAGGTGCACAACGGCGCCTTCTCCAGCGCTACAGGCTCGCTGACCTGCGACAACTGTCCGAACCCGATCGCAACGCCTGCTACGACTACTACTTATGCAGTAGTCTATACCAATAATGTGCACCAGAGCAACCCGGCTAACTCAAACTACGAGACGGGCTGCCCGGATACGCTGTTCACTACGGTCAATATCTGGCCGCTGCCGGCCGTGCGCTCCTCCAACAGGGACACGACTATCGCCTATGGCAAGAGCATACAGCTTTTCGTAACCGGCGCAAATACTTATACATGGACGCCTGTAGGCTCCCTGGACAATCCGCATTCGCCTGCACCGATCGCTACGCCAACGGAGACGACCAACTATATCGTATCGGGCATGGACTCAAACGGCTGTATATATCGCGATACCGTCAAGGTAATTGTCGACTATCGCGATAATCTGCTGATTCCCTCTGCGTTTACGCCGAACGGGGACGGTCGCAACGATGTGTTCCGCATCGTCAATGCATCCTTCCAGCGCCTGATGGAGTTCCGCGTGTTCAACCGCTGGGGCCAGGAAGTATTCTCTACTACGGATATCAACAATGGATGGGATGGAAAGTGGAAGGGCGTTGAGCTGGATATGGGCAACTACCAGTACCTCATCCGCGTAGCTTATCCCGACGGCAATGTCGAAACCTATAAGGGAGATATAAACCTCATAAGGTAAGCCTCACCGGTTAATGCAAAAATGCCCGTCACTTCAAATGTGACGGGCATTTTCATTTGGCCATTGTTGAATGGCCTCTTGTGACGGCTAAAATATCTTTCCGAAAAACTGCTTCATCTCTACCCAGCTGGCGGAATCGGCCGCTGCATTATAAGCCACCGGAATATTGAACTTCTTGCCCTTTTCAGTGGCTTCCGGATTGGTAAAGGCATGCGTGGCGCCGGGGTAGCTTTTAAAGGTATAGCTCGCGCCGAGCGAGTCCATACTCTTACGCCATGCTGCGACTTCCTGCGGACCGACAAAATTGTCTGCTTCGCCATGGCAGATGAGTATAGGCATATTCCGGTTGGCTGTGCCGGCAAGGCCCCCATGAAAGCTGACTACACCGCGAAGCGGCATTCGCATCTGCGCAGCGCGCAGGCTCATGGAACCGCCGAAACAATACCCAATCATGGCCATCCGGCTGCTGTCCGCCTGCGTATAGCTGATCGCTGTGGCCAATGCCGCGCTCAGGCGGCTCTTAACCAGAGCCGAATCAGCATAAAAAGGGCCGGCGAGCTTGCCAGCTTCGTCCGGGGTCTCTCCTGTCCGTCCATCGCCATACATATCTACGGCCATTGCGAAATAACCTAGCTTGGCCAGCTCTCTCGCCCGCATTTTCACATAATCGTTCATGCCCCACCATTCCGGGATGACGAATACTATCGGTCGCCGGTTCTGTTTACTGTCATCGAATGCCACATACGAATGTGCGGTCGTTGTATCCGCTTTGTAGGTAACCTCTGATTCCGAAATGTGCATAGGTGCGGGGCTGGCAGTCTTTTGCTCTTCTGAAGTATGACCGTTGTCTGAGCAGGCCGACAGGCAGGCTGTAATGGCCAAAAGGCCGGTTAGCAGTTTTTTCATGAGCTCAAATATCGCAAACCGGCGTTAGTCGGGGCCCGATGCTGGCACAACCTTTTCAGGGCTCAGGTAAAATGCAGTCATTATGAAAGCCTTACTACTTATGTTCTTACTCTTGGCAGCGCCTGCTATTATGGCCAGGAAGCAGGTACTGGTGGAGCGCGGTCAGGTAACCACAGCCCCGGGCATAGGCGGATACGCCCAGATCGGCTACGCATTTGCCAAAGGAGATGTGATTGGCATTGAGGCGCACGCCAGTAAGCTGCTCGACCGGATGATCGTCATGATCTATCCCGAGGAGGAGATCGGCCGGGCGCTCTCCACAAAGGAGCCGAGGCTTAGCTTCACAATGAAACGTGAGGGAATTGTGATCTTCCGGTTTATTTCCGATCGCGGAGGGACGAATGAAATAAGCTATTCCGTATCCAGGATGCCTGCTTCCGATCGCGTGCAGCGTTATAATACCAGAATAATATGGGAAAAGCCGCCGGTCGGCGCAAGGCATGGCAGCCTTATCCCCAAAAGGGCGGGACACTAAGGGGTTACGGAGGCTTTGTTCAGGCAATAACCGGAGGCTTAGTATAGCATCCTGCTGCATCAATGTCCCGGGATCCGTAGCTGGCGATCGGGCTGTTTCCCGATGTCTGTTCAAGATCAGCAATCAGCGTATAGAATTGCGCACTCGGAAGTCTGCACCAGTGTCCCGGCAGCAAAAAGCGAGGCAGCGAAACCCTATTTCATGGCTTCCCGCTCTTTCTGAAGGGCCAGCATCTTATCTCTCAGCCGCGCAGCCTCCATGAAGTCGAGGTCTTTTGCAGCTTTTTCCATGGCCTTCTTCGTACTGGCGATCAGTTTGTCGAGCTGCGCAATTCCCTTGTATTCGACGATCTCTTCAGCGGCAAGCGTAGTTAGCTCGTCCGGCACGGCGTACTTGCTGCGCTCATCATAGCCCTTGATATCGAGTACGGACGTTTGCTTCATGATCTGGTCCACGCCTTTGCGGACAGTCCTGGGTATAATGCCATGCGCCTCATTATGGGCGATCTGCTTTGCCCGGCGCCGGTTGCATTCGTCGATCGTCCGCTGCATACTCTCAGTGATATGATCGGCATAGAATATGACCAGCCCATCCACATTCCGGGCCGCCCTGCCCGCCATCTGTGTGAGCGAGCGTTCATTCCGCAGAAAGCCCTCCTTATCAGCGTCGAGGATGGCCATCAGCGATACTTCGGGCAGATCAAGCCCTTCCCGCAGAAGGTTCACGCCAACCAGCACGTCAATATTGCCCAGGCGCAGGTCGCGCAGGATCTCCACGCGCTCCAGCGTATCGACCTCACTGTGAATATATCGGCTGCGTATATTAATGCGGCCGAGATATTTATCCAGCTCTTCCGCCATGCGTTTGGTCAGGGTCGTGCAGAGTACCCGGTCGCCGCGCTTTACGCGCTTGTCGATCTCATCAAGCAGGTCGTCGATCTGATTGACCGAGGGGCGAACCTCAATGGGCGGATCCAGCAGGCCTGTCGGCCGGACGATCTGCTCCACCACCACTCCGCCGCTCTGCTGCAGTTCGTATTCAGCCGGCGTAGCGCTGACAAACACGACCTGATGCAGTATCTGCTCGAACTCATGGAAGTTCAGCGGGCGGTTATCAAGCGCGCTGGGAAGCCGGAAGCCATAATCCACCAGATTAAGTTTGCGGGAGCGGTCGCCGCCATACATGCCGCTGACCTGCGGAATGGTTACGTGGCTCTCGTCTACAACGAGCAGAAAGTCATCAGGGAAGTAGTCGAGCAGGCAAAAAGAGCGAACGCCCGGTTGGCGGCGATCGAGGAAGCGGGAGTAATTCTCAATCCCCGAGCAGAACCCCAGCTCCTGGATCATCTCAATGTCGTAGCTGACGCGCTCCTTGATCCGCTGCGCCTCGAGGGGCTTTCCAATGCTTTTGAAATATTCCACCTGGTTGTAAAGCTCATCCTGTATTTCATGGATGATCTGCGCCATCTGGCCCTTGGGTGCCATATAGAGATTGGCCGGGAATATGGCCGCCGTCTCCATTGTGCCGATGCGCTTGCCCGTGTCAGCCTCCAGGCTTTCGATCTCGTCGATCTCGTCGCCGAAGAATGTGATGCGGTAGGCGTAATCGGTGTAAGGCAGATTGATGTCGACCGTATCTCCCTTCACCCGGAAAGTGCCGCGTGTAAATTCGCCCTGCGAACGGCTGTAAAGGGCATTGACGAGGCCATGAAGGAATGCGTTCCTGCCGATGTTCTGACCCTTGTTCAGGCGGATAATTCCATTGGCATATTCAGCCGGATTGCCCATGCCGTAAATGCAGCTGACGCTCGCTACAACGATGATATCGCGCCGTCCGCTCAGTAGCGAGGAGGTGGCCCGAAGCCGGAGCTTCTCCAGCTCTTCATTAATGGACAGGTCCTTTTCGATATAGGTGTCCGAGGTCGGGATATAGGCTTCAGGCTGATAGTAGTCGTAGTAGCTGACGAAGTATTCCACGGCATTGCGCGGGAAAAACTGGCGGAATTCGCCATAGAGCTGCGCCACCAGGGTCTTGTTGTGCGTCAGGACCAGGGTGGGCTTCTGCACCTCCTGGATCACATTGGCCATCGTAAAGGTCTTGCCTGAGCCGGTGACGCCCAGCAGCGTCTGGTAAGGCTCGCCGTCGCGGATGCCCGCTACCAGTTCTTTTATTGCCTCCGGCTGATCGCCGGCGGGCGGATATGGGCGCTCAATATCGAATTGCATAATCGGCCTTCAAATTTCGGTTGTTTCAACTCAGTGGCGGAGTACAAAGAAGTCATTCCAACACCGGGAATCAAACGCATTAGAAGTATTGGCTTTTTCATGTGGTTACACCACATTAAACCTTTACTGCCAACCGCAGCCCTGATAGTGCGCCTTAAAGGTTCCTGCAGGCTTAATCGAAAGCATCGTATCCGGTGAGAATTCCTGGACAGCATTCACTGACCCGGAGCAACCAGCGCAGAACAGCTGTTTAAAACAGCGCCCTGTAGACATCCTCGACCTTATTGACCGCCTTTACCTCGATCTTATAGCTTTTCAGATCAAGACCCTTCACATTGGCCTTCGGTATAAAAATGGCGTCCATGCCGAGCTTGTCTGCCTCGGCAATGCGTTGATCGATGCGGTTCACTGCGCGGATTTCGCCGGAAAGACCTACCTCGCCGACAAGGCAGATATTGGAAGGCAGCGCTCTGTCCTCATAGGAGGAGAGCAGGGCGCAGACCACAGCAAGCTCCATGGAAGGATCCTCTATCTTCAGGCCGCCTGCGATGTTCACGAACACATCCTTCGCACCGAAGTGAAAGCCTCCGCGCTTCTCCAACACCGCCAGCAATAGCTGCAGCCTGCGAAGGTCCATGCCGCTCACGGTACGTTGCGGCGTCCCGTACACGGCCTGGGAAGCAAGCGCCTGCACCTCGATCATCAGCGGCCGCGCGCCCTCAATAATAGCGGCGATGCCGATGCCGCTAAGCGGCTCATCATGCTGGGACAGCAGGATCTCGGAAGGATTGGATACCGGGCGCATGCCCGCGCTGACCATTTCATAGATCCCCAACTCCGATGTGGAGCCGAAGCGATTCTTCAGCGTTCGCAGGATGCGATAGGCGTAATGACGGTCGCCCTCAAACTGCAGCACAGTATCTACCATATGCTCCAGCACCTTCGGGCCGGCGATCGAGCCTTCTTTGGTGATATGACCGATAATAATGACCGGGACATTGCTGGACTTGGCAAAACGCTGCAGCTCGGCGGCCGTTTCGCGGACCTGACTGACGCTGCCGGCAGCGCTTTCTACATAAGGCGACTCAAGCGTCTGGATCGAATCGATGATGACCAGGCCCGGCTTCAGCTTTTTGATCTCGGCGAAAATCTGGTCGGTATTGGTAGCGTTCAGCAGGTAGAGATTGTTATTGGCGGCTCCGATGCGCTCTGCGCGAAGCTTGACCTGTTGCGCGCTCTCCTCGCCCGACACATAGAGCGTCACGGCCTTCTTCCATTGCAGGGCGCATTGAAGGAAAAGCGTGCTCTTGCCTATGCCCGGCTCACCGGCGACCAGGATCACAGATCCCGGCACCAGGCCGCCGCCCAGCACGCGATTAAGTTCGTCATCCGGCAGCTTCATGCGCAACTCGTCCTGGGCAACCACCTCGTCGATACGAAATGCTTTGCGCGGCGTCTTCCCTGCAGCATCATCCCAGGGCGTCATCGTGCCGGCCTTCTTTGGGCTGTCGCGCTCGATAATCTCTTCCACAAAGGAGTTCCATGCCCCGCATGAGGGACATTTGCCGGTCCACTTCGGCGACTCGTAGCCGCACTGCTGACAAAAGAAAGCGCTCTTTACTTTAGCCACGGTATAAGAGATGTAGGATGAACGACGGGCCCTTAAAAGAAGAGAAGAGCGCCGGGATAAAAAAGAAGCCATCCCGAGGAATCGGGACGGCTTACTTACTAACCCATTAAATTCACAACTGACACAAATGTAGTAAACCGGGCAGAAGGAAAAAAATGGTTTTACCCCCATAAGCGTTATAGGGGTATAAATTCACAAGCAATTGAAATGTATAATGTATATTGATTTAAATTGCAATAATAAATCGAGCTTTTGGCAGCGCTTCCAGGCGAAATTATTTTTTTCCCGGGCTGGCATCATTTATTAGCGATAGGGATTAGCCGGAGACATATTATATAATTAACGCATCTGCGTGATGGCTTATCATTGCGCAGCGAATCGCTTTCTCTCATGACCAACACACTGGCCACGCCTGTGGCTAAAGCGCGGAAATTTCTGCCTGCAGATTTCAGGATAACAGACTGGGCATCCCTGCAGCCTTACTTTGAAAACCTTTTGGAACGATCCATCGGCACAGCTGCCGATCTCCATCAATGGCTCGATGATATCTCCGAGCTGGAATCCGTCATCTCCGAGGATGCGAGCTGGCGGCAAATCCGCATGACCCTCGATACGACCAACGAAGACTATGAGCAGGCCTTTACGTATTTCGTGACGGAGATCGAGCCGAAGATGAAGCCATATAGCTTTGAACTGAACAAGAAGCTCGTTGCCTCGCCGTTCACCGAATCGCTCGATCAGGGCCGGTATTATCCCTACCTCCGCGCAGTACGCAATAGCATCGACCTGTACCGTGAAGAGAATATCCCGCTGCAGTCGGAGCTGAGCGTGCTGGCGCAGCAATACGGAGTTATCTCCAGTCGGATGACGATCGAGCATGAAGGCAAGGAATATACCCTGCAACAGGCCGCACGGCTGCTGCAGAGCTCCGATCGCGCAACCCGCGAAGCGGCTTTCCGCAAGATCGCCGAACGCCGGCTGCAGGATCAGGACGCGCTGAATGAGCTGTTCGACCAGCTACTGCAGCGCCGTCAGCAGGTTGCGCTCAACGCGGGCTTCGATAACTATCGCGACTATAAGTTCCGCGAGCTCGGCCGCTTCGACTACACGCCCGAAGATTGCTTTCGCTTCCATGAAGCGGTGCGGGAGCATATCGTGCCGCTCCATCGCCTGCTGCTTCAGTATCGCCGCTCGCGGCTCGGCCTCGAGCAGTTGAAGCCCTGGGATACAGATGCGGAGCCGGCAGGCACGAAGCCGCTACAGCCTTTTAGCGAAGGCAGCGAGCTGACTGAGAAGGCGATAGAGGTGTTTACCAGGCTTCGTCCGTTTTTCGGCGAATGCCTGACCACTATGCGGGGCATGCAGCGCCTTGACCTGGATAGCAGGAAGGGCAAGGCGCCGGGCGGATATAACTGCCCGCTCGCAGAGACGGGGGTGCCCTTCATCTTCATGAATGCGGCCGGCACGATGAGCGACGTGATCACGATGATGCACGAAGGCGGGCATGCCGTTCACTCCTTCCTGGCGCACCCGCTTGAGCTGAGCTCGTTCAAGGAATACCCGATGGAGATCGCCGAGCTCGCATCGATGAGCATGGAGCTGTTCACGATGGAACATTGGGACGTATTTTTCAAGGATCCGGAAGAGCTGAAGCGGGCCAGGGTGGAAGAGCTCGAGCGGGTGATATCGGTATTGCCCTGGATCGCAACGATCGATAAGTTCCAGCACTGGCTGTACACGCACGTCGGTCATAGCGTCGCTGAGCGCGAGGCAGCCTGGATGGACATCCTGAATGAATTCAGCACCGGCGTAGTAGACTGGAGCGGATTTGAAACGTACCGCAGGAACTTCTGGCAAAAGCAGCTCCATCTTTATGAAGTGCCTTTTTATTATATCGAATACGGTATTGCTCAGCTTGGCGCGATTGCCATGTGGCGGCAATACCGGGCCAACAAGCAGCAGGCGCTCGACCATTACGAGCAGGCGCTCGCGCTGGGGTACACCTGCACGCTAAAGGAGCTGTATGATGCCGCAGGCATTCGCTTCGATTTCTCACCGGCATACATCGCAGAGCTTGGGAGCTTTGTGCGCGGCGTGCTCGATGAGATCGAGCCGGGGATCAGCGGCGAAAAATAGCCGCTGGAAGCTCAGCCGCAGGGCAGCACCATCTGGAAGACAGCGCCGTGAGGCGTATTGTCCCGGATACTCAGCGTCCCCTTATGCTGCTCCACGATCTTGGACGTGAGGTAAAGTCCCAGGCCGGTACCCTTGGTTCGCCGGGTTGCCTCATCGCCGATGCGGTAAAACTTGGAGAAAATTTTTTTCTTCTCACTGTCTGGTATGCCGGTTCCGTTATCAGCCACCTGCAGCGTTGCATCTTTCGTTCCGCGCAGCAGGCTTACCTCGATAGGCGTGCCCTCGGGAGTATACTTAATCGCGTTTTCGAGCAGATTATGCAGCGCCATCTGCAGCATGAGCATATCCCCGCTCACGGTACAGCCGGTCTGGATATTGGTCGTTACGCGACCCGGGTATCTTGCCGTATAGACATCCGCGCTTCGCTCGACGAGCTCCGACAGCGAAATGCTCTCCCTGGCCACCTTGTACTGCCTGCCCTCTATCTGGGAGGTAAGCAGCATATTGTTGCAGAGATCGGCGAGGCGATCGCTTTCCTGGATGCAGCGGTCAAGCAGGTGCCTGCGCTGCTCATCGGTAAGCTGAGGACGCTGCAGGGTCTGCAGGCTTAGCTTCATGCCGGCGATCGGGCTTTTGAGCTCGTGTGTGACGGCCAGCATGAAATTGTTCTGCTGCCGCTGCAGCAGGACCTTTCGCCGCAGAGAGGTGTATACTACAGAGGCCCCGCCAAGCAGGATGAGCATGAGTGTGATGCCTTCGCCGAGATACTGCTTTTTGCGTTTGTCCAGGTGATCGCTGAGCTCGTCCAGGCGCTGCGCATATACGCCAGGCTCGCGAACGCTGTCGATCTCCCGGTGCAGCGAGGCACGTTCTACATCATAGATGATCCCGCTTTGCCGCTGCAGGCTGAAGCCCCAGAACAGCAGGGCGGCAATCGTGTACAGCAGCAGTAGGGTATATACTGTTGTAAAGAAACGCATAGGGAAAAGATACGCGTATTACTGCTTCCGGAAAGGCGGGAGCTTCTCCAGGCGAAGCCCGACCGTCAGCACTTCTGGAAGAGGGTTGCGTCGCATCTCGTGGGTCAGCCGAACGGTATAATCGCCTTTTCGCGGAAAGAAGGCCGGACGCGCAGGCGTCGTTATGGGCACCTGCTGCTCCCAGAGCTCGCCGGCGCCGCGCCCCAGCCATTGTCCTGAGGGCGCAGTCAGCGGGACTTCCACGCGGGCCTTGCTCCAGCTGGAGTCGCCCGGGCCTTTGCTGTCCACATTGATCCAGATATTGGAAAATGGATATACATCCGTATGGCGGATGAGCAGGAAAAGCTGGTAAGCTGCTGCCGTGTCTGTGACGCTAAAATGAAACTCCGGCTTGTAAGCGGCGTCCCATGCGGTACCGGGAATATTGTAGTGATCCTGATACTGCGGCGAAGGGCGGCAGGATGCAAGCAGCAGCAGACCGACGAGCATAAGGCCGGAAGCCTGAGCGCTGAATTTTGGAATCCAACGTCCGGAGCCCGGAATTCGAGGTTCGGGAGCTGAGGCCCTGAACCTGGGACCGGGAATCGAATGCATGCTTATCAACCCTCGCGCCGGCCCTTTCCCGTGCATAGGGAATTCTACATCTGAAACCGATCGCCCCTGTCGCGTATTTTTTCGCACTGACCTGTTCAAAAAATGACTTCGATTGCTGCTCATGATACTGCCAATTAAATTAATAACGCCCGGATCGGACACTGCGCTGCCCAGGTGCCGATGCCGACTATGCAAAGCTTACCAGTGTCCCTTATTCAGCCCGCATAGCTGCGAATCTTCTGGGGCAGACCGAATTCAAAATAACAAGCCCGGATAATGGATCGCCCGTCCGTACGATAAGCAACAGCTCAACTATATCCAATCCGAAACGCCGGGCCCTACAGCACGTTAAGCACCTGCTCCTTTGCCTTCTCCAGCTCATCCTTCATACCGACGACGATCTGCTGTATGGCGGCATCGTTCGCCTTGGCGCCCAGCGTGTTGATCTCCCGCCCAATCTCCTGCAAGATAAAGCCGAGCACCTTGCCCTTGCTGAAATCAGCGTTATCCACGGTTTCGCGGAAATATTTGATATGCTGGGCCAGCCTGGTCTTCTCCTCGGACACATCCATTTTTTCCAGGTAATAGATCAGCTCCTGCTCGAAGCGATTGGGGTCAGTCCGCTCAACGCCGAGGGCCTGCAGTGAGCCCAGCAGCCGCTCCCGGATACGCTCCATCCGCAAGGGTTCCAGAGGCGTCAGTCGTTCCGCTGCGGCTTCGATCGCCGACATGCGATCGAGCAGGTCCTGCTGCAGGGCAGCGCCTTCCGTCCGACGATGCCGGATAAGCATATCGATAGCCTCCTCCAGTACTTTTCTTACCTGCAGCCACTCTTCCTCCGGAAGGGCATCCTGCTCGACGCTGATAATCTCAGGCATCCGCAGCAGTGTCGGCAGCATGTCTTCCTCAGGCAGGTTAAGTCGGCGGGCAAGCTCCTGCATACTTTTATGGTAGGCTGCAGCAAGATCCATATTGATGGACACCGGTTTTGAGACGCCATCCTGCCGGATTCCGATCGTCACGTCTGAAGTGCCGCGTACGAGTCTCTGGGAAACAAGGCTGCGTATTTCCAGCTCCCAGGCGCGGAGCAGATAAGGCAGCCTGCTTGTGCTAACGTCGAAGCCTTTGCCATTAAGGCTCTTTACCTCTGCAACTACCTGCCTGCCGGCGACGGTAGCCTCTGCGCGGCCGAAGCCGGTCATGGAATGGAGCATATTTCAGTAGTACCGGCCGAATCGAAGGCTATGGTTAATGCCGCCTGTGATCATACCGCCGGGGAAATGCTGCAAAAGTGCGTGAATAGCCATTAATAATGCGAAATCAGGCGCGCATATTTTTTGTTGCGCACTGCAGGATTCGCCTGCCATGACAGATGCAGCTTTTTTCCATTATCGTGCGCTTTCCATGTAAGCAACCGTATCATCCCTGATGATCGTGTTTTCGTTGCGGCCAATTGCCATTTCGGCATTCTATCCGCGTCTGCCCGGCTAAACTGGCTATTTTTGGAACCCGCTATCCAAAATATTCCGCATGCGCTACGCTGCCATTCTCATATTGATCCTTCTCGCCGGTACTGCGTTCGCGCAATCGGGCCGTGCCGAGCTCGAACGCCGTCGCCAGGCTATACTGGCATCTATCCGCGAAAGCCAGGAGCAATTGGCCGAGACAAAGAAAAATAAGAATGCGACGATGAGTCAGCTCAGGGCGCTGCAGGCGAAGCTCGATGCGCGGCTCCGGCTGATTAATAATATCAACCAGGAGATGCAGGCGATCAGCGGGTCGATCCAGACGTCGACCAAGGAGGTCGGCCAGCTCAGGAATAATCTGGAGGTGCTGAAGCTGCGGTACGCGCAGAGTATCCGCTATGCTTACAGCAGCCGGTCCTCCTCCAATATGCTGGCCTTTCTTTTTTCCTCCACGAATTATAATGATGCCATACGCCGCCTGAAATACCTGAAACGCTACCGCGACTACCGCCAGCAGCAGGCCGAGGAAATCCGCACGACACAGGGGCGCATAGAGCATAAGATCGGCGTGCTGAATAATGAAAAGGCGCAGAAGGATATCCTGCTGACCGCCGAAGAACAGCAGCGTCGCGTCCTGCAGCAGGAAACATCCGAAACCAACAATGTCGTCCGGGAACTGAAGAGCAGGGAGCAGCAGCTGATCTCCGATATCGAGAAAAACCGGCGCGCGGCCAAGCAGGTCGAGCGCGCGGTAGCTGCCATTATCGCCCGGGAAATTGAGGAGCAGCGTCGCAGGGCGCAGGAGGAGGCCAGAAGACAGGCTGCCGCAGAGGCAGCCCGCATCAAGGCCGAGGAGCAGCGCAGATCGGCGGCCGCAAATAATTACGGAGGCGTGAAGCTGGCCACAGGTTCCGGATCCCGCGACGCAGGCAATGCGAACAATAATGCCCAGCCGCGCACGACAGGCTCCGGTACGACGCCTCCGGCGACTGCGAGCGTGGTCCAACCCCGGCCAAAGCATGCTTCCGCTCCGGTAAACCTTACGCTGACGCCTGAAGCGCAGGCGCTGTCGAATTCATTTGCCGCCAATCGCGGCCGGCTGCCCTGGCCTGTGGAGCGGGGCACGATCACCGGCTACTTCGGCCCGCATAAGCATCCGGTCGCCAACGTCACGATCGATAATAATGGCATTGATATCCAGACAAGCGCGGGCGCGCAGGTTCGCGCCGTGTTCGATGGCAAAGTCACGGGCATCTTCTATGTTCCCGGCTCCGGACAGAACGTGCTGATCACGCATGGCGATTACTTCACGGTATATGCGAACCTGGCCAGCGTATCTGTCGGGAAGGACCAGAACGTTCATACAAAGCAGGTTATCGGCACGGTTGGGAATAACGACGAAGGTTTGCCCGTCATCAATTTCCAGATCTGGAAGTCGGCCAATAAAGGCAGCAACAAGCTCAATCCCGCCCAGTGGATTGCCCAGTAGGCCCATCAGGCTCCTCAATTACCTTTGTCCCATGCATTCCAAACCCGTAATCGGCATCTCCATAGGCGACCTCAACGGCGTAGGCCCGGAAATAATTGTGAAGACGTTCTCCGATGCCCGCGTTATGGAGCAGTGCACCCCGGTTATTTTTGCTTCACCCCGCCTGATCAATGCAACCAGGAAGAGCATCGGAGATATTCCCTTTTCGTTTGCGACCGTCAAAGATTTTGCGCAGCTCGACGAGAAGACAGCCAATGTCTTTGCCTGCTGGGAGGAAGATGTACCGCTGCAGGCCGGTACCCTGACCGATGCCGGGGGCAAGTACGCGGTCCGTTCGCTCATGGTTGCTACTCAATGCCTGAAAGACGGGCAAGTGGAGGCGCTGGTCACAGGGCCGATCCATAAAGGCAATACCCACCTTCCTGATTTTCCATACACTGGGCATACGCCCTATCTGAAGGAAGCCTTCGCCGCGAAGGATGTCGTAATGTTGCTCTTCAGCAATGAGCTGCGCGTGGCGCTGGCAACGGAGCATGTGCCGGTCGCCAAGGTGGCCGGCCTGATCACGCGCGAACTACTGGTCAGCAAGCTGAGCATTCTGCGGGATTCGCTGGTGCGGGATTTTGGTATCCCGAAGCCCCGCATTGCCGTACTGGGCCTTAACCCGCATGCCGGTGACGAAGGCAATATCGGCCGCGAAGAGCTGGATGTGATCAAGCCTACGCTCGACCACCTGCAGGCGCAGGGTATGCTTGTGTTCGGTCCTTACAGCGCGGACGCTTTCTTCGCGCGACGGAGCTACGTGCAGTTCGACGCGGTCCTGGCAATGTACCACGATCAGGGCCTGGTTCCTTTCAAGACGCTGGCCGCCGGCGAAGGGATCAACTTCACCGCCGGTCTTTCCGCCATCCGGACCTCTCCCGATCATGGGACGGCCTTTGATATTGCAGGTAGTGGCGTTGCCGATCCTTCATCCTTCCGCGAAGCTGTCTTTGCGGCGATCGACCTGCTGCGAAACCGCAAGGACTATGCCGAAGCGACTGCAAATCCTCTCCAGCGAGGCAAAGTGCAGAAGGAGCGATATTGACCCGTCGGCAACAGTGCTGGCCGCACCCCCGTATAATGAATGGCAACCGATATCCTGAAGTTCGCAATCGCCCGATCCATCCTGTTTCAGGTTGCCATACCCATTACCGGCATTGCCGAAACACAGGTAAGCCCGTTGCGGACTTGCCAATCGCTCATGCATTCTGCCGAACTGCCAGCGTACTTCGATAAAGCACTTGACACATTTTGCCAAACTGCCAGCTTAGTTCTGGCTGGATTTTTTTGTGGATCAGGGTGCGCGCTAAACGCGTGAACCATTTCAATGAACAGGGACGGAAAACAAAAGAGCATCTGGCAGGAGACAGTCCAGGCGCATCAGCCGCTTAATAGCTGGAGCCGCGAAAACGTCTATGACGCGCTGATCATAGGCGCGGGCATAACCGGCCTGACAACTGCATTGCTATTGCAGGAAGAAGGTTTGCGCTGCGTGGTAGCCGAAGCGCACAATATCGCATTCGGCACTACAGGCGGCACGACGGCGCACCTGAATACCATGCTGGATACGCCCTATAATATTGTAGAGCGCGACTTCAGCGCGGAGAGCGCGCGCCTGCTCCGGCAGGGCTGCAGCGAGGCCATCAGCCTGGTGGAAAGCCTGACGAAGCGGCATCAGATCGATTGCGGCTTTTCGTACCAGCCGGGCTACCTGATCGCAGAAACCGGGAAGGAGGCTGATGAGCTGAGCACGATCGTTGAAGCCGCAGTCCGGGCGGGCGACCAGGTAGCATATTCGGACAGCATTCCTGTACCGATCCCGTTTATACGGGCCGCACGTTACGAAGGCCAGGCGCAGATGCATGCAACGCGCTATGTGCACGGCCTGGCTACGGCCTATGAGGCCGGTGGCGGCGTCCTGCTGCAGCATTGCGTGGTGACTAATGTAGATAGTCGGGAGGGCATCTTTGCTGCAACGACGTCGCTTGGCGTGGTCAAGGCGAAGAAGGTCGTGTATGCCACGCATATACCCCCGGGCATAAACATCCTGCACTTTCGCTGCGCGCCCTATCGCAGCTATGCTATGGCCTTCCGGCTAAGCAGCGGTGAATATCCTTCCGGCCTGGCCTACGACCTGAAGGATCCCTATCATTATTTCCGCACGCAGGAGATAGAGGGCCAGCAATATCTGATTGCCGGCGGCTTCGATCATAAGACGGGTCATGAAGAAAATACCGAGCAGCCCTTCCGCGAGCTCGAGGCCTACCTGCGCGGGATTTACGATATAGCTTCCATTGACTACCGCTGGTCGTCGCAGTACTATAATGCTGCGGATGGCCTGCCCTATATCGGGCAGCTGCCCGGCGCCGAGGACGATGTATTTGTCGGCACAGGATATGGCGGCAATGGCATGACGCTTGGCTCGCTCGCAGGACGGATCCTGAGCGACCTGGTCCTCGAACGCGAGAACCCGTATACCGGACTGTTTCGCCCGGGCCGCATCAAGCCGATTGCGGGATTCCTTGACTTCGTGAAGGAAAATGCCGACGTGGTCAGCCAGTTTATCGGGAAGCGATTTGCTTATGAGAAGATCAGCACGCTGAGCGAGCTGGCTGCCGGCGAGGCAACCCTGGCCGATTGGGAAGGTAAAAAGGTCGCGCTTTATAAGGACAGGCAGGGCAAGGTGCACGCAGTAGATCCGGTATGTCCGCATGCAAAGTGCATCGTGGCCTGGAATCGCGCCGAAGAAACCTGGGATTGCCCTTGTCACGGCGCCCGTTATACGCCACAGGGGGAAATGCTGACCGGCCCTGCACGCAAAGGCCTGACCCCGCTGCTCTGGGAAGGCATGGATGGGGATTAATCACAGTCCCTGGTTACTCGTCCGCACCTTTGACAGGGTCCCGTGGCATAAGCTATAGAGCATGACCTTCGTCATAAAGTGTGCAAGCCACTCTACTGAATTGACGAGCTGCTCCGCTTTTTGCGGGCACCAATCAATGCGATGATCCGCGAGACGCTCATCTATGCCTCACAAAAACCCTGACGATCAGGATGATAATTGCGATCAGGAACACGATGATGGAGATCCGGTTCATGCCGTGCATGAGAAAAATATTCACATTACGCGGCTCGCCGGGATCCCGCTTCTTGAGAAAGAGATATTGTTTGATCTGGTTCCAGATACCGGTTCTCGGGTGTCGCTGATGTTCGGTCGGATGGTCCATAACTAAAGTTACGATCAATAATTGGCGGGATAGGCCCGGCCACCTATATTTGCAGCCCGTTTGGGGGATTAGCTCAGTTGGTAGAGCGCTTGCATGGCATGCAAGAGGTCAGCGGTTCGAATCCGCTATCCTCCACAGAATAAAAAAGCTACCTCAAGAGGTAGCTTTTTCATGGTCAGTAATGAGCGGGGCAGCCGGGCGCCGCGATACTGATATAAGCGCAGCCGGCTCAGGCACAGCTACGCGCAAAGGCCAGCCCTCCGGATCAAAGCCAGCGCCCGCATTAGTCAATTCAGCATATTGAACAGCACATGTTCCACGCGCACGAGTAGCCCGTTGGGTGCAGTCCGCTCCATATTGCTGAATAGCTGATAGCGGTAGCCGATATCCAGCCGGGTCTGGCTATTGAAGATAAGCTGTACGGAAGGCGCAATATCCACATAGTGCTTTCCGCTGCCGAGCAGCTGCTGGCCCAGGAGCTCGACCATGCCATTGATATTGACCTGCCCGTAGCCTGTATATCGCCTGGGGTAGAACAATCTGCCGGTGGAAAGCGCAAGGTTCAGCGCATCCCGCGATTGCGCCTCGGGATATTCGTTGCCGCCGAAATTATCCATAGCCCGCTCGTAGCTCAGCGTTGCCGACAGCGCCTGCCGGTGCAGAAGCTGGGTGGCGATCAGGCCAAGCGTCACCCCGGAATTATGCCCGTTGGTCATGATCTCCTCCTGGTGTATGGGCGCGTTATTGGTCGTGATCCTGCCGAAAGCCGCCGCCCGGAAATGCCGGTAAAGCGTATCCTTCGAGTAGAAGCGGTACTTGGCGTAAAGGCCTGCGCCCTCTGCCGCAAGGCCGGCATTCCTGTTGGAAATAAAGCCTTCCGCATGCACCATCAGCCTCTTGCTGAGGCCCCACATGAGCTCCGGGATGAGGTGGTAGTTTATCCGGCTGCGCGCCGCTTCATTCATCAGCCAGTTTCCAGCCCGGATGCCGATCGTATTCGCCGGCATATTGCTGGCCGGCTCGCTGTAGACAAACAATTCCTGCGCATAGATGCGCGCAGGCAGGAGCAGCAGGCATGCTGCAGTAATTATCTGTTTCACAGGCCCGCATTAAAATGTTATATGATAAACCCGCGTTCCGGCGGAGCCGCCTCCCTTGCTACAACATGCAGCCGCCCTGCCGGTCTCGATGCATTTCATGGCGGTCAGCTTTACGTAACGCCTGTAGTCCGCATCAGGCAGGAATTTCCTGTCGACTACGGTAAAGGTCTTGTCGCCGGAGATGATCTGGCTGCCGACATTGAGGAAATGATACGTGCTTCCGCCATAGCTTATATGAGCGTCATTCGCAACGGGCGTCGGGGGGAAATTAGCCGTAACCTGCAGCGAGGCTACAGAGAAGCCGGCATTCTCCACAGCCTTCTTCAGGTCGTCGAGAACGACGGTAGCGCCCTCCCTGAAGGTGATATGGTATTTGGAGCCCTCGATATCTGCATCGACGGCCTTTACGAATGATACCTTGCCCAGCGCTTTATAAATGGCTTTGCTGCACATGCTGCAGGTGAGGCCGGAAGCGGAAAGTGTCGCGCCCTTGATTTGCGCAAAAGAGGAAACGGTAAAGAGGAGGCCAAGAACGGCCAGAAAAAGCTTTTTCATGATTTGATTTTATTGTTGATGAAGGAAATGGCCGCGCCGCAATACGGCGGCAGCTATGCCCGGATGCAACCGGGCGCAACAATAAATGTCAAAGACGCAGGCAGCGCACCTGCAGATAGATCGGCAGTGCGCCGCCCTTTCCGGGAGGCCCGTGAGCAGGCGCTGAAGTAACTGTGGACCGGTTTGGAAGATCCGGCGTCCCGGCCATTGCCCAGAAGATCTGAAGCGGAACGACTGCGATCATGGCCGGAGCTTGGAGCGATTTGACTGGGAGTTGATCCGGACTTGCCTTAAATGTCTTGACCTGATCCTTGCAGCAGCCGTTGTCGTCGCTCTTCTTCTCCATCCCGCAACGGCCGCAGCGATGGGTATCTCCGGGAGGCGTCGCGTAGTGAATGGCCGTCCCGATCAGCTGCCCCATGCAGTAATGCTGCCGCAGGGTAAATCCCGAGCTGGCGGCAAGGTAAATAAGGGACAATAAGACGACGAGCAGCCGCTTCATGAGGGTGCAAATATAAAGGGAATCGTACAGGTGAAACCCTAATTTTCTGCTATCGCGACAGCCGCCTTAGCAGGCAATCTGTTCCAGTTGGGGTCGTACCGCACGAAAAAAGCGATCCAAACGGAACGGCAGAGCCGCTGCAGCACCGGCTGCGTCATGAGCAGCAAGGAGGAAATCGATACGAGGTACCAGTATAGCCGGTTGTCTGTTAGCGAAAATCCGATCGTGAAGAACCAGAGCGCAGCTGTCACGAGGATGATAAGCACCGAGAGAAAATAGCTTACGTAGCCGGTCCCGAAGTAAAATCCGGTCTGCAGCTCAAAAGCCTGGCCGCAAACGGGGCAGCGCTCAGGCATTCGCATGGTCGTCCGCAGGTCGTATGGATTCGGACTGCTGAAGAGCCTGCCTTCCCGGCAGCGTGGGCAGCAATTGGTCAATACGCTGCCTGCGAGGCTCTTTCGCCCCGCATGTTGCTTTTCTGTACACATAATTATTTAATTTGTAGAAGGCGGGTTTTGGAGGCTCCGCCTGAATGCCTCGGGCGTAATGCCCGTGTATTTCTTAAAGAACTTGGTGAAATAGGAGTTATCCGTAAAGCCAAGGCGATAGGCAATGTCGGCAATGCCGGCATCGGCATTGACCAGCAGTCGCTTTGCCTCCAGCAGGATGCGCTCCCGGATGACCTCGCCGGCAGACTTGCCCAACAGGTCCTGGCAAAGTGCATTCAGATGATTGGGTGTTACATAAAGCATTGCTGCATAGTCTTTTGGCAGCTTGTACTGGTGATAGTACCGGTTAAGCAGCTTTCGGAAGTTGTGCAGCACCAGCAGTGTGGGATGAGCCGGATCGGCCGGAGCGTCAGCTGTACCGGCAGCGCGCGTCACCAGAATAAAAAGGGATAGCAGCAGCAGCCGGGCTTTATCCTTGCCGAAGGGCTGAGGCCCTTCCCCCTCCAGCACAAGCGCTTCGAGCACCTCCGCAGCCTGCCGCGCAGCCGGCTCCTCCAGTTGTACGACAGGCGCGGTATCCGCTCCGGACAGGAAAGGGAATCGCTCCAGATATTGATTGTCGACCAGGAAATCCTGGAATAATGCCTCGGAAAAATTGACGACGTAGCCGTCGACCACTCCTTCAAAATCCCAGCTATGTACCTGCCCCGGAACCATAAAATACATCTGGCCGGCACGGACCGGATATCGTCTGAAGTCGATCGTATGCGATCCGCCGCCGCTGGTGAAAAGCACCAGATGGTAAAAAGAGTGGCCGTGGGCGCGGTGCAGATTGGGATGTACCTTCAGATAGGCTGCGAATCGCTCGGCAATCAGGTCGGTATGCAAGGTTCCTGCACCATTCAGGGAGCAGATATCATAAACCGGAATGGTGTTATTTACCTTTTGCATGACGATACAAAGGTATCTGCCCGCTTAACCCGGGAATGGCGTTATCGAACCCTTTAATGGTGTTTTTTACTTCCGGCTAGATGCCGAAGTCCCAGGGCAGGTTCTCCAGCTTCTTTGTCTCGAAATACCTGATCATGCCGGTGTACCGGAAGCTGCCGCCTGTCATCTCCGCGATCCGCCTGGCTACCGAACTCCTTAGCTGCTCCGAGAGGCCTGTTGCCTGCAGGATGTACTTATACGTCATGTAGACGCTGTAATGCCGGAAACGCTCGTCGCGCAGCTCCTGGCGATTGATGCCGTAGAACTTATCACAGGCTTCGACGATCGCCTTATAAGTGGTTTTTTTCGGTACTACCAGGACCTCTTTTGTGGCCAGGATTGGCAGGTAGGCCAGATAGCTCGCCGGATTATCGAAGTAGGGGTTCAGGATCAGCGCCCGTTCCTTCTTCAGGGTCGACATGAACTTTTTCATGGGCATTCCCTCTGAATCGGTTACCGGATCGGCGGTCATAGTTTTTGCAAGCTCCGATAGCTGGGCCTCGGTCATGCCCTGCTTGATCAGGGGACCGGCCCAGGCCTTTCCCTTAGGGCCGAGCGCAAAGAAATCCTGCTTGAAGCGCTGGTTACAGATCGTGCATGCGGGCAGATAATTCTCGTAGCAGTAGGCCAGCCACCAGTACCGGCTCTTCGGCCGGAAATGCTCCACATCCCCGAATGATACGACCGTCGCCGGCGATTCACAGTAGGCGCATTTCCCCGAAGATTCCCGGAGCAGCTGGGCCTTGGCCTCCTTCCAGATCGTGCTGTCCCAGAGCTCGGCGGTAGGCCCGTCCAGCTCGCCCGCGATCCGCATTTTCAGCAGCGCAAGATTGAGCGCAACCCGTTTCGCGCCCCTGAAGCTGGGAGGCACGGCGGTCAAGGTTCTGACGCGGGTGAGCGGGATCATTGTTCTTTCGGCTGTTTGGAGGCCTGCAGGGAGGCGTTTATCTGCTGCAGCAATGAGATATCCTCGGGATCGGCGCCGCTGTTGCTGCGGTTGTTTATACTGATCGGAAGGTCGTCCGATGGGGCCTGATGCGCTGCTGACTTTTTAGTCCTGCCCTTTTTTGACGCCATCGCCGCAGCGCGAACCCCTGCTTTGGCCGTTTCCACCTTTACAGATTCATCCGTTTCCAGACCGAACATCGGACTCATCAGCAGCTGGTGAAGCAGCATCCAGGAAGGATCACCGACAAAGGGCACCAGATCGATGCCCCCGGCCTCATCACGACGCAGGGCATACAGCTCGTTGCGGCCGGCCTGCTGCGCAGTGAGCGGAGAATAGGTGGTCGCGATAACCTGGAAGTTCGGCAGTCCTTCGGTGAGGAAGGTATGGATCTGCCGCTGCCAGGCGGGGTGCAGGTGCAGATCGATCTCGTCGATCAGCAGCAGTCCGCGTGCCGACAGAGGATTCTTATAATCGCCGAAGGTCCGGATAAGGTGGTACAGCAGGTCGCTGACCCAGGCTACCATCTGCTGATAGCCATTGCTCAGCGCGCGTAATGGCAATGTGCCATCGGGGGTCGCGAAGAGTAATTCGCCGTTATCCCTGTCAAGTCCCTTAAAGCGCACCTCAACAGGCAGAAAGGTATTGATCGCTTCCCCAAGCGCTGCGACGCCGGCAGGCACTCCCCGGTTGCGGATATCGCCGGCCAGAACGTCGAGCGGGCGCAGCAGGCTTTCCTGGCTGAACAGGGAGCGGATAGCGGAATAGCGGGCACTTTGCCCCTCCTCGGCCTGCCCGGCCTGCTGACCTGCGCCGAGCCGCCGCCCGGAGCCATAACCCGCAGTAAAATAGCTCCGCTCGGTATGCCGCAGCGCGGCATCCATAGGGGCCTGAGTAGCCTGGGCGGCATTGATGGCATTTGCTGCAGACTGTCCCCGCTCGAGGCGCAGACCAAGCTGCCGTTCCTCGCCCTGTGCGGTAGCGATGGTAGCCTCCAGCTCGCAGAACGACTTGCCGGAGCGGATGTAATCGTCGGGAAAGCCGGGGACGAAGCGCAGGGCCTCGCTTCCGCCGGTGATCAGCGCGATCGCCTGCAAAAGCGCGCTTTTGCCGGTGCCATTCTCGCCAACGAGGAAGGTCGTCTTACGCACTGCATTTCCGCCATCGCTGCCGGTACTGAAATCCATGACCAGGTTGTCGTGGCACTTGAAGTTGGTGAGCCGGATCTTTTTCAGAAACATAGGAGGTCCGTTGAGTGACAGAAGAAAGACCGACAGGCGCCTTTAGATCGTCTGGCTGCAGATGCAAAGCATCTGCAGGAAAATGCTCAATTACTGTGCCCGCGCGCTTCGTAAACTCTGGCGCGGCATGTGAAGTAAGCTAAAAGAGCCGGCTTAGAAAAGGCTCAGCTGTCCTTCCCGCGCCTGGGGCGTAGGCGGGCGCAGCTGCATGCTCCGCTCCGCTTCCGAAGGGTGGATGGCATAAACGGCCGAAGCATGGTACCGCGAGGCGACGACGACCTCCGTGCCGCCGGCATGCGCCCTGAAGAGGGATTCCACGAGCTGCGGGTGATTATTCTCTTTGGACAAGTGCGCCAGCAGCAGGTGGCTCATATATGCCGGCCGGTGCTCTGTGAACACCTCGAGCGCCTGCCTGTTGGAGAGGTGACCGTGTCCTCCGCGGATGCGCGTCTTCAGGTGCTGCGGATACCGGCCCTGCTCCAGCATGACCTCATCGTAATTGGCTTCCAGGAAGGCGGCATGGCAGCTGCTGAAATGCTGCTGCAGCCGCTTGCAGGGCCGCCCTATATCGGTGAATACGCCGATGCACACGCCATTTCCGGATACTGTGAAGGAATGCGGATCGCAGCCGTCGTGGTATTTGGGAAAAGGGAGAATGCGCAGTCCGCCGACCTGTACCGCTTCATCGGGGCGAAACCCGAGCGTCAGCTCGGGCGCCAGCGGCAGCCGGCATCTTTGAAAGGTGGACGGCGTGATGTACACCGGCAGCTGCCATTTTTGGGAAAGCCTCGGAAGCCCCGAAATATGATCCGCGTGCTCATGGGAAATAAAGACAGCCTTTACTTTCCGCATATCGAGATCCAGGATGTGCATGCGCCGCTCGATCTCCCGGCAGGAGAGGCCTGCATCAATGAACACGGCCTCGTTTTCATTGCCGATGTAATAGCAATTGCCGTTGGAGCCGGAGTTGAGGGAAGCGATAAAGAGGGCCATGCGCTGCGGGATCGGGTCGGGATGGCGAAGTTAAGCCAGCGCGCGCAAGGGCCCTGTCATTGGCCCGCAAATAGGGCTTCCGGCAGGCGTAAAATGAAAGGCAGGCTTGTTTCGGAAGTAAAAGGAGGCAATGAATGCGCGAGCCGCCAAAATAGAAAGAGGCTGTCCCCCATGGAGACAGCCTCTTTCTTGATAAAGACAGTCTGGATTATTTCACAATCTTGAAAGATGCATTGCCGGCGGAAGTCTGCAGCTGAAGCAGATAAATGCCGGCGGGCAATGCGCCTGTAGCGATACCGGCAGTGCCGTTTTGCTCAACCACCTGGCGGGAGATAACTGATCCTGTTACGTCGCTGAGGATAATGGTCTTGCTGCCGCTGATAGCGTTCAGGCCATTGAGCTGCAGGCGGTCTGTAACCGGGTTGGGATACACGGAAACTCCGTTCAGGGCGGCGCTGCTCACGCTCAGGTTCCCGATATGGCCCTTAAAGGTCTTGTTGTTCTCCTCGAAGGTCACGTTGCTGACGCTGGGCGTGGAGGCAGAGATCGTTACGGTAAGCTGCGGGTTGGTCTTGCCCCAGGCGTCGCCGAAGATGTAGTAAGTGCCGTAAGCAAGATTGCTGAAGCTGAACTGACCTGTGGCGCTGGAATAGGTGTAGCCTACAGCCTTGCCGTTGCTTGCGTTAGTCAGCAGCAGAATGCGGCTGCTCAGCGGATCGCCTACGCCTGTGCTCTTGTTGGCGCCGACCAGCACGCTGCCGCCGATAAAGCCCGGTCCGCCCGGATTGGTGCCTGCAGTCATGCTGATATTGGTGGAGGTAGTGCTGGAGAAATTGCTGCTGCCAAGCGCGGTAGCGCCGCTCCAGTTAAGCGAGGAAGTATAGTAGGTAGGCAGGAATGCGCTATAGGAAGGATGCGAGGATTGAAGCGCGGCTTTCAGGAGCAGCGTGCCGTAAGGCGTGTAGGCATAAGCCTTGCTGTAGCTTCCGCCGGTGCTGGCAGTAACAATGGAATCGATCGCGGTCAGCGTCGTGTCCTTAACCACAGGATCATACTCCTTGCGGATAAGGTACACGGTAGCAAGTCCGTTGTTGGTGGTGCTGCCCAGCGATACGGTGCCGTGCAGGGTCGGGAAAGAGCTGCAGAGGATAAAGTTGGATGTCAGGCTGCTGCCGGTATAGACGACCATGCGCGTATTCTTCGATCCGCATGCCGGTGCGCTGAGGAAGATGTAGGTAGGGTTGGTCATGCTCGAGGGCAGGTTGAAGCTGTATGCGCCGCTGCTGTTGGTGACCGTGCTGTCCATGTATTTGTAGAACGAGTCGATGTAGTACACCGTCTGTCCTACGACCGGTGTGCCGGATGCGGTGCCGATCGTGACATTACCGCTCAGGGTGGCTGCCCGCGCGAAGCCTGCAAGGATGCAGCAGGCAATTACAAGAAAGGAGAGCTTTTTCATGAGGATGTTTTTGGGAGAGTTTGTTTACGTGATGAACGGCTGCAGATTGTTTTCCGGAAATTGCTGCCGGGATAAAAGACTACACGGCCAATGCAAATGTTAGAGCCTCCCGAAAAAATTATTCTTCGGTTTTCTTCCGCGCATTTTTCTGCGGGAACAGCGTGTATCCTATGCTCATGCGCACATAGGGGCTGGTGTACACGTTCCTGAAGGGATTTGCCACAGGCCTGGCACCCGACACCTGCTGATGCAGACTCAGGTCGAAATTGATGCGCTTGCGCTCATAGCCAACGCCGAAAAGATACCCGAAGCGGAGCGATGAAGGATCCTGAATAGCCTCGCTTCCCGGCGTGTATGTACTGAAATTGGGCAGCGAGGAAATGCCGAAATGATTCTCGAACGAGGCTAAGGAACGCGCAGGCTGCACCGTGCCCGAAGGACTGTTGACTGTGTCCTTGCGCTGAATGGTAATCGTTTCTATCGACCCTGTTTTGGAAGTCAGCTTCCCGCCGAAATGCAGCGACGCGCCGCCATACAGACGCCATGCCTGCGCAATTTTGTAGGTCAGGATGATCGGCAGCTCGATCTGCCACATCGGACCGCCCGCGCTTAGCCCCGCGACGATAATGCTGTCGAAGGTCTGGCTCACCATATAGCTGCGGAAGTTGACTTTCCCGAAGCTGTCTGTCGTGATCACGCTGTCTACGCCAACCGGCGTTGAGCGCTGATAGGCTGTGGATGACAGGCTCGTTGTAGACATATTGCCATAGCGGAATGCAGGCTGTATCCCGATGGCAATGTTCGGATCGAACCACCAGAGCATGCGTACGGCAGCGGTTACATTATTGGGCGCGGGCTTGTCGAGCCCGAGCTCGAAGCCTGCCAGCGCGGCGAGCGAGATCGATGTTCTGGCGCGCTTGCTCTCGCCGGACGAAGACCCGCCGCCTCCGGACCCACCGCTGCCTGCCTTGCCAGCCGGCTTGCCGGGCTCCGCTGCATCATCTTCCTCATTTTCAGCTGCAGGCTCATCCGCATCGTTCGTGACACTTAGCTTAGGCTTTTCCTTGCTACCGGTGATGTTCTCTGCTTGGGCCCGCTCTTCTTCCGTAGTAGCATGCCATTGGCCGACGGTAGGTTCTGTTACCGGCTTTGCCTCCTTTGCAAGCGGATTGCCGGCGACGGCCGGTTTTTCCGGCGCCGAAACGGCTGCGTTATTTGTGGCGGCTTTTTCAGCTGTTCGGCTTATCGGGGCGTTCTTCGCTGCAGAAGGATTGCTGCTCTTCTTCGTTGATCGGTCTGCTTTTGCAGCGGTCTTCGGCTGCCTGCCGGGTGGGCGCGTAGCTACGTTATCAGATGCCGGCGGTACTGCGCGAGCAGCGCCGGGCGTCCGAAGCTTTTTTGCTTTCGGCGTACTGCCAGCCTCCGGCGCCGGCTTCGGTGCCGCGCCTGTCGCAGGCTCCGACTGCAGGGATTTTTTCCGGGATGTCGCCGCGACTTCCGGCCGCAGATTTTTCCCTGCTGACTTCGCGGCCTTTTCCGTTCCCAGCTTCCCCGCAGCGACGTCCGCGGCCTCGGCACGGGGCTTTGGTCGCGTCGCTTCGGCGTTGCCGCTTGTCGATCCCGCTTTCGCTGCATAGCGTCGCTCCCGCTGCTTCTGCTTTGCCGTACTGTTTGCAGATGCTTGCTGTTCAGTACTCCTGGCCGATGCAACGCTTTGTCCGCTAGCGGCGCTGCCGGCTGGCTCGTCCTGCCGGGCACCTGCTTCGCCCGTATCCGGCAATGCTTTGTTTTTCTGCTGCCTGCGCGATGCGGATCTCTGGTTGGTCGTCAGGGATCCCTCATCAGCCTTTGCAGATCTCCGGTTAGATGCTGATGATGCCTGGCTGGGCTTTAATGATTTCCGGCTTGCCGTCGAGGACCGCGGCTTATCTGCCGCGGATGTCCGGTCGCCTGCGGCATAGCTTTGTTTATCTGCCGAAGCATTCCGGGAATCTGCAGCTTTAGCGGGTGATGTGACTGCAGCTGTCGCCGGCTTGTTCTGGCTCCGCCTGCCTGTCCTGCTCGAACGGCCGCCTGAAGTGCCTCGTCCCCGTGCAGACCTGGATGCTTCTTCTGAAGAAGTCAGGGCTTCAGTGCCTGAAGTACCTGCGTTGTCAGTCTTGCTGAACGCTCCATCCTTTTTGTCGGAATTTGCGTTGTCTCTTGCTGCTGAATTGATTGCAGAGGTATTGCGGCGCGCCCGGCTTCCGGCATTATGGGCAGTCCCTGCATTACGACGATGTCTGGCTGAGCCCTGGCCGGTATGCCTTCCCATGCTCTTGCCTCCAGCGTTTCGGCCTCTGTGATCGCTGCCCGCAGTATGGCCGCTTGCTGACGAAGCTGCGCCGGCATTTTCCATGGAGCTTCCTGCAGCGGCGGAATGATCGGCGTTATCTCCTGAGCTGGCTCCAGCTGTGCCAGTGTTGAAAGCGGTGTCGGTCGGGCCTGTCTGTCGTCCTATCGCAGGGCTTTCCAGCCTGCCTGCGATCGGCGCATCAGGCCTTCCGGAGCCATTAGTATAGTCGTCGCTCTTGTAGCGCGCGGTGATAAACCACACTCCGCCAATGATCAGCAGGAGGAGCAAGGCTATCCAGGGCCAGCGCAGGAAGAAGCCGCGGCGGCGCGTGCCGTCATCGTCCAGCCTTGCCACTACCTTATCCCAGGCTGCAGCCGGCGGCGCTTCGCGGTAGTCGCCTAGCGACTGCCGGAAGATCTCGTCTATGCTTCTTTGCTGCTCTTCCATGATTAACGATTGGTAGCGGTTATCTGTTCTTTCAATCTGCGGCGGGCGTCGTTAAGGTGCCAGCGGCTATTGGCTTCGGTAATGCCTAAAAGGCTTGCTATCTCTTTATGTGCATATTGTTCAAATACAAAAAGGTTAAATACTGCCCGGTGCGTAGAAGGCAGGCGGTGAATGATGTTTAATAGTTCCTTGTAACCCAGCTGCGCAGGGCCGTTGGTATCATGATATACGGCAATGTCTTCGGTCGACTCGGAAAGCGGGAGATTATCCGGGCGATTCTTGCGGAAGTAGTCGGCGACCGCATGCACGGCAATGCGGCGCATCCAGCCTTCGAAGGCTCCTTCGAAGCGGTACTGATCCAGCCGTTTGAAAATCCGGTAAAAGGCCTCGCTCTGGATATCCTGGGCCACAACCTCGTCTTCGGTGAAGCGCCGGATGATCCCGTAGATAAAGGCGGCATAAGCCTCGTACAGCTTGCGTTGCGCAGAGCGGTCGTTCGACCGGCAGGCCATAATAAGCTGTTGCAGCCCGGCAGCATTCGCAGCAGCCCCGCTGGGTACAGCCGGTGTGATATGTGTGCCTTTATCTGCCAAAAAATTGTTGCTATAGAACTGATTCCGCTACTGAATTAATTAATACATAATACAGGACGAGGCGGTAGCGGGAATTGTTAGAAGGGCAAAGAAGATTTTTATTGACTATGCGATGACATATCCTGCGCAACGCAGGCGCCAAGATAATGCAGCGCCAGTTTATCCGGCGGAAAAGCTGCACCATATATATGTGAGCCTGTAAGGCGCGCTGTTTAAGCAGCGTATCGAAAACTGCTCATAGATAAACTTTCGGGAGATCATTGGACATCAGCGGGAGGGGTAGTACCTGTTCCTGCCAGAAAACCCTAGGAGCCTACAGAACCTGCCCCCGATCACGGGCTCGACAGAGGCTTGATTCATCTCAAAAGAGAAAGAAATCTCAACAACCGCTTTCTCTTTATTGTGCTCCGTACCTGTGGCCAATATTTTGATAATCCGATCTAAACCGCAGATCGGGAATGTTTTATATTAATTTCGCAGGCATAAAGTATCCCTTGAGGCAGACTCTGTGAAGCACTTCTCCTTTCTAGGCCGTATAGCCGGCGTATTCCTGACGATTTTTGCCATAACGGCAACTAATAGCCACAGCAGCGCGCAGTCGCTGGCGCTGGACGCCGGCAGCTTCTACCCGGACAGCGCTATTATCCATACCGGTCTGCCGGTGAAGTGGACAGGGCTGCTTAGCTGGCAAAGCAATGCCGGCGCAGGCTATACGCTGAACTATACCTTCGGCGATGCGAGCGGATATACGGTAGCCAAAGTAACAGGCAGCAGCGCGAACGGCAGCGATACGTTCCGCGCCGTACATGCGTATGCCGCTTCCGGGACCTATACCGCCAAGGTCGTGCTGAAAAATGCGTCCGGTGTGGCAGTCGATAGCCTGCTGCGCCCCTTTAACGTGGGAAGCGGCTATGCCGTAGCCGGTAAGTTCTATTACGACTGCACGCAGAATTGTCAGCCCGATACGCCCGAGCTTGGTCTGGGCAAGACCTGGATCGGCATTAAGATCAACCAGAATCAACGCAGCTACTGGACCGACAGCCTAGGCTACTACAATGTTGGCGTTGCCAACGGCGATACGCTCCGCCGCAATACCGGCGTGCCGGATCCCTTCAATACTTATATCCCGATCCCGTTCTACTGTGCCAATCCGCCCGTCACCGGCACCAACCGGGCTGCGCACGTCAGCGTGTGGCTTGCGGAAGCCATGTACATGGATAACTTCAATGCTATCCCGTATGCCTGTAAGGGCGGATTGTTCTTTCCGTCTATCCAGACGCACGACCCGGGCGGAGGCAGTCCGCATATCCGCTACTTCTTCGGAGACGGTACTATCAGCTCGTATTCCTACAGCTCCAATGGCTTCCATAGCTATTCCTACATCTATTCGACGCGCGGCGATTTTACCCTGAGCATTGAGCTCTACGGTACGAATTTCAACGGCCCTTATATGCGCTATCAGCGCGTAATTCATGTAGATAGTTGCAAAAAGGTATTGCTGGAGCCCTTCCATGATGCGGTCAGGAATTGCCAGGTCGACGCCGGCGAGCCTGCTCCCGGCATCCAGTCCATCGGCGTGCGCAGCAAATTTCTGGGAATGCAGAGTGTGTGGTATAATTCCGGCAGACTGGAGTACCTGCTTTATCCGGGCGATACGGCAAGAGTCGATACGAGCCTCACGGTGAGCACGCTCAATTTTACGGATACGGTCAGCCTCCGGCAGAACTGCACTCAGGGACGCATCAGCTGGAATTCGCCCGATACCCTCCGGCTGCCTTATACCAGCCATATCCGGCTGACCGGCATAACGCCGCCCTGGAGCGACATCTGCTACGCGGATACGATCCGCTTTGCCCTTAGCGCGCAACTGACCGGGGAGCCTGCAGGCACGACCTTCCGGCTGATATCCATTTACGGGGATGGGCATTCCGATTCGACACTCTTCAGCTACAGCCTCGATACTCTCACGCTTTATCCGAAGCACCTGTATGATACTTCGGGTGTGAATCACTGCACATTTATCCTGCAATCAGCTGGCGGGGATGTCGATACGCTGCGATACACCCTGAATGTCGGCAACTGCTTCCCCGTATTCCTGCAGGCATTTTACGACAGGAATAAAAATTGCGTCCGCGATGCAGGCGAGCCGCTGGCTATGGATTACGGCGTCCGGGGCAACAGCAGCTCGATCTATGGCTCGGATCCGGCTACGGGCATAGCGAAGTATTTCCAGTACGCTCCGGCAGATAGTATTCTCGATGTAACGGACCGGCTGAACAGCTATCCGCCCGCGTTCTACACGCGCGCCATAACAGCCGCTCATGGCTGCAGCTGGCCGGTCATGCGGCAGAAAGGCGCGCAATATCTCCTGGCCCTGATCGATACGCCGACATTTCAGGTAAGCTATTTCGCCAGCTATCCCGCCGGCTGCGATTCGGTGTACAGCGCTTCGCTTTATGCAGGCGTGGCCGCCAATTACGGGCACACTTATAGCCTGATCTATTTTCACGGAGATGGCCTGTCGGCAGATACTTTTCGTCTGTTCAACGGCGCGTCGAACGGCTATGGCATCGCGCAGCGTAAGTTTCTGCCGGGCAATTACCAGCCGGCCTACAGGATCGTCGACGACAGCACCGGGCAGCTGCTGGGCCGGGGATACTTTCCCTCGTTTACCGTGCGGGATACCTGCAGCGGAAAGGGCAGGTTGTTTATCGATGCAGATGCCGACTGTAATTATTCTGCGGCCGATATACCATTGCCCGGGCAGCCCGTACAGCTTATTTCCGGGAGCAGCGTCACCACGCAGCTGACAGACCATGAGGGCCGCTTTCTTACGGCTCTTTCGGGCACGGCCGATTCGGTCGCAGCGCCTGACAGCATCGCTCAGCTGATCCTGGCCTGCGGCGCAGCGCATGTCGCGGCGCTGCAGCCGGGAGTGGAAACGCTATTCCCCTATACATGCAGCACTGGCGCGGATATCAGCCTGCTGGCGGCCCATCACTATTTTAAGGACAGCACTGCCGATACGCTCCTGCTCTATCCGGACGGCAACAGCTGCAGCGCTGATGCGGGCACATTGACCCTGACCCTGCCTGCAGGCATCAGCTATACAGGAGCAAATCTGCCCGGAGCTATCGTTAGCGGCAGCACCGTTAGCTGGCCGATAGACACGATGCGAAAGCTCCCGCAGGTGATCCGTGTCGGACTCTATGTAGCGCCTGCTGCAGGCGCATCCGTGCTTTGCCTTGCCGCCTCGCTTAACGGCAGCCTGCCGGACGCGAACCCTGCCAACAATGATTTCTTTCTCTGCGATTCGCTGCGTACCTCGATACCCGACTATTACAAGAGCGCGTCCTCGGACAGCATGGATGCGAATGGCTCGCTGCTGGCCGGCAAAGAGCTGATCTATAGCCTTCGCATCCGCAACAATACGGGAGATACGGTCGGAAGCCTTACCCTGTACGATACGTTGGATACGCGCCTCGATCCCGCCACGCTGCAGGTCGTGGACGCGGGCTTTCCGCATGATGCCGTATTGCTTCCCGGACGCGTACTGCGCATCATGAGCGACATTCCGTTCAGTCTGGCGCCGGGCGCTGAGACCGCGCTTCGATTCAGCATAAAGCCTCAGCCAGGAACTGCTACCGGCGCTGTTATTTCGAATAAGGTCAGCGTTGTGCTCGGCGGCATTCCCGAAGGAAATACGAATACCGTGTACAATACAGCAGCCCGGCCATCCCTCGCCGTATTTGCAGCATCAGCCCGGTCGCGGACGGTCGAGGTCTATCCGGTGCCTGCAGCGCAGGGCGCGTTTTACATTGCTCTGTCCGGGCCGACAAGCGCTGGGACGGGCGGACGTTTTGAGCTGCTTGACGTACGAGGCGCGCTATGCGCGGCCGGTACATTGGATGGTACACTGACGCGTGTTTCGACGCAGATACTGGCTCCCGGCGTTTATTTGGTACGCATTGTTACAGCGGACGGGATTTACCTGCGGAAAATGGTGGTAACGAGCGGACGCTAGCTTCAGGTACGGCGTCAATGGAATGAGCATCAGCAGATTGGCGCTTTGCGCCGGAGGCGCTTGCCTAAGGGCGAAAGGGAGGCCGCTGAGGTCCATTGAGCAGGTAAACAGATAACCAATCCGCCAGGCAGCGCTTCAGAAAGCTCCGCCGCGTTAATTGCACGGGGGGACTTTTCGATCAATGCAGCTCCTGTGCTGACCGACACAGAGTCTGTGTCGACCGGCACAACTCCTGTGTCGGGCAGCACGAGTCTGTGTCGAACGACACAGCTCCTGTGTCGGGCAGCATAGGGTTTTTGTTGAACAGCACAGAGTTTGTGCCGACCGGCACAGCTCTTTTGTTGACCAGTATAGAATTTGTGTCGGGTAGCACAAGGCCCGTGTCGAACAGCACAGACCCTATGTCGAACAGCGTAGCACCTATGTCGAACAGCGTAGCACCTTTGTCGAACAGCACAGACTCTATGTCGAACAGCATAGCGCCCGTGTCGACCAGCGTAACTCCTGTGTCGAACTGCATAGAGTTTGTGCCGGGCAGCACAGAGTCTGTGTCGCCCGGCACGGATGCTGTGCAGGCCTGCACAACTCCGGTGCAGACCTGCCTGCCAGCGTGAAAAGTCAATACATTTTAACGTCAGCCAGCTTTCTTTCGAGCTTTAGCAGACGTAACGCAGGGCGCAATAGGTGCCGAAAGGAGTTCGGCATGACGTACTTGCGAGTATGCATTCGATATACCCTGACTTGCGGGGATGCTGAATTAGCAAAGAGCGCGCTGCCGGGCGCTTATCTTCCCCCGCCCCGCAAATACGCGATCACCGCCTGCCGCAGATCCTGCTGCGCCGTATTTCCGGCGGCAGGCTGCGTGATCCGCACCATATCCGGATTCTTCTCGTTCAAAAACTCCAGGAACTGCTGCATCCCGCTCACGAGGTAATCATTGACGGCCACCTTGTACACCTTCCGGTCGTCCAGCTTTGCGCCGTTCACCAGCCATCCTTTCCTTTGATCGCGGCTGATCCGGTCGTACTGCAGAAAGCAGCCGTTGCCCGGATGCTTCATCGCCGTATCCAGCGCTTTGCGAAGCAGCGCGCCTTTCATCTCCGCCATTAATATCTTCCCGCCGTAAGGCAGCGTCCGGATCACGTCATATTGCGTGACGGCGCCGGTAAGCTCATCGTCGAGGCGGATGCTGCCGCTATTATATATGCTGCAGTCGCTGCCCGGCTGCGCGGCTGAAAATGCTTTTGCAATAAGGCGGGTCAGGTTGGTGGACTTGTATCTGACGGACGATTCCCGGCCGTCGTATGGCTCGCTCATCGTGGCCAGCATCTCGTCGGGACTGAAGCCCTGCTCCCGCAGGCTTTTATCGGCTATGGCAATCCACTTGTCGACGGCTGCCTTAGTAAGCAGATCGTCCGGGATGCTGCCGTCGACTTTCGCAAGCTCGGAGCGGAGAAGGAGCTGACGGCTGCCTTTATCGAACTGCAGCCTGTGCACATATACTGTCCGGGCATTGGCATCCGCCTTGGCGATAATCACGTGGCCGACGCTGTCATAAGAGGCAATGTGCTCGTGGCCGCCGATAATAAGGCGCAGCTGCGGAAAAGCAGCCGCCAGCTTCTTATCGTCGTCGATCGTAAGGTGGGTGACGGCAACGATGAAATCGCTCTGGCCTTCGAGCGCGGTAATCGCGCGGCGCGCGGCCAGGGCATAATCCTCGTACCCTACATAGGGTGCTGCGGTGGTATTGATGCACAGCCCGAACACGCCCACGCGCAAGGCTGTGCCATCCGCGTCCCTGAACTGCAGCACACGGAACTCTGGAATAGGCTCCTCGCTGTAATGCGCCGTCTTGCGGAACGGCCGCTCGCCCGAAGCAGTCCTGTTGCGCACATTCGCGCATACCCAGTCGAACCTGGACTCATTGATGCGGTCCTTCAGCTCGGCCTCCTTAAGATCGAACTCGTGATTGCCGAAGGTGACAAGGTCCACGCCGGCCGTGTTCATCACCTCCACCATCTGCCGGCCCTTCATGGCCTTTCCCTCCCAGGCGATCGTGCCCATCGCTGAAGGAAAGAGAAAATCACCCGAAAGCACGGTGCAGGTATTGGGGTTTTCCTTCAGCAGCTTTTGCCGGAGCGTAGCTACGCGGGCCATACCGCCGACTGTGCCGTGCTCCAGCGGAGCGATCTCGTACACATCATTGAGCTGCAGGAACTGGATGGCAATCTTTCCGTCGTCGGAAGATGGCTGGCCAAGGGCAATGGCTCCCCGAAGCAGGAGGAAAAGAATTGCAGGCAGGATACGTCTGGTGCGGATCATGCAGCAATGTAGAAAACCGGATATTGTTTTCCGCAATCATTTTGGATTTTTAATGAAATGTGCCAATCTTCATGTTTATGCTTCCAGACAGAGAACAGGCTGCGCACACGCTACTCTTTACCGGGCACATGATCGATGCTCCGGGACGGGCGCAGCCCCGCTTTCCTCCGGAGCGCGAGGATGAGGTGCGGCAGGAAATCATGGCGCGTATCAGACGCGTCCTGGAGGCAGCGCAGCAGCCCCTGCGGGGAATAGCAGGCGGCGCCTGCGGGGGCGATACGCTTTTCCACGAGTGCTGCGACGAGATGGGCATCCCTACCGAGCTGTACCTGGCCTTGCCGGCTGACCGCTTTATGGAGGCATCCGTTTCATTTGCAGGAGCCGGCTGGGAAGAGCGCTTCCGGCGCCTGATCGACTCGCGGCCCTGCCACATACTGCATGAGGAAAAAGACTCCGGCCTGAATGAATTCGCCCAGGCAAATCTCTGGATGCTGCGCACTGCACTGGAGGCCGGCCCGACGAGCCTGCTTGCGCTCTGGAACGGAAATCCGGGCGACGGGGAAGGAGGCACCAGCGATATGATCGGGCGGGCAAAGTCCGGCGGCGCGCAAACCGACATCATTTACCTGAAGAACGGCCAGCCGGTCGGGTCTGAATGACCGCCAGCCGATGATCCTGCACCAAAGCTGCACTATGAGAAATAATTATTCATCTCAGCACATCTCCGGGCCTGCCGGCTAAGCATGAATAGGCAGCCCGCCGACCCGGATCAGCCGGTTTCGAATAACGCCATCAGTCAATAACCAACCATCTCCGTTCACCCAAAAAACCAAAAACATGTCGAACGTATCCGCATCCCTCAGCGCAAGACTGCAGGCCAAAGGCCCTAAAAGAATCCTCGCCCTCGATGGCGGCGGCATACGGGGCGCAGTCACCCTGGGCTACCTTGCCGAAATTGAGCGCATCCTCTCGGAGCGCTATGAACAGGCCGGCATCATGAAGGCGGCGGATTTTCGCCTGCACCATTATTTCGATCTCATCGGCGGCACCAGCACCGGCTCGATCATTGCCGCCCTGATCGCGGTCGGCGGATATTCCGCAAAGGAGATCAAGGACCTGTACAGGAAGCTCGGCGGAGCGATATTCAGCGACAAGAACGGGCTGAACATTTTCGGCATGCAGATCCACACCAAGGGCAAATACAACTCGCAGCCGCTGAAAGACAAGCTCCACGAGATCTTCGGGGACGCCCGCCTCGGCGACGACACCAACAAGACGGGCCTTTGCGTCGTCACGAAAAGGCTCGATACGAGCAGCACCTGGCCGGTCACCAATAACCCGAAGGCAAAATTCTTCGGCCAGAACCGCTTTTTTGTCCGGGATATCGTCCGGGCCAGCACTGCAGCGCCCAGCTACTTCGATCCGGAGGTCATCGACGTAGGCGAAGGACAGCGGGGCGTTTTCGTGGACGGGGGAATGAGCATCATGAACAATCCTTCCCTGCAGCTCTTCCTGGCGGCCACGCTCAAGGGCTTCCATCTCGAATGGGAGACGGGCGAGGACAAGCTGTTCATCGTCTCGATCGGCACAGGCCGCCGAAGCAAAAAGCTCGTCGGCAGCAAATGGATCAATCCGAACCTGCTGGACATCGCCCAGTTCGCCCCCGAGCAGTTCATGAGCGATGCCAACGAGCTCGTTGAGCTCATGATGCACTACATCGGGAAGGGCACCGGCACGCTTCGCAGGATCGATGAGGAAGTAGAAGACCTCAGCAGCGATACCATTCACGGCGGCAAGGCCTTCAGCTATCTTCGCTACAATCTGGAAGTGGTGCGTGGCGAGCTCGACAGGATCGGCATGACCGGACTAAGCGACGCGGATGTTTCAGGGCTGATGGAAATGGACCTGGCCGAGAACGTCGACCGGCTGATCGAGATCGGCGAGAAGGCCGCGAAGGCAGATGTGCTGTCCGACCACCTGATCCCGGCATTCGACATCGATAAGCAAGGCGTCGTTGCCGAGCCGCTTGAATCCTGATACCGGGAAAGCCCGTCTCAAGTGGCACTTATCACATCCCAGCCACCAAACGGATGATCCGGGATGAGCAACGTTCAGGGACTTTGCCACTCCGCAGCATCTTGCGCTGGTCCGGATCGGGATGATATACCCGCGCAGGATGCTTAAATTGTAGTATGCGCTGCGATGAGCGAATTGCCGCGTACGCAGTATCGGAACATAAACCCTGTTATTACCTAAAACTTCCCAATCATGGACGCTAAACCCAAATCGCTTTCAGATGCAAAAGGCTATAAGCTTTCCTACGAGCTGAAGCCCCTACAGGACGGAAAAAGCCAGTGGCGCGTCTGGCTGGATGTGGACGAGCAGCTGCTCGAGCAAGTCGAGCAGCTCAGCTATGCGGCGCCCGACCTCATCCCCGGCGGCATCGGCTTAAAGCACGAGCGGTTTTCCGTGCAGTTGGGTGATGGAAGTCCTATGCTCGTAGAAGCGATGCTCGTACTCAAGGACAGTCAAAAGCTCAGGCTTACGCGCAAGATGCTGCCCCGGCCCGATAAGCTCAAGCTCATCTACGAGGCGAGAAACGTGCTGCTTGGCGAATCCCGGAGCAGCGCAGAGCTCCAGAAGCTCTGCAAGGATCTCGTCATGGTCGATCAGTTCGATTACGCCAGCGAGCTGCTGCTGATCCGCATAAGGCAGGACAGGGACCGCGGCATTCACGTTTCGCTGAAAGACTATCAGGACCTCGCGAAATACATTTACAAGGATAATTCGCTCTCGGCGCGCTTCAAGTTCGACCGCGCCTTGCGGGAGCTGAATGCGGCAGACGATCTGGCCGGGTCGAAGGACTGCGAGACGCTCGGCCTTGCCGGCGCGATCTACAAGAGGAAGTGGCAGTTCGACCACCAGTTCAAGCACCTGATTCTTGCACGTCACTACTACGAGCGCGGCTACGGACTATGGGAGGCCTATATCAAGAAGGGCGGTCTCCTGTCAGATAAAGACAGCAATAACGACAAAGGCTGGAATGCTATCAACTATGCCTACGTGCTTGAGCTGACCGCAGTCAATAGCCTGGAGGAGACCGGCAGGCTGACCGCCTTTGAGGAATTTGATGCAGAGGGGCTGAACAAGGCGCAGAAGACGAGGGTCTATATCCTCAACCAGTTTCTTGAAAACCCCTTTACGGATCCCCGGCCGAAGCTGAGCGCGTTTGAGCCATGGATGCTTGCGACGATAGCGGAAGCCTACTTCGGCCTTTGCCGTTACGACGAGGCGCTGAGCTACATCAATGCATTTAAGAATGAGCTCGAGATAGGGCCCTGGGAGCTGCGCACCTTCGGGCAGCAGATGTTTTCTATTGCCTACCTGCAGCAGGTGCGGGAGCAGCTCATCAGCGAGGCCAGGCCGGCGCTTTCGCTGACCAGGCTGCCGGAGGTCGGGGCGGTTGATCCGGAAAAGATCAGGCAATGCCTGAACGCGCTCGACATCGAAGACGAGGCGGATCTGGAGTTCAGCAATGCAGGGAAGGCAGGGATTTGCCTGTCCGGCGGGGGATTCAGGGCTTCGCTCTTCCACATCGGCGTGCTGGCTGCGCTCGCAGAGCGCGATGAGCTGAGGAACATCGAGGTCATTTCCTGCGTGTCCGGCGGCTCGATCATCGGGGCATATTATTATCTGAAGCTGAAGCTGCTGCTCGAGGAGAAGAGCGACGACGACATCACGCGCGACGACTACATCAAGCTCGTGCGCGAGACCGAGAAAGGCTTTCTCAAAGGCGTGCAGCAGAATCTGCGCATGCGCATTTTCAGCCACCTGGGCTCAAACTTCGAGATGCTGTCCGACGATTATTCGCGCACCAATCGCCTCGGAGAGCTGTACGAGGAATTCCTTTACAAGCCCATATTCGAAGCATATCTGAAAGAGCAGCCGGATAACCCCGGCCCCGCGCGGGCGAAACAGCTCGATAAATATCGCGAGGTGACCGGGAAGAATGGCCGGGCGATCTGCATGAACGATCTCTTCATCAATCCGGAGCCCGACTTCGTGATGGATATCGACAACTGGAAGAGAAAGAATAAAGTGCCCAGGCTTATCCTGAATGCGACCAGCGTCAATACCGGCCACAACTGGCAGTTCACGGCCTCGTGGATGGGCGAGCCGGCAGAAGGCATCATTTCCGATATCGACGTAAAGTCCCGGCTACGGCGCATGTATTACGGGGATGCGCCGGAGGAGCGCTACCGGAACTTCCGGCTCGGATACGCTGTGGGCGCGTCATCCTGCGTGCCGGTGATGTTTGAGCCGCTGCCGCTGAATGATCTCTATCCGGGCATCGATCTTCAGCTGATCGACGGAGGGCTGCACGATAATCAGGGCATCGCGGCGATCCTTGACGAGGAATGCAAGAACGTGTTCATCAGCGATGCCAGCGGCCAGCTGCCGACCAGCGAGCAGGGCGTATCCGGCGCGCTGTCGCTGTTCATGCGCTCGGACAATATCCTGCAGGAGCGGCTTCGCGAGCTGCAGTTCCTCGACATGAAGGAGCGCCGGAGCACAACCCTGATCAACCGGCTGAACCATGTCCACCTGAAGAACGGCGTTACCAGGCCATCCGTCAACTGGAAGAACTGCACCGATCCTCCGAGGACGATCTCCCATGTGGATCCGAACGTGAAGGACAAGAACCTGATGCCTTACGGCGTGCTGCGCCCGATACAGCAGCTGATCTCCGAGATCCGCACCGACCTGGACGCATTTCACGATATCGAAGCCTATGCGCTGATGTACGACGGTTATGTGCAGACCCACTACGAGCTAGGCGGAAGCTGGGACGACTATGTCGAGGCAGGTCAGTGGGATTTCATGGCCATAGCGGAATACCTCAAGGATCCTGCAAAGGCGGAGCAGATCAGCAACAAGCTCGCTATTTCCTCGAGAGTTCCGTTTAAGCTGTTTCACCTGATGAGCAAGCCCCTCCGCATCGGCCTGCTCGTGCTGCTGGCTGCGCTGGCGCTGGGCCTGCTCTACTACAACAGGAGCATTTTCAGTGAGACCATATCCGTAAAGGCGGTAGCGATCACGGCAGCGATCTTCCTGCTCGGCATGGCCTTCCGCCCCGCGGCCATTTTACTTGATCCGAAGGGCTTTATCCGAAAGAAGCTGCTGATGATCGGGACGGCTATCGTAGGCTGGATCCTTTTCAACGGGTATGTGAAGCTGCTGAACGGCTTTTATCTCAAGGCAGGCAGGCTCAAAAAGAAATAGGCGGTTCCGGCGCAGCGTTAAATGTCAGCCTGCTCCGGCCTTACCTCCCAGGTGATGCGGCAGCCTGCGCGGCGCAGCGTCTCGGCTACCGAGCAGTATTTCTCGATGGAGAGGCTGGCAGCCTGTTCCGCTTTAGCCTTGTCCACAGCCCCGCCTATATGAAAGACTACGTGCACCCGCTCCCATACGTCAGGCGTCCTTCCGTGCTCGCGCTCGCCTTCGATGCTTATCCGGACGGAGGTGAAAGGCTGCCGCTGCTTGCTAAGAATGCTGACTACGTCGATGCCGCTGCAGCCGCCCAGGGCGATGAGCAGGCTCTGCATCGGGCTGACGCCAAATCCCCTGCCTCCGCCCGCCAGGCTGTTGTCCATCCTGATGGCTTTTCCGGATTCATCCGTTGCTTCAAAGCCGTAATCGGGCTGTACCAGCCGCACTTCAATCTTTGCCATGGTCCTTTTCCGCAAATGTAGCATTGCGGTATTTTGACGAAGGCCGGCGGAAGATATTCATGATAATGCCCAGCAGCGCTGCGGCTGCAAAGCAGCCCGCCGTCACATTATTGATGAATGCATCGCTGAAATCCCTGCCGCTGAGCTTTTCCGCGTAATAGGTAATGAACGAGGCGGGCAGGCCTCTTTCGCCAAGCTGCTCCTTTACCCGCCATTGCCAGTCGGTAATTGGGCAGTAGCCGATCCCGTACCAGATGCCCAGTATCAGCCAGGACCCGGCTGTGAGCGCAACGACAATTAGGTGGGCCCGTTGCGTGCGCCGCCAGATCCAGCCAAAAAGATTGAAGCCGACGATCAGCAGGTGAAGGATCGTGAGCAGGATATCCAGCAGTCTGAGCAAAGGATTGCTTTATGCCGGAAGCTAGCCCTTTTTCCGATAGTAGCCCATGAGGCTGCCCTGTGCAAGGATATGCCCTTCCATAGCGGTTTTCAGCGCATTCTTTAATACGCCGGGCGAGAGGTCGAGGTGGCCGTCGAGGGCGTAGAGATGGAAGTAGTACCGATGCCGGCCGGAGGGCGGGCAGGGAGGATGGTAGCCGGTCTTCCCTCCGCTGTTATTTCCGGAAATCCCGGGTCTGCTGCCTTCGGCGATCACAGCCGTCCGCTCGATGTTCCAGACGACCCAGTGATCGAAAGTTCCTCCGGGCGCATCGGGGTCCTCCATGATAAGGGCCAGCGTCACTGCATCCTCCGGAAGGCCGGCAATGCGGAGCTCAGGGCTGATGGATTCGCCCTCGCATGAATAACGCTGCGGTATATCGCCTTCGCTGTCGAATGCAGGACTGGAGACAGTCAGTGTGGCCGTGCTCATGATTGGGAGGGGATTTGATGAAAGCGCAGGCAGCAAAAACAATGTGCCATCCCGCTTGCGGCAGACAAAAAATTGCGGACTATCTCACGCGCGGTGCAGGAGCGCGCTGGAAATTTTGGTCTCTATAATACCGGAAAGAAAGAGGCTGCCTCCGGTTGGGGAGACAGCCTCTGCGTTTGTCTGCCCGCTCTTTACCGGAGCAGGGTAATATCGCCCTTGAACAAGATAGGCTCGCCGGTATCGCAGGTTGCTTCGATCACGTAGACGTACACATCCGGATTGAGCTTACGGCTTCCGGAGGTGCCGTTCCAGCCGTTATACTCATCATTTACGGAAATATTGCTGCGCTCGAAAAGCAGTTCGCCCCAGCGGCTGTACACCCTGAACGAATTGATATGGTCTATGCCCTGACCGCGCGGGAAGAAGAAGTCATTATTGCCATCCCCGTTTGGTGAAAATGTATTGGGAATGAATAGCTGGCTGCCGTCGCACAGGACGTAGACCCGCACGCTGTCCGTCGCAGTACAGCCATACTCGTTATAGGCGGTGAGGAAGTAGGTCGTCGTGATCTTCGGCCGGGCTTCCGGAGCGTAGCAGGAGAAGCAGGAAAGCGATGGGTCGTCCTTCCAGGCGATCTTCGTAATTCCGGTGCCGCTGGCCTGCAGCAGCACACCATTGCCGGCTACCACGCGCAGATCGCCGCCCGCATCTACGACCGGCAAAGGCCGGACGATCACCTGGATCGAATGCGTATCGGCTACGCAGGAGCCTTCCTTGCCTGTGACGATATAGGTCGTCGTGACCTTGGGCGTCGCTACGGGATTCGGCAGATTCGGATCGTCCAGCGATCCGGCCGGTGTCCAGTTGTATACGGTCGCGCCGCCGGCAAAAAGCTTGTATTGCTGGCCCAGACAGATTTCCCCGCTCTTATTGGTGACGAAGGTGCTCTTCGTCTGGATGCCGATCCGTATCGTGTCCTTGCCGACACAGCCATTCGTATCCGTACCGGTAACGATGTACATGGCAGGCGCCGTCGGCGAAGCCATCGGGCTTGCGCATGCGGTGCAGCTCAATGCTGTGCCCGGGCTCCATGCATAGGTAGCGGCGCCTGTAGCTGTTATGGAAATAGCATCAGGCACGCAGACGGCTGTATCGGGAGGCAGCAGCACGTGCGGCAGCGGGTAGATAGTGATATTCTTAGTGAGCGTATCCTTACAGCCATTCGTATTGGTAGTGATCAGCGTCACCGGATACGTGCCTGCGGCAGGATAGCTGCGCTGCACGGGGTTCCCGAAGGCGATGCCCGAGCCTCCGAAATCCCAGCGGGAATCCTTGATGCCGGAGAAGTAGCTGCGCGAGGTATCTATCAGCTGCAGGGTTGTCTTCTCGCAGGGCGGAAATACCTTGAATCCTGCGATGACGTCATCCACGCGGATCGTATCCAGCCCCACGCTCGCCGAAGTGCAGCCGGTCCCTGCGGAGAAGATCAGCTTGGGCACATATGATCCGGGCGTAGCATAGACATGCGATGCGGTCGCCCCGGTCGCCGGAAGCGTAGAGCCATCCGAGAAATCCCAGACGAGCGAAGGCACATTGGTGATATTGGCCGTGAACTTTACCTCTAGGGGCGCGCAGCCGGATAAGGGCGTGTAGGAGAGCGCACCTGCATAACCCAGCACGCGGACCCTTGCAGTAGCGGTATCCGGGCATCCTGCCGCGTCCGTTGCAATAAGCCGCACGAGATAGACTCCCGGATTCAGATAAGTGCTGGACGGGTTCGGAATCGTGGCGGTACCGGTATTGCCAAAGTTCCAGGCAAGCATCGTCGCATTCGTCGACGTGGAGGTAAAGCGAACGGTCAGCGGCGGGCACACCGACAGCGTATCGCTGAGCGTGAAGGAGGCAACAGGCCGCGTGATGGTGATATGAGCAGCCTTCGTCAATGTGTCGCTGCAGCCGGTGGAATCCGTAACGATCAGCCGCACCGCATAGCTGCCCGGCGTCGTGTAACTATGGGTCGGCCCCAGCGAGACCGCGGTATCGCCGTCGCCAAAGCTCCATTTATAGGAGAGCGAGGTCGCGCCGAACGACAGGTTGGTGAAAGTGATCACATCGCCGACGCAGGCGTTCTGCTTGCTGACGCTGAAGTCGGCCGTCGGATGCCTGGCCTGCACATAGCCGTAACGCGTCAGCGAATCGGCGCAGCCATTCCAGTCGGTCACTTTCAGCTTCACCGAGTATACGCCGGCCTTTGTATAGATATGGCTGGTAGTCTGATTGTTGTTGGAGGCGGTGCCGCCGTCGCCGAAGGTCCAGGTCCGGTTGGCCGGGGCGGTGCCTGTAGTAAATGTGCTGCTATCCGAAAAGTTCACCTGCAGCGGCGTGCAGCCGAGGATCGGCAAGCCTGCGAACGCAGGCGCCGGCCGGGATATGAGCACATAGTTATTTCTCCGGAAGGTATCGATGCAGTACCCGCCGCGCAGGTTGGCGCGGATCACCTTAAAGGTGATACTGTGGAAGCCGTTGACCGGATTGCTGATGCCGAGCGGATCATTCGCGATCGACTCCGCGGAGTACACCATCGGCCGCAGCAGGGAGTCGGGATGCATGCTGCCATTGTCGAAATACCATTCGTAGCTGCTCTTCCAGGCAGGGCCCGAATAGGATGGCGTCAGCACGATCATATCGCCGCGGCACACCGTGGTATCGGCGGCCACAAAATTTATCGTGATGGGCGGCAGCAGCAGCGGCTGGGTCATGGTGTCCGAGCAGCCGGTAATGTTGTTATGCGTGATGAGGGTCACATTGTAATTGCCGGTAGTAGCGTACGTGTGCACCGGTGAGGTAGCGGTCGAAGTATTGCCGTCCCCGAAATTCCACAGACGCGTCGTTGCCCCGACCGAGCTGTCAATGAACAGCACGGTAGTGTTCCAGGGCGAGCAATACAGGGAGTCGGTAAAATTGGCATTGGGCGGGAGAATCGTCAGGCAATTGATGCACATTGTGCTGTCCTCGCAGCCATTGCTGTCGGCGTAAAGCACAACATTGTACTGCCCCGGCCTGAAATAGGTAGCTATCGCATCCCGGTTGTTTACGGGCGTGTAGATGTTGCCAACATCCCAGGTATAGGTAAGCGAGCCGCTCGCCGCTCTTGGCGTTGTATTGGTGAAATAGACCTGCGTATTCGTGCACACCGAGTCCGGATTAATGATGAAGGATGGCTTCACCTTGCTCCCTACATGTATCAGCACGGTATCGTAAAGCGTACAGCCGTTCGCCGTCGTGATCTTCAGCACGCGCGGGTAGATGCCCGGCTTGGTGTATGTATGAGTCGGGAACTGGGCGCTGGAGCTGGTCCCATCCCCGAAATCCCAGTAAAAGGAAGTAATGATCGTCTGGGTCGTGCCCGGGAAGGTATAGCCCGGGTACATCTTGTTTTTGGTGATGGAGGTGTTCAGTATCATCGTATCGGTGAGCGTCAGCGGAGCGCAGCCCTTGATCGCTCCCACATAGCTCACGAACATGTTGAATATACTGTCGGTAGCAACCAGCGTATCGATGCATCCGAAACTGTTGGTACCGATCACGCGCACCTCCTCGACGAATCCGTCGCTCGTGTACGTTCGCGAAGGCGTGCCGGACGACGAGGTCGTTACGGTGGAGGAGTTGAGCCTCGACCAGGTCCACTGATAGGAAGAAGCGCCGGTGCCTGTAAACTGAATAGTGACCGGAGCGGGGCAATTCGGGAAAGGCGCGTAGGTAAAGCCGGTATTCGAATACGGGTTTACTACAATGACATGGTACACCGTATCCAGGCAGCCGCCTACTTCCGTGATCATGCGCACCGTATCTCTGCCCGCTGTGTAGAATGCATGGGACACAGTACCCCCCGTGTCATGGTGCCCGTCGCCGAAATCCCAGTAGGTATGTGCCAGCGTGGCTCCGGAGGTCGTATTGGTAAAGGTGGCCGGCAGGGTCGAGCCGTGCAGGTGATAGGAGACGGGAAACCAGGGCGAGACGAGCGGCGAGGAAGGCGGCGGCACATACAGGCTCGACTGACAGATGCTGGTCGGCGCGGTAAAGGTGGCCGCGCTCGAATGGGCCGTGATATAGGCCGGCTGCACGAGCGAGTCCTTGCAGCCCCGGGAATCGCTCATGTACATCTTCACGGTGTAGGTGCCGGGAGTCGTGTAGGTATGCGTGGGGCTGTTGCCCGTGGTGCCGCTTCCATCCCCGAAATCCCAGCTCACATTGACGCTGCCTGTGCCGCTGGCGCTGCTGTAGAAGCTCACTGTTGCCGGCACCTGGCAATAGGTGGTCGGGAGGGCGTAAAAGCTTCCCGTCGGCTTCGGATAAACAGTGATGATATTCGTTTGCACCACCGTTTTGGAGCAGCCGTTTCCGTTGGTGACGGTCAGCGTTACGGAATAGGTGCCCGATGTGTTATACGTATGGGAAGGGTTGGCGCTGCTTGCATTGAAGCCGTCGCCGAAATCCCAGTAATAGGTAACGGAGCCGGGCGAGTTCGGCGTGACGGAGGACGTGAACTGCACCGTATGCGGCGCGCAGCCGGCTGAATTATTATAGGTGAACGATACGGTCGGAGGGGGATAAACCGTGATAAAGGCAGTTTTCGTTATTGTATTCGTGCCCCCGGGGCCGCTGGACGTCAGCCGCACGGTATAGGTCCCCGGCGAGGTGTAGCTGGTGGACGGGTGCTGCAGTACGGAAGTCGTGGTATTCCCGAAATCCCAGGACCAGCTCGTGGCGTTGCCTGTAGTCGTGTTGGTGAAGTAAACTACAAGCGGAGCGCAGCCGCTTGTCGGTGAGGCCGTGAAGTTGGCCGTTACCTGCGCGCCCACATTGCCCGTGAGTGCAAAAAATGAGGCAAGCAGGAAGGCAATGCGTAAAGCTCTATGCATGGGATACCCGGGGATAATAATACAAGACGGGGTCTGTAGCCAATAGGTAAGGGTCCGCTATCGGAGAAGCGAATTTAATCCATTAAAGACATGGCAAATAGCGCCAATGTCTTTCGACTTTCATTTATCTGCGTCGGAATAACAAGGAAAGAGGCTGTTCCGGTCCCCGAAACAGCCTCCCGCGCATTCATATATAATATCGAATATATCTATCCGGCCGGTCTTATTGGACAATGATCCTGCGGGCTGATCTTTCGCTTTCCGTCCGCATATCCAGCACGTAAGTGCCGCGCGGCAGGTCGGCGACATCGATCAGCGCCCGGTCGCTGCCGGCAGGCACGCTCAGACTGCGAACTGCGCGTCCGCTGATATCGCTCAGCGTAAGCTGGCAGGGGCCCCGCAATCCTTCCACCCGCAAGGTCGTGCGTACCGGGACCGGGTAGATGCGGAGCGGGTCGGCAGCCGCTCCGGAGACGCCGCCCTGAGGAGGATTTACCGGAATAGGCCGGACCAGCTTCATTTTAGCGAGATAAGGCACGTATTTCGAGGTTGGCACCTTCAGCTTCAGGGTATCCATCATCACGAATCCGGTAGGGCTGTTGGCATTGCCGGTCACCCAAACGCCGAGTCCCTCGGTAGCAATATGCTGGTTGGTCGTGTAGGGGGCGAAGACCGGGCGCACCCAGCGCGGCTTGTTATTAGGACCATAGGAAACGAGGGTTGCGGCAGTTACGGTCTGCAGGTTCGTCTGGAAAGTATCGCCCCAATAGAGGTATCCCGAGGCTTCCGTGAACAGAACGAGCGCAGTATCAGGCGTTACAACCGCATGATATGCATCGCCCAGCAGCGCCCTGCCGCCTCCGGAGGTATCCATTTGCCGCGCCCAGACGACGCTGCCGTTCGTATCGAGCCGGGCGGCGACAAAGTCTGCAACTGCCGGATGCAGGTATTTGCCGCCGATCGTGAAGGAATCCCGGAGATCGCCCGTAAAGTACAGGAAGCGGTTCTGGTACAGGGTAAGCTTACGGGTCAGGCAGAAGTTGTCCCGCAGCCAGTAATGCCAGACATGCCGGCCCGAGCTGTTATACTTCACAATATAATTATAGCGGTCGGGGGCATTGGCCGTCTCAGTAGCGCCGTTGAAGTCAATCCCGCCCGAGGCGCAGGTGCCCGCGAGATAAAAAGCGCCCTGCGCATCTATCTGGAGCGAGGTCGTTGTGCTGATGCCGTTCTGGCGGAACAGGCTGGCGGAATTGCCGGTCGCAAAGTCCATCCTGCGGATAACGGTCGTGTTCAGGCTATCGGCCGCCACGTAGAGCGCGTTGTTATCCAGGGTAAAGGCCTTGGCGCTGACCGTTACCAGCGGACCGATCAGCTTTACCCAGCCGATCGTCATGCTGCCGGCATTGAAGCGTACGATAAAATGGTCAGCGTCCGTATTGATCGCAGGATTGGGGCGGGTCAGCTGCATGCCGCCGGAAAAAAGCAGGGTATCATAAAAGCGGCCCAGCACATACCAGTTGCCGGCCGCATCGGCCTGCGCATCGATCAGCTGCACTTTTCCGACGATAAGGGTCACGTTCAGCTGCCTGCCCGTGCTGTCATATTCCGTCACGGTATAATTACCCTGCGGCTCGGCGGTCAAAGTCGAGCGCTTGACGGCGGTCATCCGGCCCCAAAGAGCCTTGCCGCCTTTCACGGCCAGCACGCTGGCGCCGTTTGAAACAGGCAGGGGGCTCGCGGTATCGGCCTTTGCCCATTGCCAGTAGGGATCATACTGGGCATCCACGGAGACCGCGTGAAAAAACAGCATCGTCAGGAGTAGCGTAAGAAATCTATTTGCCTGCATCATGATTTAAAAATGGCTTGAAAATTACCATAAAAAGGCGGGCCCCGGTGCAGAAGGAACAATCGTTACTTTTGGGTGATGAATCCGGAAGCAAGACTCCGCGCGGCATTGGAGCGGGAAATCATCATTCTCGACGGCGCTATGGGCACAATGATCCAGCGTTACAAGCTGGAGGAAGAGGATTATCGCGGCGAGCAGTTCAAGGACTGGCACCTAGATATAAAGGGTAATAACGACCTGCTCTGCCTCACGCAGCCGCAGATCATCCGCGCTATCCACAAAGAATATCTGGCGGCGGGCGCCCGCATCATCGAGACGAATACGTTCAATGCCCAGCGCGTGTCGCTGGCCGATTACGAGATGCAGGAATACGCTTATGAGGTAAATGTCGCCGCAGCAAGGCTGGCCAGGGAGGCAGTGACAGAATACGCGGCAGAGCAGGGGCTTTCCACGGAGCACTTCTTCGTGGCCGGAGCCATCGGCCCCATGAATAAGACGCTGTCGCTTTCCCCGGACGTCAACCGGCCGGGCTACCGGGCAATTACTTTCGACGAGGTGGCCGACGCATATCTGGAGCAGATCCGGGGCCTGGTGGGTGGCGGCGCCGATATCCTGATCGTGGAAACGATCTTCGACACGCTCAACGCGAAGGCGGCCATCTACGCCATCAGCCGGTACTTCAGCGAAAGCGGCGGGGAACGGCTGCCTGTTATGATCTCGGGCACCATTACCGATGCTTCGGGACGCACGCTCAGCGGCCAGGTGCTGGAAGCATTCTATATCTCCGTGATGCATGCCGATCCGGTTTCCATCGGGCTGAACTGCGCGCTGGGCGCGCGGCAGATGCGGCCTCATATCGAGGAGCTGGCATCGATCGCGGCATGTTACGTAAGCTGCTATCCGAACGCCGGCCTGCCGAACGCGATGGGCGAGTACGATGAGCTTCCCGAAGAAACCGCTGCCATCGTCGGCGAGTTCGCGGCGAACGGCTGGGTGAATATCGTTGGCGGCTGCTGCGGCACGACGCCCGCACATATTGCAGCTATCGCCGCCGAGATGAAAAAGCACGCCCCCAGGCAGCTGCCCCAGCTGGCGATGGTATAGCGATCTGCAGGAAACACCGGCTGTACGGCGTTCGGCGACAGGCTCCGTCCGGAGCTGCGCGGGATAAGGCAGGTGCTTGGCAGCGATAAGGGAGTTTCCTTATTTTACAGCTATCATGATCCGCTTCACGGCCACTATCCTCAAGTTCGACAAGCAGGGGGAAAAGACCGGCTGGAGCTATCTGCACATTCCTGCCGACCTGGCTGAAGAGCTTAAGCCCGGCAACAAGAAATCATTTCGCGTAAAGGGTAAGCTGGATCATTATGCCTTCAAGGGCGCCAGCCTGTTGCCGATGGGCGGCGGCGACTTTATTCTTGCTTTTAATGCAGCCATGCGAAAGGGCACGGGCAAGCGCGCAGGAAGCATGATCGATGTCGTGATGGAGCTGGATCATGCAGACCTGGCGATGCCGCAGGATTTCAAGGCCTGGCTGGAGGAGGACGAGGCTGCCAAAGAATATTTCTACAGCCTCCCGAAATCGCATCAGCACTACTGGATCAAGTGGCTTGATTCCGTAAAGACTGAGGCCGGCAGGACTGGCCGCCTCACGCGCGCCGTGACCGCCCTGTCGCAGGGCTTCGGCTTCGCCGAGATGCTCCGCGCGGAAAAGGCGGCAAGATTGTAAGGCCGCCTGCTGCATTAAGCAGCCGGATTTCCGGCAATAACAAATTGCATAACATCCCGGTGTATACTTCCGTATATACCTTGGCGTATTCAAAATTTCAGACTGCTTGAAAATTCTTTACGCTATACAGGGAAGCAATGGCCATCTATCCCGCGCCCGTGATATTTACCCGGAGCTGTGCCGCTATGGAGATGTGGATGTGCTCGTATCCGGCGCCCGGCCCGATACGGCGCAGCCTTTTCCGGTAAAGTACAATGTTTCAGGCGCCTCCTTTGTCCTGGGCGACGGGGGAAATGTGGACCTGCGGGCGACGCTGCGCAGGTTCTTCGGGCTACAGCTGCTCCGCGAGATCGGCAGCCTGAATGTCCGGCAGTATGACCTCGTGGTGAATGATTTCGAGCCGGTGTCCGCCTGGGCGGCAAGGCTTCGCCGCGTACCCTGCCTGTCGCTCTCGCATCAATGGGCGGTGCTGCAGGCGCTGGCGCCCAAGCCCGATATGAGCGACTGGAAGGGCCGTGCCGTGCTTCGGCATTACGCCCCCTGCAGCGAGGGCCTGGGGCTGCATTTCAAGGCATATGGCAAAAGGATCTTTACGCCGGTCATACGCCGCGAGGTGCGGCGCCTGAGCATCAGCGACGAAGGCCATTATACAGTCTATCTGCCTGCCTATGACGACGCGATACTGATCAGCTTTCTGCAGAAATTCAGCCAGGTGCGCTGGCAGGTGTTTTCCCGGCGCGCAAAAGAGCCGGTGATCACCGGCAATGTGGAGCTGCGGCCTATCGATAACGACGCCTTTCTCCGGAGCCTTGCATCCTGCAGGGGCGTGCTGTGCAGCGCCGGCTTCGAATGTCCTGCCGAGGCGCTGTTCCTGGGCAAAAAGCTGATGGTCGTGCCGATGGAGGGCCGGTACGAGCAGCAATGCAACGCCGCCGCCCTGGCCAAGCTCAATGTCCCCTCGATCCGCAAGATCAGCCTGAAATATCACGACAGGATGCTCTACTGGCTGTCCGGCGCTATGGCCCAGGTGACGGTCGACTATCCCGACCAGACTGCAAAAATGGTGGACGTGCTGATGGCCGATTATTTCCAGCAATACGGGCCGGCAGGCGCGGCGCAGGGCCTGCCGCGGGTAGCTACAGCCCGGTAATGCAAAGGCCGAGGCTGAAGGGCACTATATCGGGCCCGCTGCCTTCCTTATAAAGGGTATTCAGATTATAGGAGCCGAAGAGCGAGAAATTGCCCCAGCCGATGCGGGCGGTCGCGGAGAAGCGGTACTTATCGAAGTAACGCTTCGTATTGATCTTCTCTACCACCTTGTTCCCATCTACCGTACGGACGTCCTTTACGTGGGCGCCGACGAGCACGCCTGCGCGCAGGCCGATCGCCGCCTTGAAGCCCTTGTTGCGGTTCTCGCGATTGCCGAAATACCGGAGCTCGAACGGAGCTTCGAGATAGGTTGTGTTGATCTTGTATTTCTTATAATCCGTCGTTTCTGCGATAAAGGCTACCTCAGCTCCCCGGGCGCCGGTATCGGTCAGGCGGAGCTGCTGATCGTCGAGGTAGATATTCGCGCTGCCCACACCCACGCCTGCGGCAAAGGAGAAGCTGCTCTTCGTGATCGGAAAGTCGTAGCAGAGGTAGCCGTTAAAGCCGCGACCAAAGCCGCCCGTCTTGATGGAGTCCGGCTTGTTGGCCCAGCCCTCGTAAGTGAACTGCAGCATCACGAAATCCCGGGAAGGCTTCTGCACCTCCGAGGGCGGAGTTGCGCTTGTCGTCGTGGTCGTCTGCGCGACAGCAGTGAGGGAAATCGCGGTGCAAAAGAGGGTTGCAAGGGCCAGGACAGCACCTGAGCGGAGGTTGAGCATAAAAAATTTTCGGCGGGCAAATATAACCGGGGATGCAGGGATGGTTTGTTAAAAGCTATGTCAATGGAATTCACCGATTGCTATTTGTAATGATCCGGCGCCGTATCCTGAAGTATTTTTGCGGCATTAATTACAAATCATGGAATTAAAGGAGCTGTACAGGCGGGCGCTGCGTCTGGAAGACCTGAGCATCGGGGAAGGGGTATACCTCTTCCATCATGCCCCGCTGGCAGAGCTGATGTACGTAGGCAATGAGCTGCGGAAGATACAGGTGCCGCACGGCAAGGTCACCTGGATTATCGACCGGAACATGAATACCACCAATGTCTGCGTGGCCAATTGTAAGTTCTGCAACTTTTACCGGGTGCCCGGTCACCCCGAGTCGTACGTCACCGACATAGCTACTTATAAGGCCAAGATCGAAGAGACCTTCCGCTACGGCGGCGAGCAGTTGCTGCTGCAGGGCGGTCATAATCCCGAGCTCGGCCTTGAATATTACACCGACCTCTTCCGCGAGCTGAAGCAGCTCTATCCGGCCCTCAAGCTGCATGCCTTAGGCCCGCCGGAAGTGGCGCATATCTGCAAGCTGAGCAAAGTGAGCCATCGCGAAGCGCTGCTGGCGCTGAAGGAGGCCGGCATGGACAGCATGCCCGGTCCCGGCGCGGAGATCCTCAATGACCGCGTCCGCAGGCTTATTTCAAAAGGCAAATGCGGTGCACAGGAATGGCTGGATATCATGCACGAGGCGCACAAGATCGGCCTGACCACCACCGCTACGATGATGTTCGGCCACGTGGAGACGATCGAGGAACGCTTCGAGCACCTGGTAAAGATCCGCGAGGTGCAGCACCGGAAGCCGGAAGGCGCGAAGGGCTTTATCGCCTTTATCCCCTGGACCTTCCAGGATGTCGATACGCTACTGAAGCGTATCCGGGGCACCAAGAATCTGACGACCGCCGAGGAATATATCCGTATGATCGCGCTCAGCCGCATCATGCTGCCGAACATCAAAAATATCCAGGCCTCCTGGCTGACGGTAGGCAAGAGCGTCGCCCAGATGTGCCTGCATGCCGGCGCGAACGATTTCGGCTCGATCATGATCGAGGAGAACGTGGTAAGCGCAGCCGGCGCCCCGCACCGCTTTACGGCAAAGGGCATTCAGCAGGCGATCAACGAGGCAGGCTTTCCCGCCCAGCTGCGCACGCAGCAGTATGAGTTCCGCAAAATGCCGGAGCTGATCGAGGAGCAGGTGATCACTTATTAGGTTCAAAGACACTTGACGAGCCCGTAGAGGACTTGTCAAGTGCTAAGGCGCTTCGGGAATATCCGCCTGCACTTGTCAATTGCCTGGGGAGCCTGACCCTTCATCTATGCATTCACATACTTCAGCATTTCCTCCAGCCAGGTGCGCTCGTTGCTGAGGCGGGGGATCTTGTGCTGCCCGCCCAGCTTGCCCCGGTCCTTCAGCCAGTGATTGAAGCCTCCTTTGGGCATGATATGCACGATAGGCGGGCGCAGCGCAATATTCTTATGCCGCTTCGCCTCGTAGTCGGAATTGATGCTCTGGAGATGCTTATCCATCGCCTCCGAAAACACTTCCAGCGGCACCGGCAGATGATCGAACTCGATGAGCCATTCGTGGGCCCCGTTGCTTTCGCCGGTCATGTACACGGGGGCGGCGCTATAGTCGTTCACGACTGCGCCCGTCTGCGCGCAGGCCGCTGCAATAGCGGCGTCCGAGTTGTCGACGATCACCTCTTCGCCAAAGGCGTTCATAAAATGCCTGAGCCGGCCGCTCACCCTGATCCGGTGCGGCGACAGCGAGGTAAACTGAATCGTATCACCGACGAGATAGCGCCATAGTCCGGCATTGGTGGAGATCACCAGCGCATAATTCTTCCCGGTCTCCACCTCGTTGAGGGTAATGGTGCGGGGGCTTTCCCGGCCATATTCCTCGACAGGCATGAACTCATAGAAAATGCCGTGGGCCAGCATCAGCAGCATGCCGTCCGCATCGGAGGTATCCTGGCCGGCGAAGAAGCCTTCGGAAGCATTATAGGTTTCGAAGTAGTGCATGCCGGCGGAGGGTATGAACTGCCGGAACTGCTGCCGGTATGGCGTAAAGCTCACCCCGCCATGAATATAGAGCTCGAGGTTGGGCCATACTTCAAGCAGGTTGTTCGTGCCGGCGATCTCGAAGATGCGCTTGATGAGCACGATGGTCCAGGTAGGCACGCCTGCTATGAAGGTGACATTCTCCTGCATGGTGGCATGGGCCATCAGCTCGATCTTCTCCTCCCATTCATTCATCAGGGCGATATCCATGTTCGGCGTGCGCAGCATCTGCCCGGCGACCGGCATGTTCTGCATCATCACTGCCGAGAGGTCGCCGTAATAGGAATCGGCATTCAGCTGGCTCACCTGGTGGGAGCCCCCGATGACCAGGCATTTGCCGCTCATCAGCCTGCTGTCCGGGAATTGCCTGAAATAAAGGGCCAGCACATCGCGGCCGCCGCGATAATGATTATCGTCGAGCGCCTCTTTGGAGACGGGGATGAACTTACTCTTATCGCTCGTAGTACCGCTGCTCTTCGCGAACCAGGTGATCTCCGAAGGCCACAGCACGTTCTGCTCGCCTTCCATGATGCGCTGTATGTAAGGCTTCAGCGCCTCGTAATCGGAGATGGGCACGGCCCGCTGGTAATCGGCGATCGTGTTCAGGGAGTCGTAATCGTAGCGCTTGCCCCACTCCGTATAACGGGCGGAGCCGATCAGGCTGTGAAATTCCTTTAGCTGCGCATCTACCGGACTGCCCATGAAATTCTCTATCGCGCTCTGGCGAAGCCTCATGAAACCTTTCAGTGCCGGTGATAATATACCCATGCTTTTGATCTGTGTCCCGCGCGACCTATTGGGGTATGGCGAGATTCTTTCTTCTAAGTACAAAGTTCTGCCCAAGATACACTTTGCGCACCTGTTCGTCGGCGGCAAGCTCTTCAGCAGTGCCTGCCTTCAGGATCTTGCCTTCAAAAAGCAGGTATGCGCGGTCGGTGATCGAGAGCGTCTCCTGCACGTTATGGTCGGTGATAAGGATGCCGATATTCTTGAATTTCAGCCGGGCGACGATCGCCTGTATGTCCTCGACGGCGATCGGGTCGATGCCTGCGAAGGGCTCGTCGAGCAGGATGAACCTGGGGTTCACGGCCAGGGCGCGCGCGATCTCGGTACGGCGCCGCTCGCCCCCGCTGAGCACATCTCCCGGGCTCTTGCGCACATGCGTCAGCCGGAATTCTTCGAGGAGGGCGTCCCTGCGGGATTGCTGCTCGGCGCGGGTCAGCTTCGTCATCTGCAGGACGGCAGTAAGGTTGTCCTCTACGCTCAGCTTGCGGAAGATCGAAGCTTCCTGGGGAAGATAGCCGATGCCCATGCGGGCCCGCTTGTACATGGGCAGCTTCGTGATGTTCAGGTCGTCGAGGTAAACGTCGCCGGAATCGGGCTTTACCAGCCCGACGACCTGGTAGAAGGAGGTCGTCTTGCCCGCGCCGTTCGGCCCGAGCAGCCCGACGATCTCGCCTTCATTCACTTCAAAGGATACCTGATTGACAACGGTTCGCCCGCGATAGCGCTTGACAAGATTGCTTGTGTGGATTCTCACAGTCTGCAAAAATACGGGCTGATGCCCGGGAATTCCCTTTGCCGGAAGCCTGTTCAGGCTTGGGCGTGTGATGGGCTGATTCGGAATCCCCGGCAGGCGCCTCCCGACAAAAAAGCCGGCCTCTGCAATGCTGCAAAGGCCGGCGAAGATCATTCCGGGAAATGGGTTATTCCCGGCAGATCCTGTCTTATTTCTTCGTCCGGTTCTGCGCCGTCTTCATGCGCTCTGCCTGGGATTTCTGCATTTCCTCGATCCGGGCCTGCCATTTGCTCGGCGTGGCAGGCTTCAGGCGCGCCTCCTTGATCTGGCGGTGGATCTTGTCCTCGTCGATGATGAAATTCTGGATGATATACTGCTGCAGAATGGTCACCATATTGGAGAAGAAGTAGTAGAAGGTCAGGGCCGCGGCCATCTTGTTGAACACGCCGAGCAGCACGATGGGGAAGATATAGGGCATATACTTCATCATCGGATTGTTCGGATCCTGCGGGGTCATGTTGCGGTTGTACAGCGCAAGAAAGAGGCTCGACGCCGTCATGAGCAGCGTGAACAGGGAGATATGGTCGAAGAAGGAGAAGGGCAGGCGTGCGATGCTGTCATAAGTGCTCAGGTCGCCGGCCCAGAGGAAGGGCTTTTGCCTGAACTCCACTGCCGAGGGAATGAACGAGTACATCGCGATGAGGAACGGCAGCATGAACAGCGTGGGCAGGCAGCCGCCCATAGGGCTGACGCCGGCGCTGCGATAAAGCTTCATCTGCTCCATGCCGAACTTCTGCTGGTCGTCGCCCACCTTCGCGCGAAGCTCATCCATCTCGGGCTTCAGCACCCGCATCTTGGCTGAGGACAGGTAGCTCTTATACGTAAAGAAGGAGGTCAGCAGCTTGATGAAGATCGTCAGCAGCATGATGATCACGCCGTAGTTGGTGATGAAGCTGGTCAGGATATTGAATACCGGGAGCACCAGCCACTTGTTGATGTAGCGCGTGAAGGCGAAGATGCCCACGCCCATCGGTACCATTTCGTCGAGGCCGATCTCGTACCGCTTCAGGGTCTTGTAGTGGTTGGGGCCGATATACCAGCGCATAGTGCCCGTACCGTCGCCCTTGATGGGCAGCTCGGCGGTAGTTGCATAGTTGGCTACGGTATTGCTGTCCGCCTTCGTATTAGCATTGATATCCGTGCGGTTAAAGCCTTCGTCGGCGATCAGCGCGGTCGTAAAATACTGGGTCCGGAAGCCTACCCAGTTGACGGGCGATTCCTGCGGGGTCTTGTGAATGCCGTCGCTCTTGACGGTGAAATAGTCGTGATCCTTGCCTTTATATTTAAAATGGATCTGGGCATTGGTGCGCTCGGTAGCCACATCGCGCTCGGTATGGAGGGCGCGGACGTTCCAGCGAATGGGCAGGCTGTTGACCGGCATGCCGTTCAGGCGAACGTCGCATTGCATCATATAGCCTTCGGTCGGCAGCGAGTAGATAAGGTCTATGCGGCGGCCGTCGCCGAGATCCGCCGCGAAATCTATCTTTTGCGGCCCCTGCTGCTGGGCGACGAACATGAGATCAGAGGTGGCTGTCTGCGCATTGCCTGCCGGGACGATCGCGGAGAACGTATTTCCGGCGCCGTTGAAGAACTGAAGCGGCGTGCCGCCATAGGTCTTGTAATCCTTCAGCGTAGCGGAGGTCGGGACAGCCCCCTTGGTCGAAAACTGCAGGGCAATGTCCTTGTTTTCAAGCATCACGGTCTGGGGCGTTCCGCCCCTCAGGGCCGGAGGGAGCGTGGCGCGCAGCGAATCGTTCACGGAATCAACCGGGCTGGCAGCGGCAGTCATCGCCTTCAGGCGGGCGCTGTCGATCGGGGCAGGGGGATGGGCCTTTGCATAGGCAATGCTGTCCGCCTGCTTCTTCTTCTCGAATTCTTTCTGCGAATAATTATTGTAGGCGATGTACGTGATGAGGAGCACAGCCAGCAGCGCAAAGCCGGTAATCGTATTACGATCCATTTGGGGGAGTTAAAACGGGCGCAAAGGTAACCCGAAACTTGTTGGGGCTTTGTTGGAATATTTTACAATGATTACGCTTCTTGTAATTGATTGAAATTTCATGTATTTCTGCAGTAAAATGTATCTCAGCGGTCAAACTGCCCGGGGATGCCTATTTTCAATCCTGCATGATACGCACCCTTATTATCGATGATGAGCCGCTGATCCGTGAGAATACAGAGGCGCTCCTGCAGGCTCATCCCGACGTCATAGTCGTAGGCACTGCAGGCAGCGTGGCGGAGGGGGCGGTCCTGCTCCGGACAACCCGGCCGGATCTGCTGCTGCTTGATATACAGCTCGGCGACGGTACCGGCTTCGACCTGCTCGCAGGGGTGCATAACGAGTCGCCCTCCATTATTTTCATCACGGCCTTTAGCGATCAGGCTATCCGCGCGATACGCGTCGGCGCCCTCGATTACCTGCTTAAGCCGCTGGACGAGGAAGAGCTCGCTGCAGCGCTGGATAAGTTTCGGGCGCTGAAGTCGCCGCCCGCTGCGCCCGAACAGCTGCTCCTGGCCAAAAAGCATCTTCAGGATGCCGCCGCAACGGATCGTATCGCCCTGCGGGAGCAGCATTCGGTCCATATCATCCCGCATAAGGACATCATCTATTGCGCAGCCGATCGCAGCTATACGCATTTTCACCTGGCGGGCGGGCGCACCCTGATCATCTCGGGCGCGCTGAAGGATTTTGCGGATGTGCTGCCGGATAGCCGCTTTTTCCGCGCGCATCATTCCTATCTGGTCAATACCCTTTATGTGACCCGCTACGACAGGAACGGCATCCTTCACCTCGCCGGAGGCGCAGAGGTGCCGGTGGCCGTGCGCAAGCGGGAAGAAGTCCTGCAGTATCTTGTAGGCGGAAAGGGATCGTAGACATGGGTTTTCCGAAAGGGCTTTCTGCCTTAGCGCTCCTGCTTTTCGTTGCGGTATGGGGCTTCGGCGGCTGCCAGCCGGTGCAGCGGAACGAGCCGCAGCGCAGGGTATTCCATATTGAAGATTATATACCGGCGGATTGTCAGAAGGCGATCCGTACGTACATAGACAGCCAGCAGATGCGCACGCATCCGGAGCGGGCCGTCGGCGCATTCAGGCGGCTGGCGCTGAAATACCCGAAGGACAGCGCAGCCTTCGCCGCCATGAAATGCTACGAGGGCCAGGCCTGGGATATACTGCGGGTGAGCGATTCCGTCCTCGCCTGCTACGACGATGCCAGCCTCTACCTGGAGGCGCACCCGGAGCTCATCGACATGCGGGCGATGAGCTACCTGTTCAGCGGCTGGGCCCATTACTACAAGAACAACCGCCTTACAGCGAACTATTATTTTAATAAGGCCGGCAACGAGCTGGAGGATACCCAGTATGTAAAGGGAGGGTCGGAATATGTCGTTTCGGGATACAGCGCGCCTGCGCGGGTCGCCCTGTTCACCGAGATCGCCGGCAACGCCCAGAATGCGGGCCTGCAGGAGCAGGCGCGCCACTACATACAGCGGGCGCTGAACGCCGCGCGGCAGCTGGACCATGACTCGCCCGACCTGCTGGCCTTTGCCCTTTCTGAGGCCGGGCTCATCTATACCCTCGCAGGCGAAGCGGACAGCGGGGTCGCCTTCTTCGGCCGCGCCGCTCCCCTCATCGACCAGCTGCAGGATACCGCCCTGCTGGTGACCTACTTCGACCGCAAGGCGGCGGCCTTCCTGGCCAATCATCAATACGATAGCAGCCTGGCGGCATACCAGTACATGATGCGGCTGCAGGACAGCTCCACGGTCGAGATGTTCGACAAGGCCGAGGTAGCCGAAGGGCTGGCGGCCAGCTATATCGGGCTCGGCCGCCCGGCAGAGGCGAAGGAAGCCATTGCCATAGCCCGGCCCGTCCTCTACGCGGATACGACCACACCCCTGACGGAGCGCCTGGCCTTTTCCCGCACCTACCTGCGATATCTGCTGAGGGGTACGCTGGCCGCCTCGGTGTTCGAGCGCTTCGTCGCCCAGTCGGACTCCGTATTCGACCGGCAGCGGCTGAACGCGATCAGCGATATGGATGCCCAGTACAGCCTGCAGAAAAAGGAGGCGCGCATCAACCGGCTCAATAAGGAGAACAAGAGCTATTCCGAGCGGGTGGCCGCCCAGCAGGCCCTCCTCATCGTATCGATCCTGATCATCGCCCTGCTGGCGGCGATGGTCGCGCTGCTGCAGCAGTTCCAGCGGCGCCGGCGCCTCGAGGCCGAGCGAAACAAGGCGGTGCTCGAGCAGCAGCTGCTGCGCAGCCAGATGGAGCCGCATTTCATCTTTAATACGCTGTCGGTGCTGCAGAGCCTCGTCCGGAAGGACGAGCGGGAGCTATCCATCAAATACCTGAGCAAGTTTGCCCGGCTGCTTCGCATCTCGCTGGAGAACGCCCGCGAGGCGCTCGTGCCGGTCAGCGAGGAGGTGGAAGCCCTGCAGCATTACCTCAGCCTGCAGCAGATCCGTTTCCGGAACGTATTTACCTATACGATAGATACCTATGAGGGCTACGCGGAAGAGGCCCCCGACCTGCTCATCCCGCCCATGCTCCTGCAGCCTTTCGTGGAGAACGCGATCCATCACGGCATGGCGGGTATGAAGGATAATATGGGATGCATCCGGATCGGCATCTATAAAGAGTCCCCGAGCCTGCTGCGCTTTACGATAGAGGATAACGGAACGGACAAGGGCCAGCGCCAGAAGGACCCCGCCAAGAAGAGCTCGCTCTCGACGACGATCACCCGGGAGCGGCTGTCGCTGCTCAGCCGGCAGTCGGGCATACCCGCCTCCCTGGATATCGTCCGCAGGGAGCCCGACGATGGCGGGGGGATGCTTGTCACCCTTATTGTCCCCTTTCAGTAGTACCTGTTTCGCCGACGCCTGTCGGTAAATCACGTACACCTGCAAAGCAGCGGTCAACGTCTGCAAATGCATTGACTCTGTGTGATTTGGGTGATAATATCTTGCACCCATAAAGCAACACGCTTCGGCCCCTATACTTAATCCCCTGCTTCTTCCGCCCTGCCGAAACCGACGCTAAACCTCGTAACCGACCTGACCAATTGGTTGCACCCGGCAGGCAAGAAGCTGAAAAACGGACGACAATATGTCGTCCGTTTCCTTTTTTAGCCCGGCATCCCGATCCCGATCCGGCCCCCAGTTGCAGAGCAGCCGGCACGGATCCGGCAAAAAAAAAACACAGCATCCGCTGCCGGATGCTGTGAATAGTCTTGCTATGGAGTAAATGCTTACCAGCCCTGCTTCGAGGCAACGCCGTTCTTGATGGCCTCGTTTGCATTGGCCTCGTTCAGCATCGTCGTCATCTTGTTGCCTTTGCCATCATGGCCCTGAGCCATGTAGCCACCGCGGGCAGTCTTAGTGATTACGGCATCATGCATGGGAACGTTCTTTTCCTTTGTTTTCATGCAATAGGCCTTGAGCATTTTTGAAGTGTCCATCGGTTTGCTTTTTTAGTGTGATATTAAAGTTGCGGGGCTAAAGTACAGTTTCATTCTTAAATAATCCAAGCGCCCCGGGCATACCGTTATTTAACGGTCGGGCTATCGCGACGCAAGCTTTTGCAATATATCCTTGACGGCTCCCTTGTGCACGGTAGCGGTCATCATCTTAAGCTTGATATAATCCTCATGCATGTACCAATAGCCGTTGTGCTCGGGATTGGCATGTCCTCCGGCGCCGGAATCCTTTACCAGGAACCAGGTGCCGTTGCTGCGCTCGGCGTAGCCCACGATATGCATGGCATGGTCGTCGGTAGTGGCGCCGTTCAGGAAGCGGAGCAGGCGGGCGTTCTCGTCGATATAGGATGAAGGGATGTCGTAGGAAGGGATCATCATAAGGCCGTGCTTCGCGTCGATGCCGCTCTCGCTTACGTCGCCGCCGATGGAGATGCTGTAGCCCTTCTTCAGCGCAGACTTGATGAGGCCGCTGAAATCGGCCAGGGGCACATTGTAGTAATCTTTGGAGTGCCACCAGTTATCTCCCACTTTATACTCAGCAGTTGTCCAGTAAGGCTCGCTCCTCAGGCTCATGAAGGTGACGTACTCGTCGGGCACGATGCCGGCCACATCCCGCAGGAACTCCTGGGGGCTCATCTTCCGGCCTTTCCAGGTAACGCTGCTTGGCGGGGCTCCGATATAATGCTCCATAATGTCGCGAATGGTGCCTACCACAGCTTCTGTATTCCAGGCAGCCCGGTCCTTTACGCCCTGCAGGTACTCGCGCATCTCCGTCACCATACGGCTGTGGTCATGGAAGGGCTGGCCGGGGACCATGCCGCTGTAAGCTTCCAGCGGCACCGCACCGTGCTTTGCGAGGGAGCGCTGAACGGCATTTGTCTCCGAGCCCTCGTCGAATACGGACTTGCCGCGGGTGCGGACATACTCTTTAGCCTTTTCCACATATTCCCAGTAAACCGTATAGATCTCGGAAAGCTGGATATCCGGATGGCCTTTGCGGGCGGCCTCGCTCTCATAGAAGGAGGTGGTCGAAAAGCACCAGCATGTCCCGGTAATCCCCTGGCTCACGGGCTTGTCGGCCGTAACGATCCTGAACTCCGTCATCGCCTTCGGGGCATCTATTCGACTATAGTCGAGGCTGAGGCGCATCTTGGGATCCTCCTTTTCAGCAAAGAAGCTGTCGGTCTCCTTCTTGATCTTCTCGTAAAACGGGTTCTTGGGGGCCTCCGCATAGGTTGCGGCGTCCTTGCGGTCTTGGGCAAATGACGGGCTGGCCGCTGCCAGCAGCAGCAGCACGGAAATCGGATACTTCATGATTGTTTTATGGATGAAAATTGGATAATGATATACTGGTCAGGCGGATGCGGCGGCGGCCTGGCGGCTGACTATGAGACAGGTCTGGAAAAGAAGCAGGAGGCCGGCGACGGTCCGGATGTCGGAAAGCTGCGTGTGGATGACTCCTTCCATGGTCGCAGACACTTCGCTGCTGAAGAAGGGAAGGGGCCGGAAGTTTTCCAGGCGCATGACCTCGTTTTCATCCCGGAAAAATAGCGCCAGGTGCGTAAACTCATCTACCGCCTTCCGGGTGAAAATGCGCCAGCGCCGCCGGAGCTTCATGCGGTACCGCGAGTCATCGGCAAAGGTGGCCGTGTACCTGAAGCCGATGCTGATGCGGGCAAACAGCCGGTCGTCTTCCCCTTCGTACCGCCACTTGCTGCCCCAGAAGCTCTTCCTGATCGCGAAGTCCTCCCGGCCGTCGGGCGTGCGGAATTCTGCCTTGTTAAAGCGAACGATCAGCTGCCCAAGCGGAGCCCCTCCCTGACTACGTGTCAGGCTGAATGTAGTCGCCGCCGGATTGAAGAGACCATTCCGCTGCGTGCTCCTGCTAAAGGAGATGGTGTGTTCAGGAGGCGGCATTAAAGTAGGAGGCTTCGTCCGCTAAGTTAAGATATGGATGGGCAGCGGCAAGCGCGGCCACCTTTCCGGCATAGGCTTTCAGGAACCTGTGGTGCGCTTCCGTTTCGGGGAAACGTGGGAGATGACTGCGGGCAGTGACGATCTCGCGGACCTGCGCCATGACGGGCAAGGCCTCGGGAGCGATGCAGGAGCCCAGAAAGGCTTCCCATACGGCTTCGGTCGCCGCGTAATTGGGATGCACCATATCTATATCGTAAAAACGGTAATCCCGCAGCACGTCGATCACCAGCTCATAGGCCGGGAAATAATGGCAGGCGCTATTCGTCGCGCAGAGCTCGTGCACGGCCTCGATCAGCCGGGCCTTGCTGCGGTTGTTTTCCGTCACCCCATCCCGGATATGCCGCACCGGCGATATCGTGAACAGGAATTGCGCGCGCGGGTTTAAGTGGGAGATAAGCCGGAGTGATTCCTTCAGGGCAGCGATGATCGCCGGGATCTTCAGCAGGTCCTTGCGGAACCACGCGGCAGGAGCGCGGTGATTGTTGGCTACGGGCGCTTCGCGACTATGCCTGATTATTGCAGATATATCCGCCGCGTAGTTCTTAGCAGGGGACGAATCCGGCCCATTGTCCTTATTCGTGGACGAATCCGGCCGGTGCTCGTTAGCCAAGGACTCCAAGCCCCGCTGGCTGTTGCCAGCTATAGGAGCTGTCGCCTGTTCGCTATCCCCGTCCCGGAAGCTCATTTTGGAAATGCTGGTCTGTCCGAGCGCTTCTTCCGTCAGGAAATATTGAAAAGCAGAGCCAAGTGTGATAATGATCCAGTCGGCCTCGCGGATGAAATCCGCCGCTGCTTTTTGGGAGCCATTGATCCCTCCCAGCGCGGCAGCCTTATCTATATGAGAAAAGCGCGTATGATGATCCCAGCTGCCCCAAAGCTCATTCAGGTAAAAGAGCTCGGATTCATCGTACAGCTTTCCGGAGGCATAGCTCTGCAGGCTCCGGGCGACGCTGAGCGGATTGAACAGGATACCATGCGGGTTCTGGAGCGTCCGGAATTTATGGGCCGCCAGCCTGCCGGCCATATGCTCCGTGAAGCAGGAACCGATCAGCATGATCTTATCTGTGTAACGGATAGGCTGCGGCAACGCCGGAATATGGATCGGTAGCTGGAACTTCATAAGCGGGACCACCAAACATTAATGATCATGACCGGCGGAGGTTTTTGGGGCCGGGATTTTTTATCCGGGCCTTCGATGCCGGGCGCAGGGTCTTGCCATTATTAATGTGCGGCCTGGCAAAAATCGGGAGTATTGGCAGCACTATGCCGGATTGGCGTTAATTTTCCCGGGGTAAGATTTTTGTCTTACACCGGGACATACATCTTCGATCGGGAGCCGGGCTCGCCCAGGGAAAGCCCTCCGGTGAAGAATATTGCTCACTTTTCCAAACAGCTCAATGAATCAAAACGAATTTCGCAAATATGCCGTAGGTCACCTCGGCATGTCGGGCAATACAATGGACGATTATATCCGGCAGACGGAATCCCGCATCATCCATCAGCCCACCGGCCTGACCCCCTATATCATCGAGGAGCGGCCACTGAACGTCGCCCAGATGGACGTATTCTCCCGCCTGATGATGGACCGCATCATCTTCCTCGGTACCGGCATCGACGATCAGGTCGCCAATATCGTGACGGCCCAGCTCCTCTTCCTCGAGAGCTCCGACCGTACCCGCGACGTGCAGATGTATATCAACTCCCCGGGCGGCTCCGTGTATGCGGGCCTGGGCGTGTATGACACGATGCAGATCATCAATCCTGATGTAAGCACCATATGTACCGGCATCGCCGCTTCGATGGCGGCCGTGCTCATGTGCGCCGGCACCAAGGGCAAGCGTACCGCGCTGCGTCATAGCCGCGTGATGCTGCATCAGCCCAGCTCGGCGATCGGCGGCCAGGCGACCGATATCGAGATCACGGTCAAGGAGATCCGCCGGATAAAGACCAATCTTTACGATATCATCTCCGAGCATACCGGCCAGGATGTGAAGCGCGTCGAGGAAGACTGCGACCGCGACTACTGGATGATGGCCGATGAGGCAAAGGAGTACGGCATCGTCGACGAGGTCCTGCTCCGCAATCCGAAGAAGGAGAAGAAATAACCCGGACTTCCCAAACCGGCACGGGCAGCGGCAAGGCTGCCGCTGCCGATCCAACAACCACAAACCAATAATTAAACATGTCTCAATACAATCTTTATAAAAACCGCCTCCGCCTCGATGACGAAGATGAGGACGAGGAAGATCTCCCGAGCGCGACGAAGCAGTCCCCTTTCTCCATGTGGGCGAAGAAGAGCGACGAGCTCTTTTTCAAGAACCGCTCCGTATATCTCTGGGGCGGCGTGGACGACAACTCGGCGAAGGACATTGTGAACCGCCTCCTTCTGCTCGATGCCGACAAGCCCGGCGAGGAGATCCGGTTTTTCATCAATTCCCCCGGCGGGGTCGTGACTTCGGGAATGGTTATCTATGACGTCATGCAGATGATCGGATCTCCGGTATCGACCATCTGCATGGGCCTGGCCGCATCTATGGGATCTATCCTGCTCGCAGGCGGTACCAAGGGCAAGCGCTTCATCTTCCCGCACGGGGAGGTGATGATCCACCAGCCATCGCTTGGCGGATATGTGCAGGGCGTGAGCGCCGACCTGGAGATCCATGCGCAGCAGATCAAGAAGACGAAGGAAATGGGCGCGGAGATATTATCGAAAGCAACCGGTCAGCCTTATGAGCGCGTGCTGCGCGACCTCGAGCGTGATTATTGGATGGACGCAAAGGAAGCGCTCGAATACGGCATCGTGGACGCCATGATGGAAGGTCCGCTGAACGTTCAGAGCTGATCAAATCATAAATAAATTGCGAGGGCGCTTCTTTCCGGAGGCGCCCTTCGTTATGTGATGATTGCCCGGATGCTTATTTTATATAAATAACTGCGGATGAAAATAATCATACTCTTCATATTTTTAGCCGTTTGTGGATTAAATGCTTCAGGGCAACGCATCTGTTTACAGACACGTCCAATCGCTGGCGATTAGCTTGCCTTATACACGAACGCGGGGAAGGCTGACGATTTATGATGGCAACGGGCGGTTGATATCTGTTTCTTCAGTCAGCAACACAGCCGTTGTGCAGTTAGCTGCAAGCATTATCCGGCCAGGCCTGTATTTCTACCGTATCGTAGACCAGGGTAGCGGAGCATCCTTCAAAGGCAAGTTCGTATTTGAAAATGAGCGCTGAAGCACAGGTTTCCCAGCCAGGACGTTCAGGCCTTGCGTCAAAGCGCAAACACTTTTTTCATTGCATGCGAACTCTGAAAAAAGCATGCATGCTCTGAAAAAAACTATGCGTGCCCTGAAGTAAAGTATGCATGCCCGGAAGTGAAGCATGAATAGTCCGAACTAAAACATGCATGCTCTGATATGAAGTATGCATGCTTTGAAAAATAGTATGCACACTTTTTTCCTTAACATCCATGCCTCAAAAAAAAGTATGCATGCTCGGGGTCGGCACACGCGTACTTTTTTCCGGAGTATGCATGTTCAGAAATGAACTATGCATACTCAGTTCAGAAGCATGCATAATACAAAAGAAAGTTCGCGTGCTCCGATTTGAAGCACGCGTGCTCCGATTTGAAGCATGCGTACTTTTTTTCTGAGCACGCGTGCTTTTTTTTGGTGCATGCATGCCTTGGTTTGGGAACCTGATGCTTTTGAGCGCTGGAAAGAGTCAGATGTTTGCCTCATAGACAATTTCAATTGGCTATCTAGGTGGCATGGCTGATAACCACTTCACAAGTCCTCTGCGGACTTGTGAAGTGGTTTAGATTGCAAATTGCCAACTACGAATTGCCAATTGCAAAACTATCCCAGTCCCGTCCCGTTAAAGCTTTCCCGCTGCTCGTTATCGATCACCAGGCTCCAGACCTGCTGCAGCACCGCCAGCAGCTCCTTATAATTCTGGCGCTCAATAGCCTTGTCGGCGCTTTCGAGCAGCACGCGCGCCTTCCGGGCATCCTGGTAATCCTCGTCGGGCAGATTATTGTAGTAGTAAAAGGAAGAGATCAGCGTCACAGGATCGTTGCGGCGGACTTCCCAGCCAAGGCGTCGCAGCTCCTGGATCTTCGCTTTGAGCAGGTAGATGCTCTGGGCTGCGAGGTAGCTCTGCTCCTCGGCCACGATCTTCCGGTACCGCTCCATACGCTGCGGATTTCCGTCAGACTCGATCGTGTGCAGGCACCAATCCCGCTCCTCTATATACTCGTCGACGACGGCGGCAAGGCCTGCATCCCGGATCAGCACGTCGAGCTCGCGGGCAATGGCGCGTTTGCGCTCGTCGAGGCCGTACTTCTCGTCGGTCACATCGTCCGCGCTCATGCGCGCGGCGCGCGTGTAGCATTGCTGCAGGCTTTCGTGGATATCCTGAATCCGGGCGGCCAGCTCGTAATGCTCCTCGCGCTCCGCCTTGTCTATCGCCTTACGGGCATCCCAGAGCAGGTCTTTCAGCTCGCCCTTCAGTCGGTCGAGGGAAATATGCCGGACGGAGGGCGTGAACACGTTCGCGAAGCGCTGCTCGTTCATCAGCAGGGTCGCTTCGATCTTCAGGTCGCGGCTCTCATTGATCTCGAGGATGATCTCCACATCGCTGCCTTTTACAATATCCGACTGCAGCGCCGCCGCCTTGATCTCGATCACCCCGATCGGCAGGTTGGAGGCCGGCATCGCGTAGCGGCTGCCTTCCAGCACATTGATGATCAGGCTATCCTCCGTTCCATGCTTTAGCATCCGCGTGACTTCCCTTGTCACCGTCTTGCGCAGGGGAAGGGTATTGTTCTTCTCAAAAATGAGCTCCAGCCGGGTAGTCTTGTTCACCGGATCATCCACCTCGAGGCAGATATCCGCGGGCAGGGGCTGGCCTTCAATGGAAAACTGCCCCTGGGTAATTTCGATCGGCGGGATATCGAGCGAAACGGGATTGCCCGTCTTGTCCGTCACGGCCAGCCGAAAGGAATTCGAGGTTCGCGGCAGCAACGGCAGCATCTCGGAGATCCGCTCGGCCAGCGGCTTCAGGCCGGAGTCGAAGCCGCCGTCGATGCGTTGTATCCTGTAGAACAGGCCGCTGAAGGAAGGCCCGGAGAACTGCGCCGTGAAATATTCCTCCTCTTCGCGGGTTACCCGGGCATAGGCCGTGCGGGCGCTCAGCTGCGCCTGCTGTCGGAAGCCTCTGTCTGAAGCCGCTGGCTTCTGCTGGCGGCTGCTCGTTGCGGCAAAGGAAGCCGCGCCGACGACCACGGCGGTGGTCGGATCCACGCTGGCGTTGACGCGGACGCCAAGCCGCTGCTCCAGCATCAGGCGCACGAGCGGGATATACGTGCTGCCTCCGATAAGGATCACCTCGTTAACCGCATTGCCGCCGGCCGGCTGCTTGCTCAGCAGCCGCTCCACCAATTGCAGGGAGTATTCGATCTGGGGCTGTATGCAGGCCTCGAACTGCTCGCGGCTGACCGGGATGGCCAGATCGTGCAGCTGCCCTTCGGCATCCTCGATCTCGAATTCGATCTCCGTGCTCTTCGCAGAGGACAGGACGATCTTGGCCTCTTCGGCCTTGTGCAGCAGCGTAAAGTAGAGCGTGCCATAGCTTCCTCCGGCCCGGCGCAGGTTTTCGCGGATGCCCGGGAAATGCCCGTCTGCTTCGAGGTAGGGCACGATGATCTTCTCGATGATCAGGCCGTCGAAGTCGAGGCCGCCGAGGTAATTGTCTCCCTCGTGATCGACTACCCGCATCTCGTGCTCCTCGAAGCGTACAAGCGCCACATCGAAGGTGCCGCCTCCGAGATCATATACGAGCCACTGTCCCTGCAGGGAGCCGCCCGCGCTTTCACGCTTGTTGGCGAAGGCCAGGGAGGCCGCGATCGGCTCCTGCAGCAGGACGACCTCGCGGAATCCCGCCAGAAAGCCGGCCTCCTTGGTGGCATTGCTCTGTATCGTATCGAAGGAAGCGGGTATGGTAATAACGGCAGCATCGATCTGCTCGCCGGTATAAATGAAGTTCTTCAGCTCCTGCAGCACCAGCGCCGACAGGTCGACAGGCGAATGGAACTCGCCGGTGTCGGCCGCAAAGAAGCGCTCGGAGGTCCCTATCTTGCGCTTGAAGCCGGCAAAGACATTGGCAGGATCCCGGGAGATGTACTCGCGGGCCTTGTCGCCGATCAGGATGCGACCCTTCCGGAAGGCCACCGCGGAAGGCAGTGTTTCCTTATGGCCGATGGGATTCTTGAATACTTCGATCTCCCCGCCCGCCGACCGCGCGATGAGGGAGTTAGTAGTGCCGAGGTCTATGCCGAAGTTAATGGTGCTCATGCTGTTCTGCAGCGCTAAAGATACGAATGGGCAAGGGCGGCGCGGCCGGGTGGGTATGTCTGTGCAGGGTAAACGCTCCGGAAGCCCGAATGCTTAAACACCATTACCCAAGCAATCGTGGCCTGCTCTTGCCGGAATGAGATTCCGCCAGGCCGCGCGGCCGGACGTATTGCTGCGCGGATATGTGCCTCGAAAGGGCTCAGCGTTTATTATCGGCAATGACCACCGCCTTCTGAACGAGGCTGCGCCTGCCGCCATCTTCTTCATAGACCACGGGCTTCAGCACCTCGGTGATATAGAGCGTGCGGGAGACGTCGCCGGCAATGCTGCATTCGCAGTCCGTGCGCGACTCGCTGTACACCTCGCCTATCGGATTGTGCATCCGGAAACCAATCTCCTCGACAGCGCTGCGCATCCGCTCCAGGTGCCGCTGCACGGGCAGCAAGGCCTCGCTGCGGGCAACCTTCTTTTCCGCCTCGAAAAGCTGATTGATCAGCCGGAGCATGGGCGCGGTCATGGGGTTGGAGAGTTGAGGATGGTTAGTGGGTTGGAAGGTTGGAGCGCGGGGGGATGTGGATGTGTTCCTTATTATATTGCCTGGCTTGCTTTGATGGGGCTTATATCTGGCGACTGGGATTTGCCGGCATCCAGTCGTGCTGCTTCAACCCCTGCTGCTTTGACCTGCTGCTTCAAACCCTGATTCACGACCACTGCTACTCCGAGCCCGTTACTTCGAAACCTGCTTCAGGCCTTTTGCTTTGGGCTTATACGGCTACCGGGGCTTTGATGTGGGGGTCGGCTATATAGTTTTCAAGGCTGAAATCCTCGTATTGGAAGCCGAAAATGTCCGCCACTTCGGGGTTCAGCTTCATTTGAGGCAGGGGATGCGGCGTGCGTGTAAGCTGCAGCTCGGCCTGGGCGATATGATTGCTGTACAGGTGCACGTCGCCGAAGGTATGGATGAACTCGCCCGGCTCCAGGCCGCAGACTTGGGCCACCATCATCGTCAGCAGGGCGTACGATGCAATATTAAAAGGCACTCCAAGGAATACATCGGCGCTGCGCTGGTAGAGCTGGCAGGAAAGTTTCCCGTTTGCGACGTAAAACTGGAACAGGGCATGGCAGGGGCTGAGCGCCATCTTCGGCAGATCGGCCACATTCCAGGCGGAAACGATCAGGCGCCGGCTGTCCGGATTGCGCCGGATCTCCCCGATCACATTCCGGATCTGGTCGTGCACCTGCCCGTCGGGACCAGCCCAGCTGCGCCATTGGTGGCCATACACGGGGCCGAGGTTGCCCTGCTCATCCGCCCATTCGTCCCAGATGCGAACGCCGTGTTCCCGCAGGTAGGCAATATTTGTATCGCCTTTCAGGAACCAGAGCAGCTCATGAATGATGCTTTTGAGGTGCAGCTTCTTGGTCGTAACCAGCGGAAAGCCTTCGGCAAGATCGAAGCGCATCTGGTAGCCGAACACGGAAACGGTGCCGGTACCGGTGCGGTCGCTCTTCTGCGTGCCGGTATCGAGAATGTGGCGGAGTAAAGACAGATACTGCTGCATGAACCGCCAAATTTAAGACAGCGCAGCGAAGCAACGCCTTTAGCCTTATCCCCGGAAAGCTCCCCGCAATGACGGGGAGGGGACGATCGCCCCCGGCCGCCGGGGCGGTACATCAATGCACCAGGACGAATTTCCCGCTCACCCAGCGATCTCCTTCCCAGTTGTAGCGGACGGCATAGATGCCGGCCGGGTACTGCGTAAGGTCGATCGTCGTGCGGCCTGAGGCATCGGCCGGCACGCGCAGGATGGCCTTGCCGGTGACATCGGTGACTAGCAGGTGCCCGGCAGTATGAGTATGCTCGATATGGAGGATGCCCGTAGTGGGATTCGGATAATACCGCCAGGATATCGTCTTTGCTGAATCGCTCGTCGGTTCGGACACCTGCAGCGTATCCCGCTGCCGGATGGGGGCGGAGCTGCAGGCGGGCATGTAGGCATACTGGTAGATAACCCGGTAGATCAGGCCGTTGAGGTATTCGACTTCGTACTTGTCGGTGGTCGGGGCGATATGGCTGCCGCCGATGCCGCTGTGATTGGTCAGGAACAGGTAGGTGCCGTTCGTAGCCAGTGCGATCGCGCGCATGAGGTATTCGGTCGGCTTGTCCGAGCCGCTGCAGACGACCGGGATGAGCCGGATGCCGCGGGCGGCATACTGTTCGGTTAGCTGCTTCATACGCCCGATCGTGGCCGTATCGCTATGGGGAGGCGCATCCAGCACGAGGAAGGCAAGGCGGGCCGTCGCATCGGCGCGCCAGTGCAGGCTGCTCAATCCCTCCTCCAGGGCCGCATCCACAGCCTCGGGGAAATCCCCGCCTCCACCCGCATCGTTATCGGCAATAAATGCCTCCGTCCTGCCGAAGTCGGCGCTGAGACCGGAGCTTCGGGTGACATATTCATCACCGTTGTCCCGGAAAAAAACAGCGCCGGTCTGCACCTGGACCGAGGGCATGGAATCCTTGACTTTCTGCAGGATATCGCGCAGCTCGGCTTTCAGATAGCTGATCTCGTCACCCATCGAGCCGGTAGCGTCCACGATAAAAGCCAGATCCAGCTTAGCAGGATTGAGACAGGGCAGGTTGGTGGAGAGCATATTGGCGCCTTCGGCGAAGGGCTTCAGCGAGGCCAGGCTGAAATGCCGGCCGTTATACTCGATGCCTGCCGTAAGCGGGCGAGCATCCGGGCTGCCCGCAGCATCCCACATGCCGTACCAGAGCTCCGCCTTGCCCGTATTATCGGTATAGGTTTCCCAGACGGCGCTTCCATCGCTCATTTTTACCCTGGCGTTGCAGACCGGCGCGCCGTCCTTACCCTTGACGATGACCGTGTAGCGCTGCTCTGGCCGGAAGGGCCAGGCATCCCGGCAGCTTTTCAGGGTCTCCATGCTCATGTCCTGCCAGAGCGTCCATTTGCTGAAATCGTTGATCTCGCCGGATGTCAGCGAGCCGGCGCCCGGCCGGTATTCGGAAGCGCCGGCCGCCAGGTGGTTCATCGCGATGCCGTCGACGACATATTTTGTAGTCGTCGCCCGGCCGCCTGCGATGCTCAGCCCGGCGCCGCGGCCTTCGCTGTAGACTGCTGTGCTTAGCGCGGCAATATCAGCAGTATGCCGGGTAGCTGATTTTTCAATGGCTTCCGCAGTTTTTACAGTCCGCGCCCCGGGTTTCTCCGGGTCAATAACAGGCGCTGCATAATGCCGCGGGGCGCGTACCTCGACCGCGGCCAGGGATTTCCGGGGAGTCCCCCGGCCGGCGTCCCTTAGCGGCTGCGCCTGCAGGCTGTAAGCCCGCGTACGCATGCTCGTGCCCCAGCAGCCGCTTTTCTGAAGCTGCACATTCAGCAGCACATCCTCCGAGCCGCGTGCGACGGGTATCCCGGTAATGCGCAGCGTCTCGAAGCCGGTGGCGGAAAATGTGGCCATATAGCTGCCGGGGCTGAGCCGCGGCGATGCATAGGCGCCGTCGCCGCCCGCCAGGATCCTTATCGGGGTGCCGGAGCCCGTCTGAATAACGACAAATACGCGCGTAAGCGGCTTTCCGGCCTCATCCGAAACGGTACCGTGAATGCCGCCCCGCGCCTGTATGAATGCCGTCAGAAGGGCTATAGTGAGGAGCGCTGTAAATCGCATATAGGGAAGATTTAGCATTTAGATGCAGGATTCCGCGCCATTCCACACGGCCCGTCGGGGCGATGTGGCGTAAATTTGCAGCCTTGTGATTACTGAGATGTCCCAACTACTGAGCCCGCCCGCCCCGCTGACTGCCAAGGATTTTATGACCGACCAGGAAGTGCGCTGGTGCCCGGGCTGCGGCGATTATTCGATTCTGGCCCAGGTTCAGAAGGTGCTGCCCCAGATCGGCGTCGCCCGCGAAAATATCGTCATCGTATCCGGCATCGGATGCTCCTCGCGCTTTCCCTATTATACCAATACATATGGCATGCACTCGATCCACGGGCGTGCCACGGCGATCGCTTCAGGGCTAAAGGCTACGCGCCCCGAGCTCAGCGTCTGGATCGTAACGGGAGACGGAGACGGCCTCAGCATTGGCGGGAATCATACCATCCACCTGCTGCGCAGGAATTTCGATGTCAATATCCTCCTGTTCAACAACCAGATATACGGCCTGACCAAAGGGCAGTATTCCCCCACTTCCGAAGAGCGCAAGGTGACGAAAAGCACGCCGCTCGGCTCGCTCGACCATCCCTTCAATCCGCTGGCCCTGGCGATGGGCGCCGATGCAAGCTTCATTGCCCGGAGCATGGATCGCGACCCGAAGCACCTGCAGGCCATGCTGCTGCGCTCCCACGCGCACCGGGGATCTTCCTTTCTCGAGATCTACCAGAACTGCAATATTTTTAATGACGGGGCATTTGAGCTCTTTACGGAAAAGACCACGAAGGCGGATGAGGCGCTGTTCCTCGAGCAGGGCGCACCGCTGCGCTACGGCGCCGACGGAAATAAGGGTATACGCCTGGATGGCTACAAGCCGCAGGTCGTAAACCTTACGGACGGCTGGAGCGCGGAAGACCTCTGGGTGCACGACGAGCACGACTTCTTCAAGGCGCAGATGCTCACCCGTTTCTTCGACAATCCCGGAGACTATCATCACCTTCCCAGGCCGTTCGGCGTGTTCTATGCCGCCAGCCGTCCCTGCTACGAAGATCAGATGGAGCTCCAGATCGAGGAGGCGGTCGCCACGCGCGGCATGGGCAATCTGGACAAGCTGCTCCAGGGAAAGGAAACCTGGGAGATCGCACCCCCCGCCCCCTAAAGGGGGTGTTTGCATCGAATTTCGATTATGGTGTTGAATCCTGATATGCCCCGCAGTTCGGGATAAGCGGTCACCTGCGAAAATCAGGGTCATATTCTGTCATCCCCTTTAGGGGAAGGGGGATTGGGCCTACATTTATCACATGAACTGGTACGATCAGATTTTTGAGAACAACCGGCGCTGGGTGGAGAGCAAGCAGGCTCAGGACGCCCATTTCTTCGATAAGCTGGCGGCCGACCAGAATCCGGACTATCTGTATATCGGCTGCTCGGACAGCCGGGTCCCTGCGAATGAGATCATGGGCCTCGAGGCAGGCGACGTCTTCGTGCACCGGAACATCGCCAACCTGGTGGTCAATACCGACCTCAACGTCATGAGCGTGATCAACTATGCCGTCTCGGCCCTGCACGTAAAGCACATCATCGTCTGCGGGCACTATAACTGCGGGGGCGTAAAAGCCGCCATGACGCCGAAGGATATGGGCCTGCTCAATCCCTGGCTGCGCAATATCCGCGACGTCTACCGCCTGCATGAGGCCGAGCTCGATGCCATTACGGACGAGGCCGCGCGCTACGATCGCCTGGTGGAGCTGAACGTTTACGAGCAATGCCGCAATGTCGTGAAGACGGCCGTCGTGCAGCAGCACTATGTAAAGCACGGCTATCCCGAGGTGCACGGCTGGGCCTTTGACCTGCATAACGGCCTGCTCCGCGACCTGCATATCGACTTTCCCGGCATGCTGCGGGACATCCAGAAGATATATAATCTTACCGGGCCGGAGACCTAGCCATGTACTACCTCCTGCTGGCCTTTTTCTATCCGCTCTCCCTGTTGCCGCTGCCGCTCCTGTATCTCCTGAGCGATCTCGCATACGTGGTGATCTTCCGGATCATCGGATATCGCAAGGAGATCGTCCGCGATAACCTGCGCCATGCGTTCCCGGCCAGGAGTGCGGATGAGATAGAGGCGATCATGAGGAAGTTCTACCGCTCGTTCTGCGATCAGTGGATCGAGACGATCAAGCTCCTGACGATCAGCCGTGCCGCCCTCGACCGGCGTATGAAAGGCAACTGGGAAGTGCTGCAGCGGCTGGGGGCTGAGGGCAGGAATACCTACCTCCTGACCGGACATACATTCAACTGGGAGTGGGCCAATGCCGCCGTCGCGATGAACACGCCGCAGACCTATGCCTGCGTCTACCTTCCCCCGACCAATGCCGCCTTTGACCGGCTGATGCTGCGGCTGCGCACACGGCTGGGAGCGGATATGATCAGCATGAAAGGCCTGATGGGCGGCTTCAAGCGGCTGCAGCGCGAGCAGCATATCCTGGGACTCGCCGCCGATCAGAACCCGGTGAAAGTCGAGCTTGCGGAATGGATCTCCTTCATGCACCGGGAAGCGCCGTTTTTCCGCGGACCGGAGCAGATGCCCCGGCGCGCGAAGGCGGCCGTCGTGCTGATCGGCATCCGCAAAGTGCGGCGCGGATACTACGAGGCGGCACTGGAGCAGCTGACCGAAGATGCTTCGCAATTGCCGGAAGGCGCGGTCCTGAACGGATATGTACGCTTTCTGGAAGCCCAGCTCGAGGCCCAGCCGGAGAACTGGCTCTGGAGCCACCGGCGCTGGAAGCATAAGCGGCCTGCCGGCGTTTAATCCGATTTTTCTGCAAGGCCCTTTTGCGCCCGTTATTGAATAAGCTTCAAAGGCATTGCTTTGAGAATCCACCTTATCCCGGGTAACGAAGCCGGCCATGAAGGTTTTTCTAACGGTGCTGCTTTGTGAACCGCCGTTTATGTTTTTAGACGGCATTAAGGAAGCGGCTGCGGAACTGCGCTACATTTACACCCCTTTTCATCCTCCCGATTGGCATCGCTTAAGAATCTCGCAGGACAAACAGTCTGGTACGGCCTCAGCAATATCGCCGCCAAGCTGCTGAACGTGCTGCTTACCCCGCTGCTGACCTATATCCTGCACACGCCGAAAGGCCAGGCGGACTTCGGAGACTTCAGCATTATCTATGCCGGCATCTCCTTCGCCAACGTGGTCTATACCTATGGCATGGAAACGGCCTATTTCCGCTTTTCCTCCAATAAGGAAACAGACAGGGAACGGCTCTATCAGACCAGCTTTGGCTCCCTGATCGTCACGACGATCCTGTTCAGCGTTCTGCTCTTTTATTACAGCGATAGCCTCAGCGTCTTTGCCGGCTTTAAGGGACATCCTGAATATATCCGCCTGTCCGTGCTCATCGTTGCCGCGGATACGCTGGCAGCCATTCCCTTTGCGAAGCTGCGGCAGGAGGGCCGGCCGAGGATGTATGCGTTTACGCGGCTCGCCGGGATTATCGTCACCATCATTCTCACGTTCCTGTTCATTGCCTATTCGCCTGGCTGGGTGGAGGCGCATCCCCGTAGCGCGTATTCAGCCTGGTACCGGCATATCAGCAACCCTGCGCTGATTCTCATAGCAAACCTCGCGGGCTCGGTGACGACCTTCCTCATACTGGCACGGGAATGGGCGAGCTTCCGCTTTCGCTTCGATGCAGCCATGTGGCGGACGATCATTAAATACAGCGCGCCTTTTATCATCATCGGTCTTGGCGGCATGATCAATGAAACGGTCGACCGGATCATGCTCCGCCGGCTTCTGCCCGGCAATCCGCAGGCGGTTAAGATCGCAGTGGCCATCTATGCGGCGAATTACCGGATATCGATCTTCATCACGCTCTTCATCCAGGGCTTCCGCATGGCGGCCGAGCCCTTCTTCTTCGCGCAGAGCGCGGACAAGAATGCGCCAAAGACCTATGCCCGGGTAATGAAATGGTTCGTCATCACGCTTTGCTTTGCCTTCCTCTTCACGGCGCTGTTCCTGGACATCTGGAAGTATATGGTCGGCGAGAGCTATCGAAGCGGTCTCGGTGTAGTGCCGATTCTGCTTTATGCAAATCTGGCGCTCGGTATCTATTACAACCTGGCGGTCTGGTACAAGATCAGCGGCCAGCTGAAGTGGGGCGTCTTCATTACGCTTGTCGGAGCCGCGCTGACCCTGCTGATCAACTTTACGCTCATCCCCCGCTACGGGATGTGGGCCTGCGCCTGGGCGACCTTTATCTGTTACGTCAGCATGATGGCGCTCTCTTATCTCGCGGGTCAGCGGTATTTCCCCGTGCCTTATCCGGTCCGGAAGCTGCTGAGCTATATCGGCGTGATGACCTTGCTGTTCCTTATCCAGAAAGGCGTGTTCTATCTCACCGAAGGAGTCGGCGCTGCATTCGCGATCCGCATTGCCAGCGGCGCCCTGCTGATGCTGGCCTTTATCCGGCTGGTATGGGTAGCCGAGCGCAAGGAGCTGCGCGGATTTCCGGTGATCGGAAAGTATATGTGACAAAAACGCTTCAGCGCGGCCTTCGCCGGACTCAGAGCGTAGCTGGTCAGCAATAACGGGCGCTTCAGCGTCTACGTAATGATGAGGGATTCGTGGATCAGCTCAGCAGCTCGCAGGGCTTGAGGCCGGTGGCCTTTTTAAAGGCGGTGCTGAAATGGGAAATGCTGCTGTATCCGAGCAGGGCTGCTACCTCGGTTACCGAGCGGCCCTCTGCCTGCAGCATATGCCGGGCGGAGGCGATGCGGCGCGCGGCGATATATTCGTGGATCGTGCTCCCGGTAAGCGTCTTGAAGCCCTTCTTCAGATAGCATTCGTTCATGGCCACCTTGCGGGCCAGGTCCTTGATGGTCAGCCGCTCATCATAATGAGCATCCAGAATGGCCCGGGCCTTATGGATCTTGTCGCGCTCGCTGTCGTAGGCCAGGAAGCGGCAGGCAGGCACCACGCAGGGCGCGAAATGCACATTCAGCTGATCGACCGAGCGGCGCAGGAGCTGCAGCGCATATTCCATGTGCAGCATGGCCGAGCTGAAGTCCGCAGGCTTGTCGGCCGGCAGCAGTTGCAGGAGGATATTCCGGATCGGCGCATCGATACGCAGCTCGTGCTCGGCCGCATGGTCGAAGCGGAAGGCCTGCTCCTGGTGCAACATCCCCGGGGGCCACTGGGCGAGGAACTGCGGATGCACATGCAGCAGCACGACGAGGTCGGGCGCGCCGGCACGCTCAAGGGCAAAGGCAAGCTGCAGGCCGAAGCTTTCGTCGCTGACCGGCAGGCAGACCAGACGGCCGGATTCTTCCAGCATACCTTCCGCTTCCGCCTCATACACTTCGATCCGGAGCCAGGCGCTGATGTCACAGGCCTGGGTCAGCATGTGCATCGCATTGCCCGCCAGCCGGTCGATCACCGCCGGCTGCGCCTCACCCGCACTTTGAACTGTCAGGACCTGCATGGGCCGCAAAATTACGGTCATTCGGGCGGACCTGTTGGCGGATAAGCGTTTTCCCAACGCTTCCATATACCGCTTTGCTGATACATTAACATATAGCGCTGCGGGTCGCCGTTCAGGATAAGCCGGTAGGTATCCGGTGTTAAAAGTATTACCTCATAGCCGGGGCCTGAGTAGCTGCGCGCATAATCGGATCCATACCACCAGCATGCGCCGGGCCGGGGCAGACGGACGAGGAAACTGAGCGCATCCAGCTGCCGGATGCCAATGCTGTCGTCAGACGTGGCCATTTCCTGGGCGAAGGTTTCTCGGACAAAGGCGCCGGGAGACGGGCCATACAGCAGATCGTGCATCAGCTTCATCTCTCCATCCGGGCCTGCACCGATCATCGGCGCACCCCGCAGCGATTGCGGGCTGTTGAGCAAGAGGACATTCGCGCCGGCAGGCGCGGAAAAATTCCGCTGCAGGTTGTCCGTAATGCGCTGCGACCGCTGCCAGAGCCAGTTCACATACAGCGTTCCCGTGCATTGCAGGAGCAATGCCGCGAGCAGGATGCCCAAGCGGAGCGGCACGGAGCGTAAGCGTGCGACCAGCATGGCTGCCAGCATGAAAAAGAACGGCAGCATGATATACAGGTAGCGATCGCCAAGGATCAGCAGACGCTCGGGAAACCACATCGGCGTCACCAGGCCCATTGCCAGCAGCAGCCAGAGAAAAAAGAGTGTCGACAGCTGCGCCGGGCGCTGCATGCGGCGGTATCTCAGTAAGAGTAAGACCAGCAGCGAACCTAGCAGCACGTAGAACAGCCCGGCGCCGGCATACGTGCAAAAGGCCTGGTGCGCGGCGCTCCGCCAGGATTGCGGCAGGAATCTTCCGCCCAGCAGATGAAAGCCGTAATCCGGCGGCTTGACAGCATAATAGGTCAGGGGCATATGCAGCAGCGCATCTCCCAGCCGGGCTGAGGCAGTGCCGAACACGATGCGCACCAGCAGCAGGTGCAGTACGAAAATCAGGACCTGCGGCAGCAGGAAGCCGGCAGCAGCCTTTCGGATAGCGGTCCGCTCGTATTGCAGGACGTAGCGGTAATACAGCAGCAGTGATCCTGTCAGCAGGGGCGTGAGGTAGAACAGCTCGAGCGAGAAGGCCGAGAAGAGGAACAAGATCCCGGCCATCAGGGCAGGCAGAGCTTGCGGCCGGCGCAGGAAGCGCCGCAGCAGCGTTAGAATGAGCAGGATAAAGCAAAGCCCCTGCAGATAATGGAATGATGCTTCCCAGACGATCACCTCGCTCAGATAAGGCGATGTGGAAAACAGCAGCGCAACCGCAAAGGCGATCTCCTCATTCCGCCCGATGCCGCTGTCGCGCAGCAGACCCCGGCAAAACGTAAAGCAAAGGGCAGCATTCAGGGCCTGCAGCGAGATATGCACCAGGTGCCAGGCCCAGGGACTGACGCCGAGTATCCGGTACAGGGCCCAGGTAAAGGCCTGCGTGGTCTGGTAAAAGCTGCGCACGCCGAAGCGGCTGCGGTTCAGGTATTCGGAAAAGGACTGGTGCCGGAGCGCATCGAGCCAGCCAAGCGTATCGCTCACCCAGCCGCAGCGGGCGGCAGGCAGATACAGCAGGAAGAGCAGGCTCCAGAGCAGGATAAATATAGCGGCAGGATGGAAGCGAAATCGTTGCATGAGCGCTGCGCGGTAAAAGTAACGGCCTGGCAGGCTAGAGGCGCTCTATCCAGGAATCGAGCACGGGAATGAACTCTGCATGCGCAGCTCCCGTGGGGCGAAGACGGAAGGGAAAACGCGCGGCAGCGGCCAAGGCATCCCGCAGGGAAAACCGGGCCTGCGGCGCTGTATAGAATATCCCTGATTCCCCAAGCCTTCGCGCAAGGTATTCCTGTTCGGTCTGTCCCGGTGTGGGTATCAGGATCGCGCGCTTCCGGAGCAGGACGAGATCCATCAGACTTGAGTAACCGCTACGGCATACAACGATACGGGCCGCTTCGAGCAGCGGTTGCAGCTCAGAGGCATCCGCCTGCGGAATATGGCGGATATGCCCTGGCACCTCCGTCCGTATCGCCTCCGGCCGGCCCTCGATGAATACGATCGGTTCGCGCAGATCCGCAGCCTGCTTCCAGAGCAGGTCGGACAACATGCTGCGCTGCGGCTCCGGCCCGGAAAGCAGAATGAGCACGTAGCTTTCGGTCGGCGACCGCGGTACCGAAAGCTGTGAGAGCCAGCCGATATATCGTGCGTTGCGCGGCAGGCGGGAGGGATGGGAGAGCCTGCCGGCAAGCGATCCGCTGCCGGCTACGTCCACGATCCAGCAGCTGTCGAAGCGCTGCAGGTACCGGTAATGAATCCTGCGCAGCAGCGCATCCGCAGTGGATCCGAGCCCGGTTCTCACTTCCGCCTGGTGGGTGAGTATGACAGACGGGACCCCGGAATGCCAGAGGCCGTAGCGGTTGTCCGAGATAATTCCGTCGAGCTGCTCGGAGCGGAGGAGACGGTTCAGCCAGTCGTGCTCCTCGCCGATTTTCCGCATCAGTCCGGGCAGCTGCCTTAACAGCATGAGCATCAGAGAGCCGCGTCCGTATCGAACATTGTAACCGGGCAGATCGAGGAGCCTCAGCTGCGGAAAGCGCCTGGAGACAAAAGTCTGTTGACGGTCATTTCCGGCAAACAGAACCTCACATTTCAGCTCCAGCAGCCGTCTGATAATCGGGATACATCGTGTGGTATGTCCGAGACCCCAGTCCAAGGGCGCAATTAAGATACGTTTAGCAGGGGCGGGGGCCAAAGAAGTCTATTTTTACAAAATTACCTTTGTAAAAAAGACATGCTGAGATTGATTAGCCGGTACGGTGCGGTGGCTTTGCTGATAGTTGCGACGACGCTGGCACAAAGTTGTAGTAGCTCGAAGAAGTGTGGCTGCGGCTCCGACCTGAACAGGGTTTACCGCACATCCCGCAGGTAAACTTAAAAAATTGAAAAGCCATGTGGAGCGGACAAAATAAAGTGTGGATGCACTATTTGAACGACATCATTGCAGCCGATGTGGCTTCGGCGGTCTTTCTATCCTCCTACATGCGAATCGCATTGCGCGGCCGCGCGAACGCCAATTACCACGAGGTGGCTGATCTGCAGCGTTACAAGCTTATCCAGTCGCCGAAGAAAGTAAAGGCTGCCCTGATCAGCCGGGTGCATTTGCCTTTCGTGTTCGTCCTGAGCAAGAACTGAGGCGGCTTTTCTCTGATAGCTATATAGGCATAAACTTAGGCAGGCATTTGCGCCTGCCTTTTTATTTTGTCGGAACCTTAAACGAAGCGCTATGAAAAAGATCGGCATCATCGGCTCCGGCGTCGTCGCCAAAGCCCTGGCCAAAGGATTCCTGGATCGCGGCCACGAGGTTATGCTCGGCAGCAGGGATCCGGGTAAGCTGAAAGAATGGCGGGGCGCCGCAGGGCCCGAGGCCCGGACCGGCAACTTCGCGGAAACTGCCGCCTTTGGCGATACGCTGGTGCTGGCTGTTGCCGGCGCAGCGGCAGAGGAAGCTGTAAGGCTCGCCGGGCCGGAACAGATGGCCGGCAAGACAGTGATCGACACTACTAATCCGATTGCGCCGGGCCCGCCGGTGGATGGGGTGATTCCCTACTTCACAGGACCGAACGAGTCGCTGATGGAGCGCCTGCAGGCTATTGCGCCGGATGCCCGCTTCGTCAAATCTTTCTGCTCGGTGGGCAATGCGTTTATGGTCGATCCTTCCTTCCCGGAAGGGCAGCCGACAATGTTCATCTGCGGCAACGATGATGAAGCCAAAGCCGAGGTAGGCCGCCTGCTCGAAGATTTCGGCTGGGAGACGGCAGACATGGGGAAGGCGGCAGGCGCGCGGGCGATCGAGCCTCTGGCGATGCTCTGGTGCATACCGGGCATCCGCAGCAATCAGTGGTCGCATGCCTTTAAGCTGCTGAAGGCATAGTTACTGTAGCGGCTATCTGGCTGCCTGAGGGTGTTAGAAGAAGATCGCCTGTGTGATTGCACGATGAGCACTATTCAGTAACTGCAGCAACTTTACACAGCCACAGCAACGTAAGCGCATGTCGAGAGTTTTTGGCAAACTGCCTACCGGGGCCCGGCTCCTTTCCAGCACATTGGGATCCTAAGCTTAGAATTCCACGTGGACAAGTTGTCGC
>JADMIO011281612.1_pt1 | contig 92999 bp, 89 predicted proteins | sample 8958161 | NCBI WGS metagenome assembly JADMIO01 (sample SAMN16585339, study PRJNA669376) | soil metagenome | isolation source: Crop rotation soil | place: USA: Cullars Rotation, Alabama | collected 2011
CGCGACAACTTGTCCACGTGGAATTCTAAGCTTAGGATCCCAATGTGCTGGAAAGAAAAGCGATACGATAGTAAAAAGCACGGTGCAGACCACGCCGAACCGAATGAAATACGGTGTGGATTTAGATTCGGTATTATACGCGCATTGCCATAGCGCGATATTGATCCAGAATGTGTAGGCATAACCCACAATCGTGCTTATCCAGGTTGCGGCTTTATCCATCCCCGGCGACAACACCACCGGATTAAACGCAAGCGCCGCCTGCACCATCATGGTCAGGACGCTGACCAGCACCGCGTATATCCAGAACACTACCCAGAGTTCTTCATCGCCTTTCAGCGGCGCAATCAGGAATCGCATGGCGTGATTTTCATTTCATCTTGCTTTTTGCCTGAGTTTGACCATATCACGGGGTCTGGCATACTGCAAAAAATCTATTGGTGCTGCTTTATGAAGAAAATTCTGCGCGTAATTTTAGGTCTTTTGGCGCTACTGATAATAGGCGCAGTCATCCTTGCGTCTTTTGCCGATATCAATAGTTTCAAACCGCAGATTATCGCGCAGATCTCGAGCGCGCTAAGGCGCCAAGTGACGATGGACGGCGATATATCGCTTCGCATTCTGCCGACCATCGCGATTAAAACCGGCAAGGTTACGATCAGCAATCCGGATTGGGCGGGCGGCGGCAATATGCTGAGCGCGGATAGTATTGCGCTCGGCGCCGAGCTGATGCCGCTGCTGTCTCGGCAGGTCCATATCAACTCGCTGGAAATCCAGAACCCGGTGTTGTTGCTCGCAAAGAAAGGCTCTCAATCGAACTGGCAATTCGGCGAGCAGCCCGCACAATCAGCCGCGGCGCAAGGCAGTGCAAGTGGACGTTCTCCAAAACTCTCGCTGAGCGTCAAGCATGTCTATATCGGTGGCGGCGATTTAATCTATAGGGATTTAGATGCAAGAAGCATCCAGCATTTGCAGGATTTTACCCTGCAGCTGACCGCGCCCGATATGGAAGAAAAAATAAGCGTAGAAATCACCGCGAAGCTGAACGGCAAAGATTTGAAACTAAAATCTATCGTCGGATCGCCGCTCAAAATGCTGAATGCCGAACGCTCGAATCTGGAAGCCAATATTACCTGGGAAAATTTCAGCGGTGTGTTTAAGGGAGAGGTGCAACTTGGGAAAATCCCGAATATTAAAGGCACATTACGCGCGGGCAGTATAGACGTAAACGAAATGAGCAAGAATACGAAATCCGGCGACGGCGCGCCAGCTAAAGCGGCGGAAATCTGGAGTGATGCTCCGCTGGATTTTTCCCCTCTGAACGCGTTGAATGCGGATCTGGATGTTACTATCGATTCGCTTACCGTCAAAAATATGACTATCAAACCGCTGAATACCAAAGTTAATCTGAGCGGCGGCGAGCTTAAATTCAAAATTCCACAAGCCAGCGCTTACGGCGGCACTGTGAGTGCATCGGTGCAGGCTTCAGCGCAGGGCGCACTGGCGGTAAGCGCCAGTCTCGCAGGCGTTCAGGCCGAGCCGTTCCTTACCGACTGGGCAAATAATGATAACATTACCGGCACACTGAGTGCGGCTTTTAATCTGCATGCATCGGGAAAATCGCAGCGCGCGATGATTGGTTCGCTGGAAGGAACCGGCAATTTCACGTTTAAAGACGGTGCCATCAAAGGCCGGAATCTGGCGGCGAATATTCGTAAATTAAAATCACTGGGGGCAGCAGTGGATGCCGGACCGCAGCAGACGGATTTTTCGGAATTATCGGGCAGCGCGAATGTAAATCAGGGAATTGTCCATAACAGCGATCTGTTCATGAAATCGCCGCTAATTCGCCTGCGCGGCGAGGGTGAAATCAATCTGCCCGCCTATCAGATTTCCTACCGCCTCACGCCCGAAATCGTCAGCACACTCAAAGGCCAGGGCGGCAAGGACGAAGCGGCCGGACTCAGTATACCCCTCAAAATCAGCGGGAACCTGAACAATCCGACCTACGCAATAGACGCCAAAGCCGCGCTGATGGAAAATCTGACGCCGGAAAAAATAGATGCAGTGAAAGACAACGTTAAAGCCCTGAAAGAACAATATAAAGCGGGTGGCGGGCTGAAAGGCCTGAAAAATCTGCTGAATCACTGAAGTGGGATTAATTATTCAATAACAACAACATATTCTTGAGCCGCGTTCCATCAGTAGCCGCAGGCGGGTGTTTATATTCATCGAATATTCACATTCCTTTTGTACAATTTAGTTATTATTGCCTCGTATTCGAGAGTTTTATGGCACAAGACGAACTTCGCTCCGTGGAAAAGCAGCTCTATCAGCGTATGCTGCGCAATGCTTTTATTGGCTTTTTAAAAGGCGCGGCTATAGCTGCGGTGATAGGATTCGGCGTAGGGATATTGCTGACGGGCGGGGTGACAGCGGGATTAATTCCGGCATTTTCCATTTTTGCACCCAGTGCGGGCCTAGCTGCAATCGCTGCAATTGGCGCCAAAACGGCACTTGCCTTTGCCACCGTATGTGGGAGTTTCGGCGCCGTTGCGGGAATTCAGTCCACCCGGGATGCGCGGCGCTTTTTCGGAGCGCATGAAAAACCCGATCTTTCCTCCAATGAAGTGTCCATCCAAAATAAATTATTGGGAGTGGAAAAAGTTCCGACCACTCAAATGTCCAATACGAACTCCATGCCACCGGAGAATCCAGCCGAAGGGTTTCGCGCGCGTTTAGGCGCGGAAAATTATACAGGCCCCACTCATGGCCGGTAAGCCATGTAAATAGCAACATAATGCTAAGCAACCGTGTAACTCCACTTTATTTGTGCCATTCTAAAAATGCATAGTGGGTTTGTCTTAATGCTTTGTTAAATCAATTACATTAGCATTGAAATTGGTATATTTTGCAGCTAAACCTGCGGCATAAAAACCCGATTTTCTTTTAAAATCAGAGCATAGTATGACCTCCCCCTTTGAGTTCGATTCCTCACTGTTTGCCGGCAATGCCGCTTATGTCGAAATGCTGTATGAGCGCTGGCTGGCGAGCCCCGCTTCGGTGGATCCAAGCTGGGGTCAGTATTTCGCCGGGGTGAAAGCAGCGCAGAATGGCGCAGCAACCAAAGCGGTGACGCGTCCGACCTGGTCGCATAATAAATCGGAATTCCTGGATGAATCAGTGGCAGCCAAGGCGGACGCCGGTAAAAAAGACAGCAAGGCGGTAAAAGCGCCTGCAGCAGCTTCGGAGCTAGGCAGCGATTTTGAATCCGCCGCGCAGGATACGGCGCGCGCGCTGCAGATTATCAATGCCTACCGCGTGCGCGGGCATCTGATGGGTAATTACGATCCGCTGGGACTCGAGTTGCCCAAACCGCATCCCGAACTCGATCCGGCGACCTACGGTTTTGCCGAAAAAGATTATAACCGCCCGATTTATATCGCCGGCGCGCTCGGTTTACAAAGCGCCACACTGGCGCAGATTCTGCAGATTCTCCGCCAGACCTATAGTGGCACGCTGGGCGTCGAGTTCATGCATATCCAGTTTCCCGAGCAGAAACTCTGGATTCAAAAACACATGGAAAGCAACAAGGCCCGCCCGCCGCTTTCCGATGAGGAAAAGAAATTCATCTTGCGCTCGCTGGTCGAAGTCGAGTCGTTTGAAGAGTTCGTGCAGATTAAATATCCAGGCACCAAACGCTTCTCGATTCAGGGCGGCGACGCCATGGTTCCGGGCATCGAAGCGGCGCTGCTCGCCTCGACCGCGCTCGGCGTCGAAGAAGCGGTGATCGGCATGCCGCACCGCGGGCGCATGAATGTGATTACCACCATCATGGGCAAGCCGTACGCCGAATTACTGTCGATTTTCCAGGGCAATCTTGACTTCCCCGAATGGGTCGATTCCTCGGGGGATGTGAAATACCATCTGGGCGTCTCCTCCGACCGCGTGCTCAATAACGGTAAGAAAATCCATTTGTCGCTGGCATCCAACCCCTCGCATCTCGAAGCGGTCAATCCCGTAGTGCAGGGCAAAGTGCGTGCCAAGCAGGACCAGAAGAACGATAAAGAAACCAAGAACAAGGTCATGGGTATCCTGCTGCACGGCGATGCGGCATTTGCTGGGCAAGGTACGGTTGCCGAAGCGTTATCGCTTGCGGAACTGCGCGGCTATCGCACCGGCGGCACGCTGCATATCATCGTCAATAACCAGATCGGCTTTACGACTTCGCCGAAATACGGACGCTTCACGCCGTATCCGTCGGATATGGCCAAGGCTGTGCAGGCGCCGATTTTCCATGTCAACGGCGATGATCCTGAAGCGGTATTCTACGCCTGCAAACTCGCCGCCGAATTCCGCCAGGAATTCAAGCGCGACGTGGTAATTGATATCGTCTGCTACCGCAAATACGGCCATAACGAAGCTGATGAACCGATGTTTACCCAGCCTTTAATGTATAAGGCCATCGCCCAGCACACATTGCCTGCGCGCCTGTATGCGGCACAATTACTGGGAGAGGGCATGATTACGCAGGAACAGATCGACTCCCTGTTCAAGGAATACCGTCTGTATCTGGACAATGAATACGAAGCCGCCAAAAGCTTCAAGCCGAATAAGGCTAACTGGCTCGAGGGCCAGTGGTCAGGATTTGAAAAGGCCAAGGGCGAACACGCCAATGTTGATACCGGCGTGGAAGAAAAGACGCTGAAGGAAGTTGGCTTCGCCATCTCCAAAGTGCCGGATAATGTGACGCTCAATTCCAAAATCATTCGTCAGCTCGAAGCTAAGCGCAAGATGATCGAGACCGGCGAGGGCATCGACTGGGCGACCGGCGAAGCGCTGGCATTCGGCTCGCTCCTCAAAGAAAATTTCCCGATTCGCTTTACCGGGCAGGATGTCTGCCGCGGTACGTTTTCGCACCGCCATGCGGTGCTGATCGATCAGGTGAATGAGGAGCGCTACACCCCGCTCAATAATATTGGCGCCGCCAAGCAACTTGAAATCTATGAAAGCTCGCTGTCGGAATTCGCCATCATGGGGTTTGAATACGGCTACTCGCTCTCCGAGCCCAATGCGCTGACGTTGTGGGAAGCGCAGTTCGGCGATTTCGCCAACGGGGCGCAGGTCATGATCGACCAGTTCATTGCCTCCGGCGAGATTAAATGGCTGCGTATGTCGGGCATCGTGCTGCTGCTGCCGCACGGCTATGAGGGCCAGGGACCGGAGCATTCCTCGGCGCGCCCTGAGCGATTCCTGCAATTGTGCGGGGAAGACAATATGCAGGTGATAAACTGCACGACGCCCGCGAACTATTTCCATGCGATGCGCCGCCAATTGGTCGGCCGCAAGTTCCGCAAGCCGCTAATCGTGATGACGCCCAAATCGCTGCTGCGCCATAAATCCGCCGTTTCGACTCTAGCTGACATGAGCAAGGGCACGAGCTTCAAACGCGTGATTCCCGAAACCCAGAAACTGGCTGCCGACGACAAGGTGAAACGCGTGATATTCTGCTCGGGCAAAGTCTATTACGATCTCGTCGATGAGCGCGAAAAGCGCGGTATCAAGGATATGGCGATAGTGCGCGTCGAGCAATATTACCCGTTCCCGGAAAGCGAACTGCTCACCGAGATGAAGCGCTATAAAAACGCCGAAATCATGTGGTGTCAGGAAGAGCCCGAGAATATGGGCGCTTACCGCTTTATGGGCCCACGTATGGGCAACCTGCTCGAACAAATCGGCAAAGCGGATGTGCGCATCAAATACGCCGGCCGCAAAGAAGCCGCCTCCCCGGCCGCCGGCTACGCCAAAATCCACGAAAAAGAGCTACGCGAATTCCTGCAAGCCGCCTTCACGGATACCGAGCAGCAGGATGAGCAGGCCAGGCGGAAGCGGGCTTAGTAAAGCTCGCACATTCCTAGTGCTTCGCCAGCACGAATTCCTCAACCGCCATTGCGTGTTCCATGAATTGCGGATGCTCGAGCATGCGCTCGAGTTCCATGAGGGCAAGGGTGAGTTTGAATTGCAGGGTTTCCCAGCTTCCATCTTTCATCACCGCGACATAAAATACCGGTTTGATAAGCTCTAGAATAGGGGGGTGAAGCTCAAACAGGATGCGGATAAGGTCGCGATATTTGTAGGCGAGCTCGCGCGGCGACATTGGCGGCTTTTCATGGGGATTATTTAAAAACTCGGCAGCGCGCAGATAGCTCGCTATCGCCCAGTCGGCGAGGGCGAGATGTTCGCATAACGGGACATTCAGGCAATAGAGCTGGCTTAGCTCGTCAATATGGTCGCGCACCGAGACGACTCGCAAATACAGGGTGCGTAAAATAGGATCGAGCATTTCCTTGGCGGCATAGAGCTTCGAGGTATTGGCGGAGTCTTTAAAGGCGAGGTTTGGCATGGTGTGGCAATACGAAAAACGGGGTGGGAAAATATAGGCTGAATAAGGATAATATATGCAAATAGCATGCCAGAGATCATTTACCGATAATGAGCAGACTTAAAGGTTATAAATTTTCTGAAATATTGCATTCCCCCGCATGCAACTCTCGCTCTGAAAGGAGGAGGAAGAAAAAAGGGCTTTTCTGGTAGGAAAAAAACTCCCAGCCGCTCACGCGAACTATCTATTTCGACTCGATCCGCATCACGACGCGGCGGTTCTGGGCCTGATTCTGGGGCACAGGATTGCCGTATTCATCCATATTAGGAACTTTTGGGCGGGCATCCGCAAGGCCGGAGGCTTTCAGGCGGGCGGCGGGAACACCTTTATCTATCATCAGGCGGACAACCGCCGAAGCGCGTGCGGAGGACAGCTCCCAGTTTGAAGGATACTGGCTGCCGGAAGGGATAGCGGAGTTATCCGAATGGCCTTCCACTTCGACGGAATAGTCCTTAATACCCGATTCCGTAAGCGTTTTTATCATGCTTGCGACAATGGGAACGGCGCCGGGCTTGAGCACGGCGCTGCCGACATCGAATAAAAGACTGCCGCTCATCTCCAGCGTAATGACATTGCCATGGCGCTCAGTGCTGATGTCGCGCTCGACTTCGGCATTTTCGATAATCTTCTGGAATTCCTGATAAGTGTCCTTGAACGGCGCTTCGATGGTTTTTTCGATGAATCCACCGGTGAGCTGCTGTTTTAGTTTCTCGAACTTGTCTTTTTTAGGCTCAGATACCGAAAGCATGATGACGAAGAAGCATAAAATCAGCGTGATCATGTCGGCATAGGTCATCAGCCAGGCGTCGATACCCTCTTCTTCATGCTCGTGTTTTTTCTTAAAAACCGGAATGACTTTGCCTGAAGATTTGCTGGGCGATTTAATAGTAGAGGATTTTACCATCACATTACCCGGCGGTATTTAGAGAGCAAAGAGGCCATAATTAGCGCTTTATCTGGGTGTCGATGTTGAAATGAATGGCCGGATCAAGGAAGCTGTTAAGCTTATCTTGCATAAAGCGTGGGGTTTGCTTATCCGACAAAAGGCATAGTCCTTCGACCATCATATGGTTGCGGAAACGGTAGATTTCTTCGCGCTGCTTGAGTTTATCCGCCGCCGGCAGGCACAGAAGGCGCGCGGTGATAACGCCGTAGAGTGTGGCAAGCAAAGCCACCGACATACCGTGACCGATCTGGTTCATGCCGCCTTCGCCCTCGAAATTGAGCGAGCCTAGCATGATCACCATCCCGACCAGCGTTCCGACCATCCCGAATGCCGGCGCGGTGGAGGCCATGTTTTTCAAAATCGCAACCGGCGTCGTGGCGCGTTCATAATCGGCTTCCACGGCGGTGTTCATCATGCTGCGCACGTCTTCCGAGCGGTAGCCGGTGACCACCAGTTCAAGGCCGTATTTGAGCAAGGGTTCCGTCACTTTCTTGCTTTCGCCTTCGAGCCCGGCAAGGCCCTTGGTGTTGACCACATAGGCCCATTTGATCAGGCGCATGATTTCGGCGTTCATGCCTTCGCGCGTCGCTTTGGGTTTGATAACCACGTTCCACATGGCCTTGAAGGCCTTGAGCACATAGAGCGCTTCATAACTCATGAAACCGTTTGCCACCGTGCCGACGACCACGATGAGAAAACCGTGCATGCTGAGAAAGGACAGCGGATCGTTCGTGCCAAGGATAATGGCGCCAAGCACGATGCCAAAACCAACGAGAACACTTATTAGCGAAACCCACGACATAGCTTCTCCCCTAGCGAATAATCTTTTATTTTTGATTCTTGAAGTCTAAAAGTTAAATAAGTCTAAAGAAAAATCATCTCTTAACCTATGACAAAAAGACACTCGAAAAAATATCCTGTTATTGGATTCACCTTAGATCATGAACAAGGCGGCGGCTATTCCAAAATGCCGTGGTATGCTATTCGTGAGAATTACTGTAGTGCCGTGAGCACACTCGGCGCGCTGCCCATTGGATTGCCTCACGAACCGGCGCTAGTTTCCGAGTATTTGGATATATTGGATGGATTAATCATAACGGGCGGTGCGTTCGATATCCCGCCTTCTATGTATGGCGACAACAGCCAGCATGAAACCGTAGTGACCAAAAGCGGGCGCACCCAGTTCGAATGGGCCATCACCCAAGGCATGATTGAACGCAAAAAGCCGGTGCTGGGCATTTGCGGCGGCGAACAGCTGCTTAATGTCGTGCTCGGCGGCACGCTGATTCAGCATATCCCGGATAGTGTCAAGGATGCGCTCGAGCATGAGCAGAAGAACCCCCGCACCGAACCGGGACACCGCATTAAGATTGAGCTGGGTACCTTGCTGCATACGATTGCGGGCACGCTGGAAGCCAACATCAATTCGGCGCATCATCAGGCGGTGGCAAAAGTAGCGCCCGGCATGCTGGCTAACTCTTATGCGGATGATGGCGTAATAGAAGGTATTGAGCTATCAGCATCGATGCATCCTTTCTGCCTCGGCGTGCAGTGGCACCCGGAATATCATGTCGATGCAATCGATACGAAGATATTTGCGGCTTTTGTGGCGGCGTGTGGTAAGTGAGAGTCCAGTTATTAAGACTTTCTTCACTGGACTCTAAACTCTTGACTTTGGACTCTCACTATCTATGACCGACACTTCCGAACGCATCGCTAAAGTTATCGCCCGCGCAGGTATCTGTTCGCGCCGGGAAGCGGAAAAGCTTATTGCGGACGGCGTGGTGAAGGTAGACGGCGTCACCATCAAATCACCGGCGCTGAACGTTACACCGATGCAGAAAATCTCGGTGAAGGGCAAGATTCTGGCGGCTCCCGAGACGCCACGCCTGTGGCTATATAACAAGCCGCGCGGGCTGATTACCTCGCATAAAGACCCCGAAGGGCGCCCGACGGTGTTTGATGCGCTGCCCAAATCCATGCCGCGGGTGATTTCGGTCGGACGCCTCGATTTATATACGGAAGGGTTACTATTGCTCACCAATAGCGGCGAGCTCGCACGTCATATGGAACTGCCTTCGACCGGCTGGCGGCGGCGCTATAAAGTGCGTTATCACGGACCGCTCAAAGAAGAAGATATGGAGAAAATCCGAAGGGGCATCACCATCGAAGGAGTGGCTTACGGCGCGGCCGAAGTGAAACCCGAGCCCACGCAAAACAGTAATAAATGGCTGTCCATCACCATCACCGAGGGCAAGAACCGCGAAGTACGGCGAATACTTGAGCATTTCGACTGCAAGGTCAGCCGGCTGATTCGCTTATCGTATGGCCCCTTTGCACTTGGCGCGCTGCCGCGCGGGGAGCTACGCGAGATGCCGATCTCGAAGTTGCGGACGTTGCTGCCGAAGGAATTGGTGTAGTCTAATAATTGTCATCCTGAACTTGTTTCAGGATCCATATTGCAACAATCGCTGTCAATCATAATGGCGCGATGGATCCTGAAACAGGTTCAGGATAACAAGGAAAATAAACCAGCAGTTTTTTCTAGGCGCGGTTATTTTTATCCATTACTAAATACTATCTCAGGAATTATGCGAGTTTAGACATGACGCTTCGAATCATCGCAGGAAAACACCGCGGCCGTAAAATCTTCATGAAAGAGGGCAAGGACATCCGTCCGACCGGGTCGCGGGCGCGTGAAGGGATTTTCAATATTCTGCTGCATGGACGCTTTGCCGGGCTGGATAATTCGCCTTTGGTGGGAAAACGCGTGGTCGATTTATTCTGTGGCTCGGGCGCGCTCGGGCTCGAAGCGCTATCGCGCGGCGCGGCGCATGTGACATTTGTCGACCAGTCGGGAGAATCGATTGCCCTGGTGAAGCATAATGTCGAGCATTTCGGCGAAGCTGCGAACGCTAAATTCGTGCGCAGTGATTCCGCCAACCTGCCGCCTGCCGCACAGAAATTCGCGCTTGCCTTCATGGACCCACCTTATAAAACGGAGCTTGCGACCAAATCGCTCGAAAGCTTGCATAAACACAAGTGGCTGGAGCAGGATGCGGTGGTTGTGGTCGAAGTCTCCAAGACGCAGGAAATTATGCCGCCCAGCGCTTACGACGTCTTCGATATGCGCGATTACGGCAACAACCGTATTTATTTTTTAAACTATAACGGCCAGGAATAATGGCCTGATTTGTAGGAGTGATCATCCATGAACCGCGATCAGATTTTGAAAGCGCCGTCGATGCCGGTTGCGGGTCCGAGTTATCCTAAAGGCCCGTACCGTTTCATCAACCGCGAATATCTCATTATTACCTATGAGAGCGATCCGGACGCGATTCGCGCCCAGCTACCGGAGCCGCTGGAGCCGGCGGGATCGAACCTCGTGACCTATGAATTCATGGCGATGCCGGACAGTTCGGGCTTCGGCGCCTATACCGAAAGCGGCGTAGTAATTCCGGCGAAGCTGAACGGCGTGGAGGTCAGTTTCACTTCGCAGATGTATCTCGATGATGAACCGCCGATTTCCGCCGGACGCGAAGTATGGGGCTTTCCGAAGAAATACGGCAATCCCAAACTGGGCATCGCGCATGACACGCTGACCGGCACGCTTGAATATGCCGGGCAGCTGGTGGCGATGGGCACGATGGGTTATAAGCATGAAAATATCACCTATGATTTGAGCCACCATCTCGCCTGCGATATCGATACGGTAAAGGCGAAACTCGGTAAAAAACAGGTGGTACTGAAGCTTATACCCGATGTCGATGGCACGCCCGCTATCGCGCAGCTCGTGACATTCTGCATGGAGGATATCAACGTCAAAGGTGCCTGGAAGGGTCCGGCGCGATTGCAGTTATTCTCGCATGTTAATGCTCCGGTTGCCGACCTGCCGGTGAAGAAAATTATCGGCGGCAATCATTTTATCGCGGATTTGACGCTGCCTTATGGCACGGTTGCGTATGATTACCTGAAGAAATAATATGGCCAGTATCCGCGTTCTTCCCACTACCACCGTGAATCAAATCGCTGCGGGCGAAGTAGTGGAGCGCGCTGCTTCGGTGGTGAAGGAACTGACCGAAAATGCCATCGATGCGGGCGCAACGCGTATCGACATTCAGATTCAACAGGCGGGCAAAACGCTGATTGCGGTAACCGATAATGGCGACGGCATGGACAAAGCAGAACTTGAGCTTGCTATTTTGCGCCACGCCACATCGAAGCTGCCGAATGACGATTTGCTCAATGTCGAATTTCTGGGATTTAGAGGCGAGGCGCTGCCGTCCATCGGCTCGGTAAGCAGACTTACTATTACCAGCCGCAAGAAGGATACTTCCGAGGCATGGAGTATTGCGGTAGAAGGCGGAACCATTACCCCTGCCGTGCCTGCTGCTTTGGCTGAAGGTACTCGCGTGGAAGTACGCGATTTATTTTATGCGACTCCGGCACGGCTGAAGTTTCTGAAAAGCGATCGTTCGGAAGCCGCGCAGATTTCGGATATGGTTGCGCGCCTGGCGATGGCGCATCCGAATGTGGCGTTCGAGCTCAGCATGGAAGGTAAGAAAAATCTCAATCTTCCCGCTTCGAACGATTTGCTGGACGGGCGGCTGCGCCGTATCGCCGCTATCATGGATGCAGGCTTTGCGGGTAATGCATTGGCGCTTAATGCCATGCGCGAAGGTATCGAGCTTACGGGATTTGCCGGGGTTCCGACCTATAACCGCGGTACGGGCTCGGAGCAATATCTGTTCGTCAACAACCGGCCGGTGAAGGATAAACTGCTACTCGGCGTGGTGCGCGCTGCCTATCAGGATTTTCTGGCACGCGACCGTTATCCGGTCGTCACCTTGTTCCTGAATGTGCCATCTGCCGAGGTGGATGTGAATGTGCACCCAGCCAAGGCCGAAGTGCGGTTTCGCGATACGGGACTGGTGCGCGGCCTGATTTTAGGTGCGCTGCGCGCCGCTTTGAGCGAGGCGGGTTTCAAAGCCTCAACGACCGTATCGCAGGACGCACTGGCGGCATTCCAGCCCCGAAGCTATGTTCCTAATAATCAAAATAATTATGCCAATTATAATCGTATCCCCAGCGTCGGGCTTGCCGAAGCAGCACTTGCGCTTCAGCAACCTTATGAATTACAAAATCATTTACCGGAATTTTCGCAAGCGCAACCGCAGGCCCGAATTCTGGAAATTCCGCAAAATAACGTGGATTATCAGAATTTTCCACTGGGCGCCGCGCGCGGTCAGCTCCATAATACTTACATTATTGCCCAGAATAAAGACGGCATTATCATTGTAGATCAGCACGCTGCACATGAGCGACTAGTCTATGAAAGCATGAAGCTGCAGATTAGCAAAACCGGCATCGAACGTCAGGCGCTGCTGATTCCCGAGGTGGTGGAAGTGGATGCGCATGAAAGCGAGCAAGTGTTACGCCGTGCAGATGAGCTGGCCGAATTGGGACTGATCATCGAGGCATTCGGGCAAAATGCGATTGTGGTGCGCGAAGTTCCGTCCCTCATCGGTAGTAGCGATGTGCAGGAACTGGTGCGCGACCTGCTTGATAATATCGAAGAATTCGGTGAGACGCTGGCGCTGAAGGAAAAGCTTGAGCATATCTGCGGCACCATGGCCTGCCATGGCAGTGTACGGGCCGGTCGGGCGCTAAGCATACCCGAAATGAACGCACTCCTTCGCCAGATGGAGGCAACGCCGCATTCCGGCCAGTGCAACCACGGCCGCCCGACCTATGTGGAGCTGAAACTGAGCGATGTGGAAAAGCTGTTTGGGCGGCGTTGAGTGGAAGCAGCTAAATCACTTCGGCAATGCCCGAATACGTCAGGTGCCGGTCGAGGCAGGCTTCGACGACCTTGCCTAAAAACGCCAGCAACTCGGTGCCCTGCGCCGGATTGAAGCGGTCTTTGTGGCGCACGCCGAAGGCTAAAATCGCATGACGGCGGGTTTGCGGGAGCTGCAGTTTGATGAACGCGAAAGATTCGATAAGGCCGGTGCAATCGACGAAAATCTGCTCGAATCCTTCGATGAAACTACCGCCGGCGCCCGCTACCAGCAGCACCGATTTATCCTTGCCGATGGCAGCCTGCGTAATGCCTACATCGATGAACGACACGCCGGAATAATTCTGCTCGCTATAGGTGCTCTCATACAGTTCGGCCGCTTCGGATTCAAGCGCGAGGCGCACCACATCCACCGCGAATAAATGCACCAGATCGAGCGTGATAATCTCCAGCAAGTGCTCCAGATCGCGCGCCTTGACGAGATCGACAATCGCGGTATGGACCTGATGCAGCGTCGACATATTGTCGCGGCTCGAGGTGATAAGCCCATCGTATTTACTGGTGATATTCTGCAATTTCTTCTGCAGATTACCGACCATGAAATGCTGCATATCCACGACATTATTGCCATGATGGGCAATCGGCGCCTGCAATTTATCCACCAGCTCCGGATGCTGCTTCAAAAAATCCGGATGCGAGGCCAGGTAATCCAGCACCATTTCCTTGGTGAGATTGGCGATTTCCGATTTGGGCAGTTTATCGGGCATAACAATGATCGGCAATAAATATACTATTGATAAATAACGATACTATTAACTGCAGCTTAATCAAAATTTAAGTTTCTAATCTTATACTGAGTCAGACGACAAAGTCTATAGCAGGTCTTAAACATATAAACCGGTGTTGGTTCATGCCAAGCATACTGCGCCACGGATATAAATGGAAATAATCTGAATTAAAACGAAAGCAAAAACGCACTGATGCAAGCGGAAATTATCTGCAATAATTAAATCTTCTGTCCGGTTTTGGCCCAGTCGGAAACAAACTGCGCGAGCCCCTTGTCCGTCAGCACATGGCTGGCGAGCTGTTTCATCACGGCAGGCGGCAGGGTCGCTACATGCGCACCTACTTTCGCCGATTCGATAACATGGATGGGGTTGCGCACTGACGCCACCAGCACCTCGGTTTTAAACGCCGGATATTGTTTGTATATCTGACAGATATCGCGAATAAGAGCGATACCGTCCTGCCCGTTATCGTCCAGCCTGCCAACGAACGGTGAGATGAAGGTCGCGCCCGCTTTGGCCGCTAAAATCGCCTGCGCCGCCGAGAAACATAACGTCACATTCACCATGATACCCTTGGAGGTAAAATATTTGCAGGCCTTCAGCCCGTCCCAGGTCAGCGGCACTTTAATGGTCACCTGCTTGGCGATTTTCGATAGAATCTCGCCTTCTTTCAGCATGCCTTCATAATCCGTCGCCGCGACTTCCGCTGAAACCGGGCCGGGGACCAGCGTGCAAATTTCCTGGATGACTTCCTTGAAATCCCGCCCCGATTTGGCAATCAGCGAAGGATTGGTCGTCACGCCGTCGAGCAGCCCGGTAGCGCTCAAATCTTTAATCTCGGCAATGTCGGCGGTATCTACAAAAAATTTCATACGTAATTTCCCCGAAATGGAGTGTGCTTAAATTCTGATAAAACATATTAGAAGGCATGGCTATGATTTTTATCCGTCGCCTTGTAGTCATGCTGAACTTGTTTCAGCATCCCGGGCAACAGGCACAGGATCCTGAAACAAGTTCAGGATGACTAGATGGCCCGCCCGTGAGGAGATAACAACAGAAACTCACTTGTCCTGCGCGCGCGATAGTAGTAACTGAATCAAACACTCTTTTTCTGCACGCATGACGCCTACTCAGCAAAAATGGCTTAGATTCAAATCCAACCGGCGCGGTTTCTGGTCGCTGTGGATATTTGCGGCGCTGTTTACCGTTTGTCTGTTTGCCGAATTCATCGCCAACGACAAACCCATTGTACTGTCTTATCAGGGGCATCTATATTTTCCCGCCTTTACGTTCTATCCGGAAACCACGTTCGGAGGTGATTTCGCTACCGAAACGAATTACCGTGACCCTTTTATAGCGGGTAAAATCAAGGCGGCGGGATGGATGCTGTTTCCACTGATTCAATACAGCTATCAGACCATCAATTACGATTTAACCACCCCCGCCCCTGCCCCGCCGTCGGGCGCCAACCTGCTCGGCACTGACGACGAAGGCCGCGACGTGCTCGCCCGCCTGATCTATGGCTTCCGCATCTCCATCCTGTTCGGCCTGTCCCTCACCCTCATCAGCAGCGCTATCGGCATTCTGGCAGGCGCGGTGCAAGGCTATTTTGGCGGACTCACCGATTTGATATTTCAGCGCTTTATTGAGATATGGTCAGGCTTGCCGGTGCTGTATCTGCTCATCATTCTCGCCAGCATCGTCACTCCGAATTTCTGGTGGCTGCTTGGCCTTATGCTTTTATTTTCCTGGATGAATCTAGTCGATGTCGTGCGCGCCGAATTTCTGCGCGGCCGCAATTTCGACTATGTCCGCGCCGCCCGCGCGCTTGGGGTAGGCGAATTCTCCATCATGCTGCGCCATGTCCTGCCCAACGCCCTGGTAGCATCTCTCACCTTTATGCCGTTCATCCTCAGCGGCTCGATAACCACCCTCACCTCGCTGGATTTCCTCGGCTTCGGCCTGCCCCCCGGCTCGCCCTCGCTCGGCGAACTGCTGGCGCAGGGCAAGAATAATCCTTCCGCTCCCTGGCTTGGCATCGCCGGATTTACGACGCTTGCCATCATGCTGTCGCTGCTGATTTTTATCGGTGAAGCCGTACGCGATGCGCTTGATCCGAGAAAGCGCTAAGCATGCTCAATATAAAAAATCTTACAATCGCATTTCCAAGGAACGGCCAGACTAATCCGGTGGTGAGGAATGTTTCCTTCTCCATCGAAAAAGGCGAGATTCTGGCGCTGGTAGGCGAATCGGGCTCCGGCAAGTCGCTGACCGCCTTATCTATTTTAGATTTATTGCCGCCTGCCGCGCAGCGCAGCGGAAACATCACTTACGATAGCTCGGTATTTACCTCCGACCATCAGCCCATTCGCGCCGCTGATTTGCGCGGCAATCAGATTGCGATGATATTTCAGGAGCCGATGACCGCCCTGAATCCGCTACATACCATACGCAGGCAAATCGGCGAAATGATTGAAATTCACCAGCCGCAAATGAATACGCGGCAAGTGGAGGAAAAGATTTTATCGCTGCTGGATGAAGTCGGCCTGACGCATCTCAAATCGCGCCTTGGCGCCTACCCCCACCAGCTTTCGGGGGGTGAGCGCCAGCGCGTGATGATTGCTATGGCAATCGCCAATTCCCCCAAATTGCTGATTGCCGATGAGCCAACTACCGCCGTCGATGTTACCGTGCAACTGCAGATTCTAAAACTTATCAAGGAATTGCAGAAGAGCCGCGGCATGAGCGTGCTGTTCATCACCCATGACCTTACCATCGTGCGCAAAATCGCCGATCGGGTGACGGTGATGAAAGCAGGTGAAATTGTCGAAATCGGTAAGACCGCCGATGTATTCGCCAAGCCGCAGCATCCCTACACCAAAAAATTGCTCGATTCCGAACCTAAGTCCACGCCATTGCCATTGCCGCCTAATCCCGAAACAATTATTACCGCCGCCGCGCTTAACGTGCGCTTCCCGCTGCCCAAAAAGAGTGTTTTTTCGGCACAATTATACAAAGCTGCCGTCGATACTATTTCGCTTGAAATACACGAAGGCGAAACGTTGGGTATCGTCGGGGAGTCCGGTTCAGGCAAATCCACTCTGGGATATGCATTGCTCAAGTTACTAAAGTCACAAGGAAAAATCGTTTTTATTGGACGCGATATCTCCGCCCTACCCCCGGCTGTCTTCCGACCCTACCGTAAATCGATGCAAATCGTTTTCCAGGACCCGTTCTCCAGCCTGAATCCGCGCTTTACGATACGCGATATCGTCGGCGAAGGACTGCGGGTTTTTCCGCCCGAAAATATCGGCTTTCGAAGCATGGAAGAAGCCGTCGTCACAGCGCTACAAGAAGTCGGCCTCACCCCCGACATGCTCGACCGCTATCCGCATGAATTCTCCGGCGGTCAGCGCCAGCGCATTTCCATCGCCCGCTCAGTGATTTTAAAGCCGAAATTCATCGTGCTGGACGAGCCCACGTCGGCGCTCGATCTGACCGTGCAGACCCAAATTCTCGACCTGCTTAAAAGCCTGCAGAAAAATTACAAAATAGGCTATCTGTTCATCAGCCACGACCTGCGCGTCGTGCGCTCCATCAGTCACCGGATTATGGTTATGAAGGAAGGCAAGGTGGTAGAGACCGGCTTTACCGAAGATATTTTCAGTGTTGCATGCGATGATTACACTAAAAAACTCATAGAGGCGGCGTTTATAAAATCAATTTAACGGTGATTTTTTTCAATAGGTTTTTTAAGTGTCCTATAACTCCTGTTTCCTAAATAGGCGGGTGCCTGTTGCAAATCGAGATGCGAAAATTCTTGCACGATTTCTGCGTATAAAAGCTTTTGCACGGAGCCCTTCACGGTATCTTTTTCAATGAGATTCTTTAGCCAATTAGGTCCGGGCCTATCAGGAGACCAGTCGGCATCAAATAGTATATTTGTTACATAATTCATTGAAACAATAATGTTTTCTTTCGTCGAATTTCGTAGTTTCTTCCCACCGCCGAGTCCGTTGAAACGCACAAAATCCATCTGCGATTGCATACGCTCCGCAGCTTTAAAGAATCGTCCTTCAAAAGTATCTTTTCGTTCCGCCGTTTCAAACGCACTTAGGCATTGTTGCTTAAATGCTTTTACATCCGCTGCATGCCTATCTTTATGTCTATCAAGCACTTTATCTAAATATGCGCTGAAAGTTTCCTGCTCGATATTGCCCCTGTAAGCCTCCCGGCTTTCTCTTTCCGCTTCACTCAGATGCGAAAAGCGAACGGCCTGAGCAATTTCTCCTTCGAGCTCTCCGCAATCATGCACCATAGCCGTCAGCATCAGCTTATTGCGTAACGACTTTAAGTATTTCAGCATCTCCGCCTGTTGCGGGTCGCCTTCTTTGTCTCTTTGAATAGTTTTCTTGACTTCATAAAACATCTTATCCAGCAGCCCGCAAATATGCAGGGAGTGAATGGCAGGGTTATGTCGCAATTTATAAGGCTCACCCATATGCGGATTATCTTTTCCGCGTTCATTTTCCGACAAACGTGTAAAAAGATCGGCCATTATGTCATGGAAAAGACTTTTATGCGCTCCACCCTCGGGTGCATCGGGAAAAATATTATAGGCCGCATCTGTTAGTGCGATCATGAATTTCCACTGTGCACTGCGAATTTCCCTGGGAATAAGCAACAAATGTTTAAGTCGCGCATTCCATTTTTCTTTTGATAAAACATGTTCATAGCCAGTAGCGTAAATTGCATCCAGTTTTCGAAATCGTGCCTGCGTATCCTTGCGACTGAATTCATAAAAATGCTTAGCGTAATAACCCGCGTCCGCCTGCTCTATTCCCAGTTTTATCGCTTGGCCCGTATTTGTCAGAGCAGGTGCATCCTCTTCCAACATTCTTTTGGTGGGTGCAAATTCTTTCACTAATTCATTACGAACATTGCTTCTGTTATTCGTTATATCCGAATACGCATAATCCACAGCATTCAGCCTATCGTCGATGTGCGTTAGTAGTTTATCATATTCTTCCGATTGTGTTTTTTTACTAAGCGCTAAAATTTCCGATTTGCGTCTTTCCATATCGGTTTTTTCCTGCTTCAGCCATATACTCTGGCGCGCAAACATGTTTTCGCTACACTCAGGATGTTCCAGCCCTTCCAGCTTATTCAAATATTCTTTAGATGCGAGAGACGCAAATTTCTGACGTTTTTCTCTTTCCGGTGTAATCACTGCTATTTCCTCTGTTCCGCTAGAAAATAATAGTAATAATAAGAACTAGTTAAAAAACTCCTAAGCAGTCACCAATATCGTTGCTCCTACAGTCTTACGGGCTTCCAGATCGCGGTGGGCGGAGGCGGCATCAGACAAATAATAGCTTTGGCCGACCTGGATTTTAACTTTTCCTTTCAGTACGATATCGAACAATTCGGCGGCGCTTAGGGCAAAGTCCTCGTAATTCATAGTATAGGTCTGAAGCGTCGGACGCGTCATGAACAGCGAGCCTTTCTGGGCTAAAATACCGATATCGAACGGTGGTATTTTGCCCGAAGACTGGCCGTAGCTGACCAGCAACCCCAGCGGCATCAGCGCATCCAGCGATGCCATAAACGTATCCTTCCCCACCGAATCATAGGCCACATGTACACCGTCGCCTTTGGTGATTTCCATGACGCGTTTAGCAATATCTTCACTACCCGACAAAATTATATGTTTTGCGCCGTTTTTAATCGCTACCTCGGCTTTTTCCTTACTGCTCACGACGGCAATTACCGTCGCACCCAGCACGCTACCCCACTGGCAAAGCAACTGCCCTACCCCGCCGGCCGCCGCATAAATCAGAATCGTATGGTGCGATTTCACATTGAACGTGCGCCGCAGTAAATATTGCGCCGTCAGCCCTTTCAGCATCATGGCCGAGGCGATTTCAAACGATATTCCTTCCGGAATTTTTACCAGATGCCGCTCATGAATGGTGCGATATTGCGTATAGGCTCCCGGCCCTCCCGTACCATACGCCACGCGGTCTCCCACCTTACACATCTGGCAGCCCGGTCCGAGCTTTTCCACCACGCCAGATGCCTCAGAGCCCAAAACCGCCGGATAAGAAGGAAGCGGATAAAGTCCGGTGCGGTGATACACATCCAAAAAATTCAGTCCGACCGATTTCTGGTGAATCATCACCTCACCTTCCTTAGGCTCAGGAATCGGCACTTCCTGCCATTTCAGATTCTCTGGCCCCCCGGGAGCGATACAGACGACGGCTTTATGCATAATGTTACTGGTTAGTAGTTATTAGTTACTGGTATGGGTTGTCACTTGCTCGCTAACTGTTACAAATTTTAGCGCCGCTAACAACCAGTAACCAGTAACTAATAACTAGCAAACTATACATGCCTACCATCTTCGCCCTTTCCACCGCCAAAGGACGCGCCGGCGTTGCCATCATTCGCATTAGCGGCGATGGCGCGAAGCATGCATTTGCGCATTTCGGGATTGCCGCCCTGCCCGCGCCCCGTCTCGCTGTGCGAGCGAAATTGCAGGCGCCGGGCGGCAGTCTGATTGATAACGGTATTTTGCTATGGTTCCCCGCGCCGCATAGTTTCACCGGAGAAGATGTGCTGGAGATGCAGGTCCATGGCAGCCCGGCGGTTATCGACAGGCTGATTTTTGGACTCGCGGCCCTGCCCGGTTTTCAGGCCGCCGCGCCCGGTGAATTTACCCGCCGCGCCCTGATGAACGGTAAAATGGATCTGGCGCAAGTCGAAGGCCTTGCCGACCTGATAGACGCGGAAACCGAACAGCAGCGGCGTCAGGCCATACATTTCATGGAAGGTAAAACCAGCGCGTTTTATGAGGATTTACGTACTCGCATCATTCGAAATCTCGCACATCTGGAAGCCTATATCGATTTTCCCGAGGAAGATATTCCCGAAGAGGTCTATGCGAGTCTCAATGCGGATTTGTCGGATTTGCGCAGCCGCATCGAGGAAAAACTCGCTAATGATATCTACGGCGAGCGTATCCGCGATGGTTTTCTTATTGCCATCATTGGCGCGCCGAATGTTGGCAAATCCAGTTTGCTCAATGCGTTGGCCCAGCGCGATATCGCCATCGTTTCTCAGCATGCCGGCACCACGCGCGACGTGCTCGAAGCACATTTGAATATCAACGGATTCGCAGTGACGCTGGCCGACACGGCAGGCATAAGAGAGCAGGCGGGGGAGGTCGAAGCCGAGGGTATCCGCCGTTCTTTCGAACGTATGAAATGGGCCGATTTGACCCTGATTATACTTGATGCACAAAACCCTGTATTGCCGCCAGACGTGGCTGCCAGACTTGATAATAAAGCCATACTCATCGTAAATAAATGCGACAGCGGCGCGCTGCCTGCCAACTTGCCTGTTTCCGCTTTTGCGGGGCAAAGTCCGATGGCTATTTCGGTACAATATAATTTGGGCCTTACCGAGCTGATTGCTGCCCTGTCAATCCAACTTAATCAAATGGTTACGCAACATGAACCTTCCGTCATCACCAGGGCGCGTCATAAAAAAGCTTTGAGCGATGCGGTTTTTCACCTGAATCAATTTATGAAACAAACTCTTATCGAACTACGCTGCGAAGAGCTTCGCCTGGCCGCCCGCGCCATCGGCTCTGTCACTGGAATCATTGACATTGAAAGCGTTTTAGACGAGATATTCCGTTCATTTTGTATCGGCAAATAATTAAGATACAGCTCAAAGTTAGTTGTCATCTTGAACTTGTTTCAGGATTCATCTTTCCGCTTGTATTGAACGGCATGATGTATGGATGCTGAAACCAGTTCCGCATGACAAAACCAAATATATCGCGCCCGGGATAAGCCTTATGAAAATATTCGACTATGATGTTATCGTTATTGGCGGCGGCCACGCCGGCTGCGAGGCGGCGGCTGCATCGGCGCGGGTAGGGGCGAAAACCTTGCTTCTTACCCATAAATTCTCTACCATCGGCGAAATGTCCTGCAATCCCGCCATTGGCGGCATCGCCAAGGGCACCATTGTCCGTGAAATAGACGCACTTGACGGCGTTATGGGCCGCATCATCGACAAAGCCGGCATTCATTACAAAATGCTCAACGCCAGCAAAGGTCCGGCGGTGCGCGGCCCGCGCGCCCAGGCCGACCGCAAACTATATCGCCTGGCTATGCAGGAGATGCTTTCAAGCTACCCGAATCTTTTCATTTTAGAAGGCGGAGCGGAGGATTTAATTATTAGTAAAGAGAAGGAAATACAGGGTGTTATAACATCTTCTGGACAATCGATATTTGCCCCGAAAGTCATTCTTACCACTGGTACATTTCTGCGCGGTCTTATCCATATCGGCGAGAAAAAAATATCGGCGGGCAGGGTGGGAGACGCGCCATCACTGGGCCTCTCCGATACATTAAAGCGTTTTGAATTTAATCTCGGACGGCTTAAAACCGGTACTCCGCCACGCCTCGACGGACGCACCATCGACTGGTCTTCTTGCGAAAAACAAGCCGGAGATAATCTACCGGTTCCATTCTCTTATCTTACTGATAATATTACATTATCTCAAATTTCCTGCTATATTACCCGTACCCGGAAATCGACCCACGAAATCATCCACGAAAATATCCACCGGGCTCCGATATATTCCGGTCAGATCGAGGGCATTGGCCCGCGCTATTGTCCGTCAATTGAAGACAAGGTCGTTCGCTTTGCCAGCAAAGATTCGCATCAGATTTTTTTAGAACCTGAAGGACTCGATGACTTCACCATTTACCCGAACGGTATTTCCACTTCGCTTCCTGAAGACGTTCAGCTGGCAGTGCTGAAATCAATTCCCGGACTGGAGCATGCCGCCATGATTCGCCCCGGTTATGCGATTGAGTATGATTACGTCGACCCGCGTGAATTGAAATCCACTTTAGAGACAAAAAGGGTCAGGGGGTTATTTTTTGCCGGGCAAATCAACGGCACCACCGGGTACGAGGAAGCCGGCGGGCAGGGCCTTGTTGCGGGGATTAATGCTGCGCTTTCTGTCTCAGGGGGAAAAAATTTCACTATGGACCGGTCTGACTCCTATATTGGTGTCATGATTGACGATCTTATTACGCATGGTACGACCGAGCCATATCGCATGTTCACGTCGCGCGCCGAATACCGCCTGACGCTACGCGCCGATAATGCCGATCGCCGCCTTACAGATAAAGGCGTTGAAATCGGTTGTGTAGGAAGCGAAAGGCAGAAACTCTATTCTAACAAACGCAATATGATCGCGGAAGCTAAAAAAATAATGTCAAATCTGAAAATATCGCCTAACGAAGCCGATCAATTTGGGTTAAACTTAAATCGCGACGGTGTGAAAAGGTCAGCGATTGAACTTATGAGTTATAAAAATGTTTCACGTGAAACAATTTATAAAATTTGGCCCTCAACTGTTAAATATAGTGGCGATGTAATAGAACAAATAGAAATTGATTCTCTCTATGTGGGGTATCTCGACAAGCAGAATTCAGACATTGTATCTTTTAAAAAAGAAGAAAATCTCCAGATTCCAGAATCCCTGGATTTTCTCACGATGAAAGCGCTTTCGAACGAAATGCGTGACAAACTAAATCGTATAAAACCCAAAACTATTGGTGCCGCTCAAAGAATTCCTGGAGTTACGCCAGCCGCTTTATCTATATTATTGGGTACGATTAAAAATAGCCCCTCTAAAATAAGCTAATTATGTTTCCCCCTAATATTAGTAGTTTAGAATCTATACAAAATGTTTCACGTGAAACATTTTGCAAATTATCGACATATTATAATTTACTGGTAAAATGGCAAAAAGCCTATAATTTGGTTAGCCCTAATACATTAAATAACGCTTGGAGCAGGCATTTTATTGATAGTTTTCAGCTAACTAAATATATAGAAAAAACTCTATCCATTATAGATATGGGAAGCGGCGCAGGATTCCCTGGTCTAGTCCTATCTATAGTCGGATATAATAAAGTAGTCTTAGTCGAGTCTGATTCTAAGAAGGTCGAGTTCATGAAAAATGTTTCACGTGAAACATTTTGTGAAGTAGAAATTCTTCACGATCGCATTGAGAATATAAAAAATCGAAAATTTGATGTCGTCACCTCTAGGGCATTATCCAGCCTAACCAATCTTTTAAACTGGTCTTATCCGCTTTTAGAAAATAATTTGTCGTATTGCCTCTTCCCAAAAGGCGAGAACTGGATTAAAGAATTAGAAGAAGCAAAACGAATATGGGATTTCGAATACGAAACATTTCCAAGTATTACTAATATAAATAGCTGTATAATAAGAATAAAAAAGCTTTCGCCGCGCGAAAAATCATTATAACGGAGGGGAATATAATATGGTCGATTCTATTTCAAATAAAAGAATAATTTCCATTGTAAATCAGAAGGGTGGAGTTGGGAAAACAACCACCGCCGTAAATCTGGCCACTGCGATGGCCGCTATCGGCAAAAAAGTTCTTATTCTCGATTTAGATCCGCAAGGAAACGCAAGCACAGGTTTTGGCATTCCGAACGAAGACCGCAAATTGACTACGTATGATTTACTAGTTGATAACATCAAAATCGAGGATGCGGCGATTAAAACATTGATTCCCAATCTCGATATCGTGGCGTCTACCATCGATTTGTCGGGTGCGGAGCTGGAACTCGTGCCAATGATGCGCAGGGAGTATCGCCTGAAAAATTGCGTTGATATTTCGAACACCGATTACGATGCGATTTTGATTGATTGCCCGCCCTCGCTGGGGCTTTTGACGATTAATGCTTTGACGGCTTCTAACTGCGTTTTAATTCCGCTGCAGTGCGAATTTTATGCACTGGAAGGGCTTAGTCATCTGCTGAAAACCGTTGATCTTATCAAGCGTAATTTGAATCCGGATTTGTCTGTTCACGGTGTCGTGCTGACCATGTACGATCGCCGCAACAAGCTCACCGAACAGGTTGAAGAAGACGTCCGCGCGTTCCTTGGAACGCAGGTTTATAAAACGGTTATTCCAAGGAATGTGCGCGTTTCGGAAGCACCATCGCACGGTAAACCGGCCATCGTATATGACCTGCATTGCTCAGGCTCGCAGGCCTATCTCCAACTGGCGCGGGAAGTGCTCAAACGTGAGAAAAAATTCATCGAAGATTTACAAAACGCCGCATAGATAAGAGCGCTTTAATACTGTTTTAACGTTAGGAAAAACCATGACTCCTCCCTCGCAGCGCGGCCTCGGAAAAGGCCTGTCAGCTTTGATTTCCGAAGGATACAGCCAGACCGCCGGCGTGCCTGCCAAACCCCAGCCTGGTGCGAAGGAGCAGGGCGCTAATCCGCATTATCTTCCGGCTTCGGCGCTGCGCTCGGGAAAGTTTCAGCCACGTACACATTTCGATGAGAAAATGCTAGACGAGCTGGCTGAATCTATTCGCAAGAATGGTATTATGCAGCCTATCATCGTGCGGCCGCTGGATAAGAATTCGTATGAAATTATTGCTGGAGAGCGGCGCTGGAGAGCAGCTCAGACTGCAGGTTTGAAAGAAGTTCCGGTTATCATTCGCGATATCACCGACCAGGTCGCACTGGAGCTTGCGCTGGTAGAAAATATCCAGCGCCAGGACTTAACGCCGCTCGAAGAAGCGCATGGCTATCAACGCCTGATGGATGAATTCGGCTACAAGCAGGAAGAATTATCGGTGACGGTCGGCAAAAGCCGCAGCCATATCGCGAATCTGCTGCGTCTGATGGATTTGCCCGATGCGATTAAAGAAATGATAGAGCAGGGCAAATTGACCGCGGGTCATGCTCGGGCACTACTCAACGCCAAAGATCCTGTCACGCTGGCGCTCGAAGTAATACGCCGCGGGCTCAATGTGCGTCAGACCGAAAAACTGGCGAATTTACAAAATCCGCAAATCAAGGCGCGTCCTAAAATCGCGCGTAGCGTTTCGGGTAATACGAGTGCAATCAATACCAATAAGGATCCTGATATTCTGGCATTGGAAGAGACGTTATCGGAAAATCTCGGACTAAAAGTCAGTATCAGCGACCGCGGCCAGAACGGCGAAATCGTAATTTCTTATAGTTCGCTTGAGCAGTTAGATGAGATTTTGCGCAGGTTGGGTGGAAGCATATAATATATGTAATGGAACAGTTATTTCATCACATATTTCGCTTTCAGGAGCCGCGGCGACGTGAAAATCCAGCCTATCAACCAATCCTAAATATAATTGCCTGGCTGGATTGCCGAACTTCGCTCGTAATGAGTTTAATAATTGCAATACTTATACGAGCCGGCCAGTTTAATGGAAGGGCTATGCCAATTATGCCGCTTCCTTAACCGTCCCGCCGGTCATGCGGGCGACGCGGAAGAGGGCGCGGCTGAGTAGGATGGGGGCGTTAGAGCCGGTGGTTTTGATGTCGCGTTCGGCTTGCAGCAGCGCTACCAGTGCGCGGGCCAAAGCTTGCATGTTCCAGCGCGCGATATGCTGGCGAAACAGCGGGGCGAATTTGAAATATATCGGGGGGCGAAGAGCGGCCATGGCTTGTTCTAAAGAGCCGTTTTCCTGCGTGCCGGCTTTGACCTGATACAGTCTTTGAAAATGTTTCTGGATGCCGCGGATAATGGCAATCGGCTGAACATTTTCGAGCAGCAGGCGCTTGAGGTAGGATTCAATCGCATGCATCTGGCCAAGGGCTACAGCACTGGCTAAATCGTCGAGCGAGAAAAAGTCATTCTGGCCGACTAGCTGTACTGCATTCTCGAGTGTTAAATAGCTATCATTTCCTTGGAATATAACGATTTTTTCCAACTCGCGAATAGTCACTTGCCGGTCACCGCCGGAATGGCTGGCGAGAAATTGCAGCACATCGCGCGAGGCGCGGATACCGGCTTTTTCGAGGTAGTCGCGAATGACTATATCGAGAGATTTACCTTCGTCGCGGTAGCATGCAACCGCGGCAATATCGCTGCTCGACTCACAGGCCTTGCGCAAGGAGGAGCTGGTGGCAAGGTCGTCTGCGGCTAAAATCAGATAGGCAGTAGGCTTTAAGTCCTCAAATAGCGAGGCAATCGTTTCGCTGAGCTTATCCCCTGCATCTCGGACATAGACCACGCGCGGACCGCCGCCGCCCAGCAGGCTGTAGGCCGACATTTCGTCGAACAGGCGGGCAGGGTCGGTTTTTATCTGATCCTCCATCAGCTCAATCAGATTCATCGGGTCATGCGGATCACCCAGCAGCCCGTGAATAATATTCAGGGCACGCTCACGCACGAGGCCGGAATCAGGGCCATACAAGAGAATGGCTTTAGAGGCTTGCGAGGGAGACTTTAGAAAATTGGCGATATCTTTGGTCGCAATCTTCATGGCTAGAGCCCCATACCGGCATGGGCCAGTTTGAGGGAGCCAATGCGCTGGGCGATGTCGCGCGCCGCCTCTTCAAGGGTGCGTTTGGTGACGTCTTCGTCGGCCACGAACGTTGAATAGTCTTCGGACGAGCGGCTATAGCTGCCGTAGCGCTTGGCATTGCCCTGATAGACCGATTTCAAGGTGGCGCGGTCTATTACAGCAAACTGCACGGTTATCAAAATGTTATAGCGCCGGATGGAGGCATCATCGGCGACGACCGCGGGGATGAGGTCGCGCTTCAGGGTGACGCGCAGGGCATAGGGTGCGTTCAGCACTGAATTCGATTCCGGATTGAGCGCATCTTCCAGCGCGATTTTCAATATCTGACCTTCGCGGCCGGGGATGGGCTCAACGATCAGGCTGCCCTGCGTGGTGATGGAACCGTGCCCGCCGTAGACCGGCTCGAAACCGCAAGAGGCCTGAATCAGGCACAGGCCGCACATTATAAGAGCAAGGCTACGCTGCCACCACATTGACGATCCTCCCGGGTACGACGACGATTTTTTTGACCTGTTTGCCGGTGAGAAATTCCTTAACGGCGGGCAAATTCATGGCGGTTTGCTCAGCGAGTTTGGCGTCGGCGTTTTTGGCAAGCGTGATAGTGCCGCGCAATTTGCCGTTTATTTGCACGGCGAGGGTGACTTCGTCATCCACGATAAGCGTTTTTTCCGCCTGCGGCCAGGCGCTTTTGATCAACCACTCCTTATGGCCGAGAAACTCCCAGCAGTCTTCGGCAAAATGGGGCAGTAGCGGACTGAGCAGCTGCAAGATGGTTTCATAGGACTCGCGAAGTACCCAGGCATGGGAAGCATCGACCGGGATATCGCTAATAAAATTGGACAGCTCGCGGATGCGGGCGACGGCTTTGTTGAAATGAAAATTGCCGATGTCCTGGGTGACGCCGTGGATAGTTTTGTGAGTCATCTTGCGGCATTCGAGGGCTTTGTCTTGGAAGCTTGCGGGCTTTTGCAAGGTGTTTTGAGTGCCGATGAGGGGCTTTGCTTGCCAGATTAAACGCCATAAACGATTCAGGTAGCGCCAGGCGCCGTCGATGCCGGAATCGGTCCATTCGAGATCGCGATCGGGCGGGGAGTCCGACAGCATGAACAGGCGGGCGGTATCGGCACCGTAGCTCTCGATGATGCCGCGCGGGTCAACGGTGTTTTTCTTAGATTTGCTCATTTTTTCGGAGCGGCCAACGGTGACTTTATTGCCGGTTTTGGCGTGAATGAATGCGCCATTTTCCTGTTTAGTTACATCTTCGGGATAGAGCCAGTTGCCAGCAGTGTCCTTGTAGGTTTCGTGGCAGATCATGCCTTGCGTCATCAGGCCTTTGAACGGCTCGTTCGGTAAGTCGTAGCCGCATTTTTTGAGAGCGCGGGTGAAGAAGCGAGAATAGAGTAAGTGCAGTACCGCATGCTCGACGCCGCCGATATACTGGTCGACCGGCATCCATTGGGCCGCAAGCCCGGAGTCGATGCCTTCGGGGGATTTGGGGGAGCAGAAGCGGGCGAAATACCAGGAGGATTCGAAGAAAGTATCGAATGTGTCGGTCTCGCGGCGGGCGGGTTTTTTGCATACCGGGCAGGGGACGTTTTTCCAGGTGGGATGGCGGTCAAGAGGGTTGCCGGGCGCATCGAAGGTGACGTCCTTGGGCAGTTCGACGGGGAGCTGGTTTTCCGGCACCGGTACCGGGCCACAGGACTCGCAGTGGATGATAGGAATGGGGCAGCCCCAATAACGCTGGCGCGAGATGCCCCAGTCGCGCAGACGGTAGTTGGTTTTGCGCTCGCCCATGCTTTGGGATTCAAGGCGCCTTACCACTTCTTCCTTGGCGGCCTCGATGGTGAGGCCGTTTAAGAATTCGGAATTGATGAGGAGACCATCTTCGAGGAAAGGAGAGTCGTGAGTCGTGAGTCGTGAGTCGTGTGGAGTATCACTCGACTCTCGACTCGCGACTCTAATCACTGGAAGAATTGGCAGATTATATTTCGTGGCGAATTCGAAGTCGCGTTGGTCGTGGGCGGGACAGCCGAAGATAGCGCCGGTGCCGTAATCCATCAGGACGAAATTGGCGATATAGAGGGGGTGAGTGCGTCCGGCTATAAAGGGGTGGGCAACTTCGATAAGCGTCTTGTAGCCCTTCTTTTCGGCCTTCTCGATCATTGCTTCGGAGGTGCCGATGCGGTCGCATTCGGCGATGAATTCCCGGAGTTTGGGATCGGTCTTTGCCAGTTCGGCAGATAAGGGATGATGCGGCGAGATGGCGCAGAAGGACATGCCGAAGATAGTATCGGGTCTCGTGGTGTAGACATCTAAGGTAGAGTCGAGAGTCGAGAGTCGAGAGTCGAGTGAAGGAACACTACTCGACTCTCGACTCTCGACTCTCCCCACTACCTTGAAACAAATGGTGGCTCCGGTCGATTTGCCGATCCATTTTTCCTGCATGATGCGGACTTTGTCGGGCCAGTTCGTGAGCGTGCTGAGGCCTTGCAGAAGCTCTTCGGCGAAGTCGGTGATTTTGAGGAACCATTGGGAGAGTTTGCGGCGCTCTACAGGTGCGCCGGAGCGCCAGCCGCAGCCGTCTACGACTTGCTCGTTGGCAAGCACCGTATTATCGACGGGGTCCCAGTTGACCCAGGATTCTTTACGGTAGGCAAGACCGGCCTTCAGCATTTGTAGGAAGAATTTTTGTTCGTGTTTGTAATAGTCGGGCGAGCAGGTGGCGATTTCGCGGTCCCAGTCGTAGGACAGACCGATACTTTTCAGCTGGTCGCGCATCGTATCGATATTTTTATAGGTCCAGTCGGCGGGGTGGACATTATTCTGGATAGCGGCGTTCTCGGCAGGCAGGCCGAAGGCGTCCCAGCCCATCGGGTGGAGGACATCGTAGCCCTGCGCCATTTTAAAGCGCGCGACGACATCGCCCAATGTGTAGTTGCGGACATGGCCCATATGAATGTTGCCGGACGGGTAGGGAAACATTTCGAGAACGTAGTATTTTTCTTTTTTGCCGGCGTCGTCGGCTTTGAAGACCTGTTTATCCGCCCAAAGCTTTTGCCATTTGGCTTCGGTTTCGCGGAAATTATAGCGTGGGGCTTCTTTGGGCGCTTCGGGAGACATGGTATAGCTTATGTTGGAATTTTCTTGTCATGCCAACGGAGGCTGGCATTCAGTCCTTTGACACAGATTCTGGATACCAGCTTTCGCTGGTATGACAATTATTTTCGGTTATTCGCCTTGAGCGACGCGCAGCTGGCGGGCGCGGGTGAGGATGGTGTCTTCGATGTCGCGGGCGAGGCGGGTGTTGATATCCGCATCGCGCCAGATGCCGCCCTCGTCTTTGCGCTGCTTGAACAGCGAGATTTTGATGCCGTCGGCACGCAGCTGCTGGTCGAGGATGAGGGCGTTGACCTTGAAGCGTTCGCCGGGAGTTTTGGGGTCTTCATACCAGTCGGTGATGATGACGCCGCCAAAGGGGTCAGCCGAGGTGAGCGGCATGAAAGAGAGCGTATCGAGGGTGGCGCGCCATAGAAAGGAATTGACGCCGATGGGCGAGCCGCCGCCTTTTTTGCTGTCGCCACCAAACAGGGTGAGGCCTTCACCAGTGAGTTTGCCGCGTGCTTCTTTACGTTCATATTTGGGACTTTGGGGATATTTCGTTTCTTCGGAAGAGCAGGCGGGCAGGATAAACAGGACCGCGATTAAGGCAGGAGCGATGAAGCGTATTTTCATGGTTTTTTCTAAAAGTGGATAAGTTGCGTGAGGGGAAGAATACGCATAAGCACGGCGCTCGTCAATGAGTTCGACAGTGGTCGAGGGGTTGGGGATTAGGGATTGGGCTTGGGGATTAGAAGTAAGGTGCCAATTATTTTTTGGGTGCAAGGCCTGACATCTAATGCCTGATGCCTGATGCTTAATCCCTAACTAAAAATCCCCCACAAAAAAAGGGCGACCCGAAGGCCGCCCTTTCTTTTTCGTTCAACTTGCTTTCAAATTAGAAAGCGAGCTGGGAACCAACGAGGAATACGTAACCATCGTTGTCACCAGCAGCAGTGGTGCTGCCGAATGAATCATACGAGAAGAAGCTTGCTTCTACGTATGGGGTCAAACCTGGAGCAAGTTTGTAGTCTGCGCCAACAACGAAATTCTGGAATTCGTTGTCTGCAGTACCCGCTGGATCGACATCGCTGTCGAGGTAGGTTGCGCTAACGCCGAATACGCCGCCGTCATATGCCAGACCGAGGGTCCAGTAGTCAGCGTCGATATCTGCGGTTTTCAGCGTCAGGCTGTCCGTCCAGTCACCCCAAGATGCGGCAACCGAGAAGCCAGCGTACGAGAGTTTAGCACCCAATGCGTAAGCACGGAGATCTTCGTAGGTCGACAGATCCGAATCACCCCATTCGCCGGTGGCGGATGCAGCTACACCAATCTGGTCCCACTGACCTTCGTAGTTCACGCCACCGCTGAAGATTTCGCCAGCCTGAGCTGCGCCGATATCATTGCGGCTAACGGTCTGGCCACGATCCGTCTGGTCAGGAGCAAAGCTCAGACCCAGCTGGAAGCCAGAGAAACGTGGGGTGTAGTAAGTGATTTTGTTGTTGTTGTTGGTAGTTTCGGAACCCTGGGTGCCGGAGCCGTACATGACTGGCAGGTCTGGGGTTACGATGAAACCAGTGGTGTTAAGCGAACCGTTGTTGAAGTAGGTGAAGTCGCCATCGATGCCGCCAGTTGCGCGAGCAATGTTGGAAGCGTCTACTTTGAGCGACTGATCAGCGCCTTCGTTGGAACCGAGTTCAAAACGACCCCAGTTACCTTCCAAGTAGAGGTAAGTGCGGGAAGCATTGAGGCCTTCGCTATCGGCATCCGCCGTTACGTCAGCTTCGAGATCGATTTCAGCACCGTATTTCAGGCCGGAATCAGCTACGCCGTCGATGCTGAAGTTTACTTCAGTGTCGTTGCGGAAGCCGTAGCCACGCTGAGAAGCATCGAGATCATCGCTTGCAATGCCGAGCTGGAAGTCAGCAAAACCACCGACGGTTACTTTTGGGCTCTCTGCGGAAGCTGCACTGGCGAGCAGGGCGGCACCGAATAGAGCGGTCGTACCGAGCAGAATTTTTTTCATAACGTTTATCCTCGTTTGAGTTTGTTGTAAGTTAGGTGCTACCGCTCACGCTTATATATAATGTATCAATACGCTTCTTGTAGGGATGCACTATTTATACGGACGCGCACGATTGCGTTACCTGGCGTGAATATGGTAGAGGAGGGGTGTCCCATGCAAGCATTCAAGAGTAAAATGGCAAAATAATCACAGTTTTTATGGGGTCATGTTGTTTTCATAACACAGGGGTTAATTTCTGGTTAAGACATTGATTTATCTTTAAAGTTTCATTAAGACTCGGCCCCTCTTCCACTTTATTCCTCTGATTTCCCAGTTAAAAATAGAAACATGGAAAAAAACTACGGATTTTTCGAAAAAACGCTTGGTGAGCGATTGAAGGATATCGAGACACGGATTCGGCGGGCAAAAATTGATGCGCCGCTTGCCCCTGCTCATACCCAATTGATGGGGGCGTCCAAGATGCAAACAGCGGAAACCATCCGCGAAGCTATCGCCGCGGGACTGAATTGGTTCGGCGAGAATCGTGTTCAGGAGGCCGAAGAAAAATGGCCGGTGCTAAAAGCAGAATTTCCGCAGGTGAAACTTCATCTTCTTGGACCGCTGCAAACCAATAAGGTGAAAGATGCGGTGCGGTTATTCGATGGGATTCAATCTATCGATAGAATCAAACTTGCAGATGCACTGGCGGACGAAATGCAAAAACGAAATCGGCGGCCCGATTGTTTCATTCAAATCAATACGGGCGAAGAAAAACAAAAAAGCGGCGCACTTCCCCAAGATGCGGATGCGTTGATTGCGTATGTGAGAGACGAATTGAAACTGCCGCTGAAGGGACTGATGTGCATTCCGCCGGAGCGCGATTATCCGGCGGCGCATTTTGCGCTGCTGCGGAAAATTGCATCGGCGCATGGACTGGACGAACTTAGTATGGGCATGAGCGGAGATTATGAACTCGCGACGCGTATGGGCGCAACGATTGTGCGCGTGGGTTTGGCGCTGTTTGGATCGAGAGATGGAAAATAAGCGCTCCAACACACTGTCTCGCTCGTCATTGCGAGGAGCCATAGGCGACGCGGCAATCCAGCCCATCCGTACATTCCGAACGTAATTGCCCAGCTGGATTGCCGCGCTTCGCTCGCAATGACGGAGTTCTATTTTTTTCTATTTGCCCCGCTTAAATATAAAACTTAACCAGCTCGCTACAGACACGCGCCTGATGCAATAGCTCGAGTGCTGAATCAAATTGTAATAGCGTTCTGCGGATACGAAATCAGCTAATCTGGCTCAGCCAGTCCGGATAGGGCTGCGTGTTAAACAGGCTGAAATCATCGTCCTGCTTGCGCAGTTTTTTGGCGGGCTGGGATTCACCGATGTTTTTCGTAGCATCCAGCAGCAGGTTTTGTTGCTGAGCCAGAATTTGCGCTTCTTTATATTTCGCACTGGCCTGTTTGACGCTGGCTAAAGTGGCAGCAGGCAAGGAGGAAGAATTGTCCTGCACGGCGTTTGCGGCAGCAAACACGGTATCGGCATTTTCGCTCGATGCAGTAATGAGATTTTGTGTGGTGGCAAGCGCAGCAAGACCGGTTGCATCGCCGGTGGCGGTGAGGGCAGTCTGTTTTTCATCAACAGTATTTTGCGCAGTTTTAAGCGTGGCGTCGCTTTTTGCTTTCTGATCGCCGGTCAGGGCGGAAAACAAAGTGTCGCCTGTATCGTGTCCGGTTTCTCCGGCAAAAATCGCATCTGCAACAGAGCTTACCAGTCCGGTGAGGCCGCCGAGCAAACCGCCGCCCAGCACCGAGGCGCCGGGAGAAATCGTATCGCCGGTAAGTTTGCGGTAAATCGTGGAAACGATAGGGATATGCTGCAGCGGATTGATGATGTCGAGCAGGTCGGAAAAATTAAAGCCGCCTTCGTGGCCGAGGAACTGCGCTTCGGTTGCCGCCACTTTTTTACCGGTGGTATATTGATACGGCTTCGCCTCGGGCTGAATCGTGAGGGAAGTTGCGGGTGTGGTGGTTAAATCGATGCTCATGGATGGCTTACCATTGTTACGTCTGATTTCAGGCGCAATTCTACAAGAAGTACTATGCAAGAGCCGTACCAAGGGTTCGATATCTGTATTATAAGGATTTTCTGCAAGAACGCGATGAAAACTCGGAAAGTTTTACCCGGTAGAAGAAAAGAATCAGCGGGAATTGTCCTTGTGCTTTGGGTCCTTATACTCACCGACGATAATGACTTTGCCTTCTTTGAGAAGCTTTTGTTGATATTCGCCTGTACTGATGGAAGCATCTGGGCTTTGGGCGGCGTTGATAATCGGTTTGTCATGGATTTTGCCGGCGCCGACCGGGCGATTATTCATATTCGCCAGCGCATGCTCGGTCATGACATAGGCGGCAACTTGCGGGGCAAGCATATCGTTACAGGCAATTACATTCTTTCGGAAATTTGACGCATGCCGCACACCCTTCATTGCTTCCGGTGACATTTCCAGTAATTCATATGGTCCATGCGGTCTGCACAGAAAATCTATGACGTGGACTGCTTGGTGAGATACGCCATTTATGATGATATCTTTTTTATCCTGCATCTTGCGCGCGTAAAAAATAACCGTTTCCTCGGGTGGAGTCACTACACTTAGTTCTTTGATTAGCAGGTCAATATTTTCCGTGATATCGGGCCCATTCCCACTAGCAACGGTTTTGCGGACAAGGATATGGTCCAAATCTATCTCGGGAAATACGGAGTGAATCATCTGTTTTCGTTGTGGCGGGCTGTAGGGATTGTATTTTTCGTCCACCCTATGGTCGATTGAAATATATACCGTCAGACCGGTCGCCAGCGCGGCGCGAATCATATCCTCATGGCCTTTATGAAAAGGCTGGAATCGGCCAAGCACGACAAGTTTGGTTTTTCCTTGGGCCTTAAGATGGGCCAGACGTTCCTGCAGATTTTCTTCCATACCAATCCCTCTTAGGATTTAAGTCTGGCTGAAAAGTTATAAAAAAAGATTAATTACTAAAATGATTTTTACGCCACCGCCTGCAAAATGGCTTCGGATATACGTAAATCCGCTTCGGCGTCTTCCCGGGCGGGGGCGTCGAAGGTATTTTCGAATTTGGTGCGGGCGGCATTGAGGCGGGTCTGCGCATCGAGAACACTCATGCCGCCGATGTCGATGACCTGTTCGGCGAGGATCGTGCAACTGGCGGGATTGACCTCGGCGATGCCGCCGACCACGAAGATTTTATTGGTCTCCGACGGGGTCACATGCACCGAGACCACGCCGGGACGAATGGTGGAGATGAAGGGAGCATGTCCGGGCAATACGCCGAAATCGCCGAGCGTGCCGGGAATTTCCACCATGCTGACCTGGCCGGAATAATAGCGCGATTCGGGGGTGATGAATTCGAGTTGGAATGTGTCGGACATAGGATTGCCAGTTAATTGGATTCGGTTTCAGGTTTGGATTCAGGCGTCGATTCTTTTGAATCGGTCGTTGGGGTTTTTATTTCCTTGGGGGCAGATTCTTTAGAGCCACTCTCTTTAGGATTTTCTTCCTTTGCCGGCGCTTTCTTAGAGGGTGGCGTTTGCGAAGTTTTCTTTTCTTCCGGCTTTTTTTCTTCGGGGTTTTTTTCTTCGATGGAGGCTTTGTCGCTGAAAGAAACGATATGGACGATGTCGGAGTTCACTTTTTCGAGTGAGTGGGTGATGTAGCTTTTGTCGGTCATCCAGTCGGCCGAAAGCGACATCTGGCCTTCGCCAAGGGCTTCGCCCCATTTGGTTTCGTCTTTGGCTTTGGCGTCTTTGTTTTGCTGGCTGTCCCAGAGTCTTTTTTCGGAAGAAGGTTTGCCGTATTTTTCGGTCAGCCAATCCGTTACTTTGGCGAAGTCTTTGAAGTAATTGTTTTTGTCGGCATGTTCGGTTTTGAAAACAAACGCTGCGCCGGTGAGTTTTTTATCTTTGGAGAACGTATAACCGATCACCGTGTCGATGCCCAAAAATTCGGTTTTATACAAAGGCGCGGCGTTATCGATGGCTTTGAAGATGGGAGCCTTTTCGTGAGTGACGACGTGCTTCAAACTGTCGCCCCAGGAAAATCCTCTCACATCTGCTGCGTCTTCTTCTGCCATTGCGGATAGTGGCAGCAGAAAGGCGAGCAGTAAGATGAATTTCCTAAGCAGCATTTTGGTTACGCGACTTCGGCGGCCATTTTTTTGGCCTTCTCGATTGCCTCGTCAATAGAGCCCACCATGTAGAAGGCATTTTCCGGCAGATGATCGTATTCACCGGCGCAGATGGCTTTGAAGCCTTTGATGGTGTCGGCCAGTGATACGAGTTTTCCGGGCGAGCCAGTGAAGATTTCGGCGACGTGGAAGGGCTGGGACAGGAAGCGCTGGATTTTGCGGGCGCGGGCGACGACGAGTTTATCTTCTTCCGAAAGCTCGTCCATACCGAGAATCGCGATGATGTCCTGCAGCGATTTATAGGTCTGTAGGACGCGCTGCACTTCGCGAGCGGTTTTATAGTGCTCTTCGCCGATGACCTGCGGGTCGAGCATGCGCGAAGTTGAATCGAGCGGATCGACCGCCGGATAAATACCGAGCTCGGCGATCTGGCGGGAGAGAACCGTGGTCGCATCCAGATGGGCAAACGACGTTGCGGGGGCCGGATCGGTCAAGTCGTCGGCGGGAACGTAGACGGCCTGCACCGAGGTGATTGAGCCTTTCTTGGTCGAGGTGATGCGCTCCTGCAGCGCGCCCATGTCGGTGGCCAAGGTTGGCTGATAGCCCACGGCCGACGGGATGCGACCGAGTAGCGCAGACATTTCGGAGCCGGCTTGTGTGAAGCGGAAAATGTTGTCGACGAAGAACAATACATCTTGTCCTTCCTCGTCGCGGAAATATTCTGCCTGGGTGAGGCCGGAGAGCGCGACGCGGGCGCGGGCTCCGGGAGGCTCGTTCATCTGGCCGTAGACCAGCGCGATTTTAGATTTGCTCGGGTCTTCCGAATTGATGACGTTCGATTCCATCATTTCGTGATAAAGATCGTTACCTTCGCGGGTGCGCTCGCCGACGCCGGCGAATACGGACACGCCGCCGTGGGCTTTGGCCACGTTGTTGATGAGCTCCATGATGAGTACGGTTTTGCCGACGCCAGCACCACCGAACAGACCGATTTTACCGCCCTTGGCGTAAGGCGCGAGCAGGTCGATGACTTTAATGCCGGTCACCAGAATCTGCGATTCGGTGGACTGGTCAACGAATTCAGGCGCTTTGGCGTGAATGGCGGAGGAGCGTTTGGCATTCACCGGGCCACGTTCGTCAATCGGCTCGCCGATAACGTTGAGGATGCGGCCGAGCGTTTCGGGACCGACCGGCACCATAATCGGCGCACCGGTGTCGGTCACCTCACCGCCGCGGGTAAGACCGTCGGTCGAGTCCATAGCGATGCAGCGCACAACACCTTCGCCCAGATGCTGCGCGACTTCGAACACTAGGCGTTTGCCTTCGTGTTTCATTTCCAGCGCGTTCAGAATGGATGGCAGATGGCCGTCCTCGAATTTTACGTCCACCACGGCGGAAATCACCTGGGTGATTTTGCCGATGCTTTGGGTCTGTGCCATTTTCTAAAACTCCTCTTATTTTATCTCAATCTAGGTGCGTAATTATTTTTTAATAGGCTCAAAGTCGAACAGAAGAATGCCGGGTTTGTTGTCGTTTTCGATCTCGGTTACACGAATTCTGACTTCGGTATCGCCGGCGGGATTGGTGCCAGTGACGGTTTTAACGCCATTGTCGAATTCCCATTTATTCCAGCTGACGGAAGACACTTCATCGACACGGCCCTTTTTAACCAGCTTTTCGAAATCCGCGCGAGAGAGTTTGGCTTTCAGATTTTTATGCAGCATGGCGTAAGCTTCGTCGAACTGCTGCGCATGGGTATGCTGCACGAACTCAGAGCCCATACTGCGCGCGACCGAAGTGGTTGTATAGGTATAGCCAAAAAATCCTGCAAACAGCAGGAAACAAAAGGCCAGACCGATTGCTACGAACTTGAAAAGTTTTTTAAGAGTATTCATATTAAAGTGCCTCCGCTCCAGAAATGATTTCGATAAGTTCCTTGGTAATCGCCGCCTGGCGGGTGCGATTATATTTCAGCGTTAAGCCGCCAATCATCTGACCGGCGTTGCGCGTGGCGCTGTCCATCGCGCTCATACGGGCGCCCTGTTCGGAAGCTGCATTTTCCAGTAGTGCCTTAAAAATCTGCAGCGCGATATTGCGGGGGAGCAAATCGGCGAGAATGGCTTCTTCGGAGGGTTCGTATTCGTAGGAAGTACCTAGAGTCGAGTACTTAGAGTCCAAGGGATTTTCTGGATTCTGGACTCTGGACTCTGGACTCTTCGGCAGCGGAATGATTTGCTGAAAAGTGACGAGTTGCGAAATCGCGGATTTGAAATGATTGTAGACGATATGCACAACATCGATTTCGCCGGAGGCGAAATGCGATTGTATCTGCCGGGCGATGTGCTGCGCGTCGGTATAATTTACCTGTTTCCTGCCGATGTCGGCGAGGCGGCCAATGATAATCGGACTAAAGTCGCTGCGCAGCGCGTCATAGGCTTTTTTGCCGACGCAGAAGAGTTTGACGTCTTTGCCTTCGCTGCGGAATTCGGCGACTTTGCGTTTGGTCGCGCGGGTGATGGAGCTGTTGAAAGCGCCACACAGGCCGCGGTCGGAGGCCATGACGACGATCAGGTGGACATGGTCGCGTCCGGTTCCGGTCAGCAGCGGAATATCTGCCGTCTGGCTATTGCCGCTGGCGAGTGAGCGCAGGATATTTTCCATATTCTCGGCGTACGGGCGGGCGGCTTCGGCGCGGTCTTTGGCACGGCGCAGTTTCGCGGCCGCCACCATTTTCATCGCCTTGGTGATTTTCTGCGTCGATTTGACGGATTTGATACGGTTTTTAAGGTCTTTGAGCGATGGCATCAGTTCGCCTTACGTTTGGTGGTGACCAGCACGAAGGAACCGGTTTTGTCCTGCGCTACCATGAATTCGAGTTTCGGCGAATCACCAGGCGCAGTGGAGCGGGCATATTTCTGCGGCTTGAATTTCACGACCATGGTGGCAACCGGCGGCAGGGTGTAGACGCGCGCCTGGCCTTTTTCATCCGCAGTCACTAGCTTGGCGGTATCCACTGGAACGAACGAAATAGCATCGATGTCTTTATAGCCGTTATGGCAGAGTTCATTGCCGAATTCTTCTTTGCGCCAGAAATCCACACCTTCCCAGTTCACTAAGGATTTAAGTCCGGCGCAGTCGAAATTGCTGTGGTATTTGGTATAGGCGGCGGCGAGCTGTTGTTTGCTGGCGATGGCGGGGCGGGATTCATCTGCTGCAGTTTTTGCAGTTTGCGTCACTGGTTTTTTGCCCGCTTCTTTAGCATCGAGAAAAGATTGCATATCACCCGCAAATGCGCTTGCCGCAAGGCTTGCGAGCGATAATATCACTGCTGATAGTTTGGCAAATCGTAACATATCCATCTCGTAAGCGGGTTATTCAAATCGTTTGAGTACGGACTCAATGGTCGTTTTCAATTTGGCTTCGGTCGCGTCGGTCAGTTTTTGTTCTTTGCGAATGTCTTCCAGAATATCTTTGCTCGAATTCAAATCGCGCAAGAGGCTGGTTTCGAATTCGCGGATGTCGGAGATTTTGGTTTTATCGAGATAGCCCTTAACGCCCGCGTATATCACGCAGACCTGCTCTTCGGTCGAAAGCGGTGAATATTGCGGCTGTTTGAGGAGCTCGGTGAGGCGCTGACCGCGAGCGAGCAGGCGCTGGGTCGAGGCGTCAAGGTCGGAGCCGAACTGGGCGAAGGCTTCCATTTCGCGATATTGCGCGAGCTCCAGCTTGATGGAGCCTGCGACTTGCTTCATCGCTTTAATCTGGGCGGCAGAGCCCACACGTGATACTGAGAGGCCGACGTTAACGGCAGGGCGAACGCCTTTGTAGAAGAGTTCGGTTTCGAGGAAAATCTGACCGTCGGTGATGGAGATTACGTTGGTTGGAATGTAAGCGGATACGTCGCCGGCCTGGGTTTCGATGACCGGCAGTGCGGTAAGGGAGCCTGCGCCCATCGCGTCCGACATTTTAGCGGCACGCTCCAGCAGACGGGAGTGGAGATAGAACACGTCGCCGGGATAGGCTTCGCGGCCGGGCGGGCGGCGCAGCAGAAGGGACATCTGACGGTAAGCCACCGCCTGCTTGGACAAATCGTCAAAAATGATGAGGGCGTGCATGCCATTATCGCGGAAGAATTCGCCCATCGCGGTGCCGGTGTAGGGCGCGAGGAATTGCAGCGGAGCGGGTTCGGATGCGGTTGCGGCAACCACGATGGAATAGGCCATCGCTCCGGTTTCCTCGAGTTTTTTGACCACCTGCGCGACGGTCGAGCGTTTCTGGCCGATGCAGACATAGATGCAGTAGAGTTTCTTTTTCTCATCCGTGCCGGCGTTGACTTGCTTTTGGTTGAGGATGGTGTCGATGGCGATGGCGGTTTTGCCGGTCTGGCGATCGCCGATGATTAATTCGCGCTGGCCGCGGCCGATGGGGATGAGTGAGTCGATGGATTTGATGCCGGTGGACATCGGCTCATGCACGGACTTACGGGCGATGATGCCGGGGGCTTTGACTTCGACGCGGGTGCGTTTGACGTCTTTGAGCGGGCCTTTGCCGTCGATGGGGTTGCCAAGGCCGTCGACCACGCGGCCGAGCATGCCTTTTCCAACGGGCACGTCGACGATGGCGCCGGTGCGTTTTACGATGTCGCCTTCTTTGACCGATCGGTCATCGCCGAAAATAACGACGCCGACATTGTCTTCGGACAGGTTCAGCGCCATACCTTTGAGGCCGCCTTTGAATTCGACCATTTCGCCTGCCTGCACATTCTCAAGACCGTATACGGTTGCAATACCGTCGCCGACCTTTACCACCTGTCCGGTTTCGGACAACTCGGCGCCGGCTTCGAAGCCCGCGATCTGCTTTTTAAGAATGTCTGAAATTTCCGATGGGCGAATGTCCATTATTTACTCCGCAAATGTAAGAAAACTCGTAATATTAGGAAAGGCGGGGGAGTGTTAGCATAGGAAATAGGGGGGTGCAAGCGAAGAAATACAACGCAAAACTCTGTGCAACCCGCTCTTTTCTAAGATTATTGTTTTAAAAGACCCAAAGGCTAATTCAGCACTGGGGGTTAACTATTATTTAAGTGTTTTTTTATAATATTTTTTGAGCAAACATTCTTAACATTCAGAGGTTTTATGGGCGATACATCCAATAAAAAAACAAATTTGGGTAAAACTACTGCCGAACGCCTCAAAGAAAAAACCATCGTCTATTTTACCAAGAACGCCGAGATCACCTCTGAATTTCTAGAATTTGTGGGACGTAACCATCCTGAAACCAAGATTATGGTTTTGCCAATCGAGTACGGAACGGAGAACATGGAGGAGACTCTTAAAGCCAAGTTTACAGATATACTAAAAACTCAGCCTGTAGATGCGGTGGTTTTTGATACAATAAGCTGCCCTATTGATAGAATTATGGATGTCACAAAAAACTCCACAAATCCAATATTACCTCACAACCGTAATGTACCCGTTATGCTGTACTCTGGTGTTGTGATGAATCCTGAAAAAACTCAATATTGGGTTACCCACAGTGCTAACGCACCGGTGCCGAAATCGATAAATACAATATTAGAAAAGCCCGCTGGATTAAACGAATTATTGGATGGGATTGCTGATATGATCGACGCGGCAAAATCGCGCGGAGTTGCTTAGATCAGGCCTTCAAACTCTGGCGCAGGCGTTCCATGCGACCCGCAATAGAGGCATCGAGCATTTTGCCGCCGAGTTTTACGATGAGGCCGCCCAGGATATCGGTATTTTGTTTTAGATTCAGCTTTACGGTTTTGCCGGTGGATTTGCTTAGGCTTTTTGCCAGAGCGGCCTGGTCTTGGGCGGCAAGCGGGACGGCGCTGGTGATTTCGGCGGTCATTTCGCCGCGGCTTTGTTCGACCCGGGATGCGAAGATTTCCGCAATCATCAAAGTGAGCGAAAGGCGGCGATTTTTGGCAAGGCGCACGAAAAACTGCAAGGTCAGCGGGGAAGATTTCACGCGGCGCAGGATGGCCTCGAGCGCGTTCGCAGCGCTGATGCGATTATGTAGCGGGCTGAGCAGCAAATCGGCGAATTCGAGGTTCGATTTGGCAAGACTTACCACCGACTGCAAATCGGCCGATACCGCATCGACGGATTTTTGCGCGGTGGCCAGCTCGAATAAGGCATTTGCATAGCGGCCTGCAATCAGGCGGGATTCCTGGACTGACATTAGGGGACTCTTTTTGTTTTAGCGTTAAGGCGTTTTTTATGCGCCGCATCGGTAGCACAGGAAAACCGGCCTTGCAACTTGTGTAATTTTGCATCAGTCGGCAGTAAAAATATATTTACCAAAAACTATAGGGATCGACGTCTATTTTGATCCGAATGCCGGGCGAAACATAGCAGGATTCCAACCACTTATACATATATTCCTGTACGGGGAAATCACGGTCGGCTTTGAGCAGGAACCGATAGCGCGTTCGACCACGCAGGCGGGTTAGCGGGGCGGGAGCGGGACCTAAGACCAGGGGAAGGTGAGATGGGGGATTAGAATGTGTATTTCGTTTTTTTAATCCCAAATCCCTGATGCCCGACGCCGGAATATTTTGCGCCAGCGCGCGGCAGGCGGACTGCACTTCGGCGTCGTCATTGCCTTCGACGATGAGAGCGACGAGGCGGCCAAAAGGCGGCATTTGAGCGGCTCTTCGCATATCCGATTCGAGACGCATGAATAGATCACGGTCACCCTTGACCAGCGCTTCCATGACCGGGTGGCTTGGCATATAGCTTTGCAGTAGTACGCTGCCTTCCAATTTTTCACGGCCAGCGCGGCCAGAGAGCTGATGGAGAAGCTGGTAGGTGCGCTCGCCAGCGCGCAAATCGCCGCCTGACAAACCCATATCGGCATCGACCACACCGACCAGCGAAAGTTTGGCGAAATGATAGCCCTTGGATATCATCTGGGTGCCGACCAGAATATCGATATCGCCACGCTCCATATCAGAAATTAGCTGAGCCAGCTCGCCGGGAGAGTCGATTAAATCGCTGGTCATCATACCGACGCGAGCATTAGGGAGCAGCGTTTTTATCTCTTCGGTGACGCGCTCAACGCCGGGGCCGTAGGCGGTGAAGCTTTTTTTCGCGTCGCAGGCAGGACAGGCGGTAGGCGGGGCAGCGTGGTAGCCGCAGTGGTGACACAAGAGAGTAGGTGTTAGGTGTCGGGTGTCAGGGGGAAAGAGGGAAACAACGTTGCTTTCTTCCGTATTTTTTTTTGCTGACACCTGACACCCGACACCTGACACTTGCTTTTTATGCATCACCAGCCAGCTCGAACAGTTGGGGCAGCAAAAACGGTGGCCGCAGGTCTTGCATAATACAAGCGGAGCGTAGCCGCGGCGGTTGATGAAGAGCATGGCCTGGCCGCCTGCACTTAGCGCATCGTTGATGCGGCGCTTGAGCTGGCTGGATAAGAAATTGCCGGAAGGGAGTTTTTCGAGACGCATATCGATGGTCTCGATTTTGGGCAGGCTGGCTTCCGCGAAGCGTTCGTGCAAATGCACGGCGTGATATTTGCCGGACTCGGCGTTTACGGTAGTTTCGAGGGACGGCGTCGCTGACACTAACAGCGCCGGAATATTTTCGCGGCGGGCTCGCACCACGGCCATGTCGCGCGCCTGATACATCACGCCGTCTTCTTGCTTATAGGAATGGTCGTGCTCTTCGTCGACAATGATGAGGGCGAGATTTTTAAATGGCAGAAACAGCGCCGAGCGCGCACCTACGACGACGCGTGCGCTGCCATCTGCTACTGCTTGCCAGGTGCTGCGCTTTTTGGCGTTTGTTACGCCGGAATGCCAGATATGCGGCGGCGCGCCAAAGCGTTCCTGAAAACGGTCCAGCCATTGCAAGGAGAGGCCTATCTCCGGTAGCAACACTAGCACTTGTTTTCCGGCGCGGATCTGCTTTTCTATGAGCGCGAAATAGACCTCGGTCTTGCCCGAACCGGTGACGCCGTCGAGCAGAGCGACTTTGAAAGAGGAGTGATTAGAGTCGAGAGTCGAGTGGTTAGTGCAGGAAAAAATGGTTTCGAGTTCAGTGAGCGCGCGTTGTTGTTCGGGGGAGAATTTAAATTGGGGTGTTTGATAAATAATTTCTTCAGACGCTTCGAGCTGCTCAATTTTTTCGAGGCCGCCGAGGTCGGCCAATTGTTTGATGACGGCTTGCGACACATTCGCGTATTTTTGGATTTCGGCGGAGGTGCGAGCCGCGCCATCCGCGAGATAGGCCAGGATTTTCAGGCGGGCAGGGGTGAGTTTGAAGGGAGAGTCGAGTGACGTTTCTTTCTTACTCGACTCTCGACTCTCGACTCTAATCACTTCTGCAATTTTATACCGCACCTCCCGCTTCGGCGCGCCCAGCGCATCTTCGAACAGGGTCATCTTGAGCACATTGCCGCGCGGGGACATAGTGTACCAAGCGACCCAGTCGATGAAGGCACGCATCTGGTCGCTCATTGGCGGCAGGTGAGCGATATGCGTGTGTATGTTCTTTATCTTCTCGGGTGCGACGCCGCCCTTACCCTCACCCCAGACCACACCCATGAGAGTGCGGCGGCCGAAGGGCACTTTGACATAATCGCCGGGGGTGAGGGCCATGCCAACGGGGGCGGCGTAATCGAAGCCGTGATCAAAAATAGCGGGGAGCAGAATTTCGTATATTTTTGAGGACATTGTCAAATGCTAAAAGCAGAAAAAATAATGCGTGTTCATTAAATCTTAACGCCGAAGCATTAATATGAAAGCGTGAAAATATTTATTATGAGCAAATACGATGATAAATCGCAGAGAAGTTATATCGATGCTTGGCAGTTTACTAAATATCGATGCGTTGATTCCGGAAATTCCATTGCCTTCTACTGCATCCAACGCATTATTTGAGCAAATGATCGAGTGTTTATATATGGGTAACATGGAACATTTTCCTCAGCTTGAATCGCTTACTATAGATGCCGCGAAAAAATTGCAACGCTTCTTTAAAAATCCCGGGCAGACGGAGGAAATGAAACAAATTCTTGCCGATCATTCCGGCGTTCATGACACGATAAAACTCAATATACACCCGGCATTCGCCTATCTGAAACAGGCGCGCACGCACGGGGAAATTACACCGCACGATATCGACATAGCCTGCCAGTATGTGATTCGCGGGCTAATCCAGGCAACCGGACCAGATGCTGAGAATGACGATGCGCTGCGCGCTATTATACGTCTGGATGAGGTTGTTACGAAAGCAATGGGATGGAATCCCGGAAGCTGTAATCCTGCTCAGCCAATGCCGGCTCCGGTGAATGCAAAATCACAGGCAAACGCGAATAGTGAAGCGCTGATACAGAAAGATACCGCCACACCCGATGCGCTGGTGATGGCCGACCCTGAAATGGCGCCATGGCTGATACGGGCGCGCGTTGCAGCGGAGCAAAAAAAGAATGGCCGCAAAGTGTAATTATTGTTTACGTAGCGCTCAAGCCGCCTTTTTACTCAGCACCTCTTTCATCGTTTTGCCCATCATGGATGGGGAATCGACCAGGACCATACCGGCGGATTTCATGGCTTCCATTTTGGAATCGGGACCGCCTTTGCCGCCGGAGATGATAGCGCCGGCATGGCCCATGCGGCGGCCCGGAGGGGCGGTGCGACCGGCGATGAAGCCTACCATTGGCTTTTTCTTTTTCTGGGCGCGGATGAATTCGGCGGCTTCTTCTTCAGCGGTGCCGCCGATTTCGCCGATCATAATGATGGCGTCGGTTTCATCGTCGGCGAGGAATAAATCGAGTACATCGATGAAGTTGGTGCCGTTGACGGGGTCGCCGCCGATGCCGACGCAGGAGGATTGGCCGAGGCCTTCAGCGGTGGTCTGGCCGACGGCTTCATAGGTCAATGTGCCGGAGCGCGAGACGATACCGATGCGGCCTTTTTTATGGATATGGCCGGGCATGATACCGATTTTGCATTCGCCGGGCGTGATAACACCGGGGCAATTCGGACCGACCAAGCGGGATTTGGAACCGGACAGAGCGCGTTTGACCTTCACCATATCGAGCACTGGGATGCCTTCGGTGATGCAGATGATGAGTGGCATGGATGCTTCGATGGCTTCGACGATGGCATCGGCTGCGAAGGGCGGCGGGACATAGATGACGGATGCGTTGGCGCCGGTGCGCTCAATCGCTTCGCCGACCGAGTCGAAGACCGGCAGGTCGAGATGCTTGGTTCCGCCTTTGCCGGGCGTGACACCACCGACCATTTTGGTGCCGTAGGCGATGGCCTGTTCTGAATGGTAAGTACCTTCCTTACCGGTAAAACCCTGACAGATGACTTTGGTGTTTTTGTTTACTAAAATTGACATATTTCGCTCCTGAAGGCGCTGCTATGAATATTTTCGTTACATTAATAACGTTGCAGGTTTTGACGCATGGCCTACCGCGATATCCTCCGCGATACGATTAACTGCCGTTTTCATGTGATCAAAATAAACCTGTAAACTGGTTTCAGATTCTGACTGCTTTTGCCTTTTTCCCCATTGTTTTTCACGCTCTTCCGCAAACTTATCTGCATATTCAGCGACGGTAATATCTAGCTGGTTCATAATGTTCCAGTCCTGATCCTTTGCATAACATAGCTCCCGCAGCCAATTTTCTACGGCTCCTTGGGCTGCCTTAAGCTCGGATCGAACATCGACGTTCTGACTGTAATCGAGCGCAGCAAAAACAATCCAGCTTGAAATCAATTGGCGCAGATGCGGTAAATTTTTCGAATTATATTCTTCCAGTTCTTCTCGCACACCGCTTTCCAACGCCGAACAAACAACTTCATGGGCTCGCTTTTCGAGCGTGGGAAGTCCTTGCTCCGCTTTGTTTTTTTTGCCTGTTACTTTTTTTCTAAAACCTGCCATTAGGCTGCTGCCTTCTTGATGAGTTTGGTGATTTTTTCCGCTGCATCGCCGAGATTGTCGGCAGGCTGAATCGGGAGACCCGAAGTTGCCAGCATCTTTTTGCCAAGCTCAACGTTAGTGCCTTCCAAGCGCACAACCAGCGGGACATCGAGGCTGATCTCTTTGGCAGCGGCGATGATGCCGTCGGCGATGATGTCGCAGCGCATGATGCCGCCGAAAATATTGACGAGCACGCCTTCGACATTCGGGTCGGACAGGATGAGCTTGAAGGCTTCAGTGACTTTTTCCTTGTTGGCACCGCCGCCGACGTCGAGGAAGTTGGCAGGCTCAGCGCCGTAGAGTTTGATGATGTCCATGGTGGCCATAGCGAGGCCGGCGCCGTTAACCATGCAGCCGATATTGCCGTCCATCTTCACATAGGACAGACCAAATTTGGAGGCTTTAAGCTCGAGCGGATCTTCTTCGTCGGTGTCGCGCATTTCCATAATGTCGGGATGGCGGTATAGAGCGTTTTCATCGAAGTTGAATTTCGCATCCAGCGCGCGCACGAAGCCGTCCTTGGTGACAATAAGCGGATTTATCTCGACCTGCGAGCAGTCTTTTTCGACGAAGCAGCGATAGAGATTGAAACAGAATTCTTCGAATTGTTTGGCTTGTTCGCGGGCGATGCCGAGCACTTTGCCCAGGCGGCGCACATGGGTTGGCATGATGCCCGTTGCCGGATCGATTGCGACCATGATGATTTTTTCGGGATGTTTTTCGGCGACTTCTTCGATATCCATACCGCCTTCACTTGATCCCATAAAGGTGATGCGTGAGGTGGCACGATCGACGATGACGGAGAGGTAAAGCTCGCGCGCAATGTCACTCGCCTGTTCGACATAAATGCGTTTGACGACGCGGCCTTCTGGGCCGGTTTGTTTGGTGACCAGGGTTTTGCCAATCATCTTGATTGCAAAGTCTTTGACTTCGGCAAGAGTTTTGGAAAGCTTTACGCCGCCAATGCCGCCTGCGGCAGCTTCTTTGAACGTGCCTTTGCCGCGGCCACCGGCATGAATCTGGGCTTTGACGACCCACATGGCGCCGCCGAGTTCCTTGGCCGCTTTTTCCGCTTCTTCGGCGGTGTAGGCGACGAGGCCTTTAGAAACCGGAACGCCGAATTTTGCCAATACTTGTTTGGCCTGATATTCATGGATATTCATAGAAAGGTCCTAATAGGTGAGGAATTTTTCGCGATACTAGCCCGCAAATAAGGCATTGCAACCGCCAAATTATATTCTTTCTAGATGGTAATGATTAAGAATTGGTTAGTGGGCGATGGTGACGCTTTCGCGGGGAAGGGCGACATATAAGGTAAGGATAGCGATTAAAATGGTTTGAAGACGACCAGAAATACGATGCCGATGAATAGCACGGTCGGGACCTCATTCAGGAGGCGGTAGAACTTCGCGGGATGAGTATTTTCGTCGCGTTCGAACTTTTTGCGACAGGCGGCGAGAAAGCCGTGAAGGCCCGACATACAAAGAACCAAGAGTATTTTTGCGTGAATCCACAGGCCACTGCCAGGCTGGCCTGCGCCGGTGTTTATGACGAGGGCGATGCCGAAGCACCAGGTAGCGATCATGGCGGGGTTCATGATGATGCGCAACAGGCGGCGCTCCATGATTTTGAAAAGCTCGGACGTTTCGGAGCCGGGCTTGGTATCGGCGTGATAGGCAAACAGGCGCGGAAGGTAGAGCATGCCGGCCATCCAGGCGGTGAAGGAGAGGATGTGGAGGGTTTTAAGCCAGAAGTAGAGCATGGGATTGAGATTAGGGATTGGGCGTTGGGGATTGGGGAAATAAAAGTTTGAGATGCGAGAAGACGTAATCTGATTTTATTATTTGTATTTCTGATTTATTACTACTCCTGATTCCATCAATCTCCAATCCCTAATCCCCAATGCCTAACCAGACAGCCCTTCTCATCCTTGGCATGCACCGCAGCGGTACTTCGGCACTTACGCGCGTGGTGAATCTGCTAGGTGCGGATTTGAGCGATAGGCTGATGCCGCCGCAGCCGGATAATGAGCGCGGATTCTGGGAGCAGGATGAAATTGTGCCGGCGCACGAAGCGCTGCTGCTGGCGCTCGGTGCGCAGTGGTGCGATCCGTTTTTCCTGCCCGAAGGGTTTGAGAAGACCGACGCGGCAGCGCCTCATGCAGCGAGGCTGAGCGAAATTGTTAAAACGCGGTTCTCGGAATCAAAGCTATGGGCTTTGAAAGATCCGCGTTTGTCGATTTTGCTGCCGGTGTGGAAGCCGCTGCTGAAATCCCTGTCGGTGAAGCCGGTTTATTTGATTGCGCTGCGACATCCGCTGGAAGTGGCGAAATCGCTTGAAAAACGCAATGCGATGCCAACAACGCACGCCTGCGCCTTATGGCTGCATTATACGCTTAAAAGCCTGCTGGAAACCGAAGGCGAGACACGATTGCTCGTTACCTATGACAGCTTGCTTGCTAATTGGCGTAAGGTCGCTGCGAATATTGCCGCTGCGATGGGAAAGGAGTGGCCGGCAAGCCTGGAGGCGGCCGCGCCGGAAGTGGATGCGTTTTTGAGCGCAGATTTGCGTCATCATAAGCAGGATACGCCGGCGCCGGATGCGCATTATTTTACCACTGCAGCGATTCGTTTGTATGAATGGCTGATTCTGAAAGACGGGAAGGATATTGAAGATATGGACATGGTGCGTAATGTCGCTCATGAATTCGAGCAGCGTACCGGGGCTTTGCGCTTCAGCTCGGTGCATGCGAACCAGTTATTACAGTCGGCAGAGTATAAATTGCTGGCGCAAAAAGAGCGCAGCCTGCAGCTTGAGCAGGCGCTCGTCTCGCTCAAATCGCAGGTTGAAGAGCTGATGCAAAAACATGCAGAGGCGTGGGATAAGGTTAGAAGCGAAGAGGCGCATATTTTGGCGCTCTCCGCTGAAATTCAAGTGCAACAGGCACAGCTTAAACGCATTCAATCTTCGCTGTCATGGAAGCTGACCACCCCGCTTAGAGCATTTAAACGACTGATTTTTAATTGATTTATATATATTTATACTCGCTCGCTGTCACAGCGAGAATCGAGCGGTTGAATTGTGCGGGAATCGCCCCTAAAAAGCGTCATGATATTTTTTACCAGCATTGCCGCTAATTATCTGCCCAAAGCCCGCGTGCTTGCGCGCTCGGTGAAAAAACATCACCCGGATTCACGCTTCGTGCTGGTTCTGGTTGATAAAAAACCGGCACAAATTCAATGGGAAAAAGAGCCATTCGATTTAATCTGGACCATCGACGAGCTGGGTATCCCGAATTGGAAATCCTGGCTGTTTGGCATGCGGCTGGTGGAGTCGTGTACAGCCGTGAAGCCGTTTGCTTTGCAGAAAGTTCTGGCGGAGCTGAATTCCCCGTGCGTTTATCTCGATCCGGATATTGTGGTGTTTCACAGGCTTGATCCTGTTAGCGAGGCACTAAAAGATTCGTCCGTGGTGTTTACGCCGCATATCAATAAGGCCGAGCACGGCAAGCAGGCGATTGAAGATAATGAAATTAATTCACTGCGGCACGGGCTGTATAATCTCGGATTTGTCGCGGTGAAAAACGACGAGACCGGAAAGGCCTACGCAAAGTGGTGGGCTGAGCGCTGCTATGATTGGTGCCGCGATGATATTGCCAATGGACTTTTTACCGATCAGCGCTGGAACGATTTAGTTCCGATATTTTTCGATAATGTCTATATCGCGAAGAATCCCGGGCTCAACGTGGCGACCTGGAATTATGCGCAGCGCCGCATCGAAGGGGGTTTTACGCACGGCTTTACGGTAAACGGGGAGCCGCTGTATTTTCATCATTTCTCGGGGTATGACAGCGGCGCGCATATTCTCATGCGCAATAAATATGGGGCGGATATGCCCGCGGCGCTGGCGTTGAGCGAATGGTACGATAAGCAATGCGCTGTGGAAGATAGCGATGGTATTTCGAGGGCGCCATGGGCGTATGGACGCTTTGAAAACGGCGAGCCGATTACCAACGATATACGTCAGATCTACCGCTACCGTGAGGATGTGCAACTGTCCCTGCCAGACCCTTATGCGGCAAGTGAATCCGCACCGGGATTTTATGGCTGGCTGCACCGCGAAGGCTTACTCGAGCGCATGAAATTTCCCAACGTGACGGTGCTGATAGTGACCTATAACAGCGAAACGGTGATTGCCGAGGCGTTGTATTCACTGGAAGCACATCCATATATTGCCAAATGTATCGTGGTGGATAATGCCAGCGCCGACGGCACCTGCGAGCTTATTGCGCGGACGTTTCCCGAGGTTACGGTTATTCGCAATGAAAAGAATATCGGATTTGGGCGGGCCTGCAATATGGGCCTCCGAGCAATCGAGACAGAATTCGTGTTGCTGATGAATCCGGATGCGCGGCTGCATAAGGATACGATTAATACGCTGATGCTAGCAGCTGGGGCCTATCCCGATGCGGCGTTGCTGGCACCGCAATTGTTCGATGCACTGGGCAAGGTGTATTATAATTTCCGCCAAAATGTATTCGATTTCGAAACGCATCCGACTACGCTATCACAGGCCGATGGGGATGTGTGCGTAGAATTTCTCACCGGGGCACTGTGGCTTGGACGCATGGCGGCACTCAAGCATATCGGATTTTTTGATGATGCGATTTTCATGTATTGCGAGGATGACGATATTTGCCTGCGCCTGAAGGCCAATCGTTATCCGATGATGGTGATTGCGAATGCGGTTGCCACGCATTTTGGCGGGATGTCCTCACCGCGGGGCGGACGGATGGAATTTTTTAAGGCGCGGCATCTGATGTATTCGCGGATGTATATCGAGGCGAAATACCACCATGGGCAAATTCATGGCGGCTGGCTGCGCCGAACGCTGAAGGGTATCGTTTTGAAGATTAGCTATCACGGGCTGCAGCTGCATAAAGTATCTACTCTGCTGTATCTGGGGCGCTTGAAAGGCATCTGGGATTTTTACCGGAATCGCAACACCCGCAGGCCGTATTATTAGTATGGGCATCAAGCGCGACGTATGGAATCTCGGACGCAGTCTGTTTGCAAAACTGCCGATTTCGCTTGGCATGCGTATCCGGATTCGTGATGCGATATTTTTGCTAGCGGGGGACAGGGCCAATTCGCTGCCGGGCTATCAGAACTGGAAGAAGCGGCGGGAAGAAAGGGGCGATGCGCCGAGTGCATTTATGGCTACGCGAGGCGATATCTGGAAGGAGTTTTACGCATCCGATGCTCGTCCGACCCTTCTTTTTGTCTCGCACGATGTCGGGGGCGGCACCGAGCAGCATATTACATTTCTTAAAGATGCACTGGCAAAAGAAGGGTTGCGGTGTCTGGCGCTGCGGCACGGCGAACCTGGATCGAACCGGCTCATTCTGCACGGCTTTGCGCCAGATGCGACTTCGCGTATGGAGTTCGATGCGAGCGAAGATTACAGCGCATTGGTGGCATTGCTGCAAACGGCGAAATTGAAACATATACATGTGCATCACACATTGCATTTTCCCAAAGAGATTTTGGCGACGCTTGAAAATCTCAGCACAGATTTAGGCGTGCCGTATGATTATACCGCGCATGATTATTTAAGTATTTGTCCGCGCTTCACGTTATATCAGGATGGCACCGGAGGATATTGCGGCGAACCGAGTATTAAGGGGTGCGCGGGCTGTCTTGCGACTTACGGCTCGCCGTATGGCCACGATATCGATATGACAAAATGGCGCGGGAATTATGCGCGTTTTCTTACGAATGCGCGGCGGGTTTTTACGCCGGATAAGGATGTATCGGAGCGCCTCGCAAAATATTTTCCGGAAGCGAAGATTGAAACGCGGCCGCATGAAGAAACGTTCTCGGTGGCGGAGAATTTTGCCGGATCGCGCCTGGAAGGCGAGCCTTTGAAAGTGGTAGCGCTCGGCGCGATTGCGCCGCATAAGGGCGCCAGTATCATTTACGATTGCGCGGCGGATGCGCTGAAGCGCAAACTCAATATCCATTTTACCGTCATCGGCTATACGAGCGAGGACTGGAAGCGCAAAGCGCCGGTCAATATGACGATCACCGGCGGCTATACCGACGCGCAGCTCTACGACTGGCTGAAGGGCAGCGGATTTCATCTATCGTTCTTTCCGGCGGTGTGGCCGGAGACGTATAGCTATACCCTATCGCTTGCGATGCGTTATGGCCTGCATCCGGTATCGTTCGATCTGGGCGCTATCGGGCGGCGTATCGCGGCGGCGGGCTTTGGTACACTTCTGCCGTATCGCGATTTTCGTTTTCCTTCACGTATCAACGATGCGCTGCTGGCCATCGCGCCGCAAACGCCGTCGGCGGATTTGATGAAGAAGAATTTCTCGCGATATGAAAGTTATGTGAAAGATTATTACGGGCTTGAGGGAATGATTGCAGGCTGATTTTCGCCATTTTTATTTGTGCGATACTTATTGCGCGGTTCTGTATAGATAAATTGTCCACGCTTAGCTGTCACACGCCGTCATCCCGGCGAAGGCCGGGATCCATGCCACCCTGTCTATACCAAGTATTCCTCATAGCGTGGATCCCGGCCTTCGCCGGGATGACGCAGGGGAATGGGAAGCCGTTTAAGTTAAATCACGATAGATTAAAATTCACAAAAACGAAATCATGGAGCAACGCCATGTGCATCGATAATGATGAAAATTATGGAAGAATTTTTTTCAATATCGCTTTCACTTCCTTCAGACTCTTTGCTCTGCCTTCGCCGGTGTGAACGATAAAATCAGCACGCTTGCGTTTCTGACTATCGGGCATCTGGCGCTTTAATATGCGTTTGAATTTTTCTTCGGTCATGCCGGGGCGTTTCATGGTGCGGGCTTTTTGAATGGCGGCGGGCGCAGTTGCGACTATTACATAATCCATGCGGGCTTCGGCGCCGGTTTCGTAGAGTAGCGGGATATCGAATAGGACCGCTTTTGCTCCTAAGCGGCTTTGTTTTTTGATGAATTCGCGCTGGGCCTGCCATACTTTGGGATGAATTATTGCTTCGAGCTTCTGGAGTTTTTCGGGTTGGGCAAATACGGCTTTACCGAGCTCATAGCGGTCGAGAATATTTTTTTTGAGCGCGGCGGGAAAGAGTGCGCCGACGCGTTTTATAATGCCCGGGATTTTAAGAATTTCGTGCACCACGAGATCAGAATCGAGGGCGGGAACACCGAGGCGCTCGAACATTTGCGCGACGGTGGTTTTTCCCATTCCTATGGAACCGGTAAGTCCGATAACTATCATTATTCTGTACACTCCGCTTCGGTTCTCGAAAATATATCATTTTTTCTCAAGCCTAGCGAATAATACAGCATCATAGCCCTTTTAAAACATGCTCGCGCAGATTGGCGTTCACCTCGACCGAGACCCCGAACCATTTTTCGAAGGCGGGTTTTGCCTGCCATAGCAGCATGCCGATGCCGTCCACAATGGGATTGCCTTTTTCCTGTGCGGCGCGCAGCAGCGGCGTGAGGAGCGGGGTATAGACAATGTCGTGCACCAGCGACGTGTTGGGGAGTTTTTCAAGGGATAGTTCAAGCGCATCTTTACCGCGCATGCCAAGACTGGTGGCGTTGATGAGCAGGGTAACCGATGCGAGCGATTCGCGGGCGTCCCAGGGCATGATATGAATATAAGGCAAGGCGGCTTTGAGCGCTTCGGCACGTTCTTTTGTGCGATTGGTGACGGAGATTCTTTTCCAGCCTTCCTGTTTGAGCGCGACGCAGGCAGCCCGCGCCGCGCCACCCGCGCCGAGTATGAGCGCGTGTTCTTTATAGGCGGCAAGGCCGACGACGCTGGATTTGAGATTCTGGATGAAACCGTAGACGTCAGTATTCATGCCGTGGGCTTTGCCGTCTTCGAAGACGATGGTGTTGACGGCTCCGGCGGCGCGGGCGGTATCATCGATGGAATCCACCAGCGGCAAAGCGAGCTCTTTGTGGGGGAGTGTCAGATTGACACCGCGGAAACCCATTTTTGGTAAGGCGGTGAGCACGTCCTTTAAGTTATCGGGATGGACGTTGAGGGGCATATAGGCACCGTCGATGCCGTGGCTGTAAAGCCAGAATCCGTGCAGACGCGGTGACAGGGAATGCGCTACCGGATGACCGATAACGCCGGTTAATATGGTGCTGCCGCTGAGGTTAGGTGCCACTGATTTGACCGGGTTGACCGCTTTGGCCGGGTTGAATTTTATTTTCGTAGTGTTTCTGGAAATGCTGGATGATGGTGGCGGCGGTTTCTTCGACCGAGCGCCTGGTGACATCGATCACCGGCCATTTATTTTTGGAAAAAAGTTTGCGCGCCTCGTGCACTTCGGCTTCGATATGGTCCATATTGACATAGCTGGTGTCGCGCTCTTCGTTGAGCGATTGCAGACGGGTTTTGCGAATTTGCAACAGGCGGTCGGGGTTGATAATAAGGCCGACCATCAGCGGTTTGGTGAGCTGTTCTAGATTCTCCGGCAGCGGGCAGCCCATGACGAAAGGCACGTTGGCGGCTTTGAAGCCTTTATTGGCAAGGTAAACGCAGGTCGGGGATTTCGAGGTGCGCGAGGGGCCTACTAATATAATGTCGGCTTCCTCTAATTCCCAGGTCATCTGCCCGTCGTCATGCGCGAGCGTGTAGTTAATGGCATCGACGCGGGAGAAATATTCTTCGTTGAGTTCGTGTTGTTTTCCGGGCACGGCGGAAGTTTCCATGCCGAGATAGGTCGAGATTTCCGCTAGCAGGCGCGCAAGTACGGGAATGCAGGGCAGATTGCGCTTTAAACATTCGGCTTTGAGATGGTCGCGCAGGTCTTTATCGACCAGCGTATATAAAACCATACCAGGGTTTTTGTCGATTTCGATGAGCACTTTTTCGAGCTGGCCTTTGGTGCGCACTAGGGACCAGAGATGCTCATACGAGTCGACGCCTTCAAATTGCGCGACGGCGGCACGCGCCATGGAACTGACGGTTTCGCCGGTGGAATCGGAAACCAGGTGGATATGAAAATATTTCACGAAATTCCTTTTGAGGATTGGTCTGTGGGTAACTGGGTTAAACTTTATAAGTTATACATGCTCCAGTTGTTTATGTAAAATCCATACACGCTGACTTTTTTTATGTTCGGGCGCTTATGGACAGTGCATGAAAAATTAGCCTTGTCCTGACAATGGGTGGATGAATTTTTATACTCGTGTTTCTTTTTATTTTTATCGGTATCCATCAACGCGTTATCTTTTTCATACCGGGATTTTCCCATGTATTATTTTGCTATTCAACTGTGCATGAAACGGCGTATGGCTAATAATAGTTTTTATCCCCTGCTTTCACCGCATCACTATTACTACCTTCGTTTTTTAAAATAATCTTTTAAGTATTAAGTAAGCACATGACTCGCGTCTTGCTATCGACTCTTCAAGGAAATATAACTAAGCGCATTCCGTTCTGGTTTATGCGGCAGGCGGGACGGTATCTGCCGGAATATCGGGAAATACGGCAGAATTATAAAAACTTCCTGGAGTTTTGTTATACGCCGGAAGCGGCAGTGGAAGTGACAATGCAGCCGATTCGCCGGTTCGATATGGATGCGGCGATCATGTTTTCGGACATTCTGGTGTTGCCGCATGCGATGGGCGCGGATGTGTGGTTTGAAGAAGGCGAAGGGCCGCGTATCGCTCCGATAATAACGCTTAAAAATTTAGAAAAACTGTCGACGAATAAAAATGAAATAGAGAATTTTTTAGCGCCGATATTTACCATTTTAAAAACGTTGCGCGACGTGCTGTCGGAGGAAAAAACGCTGATAGGATTTGCCGGGTCGCCCTGGACGATTGCCTGTTATATGGTGCAAGGGCGGGGGCAAGGAAAAGATGGAAATTTGGCGTATCTCGGATTTGCTTCGGTTCGGGAAAAGGCAAAGCAGGACCCAGAGTTTTTCGCGGCGCTTATCGAACGCATTACGCAGGCGACGATTGTTTATCTGTCAAAGCAGATTGAATCAGGCGCAGAAGTGATTCAGTTATTCGACTCCTGGGCGGGAGTCTTGACGCCGGAGGAATTTACGCGGTGGTCGGTGTTGCCGACGCAGAAAATTGTCTCGGCGCTACATAAAAAATATCCGGGGGTTCCGATAATAGGCTTTGCACGGCAGAGCGGGAAAATGATTCTGGAATATATTTCGAAGACCGGAATCGATGCGGTGTCGGTGGATGAATCACATCCGATTTTGTGGGTGAAGGATGCATTGCAGCCAACTATTGTGGTGCAGGGCGGGATAAGCAATATCGTGCTGGCTGAGGATGCGGAGGATGCGGTGGCGCAGACGAAGTCGATTTTAAAAATGTGGTCGCATAAACCCTTTGTGTTTAACCTGACGCACGGTATTGTTCCGCACACACCGATTGCAACCGTTGAGGCGGTTGCAAGGACCATCAAAGAATTCACGCGGGATTGACCGGGTTGGCGATGACTAAAACGGCAGTGGTTTTATTCAATTTAGGCGGACCGGATTCGCAAAGTTCCGTCGAGCCGTTTTTGTATAATTTGTTTAAAGACCCGGCAATTTTTCGTCTGCCTGCCGTGCTTCGCCTGCCGCTTGCGAAATATGTGGCTTTGCGGCGAACGGCGAAAGCCAAGGCGATATATGCACATATGGGCGGTGGTTCGCCTCTTTTGGGATTGACGCAGATCCAGGCAAAAGCGCTGGAGGAAACACTGAATTCGAGTGCAGGCGAGGATAAATATAAAGTGTTTATCTGCATGCGCTACTGGCATCCCATGAGCGAACATACGGTGCTGCAGGTGAAATACTGGCGGCCGCAGCGTATCATTTTATTGCCGCTATATCCGCAGTTTTCGACGACCACGATGGCATCTTCACTTCGAGATTGGCGGAACAGATGCAGAATAGATACTCTGAACGTGCCGACGCATAGTGTGTGCTGTTATCCAAAACAGACAGAATTTATCGAGACGCATGCGGAGCTTATTCAGCAGCACTACGAAAAGGCAGGTGAGCACGGAAAACCGCGTGTGTTATTTTCGGCGCATGGATTGCCTGAAAAGGTGATTAAACATGGGGACCCTTATCAGTGGCAGGTGGAGCAGACAACGGCGGCGGTGCTTTCGAAATTAAATATCGCAGGCATCGATTACCGCATATGTTATCAAAGCCGGGTGGGGCCAATGACATGGATTGGCCCCGACACGGAAAGCGAAATTGTGAAGACGGCGAAGGAGAATATTCCGCTGGTAATAGTGCCGATTGCATTTGTGTCGGAGCATTCGGAGACGCTGGTGGAGCTTGATATCGAGTATAAGAAACTGTTTGAGAAAAATGGCGGACGTTATTATTACCGCGTACCGGCGCTAGGAACGCATCCGAAATATATCAAGGGGCTTGCAAAACTCTGTTTTGATGCGGCAAAATCTGCTAGCTTTGAAAATAGCCTATCACCGGATGGTCTGGTGCGAATATGTCCGAATAACTGGAGTGAATGTGCATGCGCGAAATAGCGTTCGATACGGAAACGACGGGGTTTGACCCTGCCAGCGGTCACCGTGTGGTGGAAATCGGATGCGTGGAGATGTTTGACCGCGTGCGCACCGGCAGGATTTTTCAGGCGTACCTCAACCCTGAGCGCGAGGTGCCGGAAGAAGCGTTTCGTGTGCATGGAATCTCGACGGAATTTCTGGCCGATAAGCCGTTCTTTGTGGAAGTGGCGGATGATTTTCTGGCGTTTATCGGGGATGCGCCGCTGATTATTCACAATGCCGCGTTCGATATGAAATTTATCAATGCCGAGCTGGTCCGGGCGGGGCTCACCGAAATTCCGTATGAGCGGGCGATTTGTACGGTCATCATGGCGCGCAAGAAATTTCCCGGTTCGCCTGCGAGCCTAGATGCGCTGTGCAAGCGTTTCAATGTGGATTTATCCGGCCGCACTAAACACGGAGCGCTGCTCGATTCGGAATTGCTTTCGGAGGTTTATCTGGAGCTGATGGGCGGCCGTCAGGAATCCATGATGCTCAAAGCCGAGCTTGCCGCGCAGGCCTTGATGGATGAAGTCGCCGCGATTCTTGCCCCGCGCGCGTTTCCGCCATCGGAAAGCGAGCTTTCCGCACATGCGGAATTTTTGAAGAAGCTGAAAAATCCGCTCTGGCTGGAGCTGGAAGCAGCCGACTAGAAGTATTATCCCGCTTTACGCACATCGCCTTTGTTCTGGCGATACAGCGCGTGAAAATCGATAGGCTCCAGCATGAGGGGCGGGAAGCCGCCGTCGCGGGTGATGTCGGAGATGACGCGGCGGGCGAAGGGGAACAGAACGAAAGGGGCATCGACCAGCAGGAGCGGCTCGATATGTTCTTCCGGGACGTTGACCAGCTGGAACATGCCGCCGTAAGCGAGCTCAACCAGAAATAAAGTGGTGTTTTCGGCGGAGGCACGGGCCGATAGCAGCATGGTGAGCTCGAACATGCCTTCCTGCTGCAGCTTCTGGGCTTTCAAATCGACGGTGACTTCGAGGCCGGGCTTTTCCTTCAGGTTCAGAAGACTTGCCGGGGCGTGGGGATTTTCAAAAGACAAATCTTTGATATACTGGCCTTTGACCAAAAAGCGTGGAGCGGCTTGATTGGCAGGTTGCGCGGGCGTTGAATCCATAAGGGTTTTTTCCGTAAATTTGTTGCCGATTTCGTGAATAGACGCTTGATTGCCCACCCGTTTATACCTATTTGTAAAGAAGGAAAAGTAAAAAAACCCGCCGTTTCGTAAGGCCGGTCTGCAAATGGTGATTTTTTCGCTCTGGCCTGATGAATCCGGGCTGGATGGAACGATAACAAATAATGCTTAGGAGCCCTCCGTGGCGGATATTATATTTCTTGCGATTGTCGCGGTGTTTATTGTGTATAAATTGCGCAATACGCTGGGCAAAGACGCCGGCATCGATCCCAGAACGCTTGGGCGGAAAATGGAAGCTCCCGAGCGTGAAAATCGCGTATTGGCGCTGCCGGATCGCACAGTTCGCACGGTGACGCCGGAGCCGGACCCTTCGACTTACGGCGATGCTTCGGTGGCGCAGGGGCTGGTTGCTATCCGGGCGGCGGATCCGCAATTTAATATCGCCGAGTTTTTAAGCGGTGCGAAAACGGCATTCGAATGGATTTTAAGCGCGTTTTCTAAGGGCGAGAAGCAAAAGCTGGCCATGCTTTTGTCGGACGATGTGTTTCAGCAATTCAGCCGCGCTATCGATGAGCTCAAACAAAAGAATCAGCGCAAGGAAACCACTCTGGTATCGATTGTTTCGCAAAATATTACGGAAGCAAGGCTCGATAAAACGCTGGCGCGCATCACGCTGAAATTTGTTACCGAGCAGATTTTACTGGTACGCGATGAGGCGGGCAAGATTATCGAAGGCGATCCCTCCGAAGCGCATCATGTCGAAGATGAATGGACGTTCGAGCGTGATATCACGTCGAAAAATCCCAATTGGAAAATTGTGGCGACGTAACCGATGTTCATGGATGCGATTTTCTTTCGGAAAATATTCTGCGCTGCTTTATGTTTGCTGCTTACCGCCTGTTCTTTCGGGCGGCCCGATAAGCTGACGCTCGAGCCGGTGAATTTCGGCAAATTGCCGGGATGGGAGAGCGACAAGCAGCAAGAGGCTTTTAAAACTTACTTAAAAAGCTGCGATGTGCTGCTCTTGCGCCGGCCATCTTCGGATTATGGTCCGGGGGATTTGGCGGCATCGGTTTCTATCTGGCAGGAAAATTGTAATATCGCCAAGCAAGCAGCAGTGGTGGATGACGTCACGGCGCGTGCGTTTTTTGAGCGGTATTTTGTGCCGTTTCTTGCCAAGAATCATTATGATTCGGTGGGATTATTTACCGGCTATTACGAGCCGCTCATGCGCGGTTCGCGTACGCGTACGGAATTGTACCAGATGCCGGTCTATGCTTTGCCGCCGGAGGTGCAGGACGGCGTGCCCTATTATGCGCGCGAGCAGATTTATAATGGTGTGCTGGCCGGACGCGGGCTGGAGCTGGCCTGGGTGAATGACCCGATAGAATTATTTTTCACGGAAGTGCAGGGCTCGGGGCGTATCCAGCTCGATTCGGGCGAGCAGATACAGATTGGCTTTGCGGGGCGCAACAATCATCCTTACACCGCGATTGGAAAAATACTGGTGGAAGAAGGCGCGCTCGCTAAAGAAAATGTTTCCATGCAGACCATCAAGGATTGGCTGCGGGCGAATCCGGCGCGGGCGAAAGAAATCATGGAGAAGAATGAATCCTATGTATTTTTCCGGGTGCTTGTCGGGGAAAGCCCTATCGGTGCGCAGAGTATCGCGCTGACGCCGGAGCGCTCGCTGGCAGTGGATTTGAATTTTCTCGCGCTGGGTATTCCGATATATCTGGATACGGCGCTGCCGGGGAGCCCGACGCAGGGCGCATCTTTGTATCGCCGGTTGTTCATCGCGCAGGATACCGGAGGCGCAATCAAAGGGCCGGTGCGCGCCGATATTTTCTTTGGATTCGGGCCGAATGCGGAATGGCTGGCGGGGCATATGAAGGGCAGCGGGGAGATGTATATCCTGTTGCCGCATGCTATTGCGCAGCAATTTCTGTAGCGGGGAAGCGCGTGAAACCGCAACCGCCCAAACCTCCTTCCGTAAAAAAACGTCTGCTGACGCCGGAGGAAAAAGCGGTATGGAAACGCCATACCAGGGACGATGAGAAATTATATATCCAAGAAGAGCAAGACGAGCCGGAATTAGCGATTGAGTCCGGAGTAATTCACTATAGCCCACCACCGGTGCGGATTTCGGAAAAGCCGCTGCAGTCTATGATTGTGCCTAAAAAGCCGCCGCAGAAGCCGCTGGAAAAATCCGTGACAGCGAATATCGACCGGCGCACGGCGCAGCGATTTCAGAAAGGCAAGTTATCCATCGATGCGAGGCTGGATTTGCACGGACATGGCAGGGAAAGTGCGTATATGCATCTGCTGGCCTTCATTCACCGCGGATATCAGGCAGGGTATCGGTGCGTGTTGATTATTACCGGAAGGGGATTATTTCAGAAGGATAGACCTATCCAGGAGCGCGGCGTGTTGCGCGGGGCTTTGAAGAACTGGCTGAACGATCCGGCCATCCGTCCGTTCATCCTGGCGTTCGAGCAGGCGCAAATCAAAGATGGCGGGGAAGGTGCGTTCTATGTCTTGCTTAAACGCAAGCGTTCGTGAAAGATAGGACCATGACTGATGCCGCCCATATTCTCATCGTTGACGACGACCAGCGCCTGCGCGATCTGCTGAAGAAATTTCTGAGCGAGCAGGGCTATGCGGTGACGGTTGCGACCGATGCAGGTCAGGCGCGTAAACTGCTTGGGGTCATGGAATTCGATGCGATGGTGCTGGATATCATGATGCCAGGTGAAACGGGCCTTGAGCTGGCGCAATCGCTCGATACGCAAAAAACACCGATATTATTGCTCTCGGCTTTAGGCGAGGCGCAGCACCGCATCGACGGGCTGGAAAAAGGCGTGCAGGATTATCTGGTGAAACCGTTCGAGCCGCGCGAGTTGCTGCTGCGCCTGAGCAATATTATCCGCACCCACAAGGCGCTGAATCCCCAGCCTGTCAGTGAGATTACCTTTGGGCCGTATCGGTTCAACAAAGAGCAAAAAACGCTGCTGCGGGGCGACCAGCCGATTGCGCTGACGACGACGGAAGAGCAATTGCTCGGCATATTGCTGGAGCATGCCGGGGCGCCGGTGAGCCGGGCAGAGCTGGCCAGGCTGACATCGTCCCCGGAGAGTCAGAATATCGAGCGCAGCGTCGATGTGCAGATTAATCGGCTGCGCAAGAAAATTGATTTTCCCAATGATTCTCCGTCGCTTATCCGCACGGTGCGTGGGGCGGGATATATGATTCATGCGGCGTGAAATCGCAGGCCCGGGCGCACTTTAAAGGACGAAATCTGTAGTTATGGATTGACACAATAGAAGAAAAATCTTAGATTCATCCTCGTAATACACGCGAAAAACCGGCGCCAGCCCTTCTAAGGCACCATTCTAAAGTGTTTTTCGTCAAGGCTTCGGGCCTTGGTTTCTCTCCTTTTACAACGATTTCCTAAAATTATACGCGACACCACTTCTCTTTTACAGCATTGCCGGTCAGCCGACATTTCCATGCGTATGCTGCAACATTTCCAAATCCTTTTTATTATTTTTAACTGAGTCATTTATGCGCCTTAAAGAATTGAAGACCAAAGCCCCCGATCAGCTGTTTCGCATGTCGGAAGAATTCGGCGTGGAAAACGCCTCGAACCTCTCCAAGCAGGATATGATTTTTGCCATTTCCAAGAATATGGCGGAGCAGGAACAAGCCATTATCGGCGAAGGCGTGATTGAAATTCTGCAAGATGGTTTCGGATTCCTGCGCTCGCCGGAAGCGAACTATCTGGCCGGTCCCGACGATATTTATGTGCCGCCATCCTTCGTGCGCAAATATGGTCTGCGCACCGGCGATACGATTGAAGGCGAGGTGCGCGGGCCGAAAGACGGTGAGCGGTATTTCGCGTTGACCACGGTGAAGGCGATTAACTATGACGATCCGGAAAATGCCAAACACCGTATCAATTTCGACAATCTGACGCCGCTATATCCGGATAAGCGCATGAAGATGGAGAATGAACAAAGTTCGCATAAAAGCGATCTGTCGATGCGGGTGGTGGATATCATCGTGCCGCTGGGCAAAGGCCAGCGCGGGCTGATTGTCGCGCCGCCGCGCACCGGTAAAACGGTGCTGCTGCAGAATATCGCGCATTCGATTACCGCCAATCATCCGGAAGTCTTTCTTATCGTACTGCTCATCGATGAACGTCCGGAAGAGGTGACCGACATGTCGCGCACGGTGAAGGGCGAAGTCGTGTCCTCGACGTTCGATGAACCGGCAACGCGCCATGTGCAGCTCGCTGAAATGGTTATCGAAAAAGCCAAGAAGCTGGTGGAGCATAAAAAAGATGTGGTGATTTTGCTCGATTCCATCACGCGTCTCGCGCGTGCTTACAACACGGTGGTTCCTAGCTCCGGCAAGGTGCTGACTGGCGGTGTGGATGCCAATGCGCTGCAGCGCCCGAAGCGTTTCTTCGGCGCGGCGCGTAATATCGAACAGGGCGGATCGCTTACTATTATTGCAACGGCGCTGATCGAAACCGGTTCGCGCATGGACGAAGTGATTTTCGAAGAATTCAAAGGCACCGGCAACTCGGAAATAATTCTCGATCGCAAATTGTCGGACAAGCGCACCTTCCCGGCCATCGACATCACCAAATCCGGTACCCGCAAGGAAGACCTGCTCTACAGCAAGGGCGAGCTCGCCAAGGTCTGGGTCCTGCGCCGCATCATGAACCCGATGGGCCCGCAGGACGGTATGGACTTCCTGCTCGATAAGCTGAAGGAATCCAAGACCAACGGGGATTTCTTTGATCGGATGAATAGCTAGTTTTTGATTCCGTTTAAGCGCCACTAGTGGCTGCGCTCGCGTCGCTCGCTAGTCCTCGCGTTCGCTCGTCCCGGCTTGATTCATGTTTCTCCGGAAATTTTTCACTCGGACAGATTTATGGCTGTGCAAATAAAAATCACTTTCCATTGCATCTGCCCGATGTATGTTTCGAGGCGGATTATCACTAAATAAAAGAACATAAAAGGAGTCATCCCATGGCAAAACGCGCAAAAATCGCTCTTATCGGCGCCGGTATGATCGGTGGTACGCTGGCGCATCTGATTGAGCTCAAGGGGCTGGCGGATGTGGTGTTATTCGATATTGCAGAAGGCATGCCGCAGGGTAAGGCACTCGATATTTCGCAAAGCTCGGATGTCGACGGCTCGGACGTGCATATCAAGGGCACTAATGATTATAAGGATATCGCCGATTCGGACGTGGTGATTGTTACGGCGGGCATCCCGCGCAAGCCCGGCATGAGCCGCGACGATCTGGTGAGCATCAATACCGGTATTATCAAAACGGTGGGTGAGAATATTAAGAAACATTGCCCGAAAGCATTTGTCATCGTCATCACCAATCCACTCGATGTGATGGTGTGGGTGATGCGCGAAGTCTCAAATCTGCCGCATAATATGGTGGTAGGTATGGCGGGCGTGCTGGATTCGGCGCGGTTTTCATACTTTTTGTCGGAGGCGACCGGCATTTCCGTGCAGGATATTTCGACCTTCGTGCTCGGCGGTCACGGCGATACGATGGTGCCGCTTTCGCGTTATTCGACCATTGCCGGCATTCCGCTGCCGGATGTGGTGAAACTGGGTATGTTATCGCAGGAAAAACTCGATCAGATTATCCAGCGCACGCGCGATGGGGGCGCGGAAATTGTCGGGCTGCTCAAAACCGGCTCGGCGTTTTATGCACCGGCCGCCTCGGCAATTAAAATGGCGGAAGCGTTTTTGTTTGACAGAAAACGCGTTCTGCCTTGCGCGGCGTGGCTGACCGGCGAATACGGCGTGAAGGATTTATATGTCGGGGTTCCGGTGGTTATTGGCAAGGGCGGCGTTGAAAAGATTATCGAGATTGCGCTCAATGCGGAGGAAAAAGCGATGTTTACCAAGTCCATCGATGCGGTGAAAAACCTGTGCGCGAGTGTGAAATTGTAAAGACTAATCGCATTTCATACCGTTTCGGTTAATAAATCTTAAATAGGTTATTGATTTATTTCGAAAAACACCTGTTGCCCGCATTTGTGCCGTTGTTATAACAGGCGGATATGAAAATCCCGTTCCCATTCGCTTCGTTTCTCAAGCGCTTCGTTCCGCAGAGTTTGTTTGCGCGGGCGCTTCTGATTTTGGTAATTCCGGCGCTTTTGGTGCAGCTCGTCGCGGTGTTTATTTTTTATGAGCGGCATTGGGATAATGTCACCAAGCATATGTCGAGTTCGCTGATCGGCGATGTGGATTTGATTTTATATCAGATGTCGTCGATGCCCAAGGAAGAGCGTCTGGAGTTTGTCAGCGCTGCGAGCCAGATGCTGGGGATTGGCATTGCGCTGGAGCCGTATAAAGGCGGTGCGTTTAAAACCGGTAAGATTCCGCCGGAGTTGAAAGATTTTGCGGCGCAACTCGATGCTCGCATTCGCCAGCCATTTGCAATCTCGGAGAATGGCGATGATATTATGCTGCGTATTTTATCGCGACGTAATGAAATGGTGGTGCTGACCTTTTCCAATAAGCGCCTGATTAGCGCGACTACGTCTATTTTCATTTTCGCAATGCTCGGTACGGCGATTACCTTGACGTTGATTGCAACGTTATTCTTGCGCAACCAGATTCGTCCCATCATACGGCTGGCGCGGGCGGCGGAGCAGTTCGGGCGCGGTAATGAGAGCCCGAATTTCCGGCCGCATGGGGCGCTGGAAGTGCGGCAGGCGGGACTTGCTTTTACCCAGATGAAGGAGCGGCTGCAGCGGCTGATTAAATCGCGCGTGGAGATGCTGGCGGCGATATCGCATGATTTGCGCACGCCGATTACGCGCATGAAACTGCAGCTTGGCATGATGGAGGAAAATAAGGATATTTCGGATATGAAGGCTGACCTGGTCGATATGGAGCGAATGATTACGGAATATCTCAATTTCGCCAAGGGCGAATCGAGCGAGGAGCCGGAAAAGCGCAATCTAAACGCGGTCGTGTCGCAGGTGGTGGAAACCTATACGCGCCAGCACAAGCCGGTATCGCTTATCACCGCCGAGCCGCTGGAGGTAATGCTGCGGCCGCTGGCATTCAGCCGGGCGATTGCCAATGTAATCGATAATGCGCTGCGCTACGGGAAAAGCTGCGAAGTGACGGTTACCAAGGAAGCAGGACAGGCGGTTATCACGTTTGACGATGAAGGGGCGGGCATCGAGCAGCAGCACCGCGAGGTGGTGTTTCAGGCGTTCAAACGGCTGGAGCCGTCGCGCAACGTGCAGACGGGCGGGGTGGGGCTGGGGCTGACTATCGTGCAGGATATCGTGCATGGGCACGGCGGCGAAGTGGAATTGCTGGATGCGCCGGGCGGCGGTTTGCGCGTCAGGATTATGTTGCCACTGTAGGGTTGTGTTTTTCGCGCAAGTGCCACTGCGGCTGCGCTCGTCCGGCTCGCTCATATATCGAGCCTTATAAGATTCTTGCATAATAGGGCCTTTAGCTGCAAATCTACTGTATGGAAAACCCTTTGATACTTCTGATTGGTGGCGGCAAAATGGGGCAGGCCTTATTGCAGGGCTGGCTGGCTTCGGGCGCTGCCCCTTCGCATATTCTTGTGGTGGAGCCTGCAAGCGAAATTCGCACGCATATCGAAAAAGCGCATGGCGTGAAATGTGTCTCGGCACAACGTGACGTGCCGCAGCGCTTCGTGCCACAAATCGTGGTGTTGGCGGTCAAGCCGCAAATTATGGCGGATATTACTGCGGAATGCGCAGTATGGGCGGGGCGGGGCGCTTTGTTTATCTCGATTGCGGCGGGTAAAACACTGGCGTTCTTTGCGCTCTATCTGGGCAAAAATGCCGCTGTGGTACGCGCTATGCCCAATCTGCCGGCCCTTATCGGCAAGGGAGTTACGGCCTATATTGCCAATAATATGGTGAGTGAGAAACAGGCGCGCATGGCGGAGGAATTACTCTGTGCGGTGGGCAGTGCGCACCGGCTGCGGGACGAATCTTTAATGGACGCCGTTACCGCGATTTCCGGCAGTGGCCCGGCTTATGTATTTTATTTCATGGAATGCCTGGTGCAGGCGGCAACCCAGTTGGGGCTGCCAAATGAATTGGCGGTGGAGCTGGTTTCCGGTTTGCTGAAGGGCAGCGTGGAGCTGGCCTGCGATGCGGACCAGTCGCTCGAATCTTTGCGAGCGGGGGTGACTAGTTCGGGGGGTACTACGCAGGCGGCGCTTGCGGTTCTTATGCGACAAAATGGTTTAGATGCCTTGTTGCTGGAAGCTGCCAAAGCAGCCCATGCGCGCTCGAAGGAATTGTCGGAATAAAGAATCGATGCCTTTTTTGGCACAACAAAATAACGTCTTATAACCCCTCACTAATTTGTTTATGTTGCATTGCACAATTTTGCTTGACCACGGATTTTTTTCTGATATGGTGGCACACGATTCATACAAAAAGGAGTACCCATATGAACGCACCCGCATACGATATTTTCAAAATGTTCGGCGATTTCAAATCTCCGGCGCAGATTTTCGATTTCAATCAATTTTTCACCATACAACGCCGCAATCTCGAAGCAGTGACTGCTGCTAATCAGATTGTTGCTGAAGGCATCCAGGCGGTGACCCGCCGCCAGGCAGAACTCACCCGCACTAACGTGGAGCAGGTGATGAAAGCCGGCCGCGAAGCCATTAGTTCCGGCTCGCCTGAAGCCTCCGCTGCCAAGCAGGCGGAAGTTGCGAAAACCATGTTCGAAAAATCCTTCAACAATGTGCGTGAAGTTTTCGAAATGCTGACCAAATCCAACCTCGAAGCGTTCGACCTGCTCAATAAGCGCATGGCCGAAGCTATGGAAGAAACCGGCGACGCTGCCGCGACCGCTTCCCCAAAGAAAAGCAGCAAGAAGTAATTTTCTGCTGGAATTACGTTAATACGAAAAACACCGCTCTTCGGAGCGGTGTTTTTTTATGTTCTAATTAGATTGGCCGTCATTGCGAGCGAAACGTGGCAATTAGTCCATCTGGAAATTCCAACGTAATTGCCCGCTGGATTGCCGCGCTTCGCTCGCAATGACGGAGAGAATTAGAGGCGGCGTTTTTGGAAAAAGTCCTTTAGCAGCGCGGCCGATTCGGATTCCATTATACCGCCGATGATTTCGGGCCTGTGGTAGCAGGTGCTTTGGTGGAAGATGCGTGCCCCATGTTCGACGCCGCCGCCTTTGGGATCGTACGCTGCGAAATACAGACGGCGGATGCGCGCAAAGCTGATGGCGGCGGCGCACATGGCGCAAGGCTCGAGGGTGACGATCATATCGCAATCGATCAGGCGCGGAGACGATATAGCGGCGCAGGCTTGCCGGATGGCAAGCAGCTCGGCATGGGCGGTGGGGTCATTTTCGCGCTCGGTCAGGTTATGCGCGCGGGCGATTATCTTGCCGGAAGAATCGACGATGATTGCACCGACGGGAATTTCTTCCAGCTGCGCTGCAATTCTTGCTTCAACGAGGGCAAGTGGCATAAAGTTAGAAGACATGCGATTCTCGTCGTTAAAAACGGACTAGATTCTGGTATACAAAATCTGAGCATCAATCACGCGGCGTGACGCGTTTATTTCTTGCGAAATTTTTCGAGCGTGATGACTTTATCGTCGCCGCCTTCGGTCGGAGGGGTTGGATCTTCTGTAGCGGGCGGGACGGGGCTTTTGGTTTCGATGCGGTTTTTCTGACCGAGCGGCATGTTATTTTGAGTTTCTGCTTCTGCAACTTCGGCGTGGAACTGCAGACCGAACTTGGTGCTAGGATCGGCAAAGGCGGTGAGGGCGGAATAAGGAACCACCAGCTTTTCGGGAATATTGCTGAAAGACAGCATGAGCGAGAACTGGGTTTCATCGACTTTCAAATCCCAGAACTGATGCTGCATGACAATCGTCATCTCTTCGGGATAGCGTGCGTGCAGCGATTCGGAAATACGCACGCCGGGATGTTTGGTGAGGAAAGAGATATAGAAATGATGCTGTCCGGGCAGACCATGTTTCTGTGCGAGCTCTAAGGATTCGCGCACGACGCTGCGCATCGCGCGGTCAATCATTCCGGAGTAGTCTATCGTGGTAATGGTCATGTTTCCTCACATTTCTGGGGCGCTTATCTCATAAAAACGTGTGAATTACAAGCATAGAGCCGTCTGTAAGAGCTAGTTTGTGGCATATTAATTATGCGGTGTAGCTTTATGGCATATTTAGTCATCCCGAACTTGTTTTGGTATCTCGTGCCTATTGCCTCAAGATACTGAAACAAGTTCAGCTACATTTGCAGCGCTTTCACCCCCACCCGGATTTCCAAGCGAGCAAGCTTGCTAAGAAATCCGTCCTCCCCCGTCAAGGGGGAGGAGGAAAGTGAAATAAAAAATAAGGCGGCATTTGCGTGCCGCCTTAGAATTGTTGTTTAACTAAAAAAGAAACGTAAACTTAAAGTGCTCAAGCGCCGCATGGCTGTGCACCTCAATGGTGCTAGTCTCCGCTGACGCTCCTCCACTATTCTTATGCTTCGCCTTGCGTGTCGAAGATGGCTACTTCTAATGCTTCTTCGGCGGACTTGTTGCTCCAGATGACGGACTGGAAGGCGGGGAAGAAGCGGTCGCATTCGTTGATGGCGATGCCGAGGAGATTTTCGAGCTGGCCGGAGGAGATGCCGTGGCTTTCGTCCGACAGCAGCGCATGGCGGAAAGTGACGGAGCCTTCGTCGGAGCTTAAATCGAAATGGCCGAGCCAGATGCGCTCGTTGACCATCGCGAGCAGCGGATAGATACGGCCGCGTGCGGGCTTTGGCAGTTTGGTTTCGAACGTGCAGGAAAAAATCAGCGCGCTGACATCGGCCTGCCAGGTGAACCAGATGCGATAGTTGCACCAGCTGCTCGTTACTTCGGCAACGAGTTCGTCGTCGCTCGGACGATCGAATGCCCAATCGCGATCCATCACCACTTGTTCGACGAGGTCGAGCGGGTTCAAAAGCGGATCTTGTGATTCGACAGATAATCGCGTCATAGGTGAATCCTTTAGCGGTGAGATAAAACAGGTGAAGCGGAATAAAATGTTTGAAAACTTGCGTAAACGCTGGGTTTTCATGCAGCCAATGTGGCATGGAAAAACCTCGCCGCCAAACGAAAAAGCGTCAAGAAAAATATTTTTCTTACAACCGGAGGTTTTAATTTACGGCCGTAAACATCTATTTTTTGGGCGTTTTACTTACAGGCTTCTGAGAATCAAGGCTATTTTCAAGCTCAGTTAGGCGTTTTTCCAGTTTTTCCTGATTTTCCCGTGCTTTAGCTATCATTTCGCGTGCGACATCGAATTCTTCGCGCTTCACGAGATTCATGCGGCCCAGAATTTTCTCGATTTGGGCCAGGACCATCGCCTGCACTTCGCGGCGCATATCCATCACCATTCCGGCGGCTCCGGTTGCCATTTTGGCAAAATCGTCAAACACTTTATTCTCCATCGCTTCGCTCCGTGAGTTTTTAGTTTTTCGCTCAGGCGCCGCAGCCGGTGAACCGGCAACGGATTAATGCGTGTTTCACACGCGGCTGCGCGCCTCAATGGCGCTAGTCCTCGCGTTCGCTCGTCCCGGCTCGCTCGGACAATTGAATGCTGACTAATTTTATATACCTTATATATATAGAGAGATGGGCCAGGTAAACAAGACTGCAAAACGAAAGACTTAATTATGGCATATATTCTTATCACCGGCGGGGCGGGATTTTTGGGGTCGCATGTGGCGGGACTGCTGGCGGCGCGGGGATCGCACCGTATTGTGGTGGCCGATACGCTGAGTGAGCCGGAGAAATGGCGGAATCTGGCGAATCATGCGATTCACGAAATTATTGCGCCGCAGAGTCTGTTTTACTGGCTGGATATGTATGGAAGCGAAACGGATGCGATTGTGCATATGGCGTCGATTCCGGCATCGGAGCCGAACGTGGATTTGATGCTGGAGTCGCATTTGTCGCTGCCGACGCTGCTGTGGAAATGGTGCGCAGAGCATGACAAGCGTTTTATCTGGGGCTCGACGGGCGCCACCTATGGCGATGGTACGCATGGGGTGCGCGATGATCATACGCTGGCATATTTAAACACGCTGCGTCAAGATTCGGCTTTAGCCTGGAGCAAGCATCGTTTCGATTGCTATGTCGCGGCGGCGTTCGAAGCAAAGGAAGCGGGTCCGAAGCAATGGGTGGGACTGAAATTCGCTGCGGCATATGGGCCCAATGAATATCATAAAGAGATGGGCGCAAGTCTGGTGACACGTATGCTGGTGGAAGGCGGTGCGCCGGGAGATGGCACTATCGCGGAAGATTTTATCTATGCGAAAGACGCAGCCAATGTCACTGCGTGGTTTCTCGATAATCCGAAACTCTCAGGCATCTTCAATGTCGGCAGCGGAGAAGTGCGCTCGCATGCGCAGGTGTCGGAGATTGTGTATAAAATGCTGGGGCAAAACGCAGGCAAAAAGCCGTTGGAAGAAGTGCCCGCAGTTATCGGGCCGCCGGTGGCGCTTGATATCGCCAAACTGCGCGCGACCGGCTATAGCCTGCCGATGATTTCGCTCGAGCAGGGGGTGGTCGATTATATCCAGCATTACTGGCAGGCTTCGAAATATTATTAGGCGTTAAATCCATGCTCACATTTCCTAACATCGATCCGGTGGCGCTGCAGATAGGACCGATAGCGATACGCTGGTATTCGCTGGCATATGTGACGGGCATTGTGCTGGGCTGGTGGATTGTGAAATGGCTGGACCGCGACAGGCCGATTTTAAGCAAGCAGGGATATGACGACATTATTATTTATGCGATCATCGGCATTATGCTGGGCGGACGTATCGGATATGTGCTGTTTTATCAGGCGGGGTTTTATTTTTCACATCCTTCCGAGGCGCTGAAAATCTGGCATGGAGGAATGTCGTTTCATGGCGGGCTTATCGGATTTCTTCTGGCGTTTGCGCTGTTTTGCCGGAAATATCATATCGGGTTTTTGACTTTACAGGACCGGCTTGCGGTGGTGGCGCCGCTCGGACTTTTTTTCGGGCGCATCGCTAATTTTATCAATGGCGAACTCTATGGCCGCGTCACGGACTCAAATCTTGGTATGGTATTTCCGCATGGCGGAGAGTTGCCACGCTATCCCAGCCAGTTGTTCGAAGCGTTTGGCGAAGGGTTGGTTTTATTTTGCATTCTGTTCGGTCTTGCGACGTTAACGCGCGCGAAAGAAAAAACCGGATTGCTGGGCGGGGTGTTTTTGCTGGGCTATAGTATCGCGCGGCTGATAGTTGAGCAGTTTCGCGAGCCCGATGAGCAGCTTGGGTTTATCTTTGCATCGGTCACTATGGGGCAGATTCTGTCGGTGCCGATGTTTATTGCGGGATTTTACCTGCTGTTTCATCATCGCCGGAAAAATACGATTTCCACGGCATGATGCATCCTCTGATTCAACATGTGAAGGCGCAAGGCCGTATTACGATTGCGGAATTCATGCGGCTGGCACTGATGCATCCGGACTATGGCTATTATCAGAAAAACCCGGTCATCGGAGCGAAGGGCGATTTCATTACTGCGCCGGAGATATCGCAAATCTTCGGTGAGATGATGGGTATCTGGGCGGCGGATATGTGGGTACGCAACGGCAAGCCAGAATGCGCACTGGTGGAGCTCGGGCCCGGGCGGGGGACGCTGATGCAAGATGCGCTGCGAGCAACGAAGCAGGTGCCGGAATTTCATGAACATATCGAAGTGCATCTGGTGGAAATGAGCGCTGCGATGCGTACGGCGCAGAAAGAGAAATTACGCAGCGCGCACGGAAACATTATCTGGCATGAGACCATCCGGGATTTACCGGAATTGCCGCTGCTGGTTATCGCCAATGAGTTTTTCGATGCGTTGCCTATCCGGCAGTTTGAGCGCAAAAATGAGCAATGGTTCGAGAGGATGATTGGCTGGGACAATATGCAGAATACATTGGTGTTTACGCGGACGGATGCGCCGTTTGATATGTCTGCGCGGGTAGTTCCGGCGGATGCCGGGATTACGGAAATGAGCGAAGAAGCGGAAGCCATAATGGAGGTGTTGTGCACGCATATCAAGCGTCATGGCGGCGCCATGGCGGTGATTGATTATGGCTACGAGGGCGGCAGTGGAATCAATACATTGCAGGCGGTGAAGCAGCATAAATATAGCGATATGCTGAAGGCTCCGGGAGAGTCCGATATTACGGCGCATGTGGATTTCAGCAAGCTTGCGGCTATTGCGAAGACAAGCGGATTGCAATCCATGGGCGTGCTTACGCAACGCGAATTTTTGCTTGGTATGGGCGCGGAGATTCGCGCGCAGACGCTGTGTAAAGCGCTGGACGGGGCGCAAAAAAAATCTATAATTGAGGGGCTAACGCGACTTATTTCACCTCAGCAGATGGGTACCTTATTCAAGGTGTTTATTTGCACTCACCCCTGTGCAACGCTATGATTCATGCTCCCTCTCTTGCCGGTATCTTAAAGGTCAAACATGCGTTTTTCACACGCGAAGGGGGAGTGAGCGAGGGGATTTATGCCTCGCTTAATTGCGGTCCCGGCAGCAAGGATAATCCGGATTCGGTAGCAACTAACCGTGCGCGCGCGGCTGAGAAACTGGGGCGAAGCCGGAGCATTTATGCACATTGCATCAGGTGCATGGACGCGAGATTATTCGCGTGGAAAAGGCGCTGGGTGCGGCGCATCCAGAGGCGGATGCGATGGTGACGAAAACTCCCGGCCTCATGCTCGGCATTTTAACGGCGGACTGTGCGCCGGTGTTATTTGCCGATCCGGTGAATCAAATCATCGGCGCGGCGCATGCAGGATGGCGAGGGGCGCTGGCAGGCGTTGCGCGTGCCACCGTGCAGGCGATGGTGGAGCTGGGCGCGCAGGCGGAAAATATCCTGGTTGCTATCGGGCCATGTATTACGCAAAAATCCTATGAGGTGGATCTCGATTTTTCCAAGCCGTTTTTAGCGCAAGATCCTGCTTTCGGTATCTATTTTTCGCCTGCCGAAAACCCTAAGAAACTGGGATTTTCGCTGCGCGGGTTTCTACAGCAGGATTTGCGCGGCGCAGGCGTAGCGCATATCGAAGCGTTGGATGAAGATACGCTGAGCGATGAAAAGCGCTTTTTCAGTTACCGCAGGAGCGTGCATAAAGGCGAGACGGATTATGGCCGTCAACTTAGTGCGATTATGCTGGCATGAAAGAATCGTTTACGCACCATTGCCGTCCGCGTTTCGAAAATTATGAACCGCCGGAAGATGCGGTTTTGGATAAGGCATTAATAAAAAAAGCGTTTAAAAGAGTTGATAGCCTGCTTCTTAGCGAAATTAAAGCAAACCAAGAACTTAACGGCGATTTTCTGATAGCGTTTGCTATAGACATTTCCTGCTGTGATACTTACGGAAATTTTAAACGCTGTAAGGACAATTACCTTGAAGATATAAAAGCGGGAAAAATGGGAAGAGTGGAATTTGAAGGTGATAAAGAAAAGAAAGTTTTCTATACATGGCATCAGGACTTAGCGTTGGTTCGTAAGATAATCGCTTTACTCGAAAACACTTACCGGCAGGAATTTTTTAAACGTCTGGAAAAGACTACACAAAGCAAGGAATGATATGACGAGCGTTTCTCCCCCCTTTGACGACCGTGACGGATGGATATGGTATAACGGCAAGCTGGTGCCGTGGCGCGAGGCTAAGGTGCATGTGCTGAATCACGGGCTGCATTATGCATCGTCGGTGTTCGAGGGTGAACGGGTTTATAACGGTAAAGTGTTCAAGCTGACGGAGCATTCCGAGCGACTGCGCGTATCGGCGCAATTGCTGGGGTTTGAGGTGCCGTATAGCGCGGCGCAGCTGGATGCGTATACGCTTGAGGTGGTGAAAGCCAATAAAGTGGTGAATGGCTATGTGCGCCCGGTGGCCTTTCGTGGCTCGGAGATGATGGCGATTTCGGCGAAGAAAAACAAAACCCATGTAGCGATTGCCGCGTGGGAGTGGCCGAGTTATTTCTCCAAGGAAGCCAAAGAGCGCGGGCTGAACCTGACGATTTCCAAATGGCGGCGTCCCGACCCGCAGACAGCGCCGACTGCGAGCAAGGCGGCGGGGCTTTACATGATTTGCACGCTGTCCAAGCACGCGGCGGAAGATGCGGGATTCGACGATGCGATGATGCTCGACTGGCGCGGCTATATCGCGGAAGCCACCGGCGCGAATATTTTTCTCATCCAGAACGGCGAAATTCATACGCCACTACCGGATTGTTTTTTAAACGGCATCACCCGTATGACGGTCATCGACATGGCGCGCGCGCAAGGCATCAAGGTGGTGGAGCGCCATATCAAGCCGGAAGAGCTGGCGGATACACAGGAAGTGTTCTTAACCGGCACTGCGGCGGAAATCACGCCGGTGGGCAAAATCGATAAATACTCGTTCGTGGTCGGGAATATGAGTAAGAAGCTGATGGCGGATTATGAGGAATTGGTACGTAGCTAGCGTTCCGGGGATTCCATTTGCTTCAGTATTCCCAGCTGTGTGTAAATGGAAGAGGTGTAGGCTTTTAGCATATCGAGTGCTTTGAACTTTGCCGATATGCCGTATTCGCGCTGAATAAATTCGTCATTGATAAATTTGAATTTCGTATTCGCAAGGCTACTGAGAGCGTCTGTATCCGTGCAGGCAGAAAGCTCCGCGATTAAATTATCGATTACCGTTTTAACTGGAGATTTGAGCCTGTCATATTCTTCGTCGCGTAATTTATTTACGGCGTGGCGAGCAGCATTTACGTGAGATTTGCTTATAGATTCTGCCTTAGGCTTATTGTTCATGATATTTTTGTTTTTATTTTTAATCCCTGAAATGTTTCACACCTTCGCGTAGATAGATATAGCCGGTGAACAATGTCAAGGCGGCGGCAACCCATAGTAGAATATTGCCGATAATATCAGCGGGAATGGAATAGGGCGCGGCAGGGCCGAGCAGCAGTAGGCCGATGGCGACCATTTGCGCCGCCGTTTTATATTTGGCAAGATGGGTTACAGGCATGCGCACCTGCAGCTCGGCGAGAAATTCGCGCAGACCCGAGACTAATATCTCGCGGCCTAATATGGCAAGTGCGGGGATGATATGGGCGCGATTGTTGGAAACCAGCAGCATCAGCGAGGCGCCGACCAGGAGCTTGTCGGCGATGGGGTCTAGAAAACGGCCCATGCCGGAAGTAATATTCCAGGCGCGCGCGAGATAACCGTCGAGATAATCGGTGACGCCGGCGTAAAAAAACAGGCCCGTCGCCAGCCAGTATCCCCAGTCGCCGGGAATATAATAGACAGCAACCAGCACCGGAATCACCGCGATGCGCGAATAGGTCAGCCAGTTGGGGATGGATTTATGCATGAAGATTTGTCAGCCAAAGATGCCCCTATTATTTAACAGAAATGCAGGGTTTGAAAAGCATTATGAATAGCGGTAAAGAGTGATACTCTGACTATCTGAATGTATCCTGTCCACGATAGCCTTTTCCGATTTTATGACGAAAATCATTAGAATATCCGCGGCTGAAGTAGAAGAGGTTTATTGCGTTTTAGATAAAATAGGCTGTCTTGGAGAGAGCCGCGCATCGGGATATTTACGTGCGGCTTATTCGGATGAAGAAACGGCTGCAATGAAATTTATAGAGCACCTGGCGCTGGAATGCGGGGCAAAATCACGTTGGGATAAGGCAGGAAATCTTGCGCTGGAATGGGCAGGAGAGACCAATAAATTCGTGGAAACCGGCTCGCATATCGATACGGTGCCAAGGGGCGGAAATTTCGATGGTGCGGTGGGTGTAGTGACAGGCCTGTTAGCCATTCGGGCGATCAGGAAAAGCGCAGCAAAAATAAAACATAATCTGCGCCTGCGTATATGGCGGGCGGAGGAATCTTCCACTTTTAATGTGCTGTATGGCGGCTCGAAAGCGGCTTTTGGTCTGCTCGATGAAGCGTATCTTGCGTTTACGTTTCAAGGGCGCACCTTAGCAGAAGCAATGAAAAGTCAAGGTGCCGACGTCGAGGCTGTGCGTGCCGGAATGCGCATGATTAACCAGACGGAAATTGACGATATCATCGCACATGTGGAGCTGCATATTGAGCAAGGAAGATTGCTTGAGGCCAGCGGCACAGATGTGGGCATCGTTACCAGCATCCGCGCATCGAAACGATACCGTATCGTGCTGACCGGCGATTTCGATCATTCGGGAGGCACACCCATGGGCAAGGCTCACCGCAAGGATGTAAATCTTGCGATGGCCTATATTCAGGTGGCGCTCGATACTTATTGCAATACCTGCCTAAGTGCGGGTCAGGATATAGTGCAGACGGTAGGAGTGATTAACTCCAGTGAGGACTTTAACAAAAAGAATCCGCTGATATTCTCGAATGCTATTCCGGTTATCAGCGGGTTTGGGTATTTTTCGCTTGAAATACGAAGTAATCGTCTTCAAACGCTGAATGAATATAGTCAAGCGGCGGAGAAAATCATTGACCAGGTTGCGAGGTCGTACGGGGTGGGGGTTGAAATTCAGCTTCTGACGTCCGGTAAACCTCTGGAACATATGGAAGCAAACATTCAGGAGGTCATGGAAAAATCGGCAGCAGCTTTGGCTATTTCCTCTATGAAAATAGCCAGCGGAGCCGGGCATGATACTGCGGTGGTCGGCATACAAAAAACCTCCAGCGGGAATACGATTCCAGTCGGCATGCTGTTCATTCCCTGCAAAGACGGCAAGAGCCATTGTCCGGAAGAATATGCGAGTTACGAGGCTATCGCCAAGGGCGCTTCTGTATTAGGTACGGGATTATTGGCGCTGGCGAATAGCTGATTATCCGCGATGAAAATGCGCGTAGATGGTTTGCGCCATTTGTTTGCTGATGCCGGGGACTTTTTCGAGCTCGTTCAGGCTGGCGGCCTCGACTTCGCGCGCGGAGCCGAAATGGATAAGCAGGTTGCGCCGACGGTTGCCGCCGATACCTTTGATGTCGTCGAGCGGATTATTTTTAATGGCGCGAGCGCGTTTGGCGCGGTGGGAGCCGATGGCGTAGCGATGCGCTTCGTCGCGCAGGCGCTGGAGATAATGCAGCACCGGATTATTGAAATCGAGCTGGAAGGGCTCCTGGCCGGTACGGTAAAACCATTCGCGCCCGGCATTGCGGCCTTCGCCTTTGGAGATGGCAACGAAGGGTATATCGTGGATACCGAGCGTTTCGAAGATGGCGGCAACCGAGCTGAGCTGACCAGGGCCACCGTCGATGAGCACCAGATCTGGCCAGGCTTCTTTGCTGCGGCCAGGGTCTTCTTTTTGCAGGCGCGTGAAGCGACGCAGGATAACTTCGCGCATCATGGCGAAATCGTCGCCGGGGGTGAAAGGAGCTAGAGTCGAGAGTCGAGAGTCGAGGGGAAAATCATTCGACTCTCGACTCTTGACTCTCGATTCTGTCTTAAAATTAAAGCGGCGGTAGTGTTTTTTGAGGAAGCCTTCGGGGCCGGCCATGATCATAGCGCCGACGGCGTGCGAGCCCGAGATGTGGCTGTTGTCGTAGACTTCGATGCGTTTGGGCGGTTCGCTCAAATTAAATAATTCGGCAACGCCTTGCAGTAATTGATGCAAGGTTGTTTGTTCGGACAGGCGTGCTTTGAGCGCCTGCTCGGCATTCACTTTAGCCTGATTCAGCGCTTCTTTCTTATCGCCGCGCTGGGGTGCGGAGATTTCAACGGTGTAGGGCGTTTGCATGGAGAGCATCTCGGCGAGTACCGGGGCTTCTTCGAGCGCATAGTCCAGAAGAATCAAACGCGGTGCCTGCCGGCCTTGATAAAACTGGCCGATGAAGGCGGAGAGAATTTCTTCGTCGGTGCTGGTGTCATCGTGCAGTGGAAAGAAAGAATGATTGCCGAAATTTTGTCCGCCGCGGAAGAAGAATACCTGCACGCAGCTTTTAGCGCCTCTTCGGGCGAGGGCTATCACGTCGGCATCTTCCAGCGATTGCACGTTGATTTTTTGCTGCTGCTGCACGGTGGTGAGCGCCTTGATGCGATCGCGCAGGATACCGGCTTTCTCGAACTCCATGGCGGCGCTATGGGCGTTCATCTGGGCAGCCAGCTCATCCTGCACTTCGCGGCTTTTGCCTTTCAGGAAGCGGATGGCCTGCGCTACCAGTGCAGTATATTCCTCTTCGCCGATGAGCTGCACGCAGGGCGCCGAGCAGCGCTTTATCTGGTGCTGCAGGCATGGGCGAGTGCGCTGTTTGAAATAGGTATCGTTGCAGGGACGCAGGAGGAATATTTTCTGCAGAATCGTCAGCGCTTCATTGACCGCGCCGGCCGATGCGAAGGGGCCAAAATAATTGCCTTTGGGTTTTTGCGTGCCGCGATATTTGGTGATTTGCGGATAGGCGTGGTCGCTCATGAGAATATAGGGAAAGGATTTATCGTCGCGCAGCAGAATATTGTAGCGCGGCTGCAACTCTTTGATGAGATTGGCTTCGAGTAGCAGGGCTTCCGCTTCGGTGCGGGTCTGCACGATTTCCATTTTCGCGGTGAGCGACACCACTTTCATGATGCGCGTGCTCAGCGCCGCCGGATTCACATAATTCAGCACGCGGTTTTTAAGATTTTTTGCTTTGCCAATATACAGCGCATCGCCTTTTTCGCTGAGCATGCGGTACACGCCGGGCGAAGACGGCATCGTTTTTAAATATTCGCGAATAATATCGGCGCCGGTAGCATAGTCGTTCATAAGTTGTTTGTTGCCGCTTTGAAAAATGAAATTGCGCTGAAGGGGCTGATCAAAGCGCAGTTTAAAATTTATCTATTGTCATTATAGATATATTTGCAAATTTGTATAGACACGCACGGCGAGTGCGCAGCAGCGTAATTTACGGTCGACAAAAAATCTTTTCGGCTCGTCTTTATTAGTTCCTTACGGATTTTTTATTTTATCCACTAAATCTGTGGATAAAGCTGTGAACACAGAATGATTTTAAGGGGACAAAGGGCTGAAATCGGTAAATTTGACCTATTTGCCCATATTTTAAGCAATAATTCTATGATGCTGTTATACCTAATTTTATTATTACGGAATGACTAATTTGAGAAGTGGAACGGGTTTAGAAGTGCTAAAATCGGGTGGTTTATTAATGAAATCGCAAATTGTGTATAGCATACAGCTAGTTGCATATTTGACACAGGTTGGGGCGCAGTGACGCAATACTATATATAGATAAACCGGTAAAGCTAGCATGGGCGCGGCTTGCGCGGAAGATACTAGCTATTCATACAGCGATTGCAGCGTATGAATGCCGCCGCTGAGTTGTATCGTTTGTCCGGTAACGGAATCGGCTTTTAATAAATAGCTGATAGCGTCGCAAACTTCCTGCGGACTGCTCGCGTGTTTCAGTGGAAGAATTTTTTCGAGCTTCGAGAAAGTTTCCTGCGTATCTTGCGGGCCGGGCAGGGTAGGACCGGGCGCGATGGTGTTGATGCGGATGCGACGCGCCGCTAGGTCGCGTGCGAGCAATTGCGTGATGTTGGCGAGTGTCATTTTGCTTAAGCTGTAGGTGAGAAATTTATCCGACATGCTCCATCCTGACATGCCGTCCGTCAGGTTGATGATATTGCCGTTTTGCTGCGGCGGAAGCTGCCGGGCAAAATCGCGAATGAGCTGGAGCGGTGCGTGCGCGTGTACGGCGAAATGCGCATTAAATTTCTCCGTCGTGAAATCGCCAAGCGTATCTTTTTCAAAAATCGATGCATTGTTGATCAGGCAGGTGATGGGCCCAAGCGTTTTGCCCGCATCGGCGATGAGCGCGGCGGTGCGGTGCGCGTGGGTCAAGTCTCCCTGCACGAGGACGGCGTGCCTGCCCATCGCGCGGATGGTATTGGCCGTTTCTTGTGCAGCTTTTTCTGAACTGCGGTAATGCAGGGCGATATCGTATCCGCCTGCAGCCAGATGCAATGCGATTGCTTTGCCGATGCGCGCACTGCCGCCGGTAATGAATGCGGTTTGAATAGAGGTGTTCATAAAAGATGCAAAGTAGCTGAAAAAACTCTATGATGATTTATAACAGTGTCGCATACAGAAAACCATGCACGATTTATCTTATCTTAAAGTCATTCTGATACTGCTTTCCGCTGCGGTGGTGGTGGTGGCGATATTCCGCCAGATGAATTTGAGCCCGGTGCTTGGCTATCTCGTGGCGGGGGCGCTTATCGGGCCTTCGGGATTCGCTATCGTTACCGATGTGCACGGTACCGCCTCTATCGCGGAATTTGGCGTGGTGTTTTTACTGTTCGTTATCGGCCTCGAATTATCGTTTGAGCGGTTGAAGGCGATGCGCAGGCATGTGTTCGGCCTGGGCAGCATGCAGGTCGTGATTACGGCGGGCCTGATTGGCGGGCTTGCGCATATGCTGGGTTTTGCCCCGAAGGCGTCCATTATCATCGGTTGCGGTCTGGCGTTTTCTTCGACCGCTTTGGTGCTGCAAGTCGTATTGGAAAGCAGTGAGAGATCTTCGCAGGTCGGAAGGCTATCGCTGGCCATTCTGATTTTGCAGGATCTGGCCGTGCTGCCGTTGCTGGTGCTGGTGCCGCTGCTGGCTAATACGACGACTTCCATCAGCAGTGCCATACTGGATGCGGGCATTCGCGCCGCACTGGCGCTGGTGGTGGTGTTTATCGCGGGGCGTATTTTCCTGCGCCCGTTATTTCGCATTGCCGCGTCGCTGAAGAATTCTGAAATTTTCACTGCATTGACGCTGCTCATTGTGCTGGGTATTTCGTATGGGCTGTATCAGGCGGCGGGTCTGTCGCTCGCGCTTGGCGCGTTCGTGGCGGGGCTCTTGGTGGCGGAGACGGAATATAAGCATCAGGTGGAAGCCGATATTCTGCCGTACAAGGCGTTATTGCTGGGCTTGTTTTTCATGGCGGTCGGCATGCAGATCGATCTGGCGCTGATGAAGGAGGAGTTTTATCTCATCATCGCACTGGCCCTGGCGCTGATGATTGGCAAGGCGGCTATTATCACGGCGCTGGCACGCTGGTTTGGGTTTTCCAAATTCAATTCATTGCATACCGGTATGCTCTTGTCGCAGGGCGGGGAATTCGGGTTTATTTTATTTCAGCTGGCCGCCGTGGAGGGGCTGATCGATACTTCAGCCAGTCAGGTGCTGCTGGTCGTGGTCACCATCACCATGGCGCTTACGCCCGCGTTTTTTATGCTGGCAAAACATCTCACGGTGCTGCTTACGCCTTTAGGAGCGCCGGAAAACCTATCGCTCGATCCTTCGGCGGAAGTGCTCGATATAAAGGACCATGTGGTTATTTTAGGATTTGGCCGCGTGGGGCAGACCGTCGGAAAATTGCTGACGGCGGAGAATATGTCCTATGTCGCCATTGACGGCAATGCGGCCATTGCGGCGGCGGGCCAGAAAAATAAACTACCGGTATATTTCGGTGACGGATCGCGGCGTGAGATTTTGCAGGCGATGGGCATTCTACGTGCACGCGCGGCGATTATCACGGTAAATCATTTTGAATCCGCCGAACGCATGGTGAATGCCATTCGCGCGATTGCGCCTGATATACCTATTGTTGCGCGCACCGTTGATTTAAAGCAGCTGCACAAGCTGGAGCTGGCCGGCGTGAATGTCGCCATATCGGAAATGTTCGAGGCCAGCATCGAGCTCGGTGCAGCGTTGCTGCGCGTTATCGGCGTGGTGGATTCGGAAGTGGTGCGCATCACCCAGGAGTTTCGTAAAGAAAAATATACGCTGGCGCGCCAAAGTATCGATATGCGGGTGGCAGATCAGCCGGATTCGCCGAAGCTGGAGCTTTTTGCTTTCAAAAAGGCGAAGGTCTACCAGTCTTTCATGCAGGCGCCGCCGAGAAAAGATTGAATTTAGAGGCGGGTTTTCTTTTTGGGGGAATTCAGAATGAGCTGGGCGTTGTAGAAGCCTTTGTAGAAATCTCTGGCGACTTCAAACTCATATCTACCGCGTTTGTTTTTGGGGATTTTTTTGCATAAGTGCTGAATATCGAAATTCGGATAATAGGTCATGATGGGGGATTTCAGCAGTTTTTTGAGGACGTAGCCCTCTTCGTGCGAATCGAGTTCTTTTTTAATTTTCTTGTCAATTTTCCAGAGCTCGCCGGTAACGATATCTTTTTTATCGCCGGTGAAATACAGCAACGGATAGGTTTCATCAGGCGCGAGGTATAATACGTATCCGGTGAGCTTTTTCTCCCGGATGAATTTTGCATCCTTCATATGTTTATGCAGGATGCCGCCTTTTTTTAACGTTCCGTAGGCGAATATTTTCATACTATATCCCTAAATTTGGATCCGACGTTTGCGCGGCAAATTCCTGATGGGTTTTCGGAGTAATATTTTTCTTCTCCGCCTTACCCACCGCCTCACTGAATTTCGTTTGGACAGGTTCTTCTTGCGGTTGCGTAATAGCGGGTTGCGCCGGATTTTGCAATGCGTTTATATCAATTCCAAATTGTGCAAAAACATCTTGAGGATTCTGGCCGGCTTTAATGGCAGCGGCGGCATTGTTGACATCCCGCATGTCACTGGATTTATTGGCGAGTTCGACAAAGGCCAGACTATCGGGGAAATTGTTAAGCATACCGAATCCGACCAGGTAATTAAATTTGCCGATGGTGAAATTGGCCTGTTCATCGTTGGGAATATTCCGATAAGTTTTGTTCATGAGTTTGGCGATGCGCGTGGCCAGTTTCAGCTGTTCTTGTCCCTCCGCGGAACCGGCTGCGGGCCAAGATAGGTTTTTATTGAGCTGCTTGCGCTGAAGCATCAGCAAGGTCTGGATATTCTGCGGCTTGATATTTTCATACATATTATTGTTGGTATGATGGATAGCGGTTGCGGCCATGTTCTGCTCGACGTCGAAATAAGACGGATCACGCAGGAAGCCTTCGCCCATCAGATATATACCCATCGCGCCGACGCCGGCATTGGCGTTGGCATCGTATTTGGGCGGTGCGTAGTCGAAATCTCTTGCCTTGTGCCAGGGAAGGAAAAACATCGCGGCAGTGGCGAGGCGTGCCAGCGAACGCTTGAAAAACGCTTTGCGCGTGACTTTCAGCGCGGCATTATTGCTTCGCCAGTAAATATCAAGAAAGCCGACGTCTTCTTTCTTTTTGCCAAGCTCCAGACCTACGGCTTCAGAATACAACGAATGAATATCGTGCGCAGTGTTCTTGCTGTAAAACGCGATCACGCTAAGGAAGGTCAGGCCCATGCCTAGCGCGGCGAAATTGAACGACAGGTATTTTTTGAAACTCGGTTTTACCCACCGCACGAAATTCGGATTCAATTCTTCCGGTTTAGGTTTGTTCAAAAAATTAAACGGGTTGATGTCTTCGATGGCAAGCCAGGAATAACGCGTCGCAACCAGCGGCGCGATCAGGCGGGTGAAGGCGGAGTCATAGCGGTTGAAGGCAGCTTTCACCGGCAGGTCCGCGACCGGCGCGCCGGCGTCGGGCTGCTTATTTTCTTTCGTGATATCGGTCTCCTGCACTACCATGTATAACGCGCTTTTTGGGTATGGTTCTGATTCGCATAAAGATTAGCATTTCCGGCCCGAAAGGGACAGTCCGGTAGCATTAAGATTTTATGACAAGTCTGCGCCTGCGCTCTGGAGCCATTGATATCGGCGTAATATATTGTATTATAACATGAAAATTGTTTAACAAAATAGGCTTTTACATGGACGCGCCGCGCTGCTATACACGCCGCCTCGAATAAAACCGCCTAAAGACCGAGATTATTTGCAGTTTGCCATGTGAATCCGACTCAAAGGGGAGGATTTGCAACCGTGTGGAGGGCTGCGCGAAATACTCGGATAACGATTGGAAACGGATGAAATATGAAGCTTCTTGCTTGCAATAGTAATGCGCCGCTTGCGGCTGCGATGTCTTCTTATCTCGGGATTCCGCTGACCAAGGCGACCGTGAAACGGTTTGCCGATCAGGAAGTGTTTGTCGAGATTCATGACAATGTGCGCGGCGAGGATGTATTCATCATTCAGTCGACCTCTTATCCGGCCAACGATCACATTATGGAATTGCTGGTTTCGCTTGATGCGCTGAAACGCGCATCGGCCAAGCGTGTTACTGCGGTGATGCCGTATTTCGGCTATGCGCGCCAGGACCGAAAACCCGGTCCACGCACGCCGATTTCAGCCAAATTGGTTGCCAATATTATCACTTCGGCGGGTGCCGACCGCGTGCTGACACTCGATTTACACGCCGGGCAGATTCAAGGATTTTTCGATATTCCGGTGGATAATTTATACGCAGCTCCCGTGCTGGTGCAGGATATACTCGCGCGTCACGGCAAGAAAAGCCTGATGATCGTTTCGCCCGACGTAGGCGGCGTGGTGCGTGCACGGGCGCTAGCCAAACGCCTCGACGGCGATCTGGCTATCGTCGATAAACGCCGCGAAAAGGCCGGTATGTCGGAGGTGATGAATATCATCGGTGACGTGGCGGGGCGCGATTGTATTTTAATCGATGATATCGTGGATACCGCTGGAACTCTGTGCAACGCCGCCGAAGCGCTCATGAAAGAAGGCGCGTCTTCGGTGTCGGCCTATGTCACGCATGGTGTGCTCTCCGGACCTGCGCTTGAGCGCATCAATCAATCTTCGATGAGCGAACTCATCACGACAGACAGTATCAATGCAACTGATGCGGTGAAGGCCTGCAAGAAAGTGCGCGTGATTTCGGTTGCGCCGCTACTCGCCGAAGCGGTGCGAAGAATCAGCGAAGAAACTTCGGTTTCGAGTTTATTCGATTAAGGAAGAAGGTTACTGGTTATTAGTTATTAGTAGCCAATAATCAGTAACAATAACCAGTAACCAGTAACTAGTAACAAACACCAAGGAGATTATTATGAAAGTTGCCCACTCATTTGCTGCTGAAGCACGCGACGGTTCCGGTAAAGGTGCCGCGCGCGCACTGCGCCGCGCGAATCGCGTTCCGGCTATTGTTTACGGTCTTAGCCAAGAGCCGGTGAAAATTTCGCTGCCGATTAAGGAACTCACGCTGGCGTATCACAAAGGTGCGTTTTTCAGCAAAATCGTCGATATCAACGTGGCCGGAAAAACCGTGCATGCATTGCCGCGCGATGTGCAGACACATCCGGTGTCGGATCAGATCGAACATGCCGATTTCCAGCAGGTCGATGAAGCATCGCAAATTCACGTGATGGTGCCGGTGAAAGTCGTAGGCGCGGAAAAATCGCTCGGTATCAAGCGCGGCGGTGTGCTCAATCTCGTGCGTCACGAAATTGAACTGATTTGCCGTCCGTCAACCATTCCGGCCAGTATCGATATCGATATCAAAGACATGAATATCGGCAGCTCTATCCACATTAAGGATGTGCCGCTACCCAAAGATGTCGTGACAGCCATCAAACGCAATTTCACGATTGCAACCATCGCTGGACGTAAAGCCGAGGAAGAAGTGCCCGTGGCCGCTCCGACCGCTGCCGCTACTGCCGAAGGTGCTGCTGCCGGTGCCGCCGCTCCTGCAGCTGGTGCTGCTCCTGCCGCCGGCGCCAAAGGCGCTGCCGCTCCTGCTGCCCCTGCTGCGGGCGCCAAAGGCGCGGATGCAAAGCCTGCTGCGAAGAAGTAGTATTTGTTGTCGTTCAGGCGCCACTAGTGGCTGCGTTCGCGTTGCTCGCTAGTCCTCGCGTTCGCTCGTCCAGGCCAACTCAGGCCAAAGTGCAAAATGAAAAACGCGGTCGCAAGGCCGCGTTTTTTTGTGTAGTAAGGATGCATGAAGCTCATCGTCGGACTTGGAAATCCCGGAACGAAATATGCTCGCACCCGTCATAATGTCGGCGTGTGGGCTGTGGTTGCGATTGCCGAGAAATATGGATTCAGTCCCTGGGAAAAAAAATACGATGGGTTGTGGTGCGGGGGGAAAATTGCGGGCCAGAAAATTTATGCGCTGCTGCCGCAGACCTTCATGAATCTTTCCGGCCAGTCGGTGCGTGCGGCAAGAGCGGCGGTGAATGTTCCCATTCCCAATGTCATCGCGTTTCACGATGAACTCGATGTGGCGGTCGGGAAAGTAAAAGGCAAACAAGGCGGCGGGGCAGGTGGGCATAACGGTATCAAAAGCATCGATGCGCTGATGGGAAAAGAATACCATCGTATCCGTATCGGCATCGGTCATCCCGGGCATCCGGATCTGGTGTCCGACTATGTGCTGAGTCCGCCGTCGCAAGTAGATCGTGAAGAGTTGGAGAAGGTGGTAGAGGCACTGGCGGACGCATTTCCTGCGCTGGTAAAGGGCGATGGCGCGCCGGATGTTGCCAGATATTTGAATGATGTGGGGATGGTGTTGAACCCCAGGCCTACCCCCCATCCCGGCCTTCCCCCGCAGGGGGGGAAGGGGCAGAAAGATTTCCCTCCTGCACCCTCCCCCTTGACGGGGGAGGGTCGGGGTGGGGGTGAGATGCGCGCTCAATCTCTCAGGCAATTTGCGCGCACGCTGCGTACGAATATGACGCTGCATGAGCGTCTATTATGGCGGCATTTGCGTAATGAACAACTGGGGGTGAAATTTCGCCGCCAGCATCCGATGAATACTTACATTGTCGATTTCGTGTGTTTGGAAAAAAAGCTTGTTATTGAATTGGATGGCGGGCAGCATTACGAAGAGAGAGCGCTTAAGGACGATAAACAACGCACCGCATATCTTGAAAAAACCGGTCATCGTATTTTGCGCTTTTCCAATCGCGATATGGCAGAAAATATCGAAGGTGTCTTGCAAACTATTGCAGAAGCGTTACAGACGAGCGACATCAAACCTTAGGGAACAATCATGGGATTCAAGTGCGGAATTGTCGGACTGCCGAATGTGGGGAAGTCGACGTTATTTAATGCATTAGTGCAGACGCAGGCGGCGGAGGCGGCGAATTATCCGTTTTGTACGATTGAGCCGAATGTGGGGCGTGTGGGCGTGCCGGATCCGCGCCTCGACATTATCGCGAAAATCGGCGGCTCGGCGCAAATTATTCCGACGCAACTCGAATTCGTGGATATTGCCGGACTGGTCAAGGGTGCGAGCAAGGGCGAGGGGCTGGGCAATAAATTTTTATCGCATATCCGTGAGTGCGACGCGATTGTCTATGTGCTGCGCTGTTTCGATAATGACGACATTACCCATGTCGAGGGCACGGTGAATCCGCTGCGCGATAAAGAAATCATTGAGACCGAGCTGGTAATTTCGGATTTGGAAAGTCTGGAAAAACGGCTGCCAAATTTGCAAAAAAAAGCTAAAGGCGGAGATAAAGAATCCAAAGAATTAGTGGAAGTGATGGAAAAAATTCTGAAAGTCGTGAGCGAAGGCAAGGCGGCACGCGAAGCGGAGCTAAGCAATGAACAGGAAAAGAAAATCGCGCAAGGACTGCAGTTGCTAACCACCAAGCCCGCAATGTTCGTATGCAATGTCGGCGAGGAGGAAGCGGCGACGGGAAATGCGTATTCCGCCCTCGTGGTTGAGCAGGCGAAAAAAGAACAGGCGGCGGTAGTGATTATCTCGGCGAAAATCGAAGCCGAGGTGGCGCTGCTGAAAGACGAAGCCGAGCGCAAGGAATTTTTGGAGGCGCTTGGTCTCAAGGAAACCGGGCTCGCTCGCGTGATTCAATCCGGATATGAGCTATTGAAACTACTGACATTCTTTACCGTAGGACCGAAAGAGGCACGGGCCTGGACGGTGCATAAGGGTGCAACGGCGCCTAATGCGGCGGGCGTTATCCATACGGATTTTGAAAAAGGCTTCATCCGCGCCGAGACGATTGCTTATGACGATTTTACCCGGCTGGGCGGGGAGCAGGCGGCCAAGGAGGCGGGAAAATTACGGCTGGAGGGTAAGGATTATATTGTGCAGGACGGCGATATTTTTCACTTCCGGTTCAACGTTTAAATCTCTATTTGCGGGAATTTTGTGCTATAAACTTAGCATGATCAGGTGAGATTTAAGGATATATTATGGCTACAAAACCCAATCCGTTTAATAAATTTCTCAATTTATTGGTGCTGGTGGTGCTCGGCTACGCGGTTTTCACGACATATATTTCTCCTACGCACAAAAAGGCCGGAGCGCCGGCCGGTAGCGAATCGCTGCATGATACACAGACCGGTGATAGTGCTTCGGGATTTGAAGAATGGTCAAAAATCCTCGGTGTGATGGGCAATTCCATACAGCCGGTGCTGAAAACGGTTTCGGAAACCAAAGGCAGCGGCTCATCCGTTTTATGCGGTCAGCAGATTACGTATCAATACACGGATAAAATATTAGGGGATGCGGAGCCGTTTCTGAAAGATGAAAAAATTTCGCTGCGGCTGGGCAGCATGCCCCTTATCGAAGGACATAGGCGGGCGCTTGCCGATATGAAGGCAGGCGCAGAAAAGACGGTGCAGTTTTCGTCGCGCTGGGGTTATGTCGATAGCGGACCGCAAAATGCGCGCGGGAAAGATATCGAATCGCATATCAAACTGATTTCCACATCCCCGCTGGCGCCGGTCTTTACCATGCCTATCCGGGTTTTTTATAATAAGCCGCATTTGCTTGCGAATGAAACTTTTGCCTGCGGCGCGGCGCTTAAGGCGAAATTCAAATTCTGGTCGGTGGATGGGACTTTGCTTTATCCCGCGGATAAGAAAGAACCGGATTGGGTAAATGTGACGATAGGCTTAGGCCAGGCACCGTTGGGTGTGGAAGCCGTATTGCAGCAATTATCGCGCGGTGAATCGACGACGGCGATTTTGCCACATGAATCGCTGGTGTTTTTTAACCCGGAAAAAGATGCGCCGGATAGTCAAAAGCCGTTTCGCGGCATCGCATTTCCAAAGAATCAGGCGATACTTGTTGATATTGAAGTGGCAGACGATATAAGCAGCGCTAAGGCGAAGCCTGCAGAAACTGTTCCCGAAATCCCTGCTTCCGCTCCAACCCTTAGTAAACCATAATATAGGAATTCCATGTCTTTTCTCGCCTCGCGCCTTTCTTTGATCAAGCCTTCTCCTACTATCGCGGTGACCACCAAAGCGGCGGAGCTCAAAGCGGCCGGCAAGGATGTTATCGGTCTCGGCGCGGGCGAGCCGGATTTCGATACGCCGGAGCATATCAAGAACGCAGCCAAAATAGCGCTCGATAAAGGGCAAACCAAATATACCGCGGTTGGCGGCACGCCGGCGCTCAAAAAAGCGATTTGCGATAAATTCAAACGCGAAAATAATCTCGATTATGCGCCGAACCAAATCATCGTGTCCACCGGCGGCAAGCAGGTGATTTTCAATGCGCTGCTTGCGACGCTGAACAAAGGCGACGAAGTGATTATTCCGGCGCCGTACTGGGTGTCGTATCCGGATATGGTGGCGTTTGCGGAAGGTACGCCGGTGTTTGTCGTTGGAGCCGAAACCACGGGCTTTAAGATTACGCCGGATGCGCTGGCAAAAGCCATTACGCCGAAAACCAAATGGCTGATTCTCAATTCGCCATCCAATCCGACCGGCGCGGCCTATACCGAAGCTGAATTGCGCGCGCTGGCCGAGGTGCTGCTCGCGCATCCGCAGGTGCATATTATGACGGACGATATTTACGAGCATATCGTTTACGACGGATTCGTATTTAAAACCATCGCGCAGGTCGAACCGAAACTGTATGGCCGCACGCTGACCATCAACGGCTTATCTAAGGCCTATTCGATGACAGGCTGGCGCATCGGCTATGCCGGGGGCGACAAGGCGCTGATAAACGCGATGGCGGATATTCAGTCGCAATCGACTTCGAATCCCAATTCGATTGCGCAGGCGGCGGGCGTTGAAGCGCTGAACGGCACCCAGGGATTTTTGAAGGAATGGACTCTCGAGTTTAAAAAACGCCGCGACCTGGTGGTGAAAATGCTCAATGCCATCCCCGGCATGAAATGCGCGACGCCGGAAGGCGCATTTTATGTGTTTCCGAGTTGCCAAGGATTATTGGGTAAGAAAACACCGGCGGGAAAAGTTTTGGGCGATAGTTACGCGGTCTGTGAATATCTGCTCGACGAAGCGCTGGTCGCTGCGGTTGCCGGAGCGGCTTTCGGTATGGATGGGTATTTTCGCATCTCTTATGCAACCTCCGAGAAGCTTCTGACGGATGCCTGCAACCGGATTCGTTCGTCTTGCGAAAAACTCATATAAATTAGGATATTAGAATCAAGTGAAGATACTGATTCGTTAAGGCGAAGTTAAATTATGCCTGACTAGTTTTAAGCCTCCCTTTACCTCTGGATGGTAGTCTGGATGAGTAAAAGCGAGAAAAAGCATGAGCGAAGAAACCAAATCGACATCCGTAATGATTGACGGCCATAGCTGGACTGTCGTGGAAATCTATGAATCCGGGGTGCTGAAACAACTTTCCAGCACAGTGGGATCCGAAGCTTGGAATTCACGTGACTTGAAGTCGC
>JADMIO011564955.1_pt1 | contig 92985 bp, 68 predicted proteins | sample 8958161 | NCBI WGS metagenome assembly JADMIO01 (sample SAMN16585339, study PRJNA669376) | soil metagenome | isolation source: Crop rotation soil | place: USA: Cullars Rotation, Alabama | collected 2011
CGCGACAACTTGTCCACGTGGAATTCTAAGCTTAGGATCCCAATGTGCTGGAAAGACCCGACGCCCCTACCAAATCCGCCGTTCGCTCGCCGATGGCCACCTTGCACGAATTTGTCCTTCACGGCCGAACAGCTGATAATCTCGACCCATGCGACAAGCAAATCGGGAGCGGAATTCGGGCAAAATCGGCAGGCGTCGATTCATCCAGGTTGCGGCTGCGGGGGCCGCGGCGGGCGGCGTCGGCGCGGCCACCACCGTCGCAACTGCCGCCAGCCTCGCCCAGCTCGCCACCGGGCCTCAGCAGCGGCCGGCCGAATCTCAGCAAGGACGTCCTCAGACGCGCCCCGTCGGCCCACCCTTGGGCAATGCCGAGCCCCTGGCCATGGAATTCCACGCCTTCGCCGCCGGCACCGGCGCCCTGATGGAGAAGCTGGCTCGCGAGCAAGGCAAGGACGCATTCACCCGCGCCTCGATGGCCGTCGAACCCTGGGAAGGCACCGTCCCGAAGTCCGAGGAAGACGTCGCCTTCCAGCCCGTCCACCGCCTGGCGGCGCTGATCAAGGCCCGCCACATTTCCTCTGTCGAACTGACGCAAATCTATCTCGAACGACTGAAACGTTTCGACCCGGTCCTGCTCTGCGCGGTCACCGTCCTCGAAGGCCCCGCAAAGGAGGCCGCCCAGCAGGCCGACGCCGAGATCAAGTCCGGCCGGTATCGCGGACCGCTCCATGGCATTCCCTGGGGTGTGAAGGACCTGTTTGCCGTGAAGGGGGCACCGACCACGTGGGGGGCCAAGGAGTTCAAGGATCGCGTCATCGACGACGACGCCGAAATCGTCCTGCGCCTGCGCGACGCGGGCGCCGTCCTGATCGCCAAGCTCTCCACCGGCCGATTCGCCATCAACGACCAGTGGTTCCGCGGCCGCACCAACAACCCCTGGAACCTCAAGCAGGGTTCCAGCGGCTCCTCGGCCGGGCCGGGCTCCGCTACCGCGGCGGGCTGCGTCGCCTTCGCCATCGGCACGGAAACGCGCGGTTCGATCGTATCCCCCTCCGTGCGCTGCGGCATCAGCGCCCTGCGACCGACTTACGGCCGAGTCAGCCGGCACGGCGGCATGGTCCTCGCATGGACGATGGACCGCGTCGGGCCCATGTGCCGGTCCAGCGAAGACTGTGCGCTGGTCTTCAACGCCATCCACGGCCGCGACGATAAAGACCCCTCCACCCTGACCACGCCGTTCCGCTTCGACCCCAAGCCCGACCTCTCCAAATACCGCATCGGCTTTGACGCCCGCGCCCCCAAAGACATGGTGGACAAGCTCCGCGAACTGGGGGCCGATCCCAAGCCCATTGGCAACCGCCCCACGCCGCGCGGCGTGGACACGATCGAGCCCGAATCCACGGCGGCGTTCGACTGCTTCCTCTCCACCGGCATCGTGAAGGACGAGGATAGCCCCAACGGTACGCCCGGCCGTGGCCGGTTCACGCGCGGCCACAACGCCTCCGCCCTCGACTTCATTCAAGCCCAACGCCGCCGCCAGCTCATCGTCCGCCAGATGGCCGAGTTAATGAAGGATTTCGACATGTACGTGAGCGGCGGAGGCGATGTCGAATTGTGCAGCTACACCGGCAACCCGGCCGCCGTGTTGCCCTACATGTTCCGTACGGGTGACGCCGGCCAGCCCGTTTGCACCACGATCATCGGCGACGTCTTCGCCGACGACAAAATCCTCTCGGTCGCCGCCGCCTATCAGCGCGCCACCCAGCACCACACCCACCGCCCCAAGCTCAACGGCATCGCGTAGACCACCCCACTGGAGCCGATTCGAATGTTCTAAACGTTAAACAGGAAATGCGTGATGTCCCCGTCCTTCATCACGTAACTCTTCCCTTCTGCCCGCAATTTCCCGGCCGCCTTGATGGCGGCCTCCGTCTTGAGCTGTTTCAGGTCCTCGAGCGTATAAATCTCCGCCCGGATGAACCCTCGCTCGAAATCAGTGTGAATCACGCCCGCCGCCTGGGGCGCCGTCGCGCCGACCGGGATCTCCCACGCCCTGATCTCCTTCGGCCCTGCGGTGAAGTAACTGTGCATGCCCAGCAGGTGGTACGCCTCGCGCGCCAGCGCCGCCAGGGCCGGCTCCTTTAACCCCATGCTCTGAAGCATCTCGTTACGATCCGCCTCGTCCAGTTCGGCCAGCTCCGCCTCCAGCTTTCCGCACACGGGCACCACCAACCCGCCCTCCTGCTTCGCCCGTTCCCGCACCACCTGGACATACGGCCCCTCCCCGTGCAGGTCGGATTCGTCCACGTTCGCAACGTACAGCACCTTCTTGGCCGTGATGAGCCCCAGCCCCTTGACGATCTTCCGCTCCTCCGGATTGAACTCCATCTGCCGGACCGGCTTGCCCGCATTGAGGTGTGCCTTGGCTCGCTTGAGGATCTCCGCCCGCGCCGCCGCGTCTTTGTCGCCACTGCGCGCGGTTCGTTCCGCCTTATCCAGGGAACTGGAAACCGTCTCCAGGTCCGCGAGGGCCAATTCCGTGTCAATCGTGTCGATGTCCCGAATCGGGTCGACCGACCCCTCGACGTGGATCACGTCCCCGCCCGCAAAGCAGCGCACCACGTGGAGGATCGCATCCACCTCGCGGATGTGCGACAGGAACTTGTTGCCCAGTCCCTCCCCGGTGCTGGCGCCGCGGACGATGCCCGCGATGTCCACCACCCTCAACGAGGCCGGCAGGATCTTCTCGGTCTTGATGAACTGGTTGATGACCTTCAGCCGCTCGTCCGGCACGGCCACTACCCCCACGTTCGGCTCGATCGTCGCAAACGGATAATTTGCCGCCAGCGCCCCCGCCGCGGTTAACGCGTTAAAGATTGTGCTTTTGCCAACGTTCGGCAGCCCGACGATTCCAACTTCCAGCGACATAGGGCGGGTACTATAGCCGAATTCCCGTCGAGGGCGAGGCTCCCGCCACCGCCGTCGGTGCCGCCTTGTTCGATCGTGGCCGCAGCAAATGGAAAATCAACGCCGCCAGTGCGGCCACCGCGCATTGCACGGCCAGCCCGCCAAACTGCTCGGTATGAATCAGCGGATCGCGGCTCCAGAGCTGAAGGAGCTCCGATGGCGGGCTGCACATGGCGATCTGGCTGATCCGGTCGTGAATGTCGTCCGCGATCGACGATCGGATCATCTCGGCCATGATCGGCACGCCCCACGTCACGGCCAGCCATAAAATCATCACCATCCTTGGCCCCAAACCCAGGCGGTGGGCGATGCCCAGCACGTACCGCACGCCGACGACAAATACCGCGATGACCGCCGCCGTCCGCCAGACGACCAGCGGCGGAACAACCCGGAACGGCGGCCACAGGCGCACCTCCCACGAAAAGATCACCCCGCACGCCACCAGGGCCGTCAACAAGCTTGCCAGGAGCGGGGCCGGCTGCCACCGCCTCCCCGCGTGCCCCAGTTCCGACGCCCGGACTGCCCCCGATACGGGCAGGATCGACAGGAGCATCACCGAACACGCTGATCCCACAAACGCCGGAAGTACGCTTGAGCCGACGATTCCACGCAACCGCCACGACGCAACCGTCAATTGTCGAAATCCGAAAACGCTGAGGATCGTCCACACCGCGAGCAATGCCAACCCGAGCCAGGTATCGAATCCGATCGCGTCATCGCGCCGGTAGCGCCTGGCCGCGGCGGTAATGTACAGCGCGCCGATCACCACCTGCCCCATTGCCGCCGCGATGTACTCCGAATCCAGGGAAACCCCGATCCGCTGGTCGAAAATCGTGCGGCCGATCATCGGGCTGCACAACACGCCCGCCCCTGGCACCACCGCCAGCTGAACCCCTTGTGACATCACCGGCATCGCCAGCAACATGACCGCACCAAGCGTCGCCAGCCCGCTGCGAAACGAGAAGAAGATCGTGATCGTCCAGATGAACAGGGCAAACAGGAGCAGCACGCCGTTGGCCAGCACCCACGACTTCAACCTGTACCCCGCCCCCACCGCACACACCGCGCCGAATACGAAGTTCACGGCGAAAACGCCGATCGCCTGCGCCGTAGACCCGAACAGGTAACCGATCACCGCCCCCGTCGGGGGCGTCGGCATCAGCCGGTGCGATTCCAACAGCTTGCCCGTCACGTCCGCCCGCACCGATTGTCCGGCTCGCGTCGTCCCGTACAGGAGAAGCACCAGCACCTGCACGCCCAGGAACAGCGGGACGAAATAACTCAAGACTTCTGCGGCGGAAGAGGACCTGACGCCTTTCACCAGCGCCAGGACTACCGCGCCGGCGATGAACGCGTACGTGCCGCACGTTACCAGCGTGTTCCGCCATCCGCCCAACAGCCGGAATTGAGCCCACCCGATCGCATTGTCCGCCACGATGCCGGCCATCAATCCACCTGTTTGATCCCGATGCGGAGGTACGCCTCCTCCAATCCCGATTCGTTGGCCGAGAACGATGCGATGGGCACGCGCCCGGCCACGAGCTTGGCAAGCAGCACGGCTGCGTCGTCGCGCGCGCTGGCAAATTCAAAGGTCGCGCGGTCCCGCTCTACCTGAACCGCGCACACTCCATCGATCCCGGCCAACGTCGCCTCCAAACCCGCCACCGGCCGCGCCAGCGTGATGGTGTATCGGCACCGTCCGTTCGACCCGTGTGCCGCCACCTGGGCAACCGTCCCGAACTGAACCATCTGCCCTTGCGCCATGATCCCGATGTGCGTGCAGTACTCCTCCATGTCCGCCAGGATGTGGGACGACACGACCAGCACCTTGCCCTGGTCGCGCAGGTCGCACAGGAGCTGGCGGAACTGCACCCGCCCCGCCGGGTCCAGGCCCGCTGCCGGCTCGTCCAGCAGGATCAGCGCGGGGTTTGGCAGCAGCGTCCGCGCAATCCCCACCCGTTGGCGCATCCCCCGCGAAAGCATCCGGATCTTCTGGTCGGCCTTCTCGGCCAACCAGACTTTTTCCAGCCAGAACTGGATTCGGTCGTCGGCCTCGCGCCGGGTGAGGCCGTAACCGATGCCGATGAACCGGAGGAACTCCCGAACCGTCAGGCCGTCGTAAAACGTCGGCGTATCGGGCGTAAACCCGAGTTGCGCCAAGGCCTCGCTATCCCACGCCGCCACATCGTGCCCGAGAATCTCGATCCGCCCCGAATTCAGCGGCTGAATCCCCGCGATCGCCCGCAACAGCGTCGTCTTGCCCGCCCCGTTTGATCCGATGAGCCCCAGCAAATGCCCCGGCTGAAGCGCAAACGAAACGTCCCGCACCGCCGCCAGCTTCCCGAACCGCACGCCCGCGTGCCGCACCGCCACCACGCCCTGCGCATCGGCCGACGGCCCCTCTGGGTTCATGGTCCCGATGATATTCGAAGCCCGTTCGATCAGCATCGCCTGCCTTATGACGCCGTCACCGCCCAAACCTTTCTCACACCGATGAATTCATCCTGGGGTGATCGCATCTGCGCGCCCCCCGACCGGGCCGTGGCGACCAAATGATCCCGCCGTGGTATAGTTCCCGCCACTCCAAGTCGTTGGTCGGTCGTCGCATGATTTACGTTGCCTGTGAGTGTGGAAGCGGCATCGGCGTGCCCGAGGATTTCGTCGGCTCGCCGGGCGAGTGCCCCGATTGCGGACGCCGGTTTTGCGTCGCCGCCGGGCCCGCCACCCGCGCCATCGAGTCCGATCCGCTGGACGCCCGCCTCATCATCCGCACCGGACCGGCCCGCGTCGGCGAACTCCTGTTCATCCGAGGCCAGGACCCCGTCGAGATCGGCAAACTCCCGGGCAAGCCCATCGAGCTGGCGGGCGGAATCCTTGTTTCCCGTAATCACTGTCGCCTGGTTCGCACGCCGAGCGGCTGGCGCGTGGAAGACCAGAAGAGCACCAACGGCCTTTTCGTCAACGGCCGTCGCGCCGCTTCGGTCGATTTAAAGAATGGCGATCGACTCCGGGTCGGCGACTATGAACTCGAATACGTCGTTCCGAACCCCGAGCCCGAAGAAGTCGAACTCGAAGAGATCGGTGACGAGTACGAGTTGGCCGAAGATCCACCGCCGCCCCTCGCGCAGGTGTACCGTCCCGCGAACGAAGCCGCCACAGGCATCGTGCCGCCTCCCCCGCCGATGCCGCCGCCCGGCCCCGGCGACCCGCAATGCCCCGCGTGCAAGTCCTACCTCCCCGCCGGCTCGCAAATCTGCGTGCCCTGCGGCATCAACATTCGAACCGGGCGGGCCCTGATCCTTGTCAACGACCTCGACGACGAGGATGCGCACGAGCGCGTCCTCAAGATCGTGCGCATCGCCAGCTTTGTCGCGCCCCTGAGCTTCTATCCCGTCGCGTCCGAGGGCTACGGGAAGAACAAGCCGTATGCCGTCTGGGCCATCGCGGGGTTTACCACGCTGGTCACAATCCTGGTCTGGTTCTGCCTCATCTTCCGACCCGACAGGCTCGCGATCGAGAACAAGCTGATCCTGTGGTCGACCGACCAGCCCACCGCTGATGACATCATCCACGCCTATGCACCAACGAACCGGGACGCCCGGACCCGATGGCGTGCCTTCTACGCGCGCATCAGCGAACTCGAAAATAAAATGCCGGAAGATGAGGCAATTCACACAGCCTATGACGAGCTCCCCGCCAACGACCGCCTGCTGGGCGAATTCCGCTGGTACCAGCTCATCACCAACGGGTTCCTCCACGCGGGCATCCTTCACCTGGCGGGCAACATGCTCTTCCTCCTGGTGCTGGGCTCGCGCGTCAACGCCCTGATCGGCCAGTGGAAGACCGCGCTCGTTTACCCGCTCCTGCTCGTCGCGTCATCGGCCGCGCAGCTCGCCTCCATGTCGGGCCACGGCGCCCACGCCGCGCTGGGAGCGTCGGGGGCCATCATGGGCCTGGCCGGGATGTATTTCGTTGTCTTTCCCGTCCAGCGCATCTACCTGATCATCTGGTTCCGCTTCACCCTGTGGATTTTCGTACCCGTGTGGTGGACCAACCTGTATTACAAAATCTGGCCCATCCGTGGATTCTGGGTGGTGCTGTTCTACATCGGGTGTGACGTGCTCGCGACGGTTTTGGGCAGCGCCGATGGCGTCGCCCACTGGGCCCACCTGGGCGGCTTCATCGCCGGCATGGCGATCGCGCTAACGCTCCTGATGGGCCGCCAGATCGACGCCCATGGCGCAGATCTCCTCTCCGTCCTCCTCGGCCGCCGGGCCTGGGCCCTCGTCGGCAAGCCGGGCCAGGGCCAGCAGCCACTCCCCACCCAGGCCGCCGCCACGGTGGCGTGAGCGGGACCTGCACGCGGCTCACCGCTATTGGTCCGTAGTGGAGACGATCGCCGGCAACGGGTCGGGCTCGCCAACGGATGCAGCAAGCGCCCGTAGCGCCGCCTTTAACGTTGCCACTTCACGCTCCAACGCTTCCACCCGCCCCGACAGGCCGCCCGACGCGACCGCGCCGCCCGCCACAACCGCCTCGTCCGCAACCGCATCCAGTGGATGCAATTCCGGGCACAGCAACTGCGCGTACCGCTCCGCGCGGCTTCCCGGCGCCGGCGGAAGCTGTCGCACCAGCGGCTCCTCCCTGTTCATCAGGGCCGCCAGCATGTCCTTCACCGCGTCGAGGGATTCGAACGGATGCATGCGCGATGCCCGCCCGCGCAATTCGCCCAGAGTCTGCGGCCCGCGAAGCAGGAGCTCCGCCAGGATCGCAACCTCCGCCGTCCGCGCCGCCAGCGTCTCGCCCGTCTGGTGCTTGTATTTATTGACCCGGCTCCCCGCCATGTCCGCCCGCACCACCAGCCGTTTGGCCCGCAACCCCTCCAGCGCCTCGAACGCGCGGTTGTCGTCCAGCGTGAGCACCGGATCCCGGTTGTTCTTCTGATTCGCCCCGTTGACTACGGCATTGAGCGTCAACGGATACTGCTCCGGCGTCGTCAACGCCTTCTCGATCAACACGCCCAGTACGCGGCTCTCATCGGGAGAAAGTTCGATCATGGCGACAGGCAGTGTAGCCCGATCCGGCGCGACCCGTCCACCGCGCGACGGCGCATCGGGTACCGCCAACTCCTCTAGCAGTCCTCTATTAGCCGTTGAGATTTGCGGCGGAGGCCCTACTGCCCGTTGCCGCCCAGTCGCTGGCGGATGTAATCCGCCCGTGCAGCGCGTCGCACGTCCCCCTCGAGCTTCCGCCCCTGGATCTTCTGAAGGTGTGCCGGCTGGGTAAGGAGGAACAATTCGTTGATCGTCCGGATGTCGATGTCCTTCACGCGCCCAAGGTTCACCCCCATTCGCAGGTGGCTCAGCAGCAGCAGCGTTTCGTCGCTCGCCATCAGCCGGGCGCTGCGAAGGATCCCCAGGGCCCGCGACACCTTGTCGTCCAGCGCGATCGTCCGGTCGTCCAGCAGCGTCCGGCGGGCGTGCCGCTCGTAGTCGATGATCTTCGGGATCACCAGGCTCCGGAAATCGCTGATGATCTCTTCCTCGGTCTTGCCCAGCGTCGTCTGGTTGCTGATCTGGTAGAAGTCACCCGTGGCCTCGGTGCCTTCGCCGTACAGCCCGCGAACCGCCAGCCTGAGCTCCTTGGCCGCGCGGAATACCTTCTCGATCTCGCCCGTCAGCTTTAGCGCCGGCAGGTGCAGCATCACGCTTACCCGGATTCCCGTGCCGACGTTCGTCGGGCACGCGCTCAGATAGCCAAACCGGGGATGGAACGCGTAGTCGAGCTTGCCCTCCAACAGGTCGTCGATGCGGTTGATCTGGTCCCACGCCTCCTCAAGCTGGAGGCCGCTACGGAGCACCTGGAGCCGCAGGTGATCCTCCTCGTTGACCATGATTGAAACGGTCTCGTTCTCCCCCACCGCCACGCCCCGCGCCCCCTCGGCCCCGGCGTGTGGCTTGCTGATGAGGTGTCGCTCCACCAGCAACTGCCGGTCCACCTCGGGGGCCGCCTCCAGATCGACGTACAGCGTTTTGGGGGCGATGCCGGCGCCGAGGATCGTCTCGCGAACCCGCGCCTCGACCGCCTGCCGCTGATGCCGCGTGCACCGCGTCAGAAATGGGAAACCCGCCAGGTTGCGCGCCAACCGGATGCGCGAGGAGATCACCACCTCGCTCATCGGCCCGTTCCCTCGGAGCCACTCGCCGGCGTGCTGTGTCAGGTCACTCAGTTTCATAATGCTTTCGATTCGGCAATCGACATCCGCGGTCCGTCGTTCCGGCCTTTACGATGCCTCCGCCTGTCGGATCTGGTCACGCAGCTTCGCGGCGCGCTCGTAGTCTTCGCCCTCGACCGCGCGCTGCAGTTCCTTGCGCAGCCGCGTCAGGTCCACCTGCCGCTTCATCGGCACACCGCTCCCGCCGCGCCTTGCCGGCACCTTTCCCACATGATGGGTCGCGCCCTCATGGGCCCGCTGGAGCAGCGGCGTCAGGTCACGCTCGAAGACGGCGTAATCGTTGGCGCATCCCAGCAACCCGCTCTGGCGAAACTCCGCCCAGGTGATCCCACAGTTTTCACATCCGCTTGCCGCCGTCTCCTTCTGAAGGCCCGAGTGGGCCATCACGAAGTTGGTCAGCAATTCGTTGATCGGCATGTGGCTTTTGACCGGCAGCCCTTCGTTCTGGGCGGCGCACTGCTCGCAGAGATGTTTTTCTATTTTCTTGCCGCCCTTGATCTCGGTCAGGTGGACCGTGGCGGTCTTGTTACAGTTGTCGCATTTCATCGAGCGATTTGCCTTTGTCTGCGTATGTTTAATCGTATTTCCGGCGGACCCAAGCGTCAACGAAATCCCGTTGATTTTACGTCCGGTAGACCGCAGAGTTTGTGTCAGTTTCCCAGACCTCCACGGACAGCAATTTCACGCCCGACGGCAGCTTCAGCGACCGCCCCACGTGCAACGCCACGTTCTCCGCCGAGGGGTTCAATTCCGCGAAGGCCGGCGCCTCGTTCAGGTGCCGGTTGTGCAGCGGCAAGATGATCCCGTCCACCAGGCGCTCCAGTTCGTGGAAGTCCATCACGACGCCGATCGCATCGAGTTTCGTTGCTCCCACGCTCACCTGGACTCGCCAGTTGTGACCATGTACCGGCTCCAGCGACCCGTCATACAAACGCAGTTGATGCGCCGCGCTGAATTGACGGGTTGTCGTAATCTCAAACACCGCTGACCACCTGACTGAAACGGGCGTGCCCGACCATCCGTCCACCCGACAAACCACGGCCGCGCACCTACCCCTCACGCCGTCCATCCCTACAATCGCCAACCATGCGGCGCTACTACCCCGACTATAGCCACTTCGCGACCGCGGCGCGCGACGCCGACGTTATTCCCGTGTATCGGCTACTTTTGGCCGACTGCCTCACCCCGGTCAGCGCCTTCCAGGTCCTGGGCCGCGACGACCACGCCTTCCTGCTGGAAAGCGTTGTGGGCGGCGAGCAAGTCGCGCGCTACAGCTTCATCGCCACCGCGCCCTCGGCCGTGTACCAGGTTACCTCCGGCCGCGCGTCGATCTGGACGACAAAGTCGTCAGATATCGGGGAATTCAACACTACCGACCCCCTGGCCGACCTTCAGCGTCTGCTCCCGCGTCGCCGCTACGCTCGAAGCAGAAAACTCCCCGCCTTTACCGGCGGACTCGTCGGTTATGCCGGCTATGACACCATCCGGTACTACGAGGGCGAAAAGCTCCCCGACCCGCCCCCCGACGACCGCAATCTCCCCGACCTGCTGTTCGGCCTGTACAACGAGCTGGTGATCTTCGACCACGTCGATAAGACTGCGAAGGTCGTCGCCAATGCCGACATCGCCGCCCACCCAAACCCCGAGCCGGCCTACCGCGACGCGTGCGAACGAATCGATCGAATCGTCGCGCGCCTACAACAGCCGCTCAGCCTTCCCGTGGGCGAAATCGACGCCGGTGCCGCGCCCACGATGCGTTTCGAAAGCAACTTCACGCGCGATCACTTTGAGTCCGCCGTCCGCAAGGGCCAGGAATACATCAAGGCCGGAGACATCTTCCAGTTCGTCCCCAGCCAGCGACTCCGCGTCCCCAGCAACGCCAACCCCTTCGACGTCTACCGCGCCCTGCGCATCATCAATCCATCGCCGTTCATGTTTTACCTGAAGAGCCCAAGCTGCACGCTGATCGGCTCCAGCCCCGAGATTCTTTGCCGCGTCGCCGATCGCAAGGTCACCAGCCGCCCGCTGGCCGGCACGCGCCGCCGGGGTACCACGCCGGAGGAAGACAAGGCCCTTGAGGCCGAGCTCCTGGCCGACCCCAAGGAGCGCGCCGAGCACATCATGCTCGTGGACCTCCACCGCAACGACGTCGGCCGCGTCTCCGAAGTGGGCTCCGTCCAGATCAGCGACGTGATGACCGTCGAGCGTTACAGCCACGTCATGCACATCACCACCAACGTGACCGGCACGCTCGCCCCCGACAAAACCGCCCTCGACGCGCTCAAGGTCTCCCTGCCCGTTGGCACCGTAAGCGGGGCCCCCAAGATCCGCGCCATGCAGATCATCGACGAGCTCGAGCCCACCCGCCGCGGCCCGTACGGCGGCGCCGTCGGGTACCTCGACTTCGCCGGCAACCTCGACACCTGCATCGCCCTCCGAACCATCGTCTGGCGCGAGGGCGTCTACGACGTCCAGGCCGGCGCGGGCGTCGTTGCCGATTCGGTCCCCGCCGGCGAGTACGAGGAAACCATGAGCAAGGCCAAGGCCATGCTCAAGGCCGTGGAAGCGGCGCAACACGGCTTTTGAGTTTTCCCGGGCGTGTCGGCCGTGTGCCGTGTGGCAGCAGGCCCGTGCCGGCGAACAAATGATCGGTTACACTGGCCCGCTCATGGACGAGAAAACCCTTTACCTGTGCGCCGGCACCCAGAGTAGCGGATCTACGCTGGTCTCCTGGTGCTTCCTCCAGCGCCACGACATGGACGGCGTGCTCGACGCCCGCTTCGATCACCTGCCCGCGGTTCCGGAGAAGCTGTCCGGCCCGCTCCCGTGGGTGAAGTTCACCATCGCCTGTTTCCGCTTCAGCGAGGTGATGAGCCATTTCGAAGACGAGGGCTGGAACGTCAAGCCGCTCCTGGTCGTCCGCGACGTCCGCAGCGTCTTCAACTCGCTCATCCAGAAGAAATACGGCCGCAACGGCATCACCGCCGACGACCCGCCCATCCGCCTTCGGCTGCGCCGGTTTCTCGACGACTGGCGCCTCTTCCGCGACCGCGGCTGGCCCATCCTTCGATACGAAGACTTCACGGCAGATCCCGTAAAGGTCCTCCAAACCGCCTGCGATCAACTCGGCGTCCCCTGGGACGATGCCATGGCCCGCTGGCCCAAGAAACTCGACCAGATCGCCGACCCCGGGTTTGGGAACGAGACGTTCGTCCTTTCCCGCGGCAGCTCACTCCAGGCCAGCATTCGCCCCTCCCTGGCCTCGGTGAAAACCGACCACATTCCCACGGGCGACCTCGATTGGATGCAGCGCGAGTTCGCCGAGATGAATGCCGCGCTGAACTACCCCGCCCACGTCGAATCCCAGGCCAGTCAGGCACTGGGCGACCGCGCCATCCCAAAATTCGAAAACACCCGTCGCTACGAACGCCTCCGCCGCAAGTACCGCTTTTCACGCTTCTTTTTCAACCTCGGCAGCCTGATCAAACGGGACGGCCGAACCGCCTGACGTTCCCGCAGGAGGTGACGTCGCGTCGGCACCCGTCCCTACAATCCGCCGATGCCCGATGCGCTCCCCGAAATCCCCCCGCCCAAGCAGGACGCGATCCATCGCGCGCTGCTTGCCGGCTCTCTGGCCAACGTCGGCGCCCGCAGCGACGGGGTTGAATACACGGGCGTTCGTGGCAAGAAGTTCTTCCTCTTTCCCGGCTCATCGCTCTTCCGCCAGAAGCCGCCCTGGGCCATGGCCGCCGAGCTCGTCGAAACCACGAAGCTTTACGCCCGCACGGTTGCCTCCGTCCATCCGCTGTGGGTGGAGCGCGCCGCTGCCCACCTGGTGAAACGCGACTACTCCGACCCGCATTGGCGCCCCGAGATCGGCCGCGTCCTGGCATACGAGAAAGTCACCCTCCATGGCCTGACGCTCGTCCCCCGCCGAAAGATCCACTTCGGCCCCATCGACTCCAAACTGTCGCGCGAGATTTTCATCCACCACGCCCTGGTCCTGGGCGAATACCAGACCGACGCGCCGTACTTCGCCCACAACCGCCGCTTGATCGCCGACGTGCAGGCACTTGAAGCCAAATCGCGCCGCCGCGACGTCCTGGTCGATCCCAAGGCCCGCTTCGCCTTCTATGACGCGAAGGTTCCTCAACGCATCTACACGGCTCAGGAATTCGAACGCTGGCGACGGGGCACCGAGCGACGAAACTCCCGCTTGCTGTTCATGTCCCGCGAGGACCTGATGCTCCACCCGGCGCTGGGCGTCACCGCCGAACTCTATCCCGATACCGTCCAGGTCAACGGCCTTACGCTCCCTCTGGAATACCTCTTCGAGCCCGGCGACCGTGCCGACGGCATCTCCGTCATCATCCCCCTCGCGGTGCTCAACCAGCTCCCGGCCGATCCCTTCGACTGGCTCGTCCCCGGCTTTCGCGCCGAGCTGTTCACGGCGTTGATCCGTACGCTCCCCAAATCGCTGCGCGTCCGCTTCATCCCGGTCCCCGACTACGCCGCGGCCGCCGCGCGCGACCTGGCGCCTGCCGACGGTCCGGTCCTCGACGCCCTGGCCCGATTCCTCGGCAAATCCGCCGGCGAGCCCGTTAAGCCTGACGACTTCCACCCCGGCGTGCTCCCCGAATTCCTGCGCATGAACTTCCGAGTCATCGATGCCGCCGGCAAGCAAATCGCGGGCGGCCGCGACCTCGCCCACATCCGGCGCCAACTCGGCCTTCAGGCCCGCGCCAGCTTCGCCGCCAAGCCTCCGCCTGAATTTCACCGCGACGAGCTCACCCGTTGGGATTTCGGGCCCCTTCCCGAGCGTGTCGAGATCGCCCACCACGGGATGACGCTCAACGGCTACCCCGCCCTCGTCGATGCCGGCGCGTCCGTCTCGCTGCGCCTCCTCGACGCCCCCGAAGCGGCCCTCGAAGCCAGCCGGGCCGGCATCCGAAGACTCTTCATGCTCCAGGTCCGCAACGAACTCGAAGACCTCCAGCGCACCGGCCCCGACCTCCAGCGCCCGTGCCTTTACTACGCCACGCTCGGTCGCTGCGATGACTTGAACGACGACCTCCGCCTCGCCGCCGCCGACCGCGCCCTCTTCGCAGACGATCCCACCCTCCCGCGCTCCCGCGACGCCTTCGCCGCCCGCGCCGAGGCCGCCTGGCGCCGCCTCCGCGCCGCCGCGTTCGAGGTCGCCGACCTCGTCACCCAGTCGCTCGAGCAATACCACGCCCTCGACCTCGCCCTCGCCGCCGATTTCCCCCCGCTCTGGACCGATTCGATCCGCGACGTCCGCGACCAGCTCTCCCATCTCGTCTATCGCGGCTTCGTCGTCCGCACGCCCTTCGAATGGCTCCGCCACCTCCCGCGCTACCTTCGCGCCATCGACGCCCGCCTCAAGCGCCTCGCCAACGCCGGGCTCACCCGCGACGTCCAGGCGATGCAGGAAGTCCGCCTGATCTGGGACCGTTACAAACGCCACGCCGCTGCCACCCGCGAATCCGCGCGCCCCGACCCGGCGGTCGAGCAATATCGCTGGCTCATCGAAGAGCTCCGCGTCTCCCTCTTCGCCCAGGATCTCAAAGCCGCCCAGCCCGTTTCCACCCAGCGGCTTGAGCGCCTCTGGAATGAACTCGTCAAATCAAATCCCGCCGCAAATCTATAACCCCTGTAACCGCCTATACCTCTTGCAATCCCGCGGCGCGGTCGGCATATTGGTTGGCAATAATAAAATGGGGACAACTCAAGGGAAGCAAAGGGAAAGAAGCCATGTCCGAAACACCCCAGGATTCAGGCGCCAACGTGCCGCCGCCCACGCCACCGATCGGCTATGAAGGCACCGGTGCGATTGAAACCGACCCCAACGCACGAACCTGGGGCATGATGGCTCACCTCGCATCGCTGGCGGGCCTGCTTGGAATTCCCTTCGGCCACGTGCTCGGCCCCCTCATCGTCTGGCTGATCAAGAAAAACGAGATCCCCTTCGTTGATGATCAGGGCAAGGAAGCGCTGAACTTCCAGATCACGGTGGCGCTCGCCGCCCTTCTCTCCCTCCCCCTGGTCTGCACCGGCGTGCTGTTCTTCGTGCCCATCGTGGTCATCGTTCTGGGCGTCGTGTTCGGCGTCATCGGAGGCATCAAGGCCAACCAGGGAATTCGCTACCGCTATCCTTGGGCGCTCCGCCTGATCAAGTAAGCCGCGCGCGAGCCCTCACATATCCGCCATCGCCTGCGACAACCGCCGCACTTCGTGCAGCGCCATCCCGCCCAGTTTGGGCACGTGCCCTCCCATGTGCGGCACGATCCCGTGCCCCAGCCCCAGCCTTGATGCCTCGCGCAGCCGCACCTCAAGCTGCGGCACCGATCTCACTTCCCCGCCCAGCCCCAATTCCCCCACCGCCAGCGTTCCCGCCGCCAACGGCCGGTTCAGGTGCGCCGATGCGATCGCCAGCGCGATCGCAAGGTCGATCGCCGGCTCGACGATCTTCACCCCGCCCGCGATGTTCACGAACACATCGTCCGCCGCCAGGCGCAATTCCGCCCGCTTTTCCAGCACCGCGATGATCATCGCCACGCGGTCCGCGCTGACGCCGCTGGTCTTGCGCTTTGCCGCCCCGATCACACTTGACGCCGTTAGCGCCTGCACCTCTACCAGCAGCACGCGGCTCCCCTGCATCGCCGCGGTGATCACAGACCCGCTCGGTGGCCCCTGTCCTCCCTGCCCCCCGTAATGCTCCACGAACAGGTTGCCCGGGTCCGTCACCTCCCGCAGCCCGCCCCCCGTCATCTCGAACAGTCCGACCTCGTGCGTGCTTCCAAAGCGATTCTTTACGCACCGCACGATTCGGTGCGCGTGAAACCGGTCACCCTCGAAATACACCACGGTATCGACGATGTGCTCAATGATCTTCGGCCCCGCCAGCGTCCCCGCCTTGGTGATATGCCCCACCAGCACGACCGCGATCCCGCTCGCCTTTGCCAGGTAAACCAGGTCCATGCAGCAGTCCCGCAGCTGCGTCACCGAGCCCGGCGCCGCGGGCAGGGCGGGCTTGTAGATCATCTGGATCGAGTCGATCACCACCACGGCCGGCTGCACCTTGTGGATCTGGTTGATGATCCGCTCGACGTTCGTCTCCGCCAGGACTAGCAAATTGTCCGATGCCAGCACCCCAAGGCGCGACGCCCGCAACTTCGTCTGCCGCGCCGACTCCTCGCTCGTCACATACAGGACGCGGCGCCCTTCGCCCGCCGCCTTCTCCTTGCCTCCTTGTCTCCCGGCCTCCCTGTCTTCCGACACGGCGTGCGCCACCTGCAACAGCAACGTAGACTTGCCAATCCCCGGCTCGCCGCCCACCAAAACGGCCGACCCCGGCACGATCCCCCCGCCCAGGATCCGATCGAACTCCCCGATCCCCGTCGGCACGCGCTGCGCTTCGGCCTCGTCGATTTCCGCGAGCGTCAACGCCTCTCCCCCGCGCGCCAAATCTCCGGTCTGCCCGGCCCCCGGCGCCGAAGCTGCCGCCGCCCGCGCGTCCGGCGTCGGCGCCCTGAATTCCTCCAGCGCATCCCAGGTCCCGCAGTCCGGGCACTTCCCCAGCCACTTCGGATGAACGCTTCCACAGTGATTGCAAATGAATTGCGTGCGCGCCTTAGCCATCTGATGGGCGATTATACACGACGCGCATTTCTCATTCGCCGTGCGTTACCGTTTCGCGCGCGCCGCTACCACTCCTCGCTCCCCCCAAGTACAACCGCGGCATGTCCGCCCTCAACCGCCTTTACCATTCCTCGCTCGCGCTGCTGACCGATCTCTACCAGCTCACCATGGCGTACGGCTACTGGAAGCTGGGCATGGCCGATCGCCAGTCCGTCTTCCACCTGGCCTTCCGAAAGCACCCCTTCGCCGGTGGTTTTACCATCGCCTGCGGCCTCCACGAGGCCATCGATTACCTTCGCCAGCTCCGCTTCGATGCCACCGACCTCGAATACCTCGCCACGCTTACCGGCAACGACGACAAACCCCTCTTCGAGCGTGCCTTCATCGACCACCTGGCCGCCATCGAGTTTGCCTGCGATGTCGATGCGATCCCGGAGGGCACGCTCGTCTTTCCCTATCAACCCCTCGTCCGCGTGACCGGCCCGCTTCTCCAGGCCCAACTCCTCGAAACGGCGCTGCTCAACCTCATCAACTTCTCCACGCTCATTGCCACCAAGTCCGCCCGGATCTGCCTTGCCGCCCAGGGCGAGCCCGTCCTCGAGTTCGGCCTCCGCCGGGCCCAGGGTATCGACGGCGGCGTCACGGCAAGCCGCGCCGCATTCATCGGCGGATGCTCTGCAACTTCAAACCTGCTCGCTGGCAAGCTCTTTGGCATCCCCGTCCGCGGTACCCACGCCCATAGCTGGGTCATGGCCTTCGGCGATGAGCTCGAATCCTTCAAGGCGTACGCGGAGGCGATGCCCAACAATTGCGTCTTCCTCGTCGACACGTACGACACGCTTCAGGGCGTCCATCATGCCGCCCAGGTGGGAAACTGGCTCAAATCCCAGGGCCACAACATGGTCGGTATCCGCCTCGATTCCGGCGACCTTGCCTACCTCAGCATCGAGGCTCGCAAGATCCTCGATGCAGCGGGCCACACCCACGCCGCCATACTCGCCTCCAACGACCTGGACGAGCACCTCATTGCCAGCCTCCATCAGCAGGGCGCAAAGGTCTCCTCGTGGGGTGTTGGCACGAAGCTCGCCACCGCCTACGACACGCCCGCCCTCGGCGGCGTGTACAAACTCTCCGCGCTCCGGAATGCCGCCGCCGATCCATGGCAATACAAAATCAAGTTGTCTGAACAATCCGCAAAGACGTCGATCCCCGGCGTCCTCCAGGTGCGCCGCTTCGCCGGCACCGATGGCGCATTCATCGCAGACGCCACTTATGACCTTGAAACCGGTATCGCCCCAGCCCCACTCATCGTCGATCCGACCGACGTCACCCGGCGCAGGCAAATCCCAACAGGTGCGTCCGGGGAAGACCTGTTGGTGCCCGTCTTCCGCGCCGGCTCGCTCGTTTACGTCCCGCCCGACCTCCGTGCCGTCCGCCAGCGCACGCAGGACCAGCTCAGCTCCCTCCACCCGACGATCACGCGCTTCCTCAACCCCCACCGTTACCCCGCTGGCCTCGAATCTCGCCTCCACGACCTCCGGATGCAGATGATCGAACAAGCCAAGGCGTATCACGACTGACGGAAAGGGGTTTGATCCACTCGGAGTCCACGCATGAACACGCTTATCCTCGTCGACATCCAAAACGATTTCCTCCCGACCGGCGCGCTTCCCGTCCCCGAGGGCGATGCCATCATTCCACTCTGCAACGCCGTCATGCGGAATTTCAATCTCGTCGTCGCGACCCAGGACTGGCACCCCGCCAACCACGGCAGCTTCGCCGCCAACCACGCCGACAAAAAGCCCGGCGACCACATCGACCTCGCCGGCCTTCCCCAGATCCTCTGGCCCGCCCACTGCGTCCAGAACACGCCCGGCGCCGCCTTCGCCCCGTGCCTGGACAGCTCCAGATTTACGCGTGTCTTTCAAAAAGGCACCGACCCGATGATCGACAGCTACAGTGGCTTTTTCGACAACGGTCACCGCAAATCCACGGGCCTGGCCGACTATCTCAAATCGAAGGGTGTAACCGACGTCCACGTCTGCGGCCTGGCCACCGATTACTGCGTTAAGTTCACCGCCCTCGATGCCCGCCAGCTCGGCTTCAATGTCCACCTGCTCGAAGACGCTTGTCGCGGCATCAACCTCAAGCCCACCGACGTGGCTGCCACGATCGAGGAGATGCGCGCCGCCGGCGTCACCATCACCACCGCTGCCGCCTTAATTGCCACCTCGGGCCAACGATGATTGGTTGGCCCGGGGGCGTGCATTGCGGGGAGGGGCGATCGGGGTCAACTCTTGACTTTTGACATTTCTGAGTTGGCGTTTAGTCCTCAAGAATTGTGAGTGTTTGGATTCCCGTTGGATCGTTATAACGGTTGCATGTTCAACCGCATGTGGTGGTTCCTTGTGTGTTGTCTCGTGGCGGCGGCGGGCTGCGGATCTTCAGGCTCGCCCGGCGCCGCGGCGCCGTCGGGCACGGCCGGGGTTGCCGCCAGTGCATCCCGCCAGCGCGACGAAGGGTATAGCCTTCTCTATAAGCTCATGAGTGACGAGAGTCAGGTAAGCAAGCTCCTGTTCCTGAAGCGCGTCGGGCCGTCGGTCGGCAGCGTCGTGAAGGGGATCTCGACGACGTGCGAGGATGCCAAAAAGCAGATGGACGGCTTTGCCCGGGACGGCGGCATCAATTTCCAGGTCTCTGACCTGCCGGCGGTCGAGCAGCGCAGCCGCGAACTGCAGGCGAAGGAGGAATCGCGCCTGCTACTGGGCTCCAGCGGAAAGGACCTTGAGCTTCGCCTGACGTTCACGCAGGTGGAGGCAATGGGCTACGCGATGCACCTGGCCCAGGCCCTGGCCGAGCGGGAAGACAACGTCGCCCGCAAGGCGTTTCTAGAGAACCTCGCAACTCGATGCGCCGCGCTGCGCGATCAAGTAATGGGCCTGCTTTCCGTCAAATCCTGACCGACCAAGCCCGGTTACATCACTTGCATCTGCGCAGATAGGTTTGGTTGTTAGGAACTGAACCAATCCGACCCCAGGCGGGCCGATGAGCAAACTCGAGCCTTGATCGCCATGTTCGGTAAATGTTATAGCTGATGGCATGCCCGTTTGCTGCCATCCAAGTCTGGAATTGCGGGCGCTATTGGAGCGCCTTGGCGGTTCCTTGCGCGGCCCCAGGGCCGATGGCACTGACATTATGGCGACGGGATGGGCGGCGCTGGACGAGGTGCTGCCGGACGGCGGATTGCGATGCGGAAACGTCCACGAGTGGCTGGGAACTGCACCGGGCGATGACGATCAGGGGAGCGCCTCGCCCAACAACCAGGGCGGCGGCATCTGGCTCCCACCGCTGGCCGTACTCACGCACCTTGCAGCCCGCGCCGCGACAGCGGTGGCAACATCCGCGGGACAGTTGCGCCACACAATCTGGGTAGGCACTGCGGTGTGGCCATACGCGCACGGGCTGACGGTGGAATTGGGCAACCGCGACAACGGCGGCAATCCCATCAGCCACCGCCTGCTGGATCGCTCGCTGTTCGTGCGGGCTTCTGAAGCATCATGCCGCCTCTGGGCCGTCGACCTGGCCTTGCGGAGCCCGGCCGTCGCGGCGGTGATCGCCGACGGGTCGGGGTTCGATTTGGCCGCGACGCGCCGTCTCCAGCTCGCTGCCGAGGCCGGCGGGTCGGTCTGCCTGCTGGCGCGGCCACCGCGGGAGCGGTCGTCGTTGTCGGCCGCGGCCACGCGATGGCTCGTCCGTACCTGCCCTTCGTCCGATCTCTTCGCAAATGGGGTGGAGCAGCCGGGGTTTTCTGGCGCGGCCGCCCTCGGCCGCGTTCGACCGAAGGCCGAAATCCCCCTGCAAGTTCACCGCCATACCCCTGCCCGGCGGTGGACCCTTGAACTGTTGCGCTGCAAGGGAATGCGGCCCGTGCCGGGGGCACAACGCCCCTGGACTTTGGAGCATGACCATGCGACGCGCACTCTCGCTGTGGTTCCCGGCGTTCTCGACAGACCTGATTCGGCGGCGGTGGCGGCAGCGCAACTCCAACGCGCGTCCGCCCGGCGCAGCGCAGGATGACCGGGATCGTCCGCGCAACACGTCAAATGACGACGCGCCCGCAAATGCCACCTTCATCCTGCTGACCGAACGCGCCAGCGGGCGCGAGCGGGTTGCGCGGCGCTGCCCCGCGGCGGCGGCGGCCGGGGTGGCCGAAGGGATGGACCTGGCACACGCCCGATCGTTGTTGCCCGGACGCGCCGCCACTGCAGCACACGTCGAAGCCTACCGCCCCGACCGCGAGGCATCGGCACTGCGCCGGCTGGCGTGCTGGGCCACCCGGTTTTCGCCCGACGTCGCCCCCGACCCGCCCGACGGGCTCCTCCTTGACGCCACCGGAACCGAACGGCTCTACCGCGGCGAGGCGAACCTGATCCGCGGCCTGTTCCGTGCGACCAGCCGGCTGGGCTTTAAGGTCCGGGTGGCGGCAGCACCCACCTTCGCCTGCGCTTGGGCGGTGGCGCGCTTCGGCGCCCACGACCTAGCCGGCGTGCTGCCCGGCCGCGGGCGCGAGGCGCTGGTCACCCTGCCCGTGGCAGCGCTGCGCCCCGGGGCAAAGGTGGCCGAGGCGCTGGCGGAGATCGGCATCCTCACGATCGGCCACGTGCTGGACCTCCCGCGGGCCTCGTTGTCGGTGCGGTTCGGCGCCGAACTGTCACTGCGGATCGAGCAGGCGCTGGGCCTTGCGATCGAGCACCTCGAGCCCGTCCGGCCCGCGCCGCCGCCAAGGGTGGAAATGCCCTTCGACGGGCCGACCGACCATTGGGAATCGATCGAGGCCGCCGCCCGCCAGGTGCTGGACGAGCTGGTCGTCGAGTTGACGCGCCGCGAGCGCGGCGTCCGCCGGCTCGCCCTGGAACTGGCCCGGCCCCACCCCGCCGGCGCGCTTCCCGTATCCGATCGTATCGAGATCACGTTGAGCCGCCCCAATCGCAACGCACGGCACCTGTGGTCGCTGCTGCGCCCGCGACTGGAACAGGTCGACCTGGACGACGGCATCGAGGGCCTGACGCTGACGGCGTGGCAAACCGGCCGACTGCGCCACGAGCAGGTGCACCACCGCGCGCTGGGCGGCGACTGCGCAGGCGCCGCCGGCCAGGCAACGACCGCCGCATGGGGCGAACTGGTGGACACGCTGGTGGGCCGGCTGGGGCCGGAGGGCGTCGTGCGGATCGAGCCGGTTGAATCCCACCTGCCCGAACGCGCCTTCCGCGAGCGGCCCGTGATGGAGGAGGTTCCGCGACGCGTCTCAGCCTCGACGGCAGCGGCCACGGGACCGACGACCAGCGCGATTCCGGCCGACCGGCCGACGCGCCTCCTGCCGCGGCCAGAGTCGATCGACGCGATATCGCTTAGCCCCGACGGCCCCCTACTGAGCCTCGGCTGGCGCGGGCGGCGATGGCGCGTCGTCTCTTGTGTCGGTCCCGAACGCATCGCGCCCGAATGGTGGCGGTGGGCGGCGGCGAAGCAGGGCGCGTTGCCCGCGAAATCCAAATCCCCGGGCAAGCCGGGAGGCGCAAAGCTGGGACGCGCGAAACCCGGCCGCCGCCTGGGGTCTGTATCCCCCCGCCCACTCCCGCCACCGCCGCCCGAGCGCGATTATTTTGCCGCTCAACTCCAGGACGGCCGGTGGTTGTGGGTCTGCCGGCAAGTCGGCACCGGCTGGTGGTTCGTACACGGGGAATGGAGCTGAACATGAACCACCCCGAACGCCCTCTGTGCCGGCAGAGGGTCGTGCGTCCCGATCAGGAGTACCTGTAATTTTATGACTCGCCATTTAGATGGACGAACGATCACATGCCCGAGAACGAATTCCCCAAGCTCAGGCCCCATCCCTTTCGCGTTGCGCCCAAAACATCGGAGCCGCCGCCACAGGCGTCCGATGCCGAAACGCGCCCGCCGGAGATGATCCGGCCATACGCCGAGCTGTGTGCCACGAGCAACTTCACGTTCCTGACGGGGGCCAGCCACCCCGACGAGCTCGTGCACGCCGCGGCGACGTTCGGATACAAGGCCATCGCCCTCACCGACACGCATACCCTGGCGGGAATCGTCCGTGCCCACCTGACAGCACGGGAGCTGAAGATCCACTTCATCCCCGGCGCCCGCCTGCGCCTGACGGACCTGCCCGAAGCCTCCGTGTTCCTTTACCCGACCGACATGCCCTCCTACCGGCGACTGTGCCGGTTGCTCACGACCGGCAAGCGCCGCGCCCCCAAGGGAGAATGCCACCTCACCTTCGACGACCTGGCCCCTCACGCCGAAGGTTTGCTGGCGGTGGCGATGCCCGAAGGCGAGGCAGCGGCAATTACGGCCGACGGTGGCGACCGCCTGATTATGTGCCTCCGGCGGCTGCGGGACGTTTTCGACGACGACCGGCTCTCGGTGGCCGCGCGGATGCACTATGCCGACGATGACCTTGGCCGGCTCGGTCGTCTAGCCGACGTGTCGGATCGCGCGGGTGTGCCGATGGTGGCCACCAACGACGTGCACTACCACGTCCCGGCCCGCCGGATGCTCCAGGACGTGCTGACCTGCGTGCGCCACGGGTGCACGCTGGCCGAGGCGGGCTTCCGCCTGCACGCCAACGCTGAACGCCACATCAAGTCCACGGCAGAGATGTACCGGCTCTTTGCCTCCTGCCCTGCCGCCCTGCGCCGCACCGTGGAGATCGCCACCCGAGCCGCCGGGGCGAAAAATTTGCTCGACTGCCTCAAATACGAATACCCCGACGAGGTCGTGCCCGCGGGCACAACGCCCCTCCAACATCTGGCCCACCTGACCTGGCGCGGCGCCGCCGAACGCTACCCGGCGGGCGTGCCCGAAAAGGTCCGCGCCCAGCTCGAACACGAGCTGACCCTGATCGCCGAGTTGGATTACGCGCCCTACTTTCTCACCGTGCACGACCTGGTGCAGTTCGCGCGGGGCCGGGGGATCCTCTGCCAGGGGCGCGGGGCCGCCGCCAACTCCGCCGTCTGTTACTGCCTGGAGGTCACCGCGGTCAACCCCAACCAAATTGACGTGCTCTTCGAACGCTTCGTGAGCAAGGAGCGCAACGAGCCGCCCGACATCGACATCGACTTCGAGCACGAACGCCGCGAGGAGGTCATCCAGTATATTTACGCCAAGTACGGCCGGGACCGGGCGGCGCTGACGGCCGAGGTCATCAGCTACCGGCGCCGCAGCGCCGTGCGCGACGTGGGCAAGGCGATGGGCCTGTCGCTGGACCTGGTCGACCGCCTGGCTAAGGACATCGAATGGTGGGACCAGCGCACGCTGGACCCCAATCGCCTGCGCGAGCTCGGCCTCAACCCCGACGACCCGACGCTCCGCTGGCTGGCGCGCCTGGCCGGCGAGCTGCTCGGCTTCCCGCGCCACCTGTCCCAGCACGTCGGCGGGTTCGTGATCACGCGTACCCCCCTATGCGAGCTGGTCCCCGTCGAGAACGCCGCCATGCCCGATCGCACCGTGATCGAGTGGGACAAGGATGACATCGATGCCGTTGGCATGCTCAAGGTGGACGTGCTGGGCCTGGGAATGCTCACCGCACTCCGCAAATGCATGGATCTTGTGAACCGGCGACATGGCTCGACGCTGACGCTGGCCACCATCCCCTCCGACGACCCACGGACGTACGAGATGATCCAGCGCGCCGACACGATCGGCGTGTTCCAGATCGAATCCCGCGCCCAGATGTCGATGCTGCCCCGACTCAAGCCCAAGAAGTTTTACGACCTGGTGATCGAGGTGGCGATCGTGCGACCCGGTCCCATCCAGGGCGACATGGTTCACCCGTACCTCAAGCGGCGGGCCGGGAAGGAGAAGGTGGAGTACGTTCACCCATCGATCGAGCATGTGCTCAGCAGAACGCTGGGCGTCCCACTGTTTCAGGAGCAGTGCATGGCACTGGCGGTAGAGGCCGCCGGCTTCACGCCCGGCGAGGCCGACCAGCTCCGCCGTGCCATGGCCGCCTGGAAGCGCAAGGGCAACAAGATCTACCAATTCGGCCAGAAGTTGATCGACGGCATGACGGTCAAAGGCATCCCACGTGAGTTTGCCGAGCGATGCTTCGAACAGATCAAGGGCTTCAGCGAATACGGGTTCCCCGAGTCGCACGCGGCGTCGTTCGCCCTGCTGGTATATGCCTCTGCCTGGCTTAAGTGTCATTACCCCGGCGAGTTCGCTGCGGCGCTGCTCAACAGCCAGCCGATGGGCTTCTACGCGCCCGCCCAGATCGTCCGCGACGCCCGCGAGCACGGTATCGAGGTCCGGCCGGTCGACGTCAACCACAGCGCATGGGACTGTACGATCGAGGCCGACGGCTCGATGCGACTCGGGCTCCGCCTGGTCAACGGCGTGGGCGAAAACGAGGGCCGGCGCGTCGAGGAGGCCGTGAGCACACGAGGGCCGACCAAAACCGTTCTGGCCTTATGGCGGCGAAGCGGGGTACGCGCCGGCACCATCCGCCGGCTGGCGTCGGCCGACGCCTTCGGCTCGATGAGCCTCTCCCGACAGGCCGCGCTATGGCACGCCCGCGCGCTACGGGATGAATCCCTGCCACTGTTCGACGGCGACGCGGGCATCGACGCAACGGAGACCCCGGAGCAAGGCGCCCGCCTCCCGGTCGTGCAACCGTTCCGCCAGGTCGTGCTGGATTACGCCAGCGTCGGCCTCTCGCTCAAAGCCCACCCCGCATCGTTCGTGCGCGGGCGTCTGGAGCGCATGGGCGTGATCCCCTGCCGCAGGTTACAGGACAAGAAAAAGATGCCAGACGGCTGTTGGGTGGCCGTGGCCGGCGTCGTGCTGGTCCGCCAGCGGCCGGGCACCGCCGAGGGCGTCACCTTCATGACGCTGGAGGACGAGACCGGCATCGCCAACCTCGTCATCTGGCGCCGCGTCTACGAACGATACCGCCGCGCCGCCAGCTCCCGGATGGTCATCGCCCGCGGCCGCATCCAGCGCCAGGACGAGGTCGTCCACATCGTGGCCTCCACCCTCAGGGGCTTTGACCGCGAATTGCAGGAGCTCAACGTGGCATCGAGAAACTTCCGGTAACGCGCTTACGCCCGCGCGACCCACAAATCTCACTTAGAAATGACGACAAGCACCCCAACCCAGACGACCCCCACGATGACCGACCCCAGCAATGCCCACCGCGCGCCGCCGGTAAGCCCAAGTCCCGCCCAAACCGCGACCCACAGGCCTGCCAGACAAATGCCCAGGACGGTCAAATGCCAGAGGAAAGACTTGCGAAACTTCCGGCCACAGGCAACGCACGATCTCGCGCCAACGGCGTTCTGATGGCAACACCGTGGGCAGCATTTGGAATCACCCATGTTGCGCCGTCGCAGGATCCGGATTGAGGTCGTTCAACCGCCCACATCCCAACGAAAGCGGAGAACATGATACCTCGTTCGAACCGTGAGGCATTCTTGGCAGCGACCATCCAGTTCTTCAAGGATAATCCGGGCGCTGATTGAGCTCGTTTTGCGCATCCCCGAACCCCTGATGTGCCCGCACTTGCACATCAGTAGCCGGCCCATCATATGCCCGGCCACCGCGGCGCTCGCCATGACGCGATCCCGATCAAGGTGCATGCCCACAGCGGAAGCCGGCCGGTCCATCTTTGCATGCGATAAATATACCGGCTCGATCCACTTCGACGGAATGGCTTACCGCCGCTTCCTGGCTACGCGCGTCTCGCGGGCATGGTGCTCGGAATCTTTCCCTGAATCCATCGAATAAGCGGCGGGCATCAAACTCGGCGACGACCTCACCTGAGTATTGCTCGCGGCCGCCACATTCGCGGGAGCTGCCGCGCTCACCGCGGCCGGCGTGACCTGTCCGAAGTTGCGGACGACCGCGGTGTAGTCGCCCAAACCGACGGTCGGGCCATACGTGACCACGCCCTTGTCCCAACTGCCTGCCACGCCAAAGTTCCGCACAACCGCGGTGTAGTCCGACAGGCCGACGGTGCCGTCCAGGTCGGTGTCGCCGATCACCGCGTATCTTAGCAAGATCGTATTCGGGGTCGGGTTGACGCTCGTGCCGTCATTGAAATCGGCCCAGCCGATGCCGGAGTTGTGCGCAGGGTTGTTGCGCGCATTGAGCGACGTGATAACGCCAGTCGTAGCGGTGGGAGCGCCCGTCCAGGCCCCGGCGTTGTAGCCGTTGGCGAGGGACTGCTTGACCGCGGCAACGGGGTCGGATGCCGGGCTTGCGTAAGCGATGAAGACGGTGCTCTTGCCGATCTCGATCGCGGTGTTCGCCAGCGGGTTGGCGCCCGACAGCCCGTTGATCGTGAACGTGCCGGTCAGGTGAATCGTGTTCGGCAGCGGATTGTTATTCGTGTAGTCGAGCGTGATCACGTCGTTCGACCCGACTCCGATGATCGTCAGGCCGTTGGTGTCGTTAATCGGGATCTGGCCGATCCCTCCACCGGTGATCCAGTCCACATGGACGTGATCCGGATCTTGAACCAGCGAGATCTGATCGATGCCGGAGGTGCCGGCAATCGTGTCGGCGTTGGTGGCGAGGGTGTAAGTTTGCCCGACAAAACCACCGGAACCATTGGCCAGCAGGACTGCCACATTGGAGATCCCGGAGGAGTTCGCGAGAACCGCATCGCTCGTTCCGTCTCCATTCAGGTCCGCGACGGCTACCGCGTTCGAGGTCGTTGCGGGCGCGAACGTCTGCTGGGCTTTGAACGAACCATTCCCGTTGCCGAGCAGGACGCTTATGCCGCTGGATGAAAAGACGCTGGCCACCACCAGGTCGAGTTTCCCATCGCCGTTGACATCGGATATGACCACCGTTTTCGGATATACCGCTGAGAACGTATTCTGTGGGAGAAACGTGCCGTTGCCATTTCCGATCAGCACGCTCACCGCATGGCCCGCCCGGCTGAGGTTCGCGACGACCAGGTCCGGCATGCCGTCCCCATTTACATCCGCAACTGCGACCGAGTAGGGAGCTGATCCCGTGGCGAATGTTTGCTGCGGACGATACGTCCCGTTTCCATTACCCAGCAGCACACTGACGTTGTCGTCGCCCTTGTTGGCAACGACCAGATCTTCCCGCCCGTCACGATTCAGGTCGCAGATCGTGACGCACCGAGGCAGCAAACCGGTTGCAAAGGTTCGTTGCGCCTGGAACGTGCCGACGCCATTGCCCAGGAGCAAACTGACTGATTTCCCAAACAAGTTGGCAGCGACGATATCGCGTATGCCGTCGCCGTCGACGTCGCCGACCGTGCACGACCGAGGGCTGGTGCCGGTGTCGAAAGTGGTCGCCGGCTGAAACGTCCCGTCGCCGTTTCCCATCAACACCAGTACATCATTGCCGTTCGTGTCGGCGACGACCACGTCAAGTTTTCCATCACGATCCACATCCGAAACTACGACGTCCTCCGGGTTGATTCCGGCCGCGAATGTTTGCGCGGCCTGGAACGCGCCGTCCCCATTGCCGAGAAGCGCATCCACTTTGCCGTTCAGATTGGCAAACAGGAGGTCAGGAATGCCGTCGCGGTTCAGATCGGCGACCACGATGGCCTGTGGGGCGCTGCTCTGGGCAAATGTCTGGGGCGCCATTAACTGAGCCGTACCGCCCGGCTGCAGCGGGTTTCCAGCCGCGTCGTGAATGCTGCCATCATCCACAAGATTCAGTCCCACCGTCCCGCCACTGGAGGTCAGACCATTGACCGTGGCGGTATAAACGGACGGGCTCACCTGAACGACGGTGTCGGGCGCGAAGGTGGTCGTCCCGTTGATGATGAGGACGAAGTCGGCGGGATCGACGCCGGTAACGGGTTCGTTGAATGTGGTGGTCCAATTGAGCGAGGGGGCGCTGGTGATCGGCCCGGCCGTTGTCCGGTTGATCGAAAGCACAACCGGCGGCACGTCGCCGAGCAATACGCTGACACTTGAGCCGGCGAAGTCGGCGACCAGCAGGTCGGGCCGGCCGTCGGAGTTCACGTCGAAGGCGGCGACGGATCGAGGGATCGGGCCGGCGGTGAAAGTTTGCTGGGCTTGGAAGGTGCCGTTCCCGTTGCCGAGCAGAACGCTGACGGTGCTGCTGAATAGGTTGGCAATGGCGACGTCGGACTTGCCGTCTACGTTCACGTCCGACACCGTGACCGAAACCGGATTCACGCCGACGGCGAAGGTCTGCTGAGGCTGGAATGTGCCATTGCCGTTGCCCAGCAGAACACTGGCGGAATTGCCGTTCAAATTGGCGACGATCAGATCGGCCCGGCCGTCGCGGTTGACATCGGATGCGGCGATCGAAAAAACGCCGGCGCCGGCCGCGAAAGTCTGCTGGTTCTGGAAGGTTCCATTCCCGTTCCCGAGCAACACGCTCACGTTTCCATATAAGAAATTGGCGACTGCCAGATCCAGGCGGCCGTCTCCATTGACGTCGGACACGGCAACCGATTGGGGTTCATTGCCCGCCGCGAAAGTCTGCTGGGGTTGAAAAGACCCGTTGCCATTGCCGAGCAGTACGCTCACGGAGTTACTACCGTAGTTGGGGACGATCACATCGGGCCGGCCATCCCCGTTCATGTCGAAGGCGGCGATCGAATACGGGCTTGAGCCCGTGGCGAGGGTCTGCTGAATCAGAAAAGTACCGTTGCCATTTCCGAGCAGCACGCTGACGGTGCTGTCCCGGTAATTGGCAACCAGGAGGTCTAGCCGTCCATCACCGTTCACATCGGAAATCGCAACCGCGACGGGATCTGTGCCCGTGGCGAGGGTCTGCTGGTTTTGGAACGATCCGTTGCCGTTGCCCAGTAACAGGCTCACCGAATTGTCGGAATAGTTGGATGCCACCAGGTCGGCCCGGCCATCTCCGTTCACATCGGCGACGGTGACGGATCGCGCGTCGGCCGCGGTGGCGAAAGTCTGCTGCGCGGAAAACGCCGCGATCGCGCTCGAGAGAAGCAATCGGTATTCGAGGGTTTCAATCTGGAAGCGGGTTGCATTCCGCAGGCGAGCGCGCGGCGAGGACTTAAATCGATGGGTTGACACTTCTCCTGCCTCCGAGGCAATGCTGAAGAATGAACCGCCGAGACCCCTGGTGCTCCATCAAGGCCCGATTGCAGTGAATTCCCCGGCTCGATGGTAGCAGATCCGCAAGAATTGACGAGCGGATATTGATTGATCTCAACGCGCGTCGACGAACTTCCAGACGTTGACGATAGTTGGAACGGGCGGTGGTTCGGGTAGCCCCTGGCGCCTGCGTCATCACGACTACCCGAGCCGCTGGTTACGAAGGCGCTGTTCGATCAATGTCGCGACGTCATGACGCGAAAGAGTCAGCCGACGCAGAAGGGCCACAATTACTTACGGGGCACGAAGCGGGTCAAACGGGACCGTTCGCAGCCATACGTCCGCGAAGAACCAATCACCGCGAAATCACCGACCTTCTGGATTCTGCGGCCGTCTCCGATAATTGGACATTCACGGTATCGACTTGAATTTCGATCGGCTGATGGCGGGATACCCGGATTAGCTCTTTAACGCCGACGAGTATCGAGATCGAAAGAACAAATTCCTCGCGGAGAAGCAGACATTGCACGAAACGCTGGTCGCGGCCGGACAGAACCATGCATCTCGGTTCGAACCGGCCATCCAGTTCGTTTTAGCCATGAAACAGGCCAGAATTGTTGCCTCGCACGGAAGTGCCGAGGAAAAGCGAGAATCCCTGAAAACGATCGGTTCGAACCTCCGCTTTGTTCCACGCAACGCGTGGCAACTCGTTGTAGATACGGGACGTTTTGCCCAACACAACGCTGCGCCGCCCATTGACGTCGCGGCGTTAGTCGGTGAAACCGCTCGGATCCCAACGAAAGCGGAGGAGGTGAGATTCGAACTCACGGGACCCTTGCGGGCCCACCGGTTTTCAAGACCGGCGCATTCGGCCACTCTGCCACTCCTCCGGCGAAGCTGCCACACCGCGTATGCGGCGCGCAACTTTATCGTTGCCCGGAGGCGGGGTCAAAACAACGGCCATGGCACCGCCGCAATCCCCAAATCAGCCTCAAAAATCAGTGCAAGCTGGCAAAGATTCGATCCCGCCGTGGCGACGGTCCGCCGTTAGGGTCGAATGAGATGATCACGCGCGTCGCCCTGCCCAGCACAAGGCTTCGGTCCACCAGCCCGAACGATCGCGAGTCGACGCTGTGTTCGCGGTTGTCCCCCGCCACGAAGTATTTACCCGGAGGCACACGTTCCCCTCCATCCGCCCCGGGAACCAAATCCCCCGGCACCCCCGCCACCCGCTTCACCAGCGGAATTCCATCGGCAGGACTCAGCAACACGATCACGTCCCCGCGCTGAGGATCGCCCCACGTCGCCAACCGCCTCGACGTGAAAGGGACCTTCAGGTCGTAGGCCAGCTTGTCCACATAGATGCGATCGCCGGGCACGATGACCGGCGACATCGAAGTGCTGGGCACAATACTCCAATCACCCACCGATGACCGCGCCGCCGCCAGCAGCAGCACCACGACGACGACTTTCCCCAGCCACCGCCGGAGGAAACGTTCCAGGATAGAGTTGAACGCTTCGCGCGTCATGTCACCCAAGCCGCTCGCGGTCGCCCACCATTGCACAACAACGCGTACGCCGGTCGCGGCGAGGGAGCATTGCCCCGTCGCCGCGACCGGCCCGCACTCAAGTCTACTTTGCAGTCATCACGGCCCGATGGCGATCCCGCCCTCCTCGCCGGTCCGAATGCGGTAACACTCGTCCAGCGGCAGGACGAAGATCTTCCCGTCGCCGATCCGACCCGGCTCCGAGCGGGCAGCCTTCAGGATTGCCTGCACCGCCGGCTCGACGAACTCGTCGTTGACCGCGATTTCCAGCTTCACCTTCGAAAGCAGCCGGATCATCCCCGAGCCCCCGCGGAACTGTTCCGTGTAACCGCGCTGCCGGCCGCACCCGCGGACGTCAGAGGCGGTCATCAGGTAAACCTCGCGCTCGCCCAGCGCGATCTGCACTGCCTCCAGCTTTTCCGGGCGAATTATCGCAATGATCATCTTCATGTTGATGTGCTCCGTAAATCTCGCGACGTTGGCCGGCGGGACGGCCGTAAATCGTCAAGCCGTCCCGCCAGTCAAGCCGCATCAAGGTACCAAGGCAATCGTCGACACCCGCGCGCGCCGGGGAAAGTTATTTCCCCGAGCCAACCAGTTCCCGCTCGCGGCTCGAGTTGGGCGGAACGAAGTTGACCGTGTCGCGCGGCATGCCCGAGGGGGCGGCCAGGGCCGAGATGACGTACTCGGGGTAAGCCGAGATCCCGTGCTCGTGGATGTCCATACCTTCCAGTTCGCCGTCCTGCGAGATGCGGAGCAGGCCCACGGCCTTGAGGGCGCCGAACACCACCATCGCGATCGTGAACGTGCTGGCACAGATGATCAGGCTGCCGATGCATTGTGCGATCAGCACCTTGGCGCCGCCGCCGTAGAACAGGCCGGTGAGCGCGTCGGCAGAATTGGGCGTGATCGTGGGAACGCCGGTCGCGCTCGAGCCCACCGCGGCGTACTCCCCGCTGGCAAAGAGGCCCAGCGAAAGCGTGCCCCAGATCCCGCACAGCCCGTGGACGGGCCACGCGCCGATCGGGTCGTCGATCCGGACGTACTCCAGCAAATCGACGCCGAGGATGACCAGGAAGCCCGCAACCAAACCGAGCCAGCAGGCACCCGCAGGGCTCACCCAGTAGCAGGGGCACGTGATCGCAACCAGCCCGGCGAGGAAGCCATTGGTGATCGCGCCCGCGTCCCACTTCTTAGTACGGAAGTACATAAAGAAGACCGCGCCCAGCCCACCCGTGCACGCGGCGAGCGTGGTGTTGGCGGCAACGCGGCCGATGCCCGCGAAGTCCATCGCCGACAACGTCGAACCGGGATTGAACCCGTACCAGCCGAACCAAAGCAGCAGGCCGCCGCACACCGCGATCGTCAGGTCGTGCGGAAGCATTGGGCCGCCGCCGTCGCGCTTGAACTTACGGCCAATTCTAGGCCCAAGCATGATCCCGCCGGCGATGGCGATCCACCCGCCGATCGAGTGAACGACGGTTGAACCGGCAAAGTCGTGGAAGTTCATTCCAAAGTTCGGCAGGAAGTTTCCGGCAGAGCCCATCACCGCGAGGAACCCATCCGGGCCCCAGCACCAGTGGCCCAGGATCGGATAGATGAAGCCCGACACGCACACCGAGTAAAGGATGTCGCCCCAGAACGCCGTGCGCCCGATCATCGTGCCCGAGCAAATTGTCGAGGCGCAGTCGGCGAATGCGAACTGGAATAGCCAGTGGGCCAGGACGGGCACGCCGCTGGTGTTGTAGAGCGACGCCGCCGTGATGCCCTTGAGGAAGAACCAGCTGTGGATCACGTCCTTGTCGGTGGGGTCGTGCCAGCCGACGAAGCCGTTGCCCGCGCCGAACATGAAGGCGTATCCCCACGCGAAGTAAAGAAAGCCGCAAAGGCACGTGTCGAATACGCATTCGACCAGCACGTTCACGGTCTCGCGCGATCGACAGAAGCCCGCTTCAAGCATCGTGAAGCCGACCTGCATGCCGAACACCAGGAACGCCGCGACCAGCGTCCAAACGGTATTGAGCGGGTTGATGATGTCGCCGCCCTTGGTGGTGGCATAAGGGTCCGGGGCGGCGGCCGCGGCCGCAGGCTGGCTGGCCGGTTGCGATGCCGCTTGCGTCGCCGCAGCGTCCTGGGCGTACGTCGTGTGAGATAACACCGCGGGGATCGCCACCAGCACGAAGAACAGGAGGATCGCGAGGCCAAGCATTTTGCCCGCCATCAGCGTCAGCCCGTAGCGCCGCCATTCCGGCTGCTGCAGCCGATGTCCGAGGCGGCGAACCCTTCCCGCGAAGGACAGCCTTTCGACGTCCCTCTTGATAGACCTTCTCCTGCGCAACGACACTGAACCATTCATACCAGCACCCGAGTTGGAGACAGTGGATCGATCGCGGCCGACATCTGACGGCCGTCGCGCGCGAGACGCGCCGCAAGTGCAAACCCACCGGTAGGGATTTACTTACGACCACATCCGCGAGGATGCGGGGCACATTTACAAAGGATGTGCCGCTGCCAATATTGCGGTGCCGCGCGGGCAGCGCGCTGCGACGCCGTTTTGCGCTCGGTCGTACCCCGACTCGGGGAACAAACTGCGGCTTTCCCCGCGATTTCGGACGTTGCGGCAGGCTCCAGCGGACGCGCCGACCCGAGTTCGTCGCGTTCCGATTTTGCCCGATCATTCAATCCGAAATGCCCCCATCGCAAGGTTGGTCGAAAAATGGGCTGCCTATGGAGTGCGCAGCGGGATGCACACTTTGAACGTCTCGCGCGGTTTGCGCGCACGCATTGTGAGCGGGGATCGGCGGCTTTCCCGGTTGGCTGTATGCCAGAATAGTGGCCGGGAGCCAAAATCATTACCGATTTGAAATGAAATGAGCGATTCCTCGTTCGCCAGCGTCCGCTGGCATGCCGGCTGCTAAACGGCCGTCGTCCGTTTCCGCGCGCCTGTTAGTTAGTCACCCGAAACCAACCGGTAACCTCGCAAGGATCGCGCCGACATGCCCGACGCACGCGGCGGAGACGTTTCGCTCCGCGTCCTGGTCGTTGACCGGGAGCAACATGATTCCCTCGCACTCGCCACGTGTCTCCAGTCCCACGGCCACGCGGTGGCCGTCCGCGCCTCGGCGCGCGAGGCCGGCGACGAAGTTGCCCGGCAGATCTTCGACCTCATCTTTCTGGACGTCCGGCTCGCAACCGGGGCCGGAGCACAGTTCGTCGCCACGCTGGCAACCGATTGCCCCTGGACGAAGATCATCGTCACGGCCGACGGTAGCCTTGCCGCCGCCGCCCTCCAGGCCGTGAAGCTCGGGGCCAGCGACTACCTGTTAAAGCCGTTCACCGCCGCCCAGGTGGAGCTGGTCACCCGAAAGGTCGTCGAGCGACGCCGGCTCGAGGTGAAGGTAGACGTGCTCCAGGCCGCGCTGGGGGATTTGGACCCCGAGGCGGATTTGCCCACCGAAAGCCCGCTGATGCGCCAGGTCCTCGACGTGGCCCGCCAGGTGGCCGGCACGAACGCCACCGTCCTTATTTGCGGCGAGATCGGCACCGGCAAGGGGCGCCTTGCCCGCGCCATCCACGGATGGAGCGCCCGCGCCACCGGCCCGTTCGACTCCGTAACCTGTGAAACCACGGCAGCCAACGAGCTGGACGCCGAGTTGTTTGGACTGACTCGCCGCGACGTAGATCCGCCCGTCGACGTTCCGGGGCGCGTCGAGTTCTGCAAGGGCGGCACGCTCGTCCTGCACGATGTCGTCCAGACGCCGCCCAGCCTTCAGCCCAAGCTGCTCCGCTTCCTCACCGACCGCGAGTTCGAGCGATTCGACGATTTCAAGACGCGCGAGGCCGAGGTTCGCGTCATCGCCACCAGCAGTGCCGACCCCGACGAGGCCGTCCGCCAGCGCCGGCTTCGCCCCGAGCTGCTGCTGATGCTGGACGTGGTCCGCATCGAGCTGCCTCCGCTCCGCGGCCGCCCCGAAGACATCCGCATGCTCGCCCGCCGTTACCTGGCACATTATGGCCGGGAGAACCACCGGCACATTACGGGCCTGAGCGCCGACGCCATGAACGCGCTGCGCAAATACCCCTGGCCCGGCAACACCCGCGAGTTGCGCAACCTCATCGAACGTGCCGTCATGCTCTGCACCACCGATGAGGTCGGCCTCGAACACTTCCCGCCCAACCTCCTCAACGCCCCCGCCAAGTTCGGCATCGGCGACCTGGTTCCGCTGGACACGATCGAGGACCTGCACATCCAGCGGGTGCTGGATTCCACGGGTTCGATCAAGGGCGCCGCCGCGGTCCTGGGGATTGGTGTGAGCACGATGGTGCGATGGATGAAGCGCAGTAAGGCGGCAATTGAATCTGAATCGGCCGTCCCAGCCTCCCCTTCGCCGGGCCCCGGATGATCCCCAGTCGCTGCCCGTGCCTAACGGCGCGGGGGGGCTCATTTCAAACCACCGGCGACGCGCTCGTCGCCCGTGACGGAACGGGAACGGCTGCTCGCGAAGTTTTACCAGGCAGCTCGATCATCCGCCCCAGTTCCAGGGCGTACGACTCGGGCGCGAAGAAGTTATAGCCGGCCGCCGGGAACCAGGTCATCTCGCCGAACATGGTCCGGCCGTCGATCGAGTAGAAATCCACCCGCGCGAACGGAAATCCCGCTGACAGCAACGCCGCATCCGCGATCATGCGTTCGAGGTTGGGCGGCCTGGGGATCTCCGTCTGGCATACCGCGTACCGGCCGATCATGAACGGCGCCGGCCGCCAGGACAAGTCGAACATCTTCCGCGCGTGCCTCGTGTAACGGTCGGTGTCCACCTGCACGAATCGTGGCTCACCACTGAAGCAGAAAAACTTGTAGTCGATCGGCGGCTCCCCCGACGGGTCCCCCAGGTAGCGTTCGCAGATGATCCGCGGCGTCATCCGCGCGTAGTGCCGCTCGCGGTATCGCAGGTAGTATGGCGTCGCCAGCCACCCCGCCAGCTTGCCCCGCGCCTCCTCAATATTCAACTTCGACTTGTCCGGACAAATGATGTTCCAGCCGCAGCCCGCGCTGATCTTCAGGACGAACGAAGACGGCAGCGACTCGAACGGAACGTCCGCCGCGCGGTCCCAGACGCCGTAAAGCTCGTTAACGGCGTCGGCGCCGAGTTTCTCGGCGACGATCGACCGCGCGGTGTACTTGTCTGCCAGCGCCGCCCGCCTGGGGTCGTTCGCGTACAGGTTGAGCCAGTGGAGCTTCTCGTCGAAGGTTTGCGGATCGGCCAGGTTCAGGCGGTGGCCGACGTGCCGCCAGTAGCGCCACTCGATCGCGACGCGATCCGGCACGCGCGCCGATAGCTCGCGCGACAACCGCCGAACGACCCGCCCTGGAATGTTGATCAGCCGCATCAACGCGCCTGTTCCGCCGCCAACCCCGCGCCGCGACGACCCGTGGTGGGGTCGTCATCGGCTTAGATCGACGCGTGGCCGGGCCTGCCTTGAGCAAGCGGCGGTCAATTCGTCCTGATCGCGCGATCATCGTGCGCGTGGCCGGCGCCTACTGTGCCGGTCGTGTGGTTTGTACCGGCGCTTCCAACTGGGCCTGGATTTGCTTGAGCAGCGCCTCCGATCGCTCGGGCCGGTGGGAATCGGGCGCGGGATGCCAGGTCTTGGCCTGTACGTTGGGGCCCGATTCGTCAGAGCGCTGCTCGGATTCGTCGGCGATCTGGAGCCGGCTGCGATGCGCCGGGTCGCCGAAGTCGGGGAAGATGGTGATGTGATAGCGCGTGCGCTCGTGCCAGTACCGCATGACGTGGAAGTCGCCCTGGAATGGCTCCTGCCACCCCGTCAGCAGCACGCCGTCGCCCTTGTCCTCCACGGCCAGCGAGATTGGAGGCGCGGCGACGATCCGCTTGACGTCCTGCGCGAGCTGCCGGGCCGGAACGCTGTACACCGGCGACTGCACCATCGTCTGCGGGGCCCGCTTCCCGGAACACCCGCCGCAGAGCAACAGCGCGCCCGCCAGGGCGAGGTAGGCATGAGCTTTCATTTGAATGGAGATCTCCCTCACCAGTTCCAATCCAGCCCGCCGCGGAGCTCGATCTTCTTCTTTTTCTTCGCCGGTTCCGCGGCGGCGGGCGCGGCAGGCGCCGCGGCAACGGGCGTCGGCTCGACGGCGCGACGGATCGACAGCGAGATGCGCCGGGCATCCTTGTCGATCTCCAGGATTCGAACCTGGACGTCCTGCCCCGGCTTCACCACGTCCGATGCCGCACGAACGCGATGCGCCGCCACTTCGGAGATGTGAACCAAACCTTCCAGCCCCGGCTCAAGCTCAACGAATGCGCCGAAGTCCACCACGCGCGTCACCTTCCCCGGCACCACCATGTCCAGCGCGTATTTGTCCTTCACCTGCGACCAGGGATCTGGGCCGGCCTGCTTGAGGCTGAAGCTCATGCGGTGCTGGGCAGGGTCCAGTGAGATCACGACCAGCTTAATCGTGTCGCCCACCTTCACCACGTCGCTGGGATGCCTGATCCGCTGCCAGCTCATCTCGCTGACGGGCAGCAGCCCCTCGAGCGTTTCTTCCACCTCGACGAACGCGCCGAACGGCTCGATCTTCGTCACGCGCCCCGTCAGCGTCGTGCCAACCGGATAGCGCGTCTCGACGTTCGCCCACGGGTCGGGCATCGCCGACTTGAGGCTGAGGCTCAGCTTCCCCGTTTCCTTGTCCAGCTTGATGACCTTCACGTCCACCAGGTCGCCAACCTTCACGAACTCGCTGGGATGTCGCCCGCGACGATGGCTCATCTCGCTGACGTGCAGCAGCCCGTCCACCCCGCCCAGGTCCACGAACGCACCGTAGTCCATCACGCTGCGGACAGTCCCCCGGTGCGTCTGGCCCTCGGCCAGCTCCGCCATGAGCTTCTGCCGCGCCTCTTCCTTCTGCCGCTCCAGCAGCGCCCGCCGGCTGACGATCAGGTTCTTCGCGCCGCGGTCGAACTGCGTTACCTCCACCGTCAGGCGCTGGGTGATGAACGTGGAAATGTCCTTCTGGAAGTACAGGTCCACCTGGCCGCTGGGCATGAACGCCCGCATGCCCTTTATGTCCAGCTCGAGCCCGCCCTTGTTCATCCCCGTTACGGTGCCCTCGACGATCTGCCCGATCTCGAGGTTCTCCCAGGACACGGTGCCCGAAACCACGCCCTTGCGGTTCAGGAGCAGCAACCCCTCGCGCGGGTCGTACCGATCGACGACGAATTCGAACTCGTCGCCCACCTTCACGTCATCGAATTGAAGGAGCGGCACGATCCCCTGGCTCTTGCCGCCCAGGTCGACGAAGACGTCTTCCTTGCCGATCGAGATCACCTTGCCCTTGCGCGTTCCGCCCGATTCGGCCGTCGGGGCCTGGGACGCCGCCCCTTCGGCCTTGGGCCGATCGAAGCCGTAAAGCTGGTCGATCTGCACGTCGGCCAGTGCCGCCTCGACTTCCTTATCCAGCGCGGAATCCGCGTCCGGCCGAAACTTCTGTTTGTACTCGTCACCCTGTTGAGCATTAGCCATAAGACGTCCGTTCGGGGGCAAAAAGCGTCGCGAGATGGTATCCGTCGGCCGGTCAAACCGAAAGACGTGGGACTGCCAATTGAATCGGTTTGCGCGGGCGGGCAGCTTAATCGTCGTTGTCGTCCAGGGTGGGCTCGTCGGAAGCTAATTTCTTGTGGGAGGCCGCCTTGGGCTGCCCACGGCCTTTTCGCGACGATTTGGAATTCGGCTTGGGTTTGGGCGCCGATGGTCGCGCGCTCACGTCTGCGTCGTCGATTGCCTCAATCGGCCCTTGCCGCTGCCGCTGCCGGACGACCAGGTGGATCGGCACTTCCTTGTACGGCGTGTTCTCGCGGAGCCGGTTGATCATGAAGCGGTGGTAAGACTCGTTGAGGTATGCCGGGTTGTTCACGAAGAGCACGACGGTCGGCGGGGCCACGTCGGTCTGCGTGACGTAATAGATCCGCGCCCGGCGTCCGCTGGCGGTGCTGGGCCGGCGCTCCTCGAGGATCTGCCGCACCGTGTTATTGAGCTTGTGCGTCGTAACCCGGGTATGGGCCTGCTTGTACAGGTGCTGTGCCAGGTCCAGCACCGCCTGCACGTTCTTCCCCTCCTTGGCGGTCACGAACGCGATCGGCGCGTAATCCAGGTGCTGGAGCTCGACGTCGAGGTACTTGCGGTACTCCTCCATGATGCCGTGATCGTCGAACTTGCCTCCCTGCTCGCGGGCCTGCTCCTGCAGCACGCTCTTGGCCAGGTCCCACTTGTTGATCACGAGCACGACCGGCTTGAACTGCTCCTTGATGTACGCGGCCAGCTTCTTATCCGGCTCGCTGACGGGCTCCGTCGCATCGATCAGCATCAGCACCACGTCCGCCCGGCGGATGGATCGCTGGGCGCGGTGAAAGCTGTAGAACTCGATGTCGTTGGTCACCATGTGCCGCTTCTTGCGCACGCCCGCCGTGTCGATCACGATCAGCGACTTGCCTTCCTTCTCGAAGCGGACGTCCACGCTGTCGCGGGTGGTGCCCGGAACCTCGGAGACGATCACGCGGTCACCGTGCCCCTCGTAGATTTCCGCGATCGAGTTCACCAGCGTGCTCTTGCCCGCGTTGCGCTTGCCCACGATTGCCACGTGCATCTGCGGCTCGGGGATCTCCGTGGGCGCCTGCGACAGGTCGATGTTTTTCGCGATCGCCTCGGTGACGAGGTCGAGGTTGCGGTCGGTGGCGGCCGAGACGCCGATCGGCGTCCCCAGCCCCAGGCGTGCGAAATCGCCCAGGATCGGGTCCACCCGCGGCCCGTCCGCCTTGTTAGCCACCAGCACCGTCTTAACCCCCCGCCGCCGCAGCAGCGACGCAATCTGCTCATCCGCGCTGGTCAGCCCGTCCGTGCAGTCCACCACGAACAGCACGAGCTGAGCTTCGGTCATCGCCACTTCGATCTGGTGCTTGATGTGATCGGTGAGTTGGTCGGGATCGACGTACCCGTAGCCGCCGGTATCCACCAGCTCCACATAGCGGTCGCCGATCCGCAGCGGCGTGGAGATGCGGTCGCGCGTCACGCCCGGCATGTCCTGCACGATGCTGATGCGTTTGCCGGCCAGCGCATTGAGCAGGCTGCTCTTGCCGACGTTCGGCCGGCCGACGATCGCAACTGTTGGAAGCGCGGACATGATCCTCTTTCAGCCAAAAACAGGTTAACCACGAAGACACGAAGGCACGAAGAAAGCAAGGGGAAAATACGGTCAGACCAAAAACGCGAGCGATGATCGTCCCGACGTTTTTGTCTTTCCCCTTCGCGTCTTCGTGCCTTCGGGGTTCAGACTTTTTGGCCAACGGCCTCAGGCGGCCTTGCCCTTGTTGTAGTACTTGGGCATCGGCCTGCCGAGCTTTTCCCACTGCCTGGTGACGGCCTCGGCCTTGCCGGCGCTGTTAAGAACGTGGAGCTTGCGCTGCACCATCTTGGTGATCGCATCGCGGGCCGGGCCCAGGTAGTTGCGCGGGTCGAACTCCTTGGCGTTGGTGGCGAAGACCTCGCGGATCTTGGCCGTCAGCGCCAGGCGCAGGTCGGTATCGATGTTGACCTTGCACACGCCGTACTTGGTCACCGCCATGTTGATCTGGTCCTCGGGCACGCCCTTGGCGTTGGGCATGTTGCCGCCGTACTTGTTGACCAGGTCGATGAATTCCTGCGGCACGCTGCTCGAGCCGTGCATGACCAGCGGCAGGCCCGGACAGGTCTTCATGATGTTCTCGATGCGGTTGAACGCCAGCTTCGCCTCGTGCTTGAACTTGAAGGCCCCGTGGCTTGTGCCGATGGCCACGGCGAGGTTGTCAATGCCCGTCCGCTTCCAGAAGTCCCTGGCCTGCTCGGGGTCGGTGAGGAACTTCTCGACGTTCTTCTCATACTCCTCGGCATCCAGGCCGACGACGTCCTCCTCGATGCCGCCCAGCATGCCCAGTTCGGCCTCGACGACCACGTCCGCCGCATGGGCCAGCTTGACCGCGTCGGCCGTGAGCTTGACGTTTTCCTCGTACGGGTGGTGGCTGCCGTCGATCATGACGCTGGTATAACCGTCGTTGATGCAGGTCTGGATCAGGTCCAGCGTGTCACCGTGATCACAGTGGATGGCGATCGGCAGCTCGGGATGGTCCTCGACCGCTGCGTCGATGATGTGCTTGAGGTAACGGATGTTGGCGTACTTTCTGGCACCCTTGCTGATCTGAAGGATGAGCGGGCTCTTCTCCTTGGCGCAGGCATCGATGATTCCCTGCGTGATCTCCATGTTGTTGACGTTGAACGCGCCCACGGCAAATCCGCCGTCGTAGGCGAGGTCAAACATGGGCTTTGTGGTCATCAGGGGCATAACACGGTTCCTTTCACTTCACCTTGGTGTGCGACTGGTGGAACGGTGAGTGTAGGGAAAAGCTGGCCTCGATTCCATAGTGGGTTTTGGGGCAGCGGCGGGGTCTCAGGGCAGAAAATGTCCGGTCATTTGCGGCCAAACCCGGGCATTTAGCGATTTATTGCTTAGAACGGCGAATCCTGGTCCGCGTCGGTGACCGGGATAGTGGTGGGCGTCGAGGACAGGGTGGGCGGCCGGCGGACGTTCTCGCCGATCGCGACTTTCCGCTGTCCGGAGGGGCTATCCAACAGGATGTAGTCGAGCGTGATTGCGATCACCTTGGCCCCGCCAGCCGCCTGAACTCGGTCGCCCTCGCGTAGCCAGGTGATGTTGTGACCGCGCGACCCGGATTCGGTGTCCTCGATGCCCGCCAGCGTTTGATTGGGCTCGCGGATAATGCCGCGCAGGACCACCGCGGCCGGCGTCCGCTGCGGCTGCTGGTTGGGGGTGCGTCGCTCGGCCTGAACGACCGTGTGATCCCGTGAGAAGATGCTGCGGGTAAGCAAAATAGAGTATTCAGCGGGCAACGACTGGGCGCGATATTGAATGGGCCCACGGTTGCCGTTTTGCCGGCGCGGGTCGAATTGCCCCGCGGCGCCGCCACGCTGGCGACGCTGGGCCTGCTGGCGCGTCGGCTGCTGTTGGCGCTGTGCCTGCTGGGCGGAAGCCCATGTCAGACAACAGGCTACGACGAGCAGCATGCAGAAGGTGGTTCGCATTCCGCGGGGCGCTCCTCGGGCACGACCGGATATAGACCGCGAGCGCCGCCCGCGCCCGTGAATGCCGGCGTTATCGGCATAGTACCTTGGAAGGCATTCAGACTTCCATCCCCAGTGTGACAATCTTGCGGTGTCGCGGGTGTGAGCAGGGATCGCGCTGGGGCGGGACGCTGGCTGACCTGGAGTAGTTGCTGGGACGAATGATCGATCGTGTCTACCGGTTTCCACTCACTCGTGCGCGGCAGGTTCCAACCTTCGACCTCTGCCTAGCGCGTCCCTGGAAGTGGCCCGGTCAAGTGCTTTTACTAATCGCGCCGCCATTGCGTGATCGCTGGGTGGGTTCTGGCCGGTAATTAGTTCGCGATCTTCGATGACAAAGGGTTGGAAGATGCCTTTGTCCGAGATGGAGATATTGCCCCCGGCGATCCTCAGCGCATCGTTGGGGTAGAACGGAACCTTGCCGCCGCCCAAGTAGTGTTCTTCCGCGTAATGCTCCTCGTCGTTCGAGAACACCGTCATGTGGTAACCGGCGTATTGCCAGCCCACGGCAAGCCTTCTTGCCTCTTCCGTCTTGCCTGCAGCAAGCGCGGCGCGGAACTCCCCGGCCCTGGGCAGCGCCGCCGCAATGGCAACCGGTCCGTGGCAGAGCAGCGCCGTCGGCTTGGCCGCGGCATGGGCATAACGAAGGATCTCGCCAAGGTCCGCGTCCTGCATCAGGTCGATCATCGGCGGGTGTCCCCCGGGGGCATAGAACCCTACGAATTGATCAAGGCCTTCCTCAATCACCGACCGAAATGAACGTGCGCGCTGCATTGCGGGGTGGGTGTTGATGAAGTCGAGTGCCCTTCGCAGGGCCACTTCACTGCCGCCGAAATGAACGGCTTGGGCAGACTGAGCATCCATGACCGGCTTGTTTCCCAAAGGCGTCGCCAGAACCATCTGGTAGCCCGCATCGAGCGCGGCCTGAACGGGGATAACGAGCTCATTGAGAAAGTATCCAACGCGTTCTTGCCTCCCATCCTTCAGCGCAAACGTGTCCACGCTCGAAGTAATGACGAGAATTGTTGGTTTACTGCTCATCCGCGTCGTCCTTTCGTTTTGCCTGTGCTCGCGGGCGGGGCGGCGCCTGGACGCCCAATGCGCTGCCATCCGCCACGTCGGGGGAACCGCGTTCACTGGCCTGAGCGTGAGGGTGGGACAAATCCGGGCGAAACACGTGCTATTTCAGCCCGCATCATCGAACAGCTCATCAAGGCCGCTGGCCAACAGATACGCTTGAAGATGAATGACCCGGCCCCACGCAGGAATTCTTCTGAAAAGCCCACGTGCGGCAGCCATCCTTCAGCGATTCACGGCACGGATTTCTCGTCGATGGCGAAGGTGGATTTGAGCTCGTCGAAGAGCTTGACGTATTCGGCCTGGAGTTCCCGGGCCATGTGCTCGCGCGCTCTTCTTTTATCGAGGTGTTTGGGGGCATGGATGAGGCGGGGGCCGAAGGCGATCCAGAGGCGGCCGCGGCGAAACGGTAGCCAGGGGCCGACGGCGTTGAGCTTGTCGGCACCAATGATGGCACAGGGGAGGACGGGCGCGCCGGTACGGTACGCGATGAGGCAGGCGCCCTTTTTGAGTGGGCCGCCGCGAAGGCAGGAATCGGTACCCCTGACGACGCCTCCCTCGGGGCAGATGCCGACGATCCGGCCGCGTTCGAGCCGGCGGATCGACGTGCGGATCGCGCTGACGGGCACGCCGAAACGCCGGACCTCGTAGGCGTTGATCAATCGCAGAAAACGAGCGACCGGTCGGTATTTGAAGAATTCCACGCGCGTCACCCAATCGACCGGGCGTGGCACCAGGACGCTGGAGAGGAACGGCTCGAGGTGGCTGAGGTGCGTGCACGCGAGGATGAACGGGCCGGGCGTGCGGGCGGCCTCGGGCCGGATGAGGTGGAGGCGCATCGTGCAGAACAGCGTGAAACGCCCGGCAGCATGACAGGCGCGGTAGATGCGGTCCATGAACGGAATCTCTAAAGGCTGGGGGCAGCGAACTCAAGTGTCCTGGGGGAATTCGCGAACATGCCTCGACGCGCGCAATGGGCGGGCGCGCAGACTCGCCGCGTTAATTCAGCGCGGGCGGCGGCTGGCAGGTTTGAGGGTCCAGCACTGGAGGCGGGCAACGTCCAGGATTTTGGGGGCGCGGAAATCGGGCGGATGGATGATCCAACCGCCGAAGGTGTTGGGGGCATCCGGGGCCACTCGTCGGGCGGTAAGAAGCTGGACGTCGCGGGGAATCGCCATCGACGCGGGAAACGCACCCGACTTCTCGCGCGCGGCGTACGCTACGGACATCGCGATCAGGAAATCGGCGGGCGCGACGGACGTGGCTCCCAGGAAAACCTCAGAGGGAATGCGATGATTGATGCGCATGTAGTCGCGCGCGTCGGATACCGCGGCGGCGAAGGCGGGCCAGGGCACGGGGGCATCCCCCCTGCCGCCGGTCACGGGCGGTGGCGCATCGGGGCCGAGGAGCGAATCGAGTCGCAGTGGGTCGGTCGTTGGCGTGGCGGGCGCGGGGTCGAGCCGGCGAGCCAGGGCCAGCGAGAGGGCCTGGAACTGGTCGGCGGGCGAGAGCGTCTTACCGCCGAGGTCCATGTCGTCGATGCCTATCGGGTCCGGGGATTGGAGCCGGCGGGCCAGCTCGGACAACTCCTGAATAGTCAGGCCTTCGGTGCGGACCCGATCGGGGTAAAGGCCGGGGAGTTCCGATGCGGTAACAAATTGGACGCCCGGTTGGGCGCGGATGAAATCGATGTACGCCTCGAACCGGGCGAAGGCGCGATCGGTTTCCTCGCGAGGGCGCTGGGCTGGCAGCTTCCACTGCTCGCGCGGCGGATTGGCGCCGCGCGTGAAGTTTGCGCCGTCCCAGAACTGGCTCGTGACCCATTCGCAGGGGTGGTAATAAATGCTCACGAGGCCGCCGCCGGTGAAACGAAGGCGATCGATGATGGCGCCAACCTGCTTCCGGCCCTCCTCGAGGCCGCCCTCGGCGAAGAGGTTCATGCGGGTTTCGTTGGGCCGCATCTTGTAGACGACCAGTGCCCCGGCAAACCAGAACGGCTGGCCACCGAAGCCGACGTGGTCGCCGCCATCCACATAGCACGGGACGCCGTCAGCGAGGATGCCGCACGCGGGCAGCGCCGCAATGGCCTGGGCAGCCCAGGAAGAGCCGGGCTGGCCGTAACAGGCCAGGGTCTTGCGGCCGAAGATCCGCCGGACGTCGGCGGCGCCGGAACCCTCGCGGCGGACGAATTCGGCCATGCCGTCCAGGAGGCTCGCGTTCTGCTCGTATTCCGCGACCGTCGGGTGGACGGAGTGGAAGTTGGCGTGATAGCCGATGTCGTGGCGGTTGAGCGACTCGATGACGTCGGTGCGCTTCCGCTGCTCCAGGACGCGGGCCTTCTCGCCGACGAGCTTGAACGTGGCGCGGATGTGGCGGGCCGTGAGCAGGTCGGCGAGGCGCTTGGCGGCGTCGTCATCGGACGGGGACAGGTAGTCTTCAGTGTCGAACCAGAGGATGATATCCACCTCCGAGCCGGGCGGGACATCGGCAGCGCGGGCAATCGATGAGATCACGGCCAAGGCGAGGCAGGCGAAGATGACGAGGCGTCGCGTGGACGGTTGCATGGAGGATGGACAATACATTAGGGGCATGGGCTCGACCAGATTCGGAATTCCCCTCCTGGCCCGATTTACTGGATCGTGGGGTCGGGTTGGGGCGTGGCGATCTTGGTGACGCGCGCGGGGACGCCGACGACGGTGGCGTGAGGCGGGACGTCGCGGATCACGGCGGCGCCGGCGCCGACGGTAGCGTAGTCGCCGATTGAGATGCACTGGATGACGCTGGCACCGATGCCGACCCAGGCGCATCGGCCGATTCGAACGCGGCCGCCCAGGTGCACACCGGGGCAGATGTGGGCGCCCTCGCCAACTTCGCACTCGTGGTCGACGACACAGCCGGTGTTGAGGATGACGGAGCTGCCGATCGCGGCCTCGGTGCAGACGCTGGCATTGGGGGCGATCACCACGTTTTCGCCGAGCTTTGCGGTAGGCGAAACCCAGGCGGTGGGGTGCACGGCGTTGATCAGCTCGAAGCCCTGCTCCTTGAGGAGCTGCGCGTACTTCTGGCGGACGCGGGTGTCGCCGATGGCCACGATGGCATGGCCGAGCTTCTGGCGGCGGAGCTTGGGCAGCACGTTGACCGGGCCGAAGACGGGCAGGTCGCATACGGTCTGGCCGGCCTTGTCGGGGGAGGAATCGACGAAGCCCACGACTTCGTGTTTGTTGGCGGCGCGGAGGATGTCGAGGACGACTTTTCCCTGACCGCCCGCTCCGCAAATGATGACTTTCATGAGGGGCACCTCTTTGGCCTTATCGTATATCGGATGCAACGTCGTGAAACGAAATGCAACGTTTGGCGGGCGCGCGCCCGGCGGGACTTTGTCCGGTCGCGGCAAGGGTTGAAAACCCGCGTCGCGGGTTTTTACATTGGGCGGAGGGCTCGGCTACACTGCGCGGCATGATCGGAGTTGCCATCATCGGGAGCGGAGGCATCGCGCTGGCCAATCATTTGCCGGGGTTCGCACTGTGCCCGGATACCAAGGTCGTGGCGCTGTGCGACACGAACCCGCAGGTCCTGGAGGCCGCGAGCAAGCAGTCTGGCATCACGGCGACATATGCAGATTACAACCAGGCATTAAAGCGGGACGACGTAAACGCGGTCGTGATCGCAACCCCCAACGTGTTTCACGCGCCGATCGCCCATGCGGCGTTCGCGGCAGGCAAGCACGTGCTGTGCGAGAAGCCGATCGCGATGAACCTCGCGGAAGCGATGGAGATGGTACGGGCGGCGGAGCGGGCGAACGTACGGCACATGACGGCGTTCACCTACCGATTTGTGCCCGCCATGCGGTATTTCGACCACCTGGTGCGGCGCGGGGAAATCGGCCGGCCCTACCACTTCCGTGCGCAGCGGTTCCAGGACTGGGACGCGCGAAACCTGGGCTGGCGGCAGGTCAAAAAACTGGCCGGGACCGGCGAGCTGGGGGACATGCTCTCGCACCGCATCGATTACAGTCACCTCCTGGTCGGACCGGTGAAGCGGCTGGTCGCGAACCTCAAGCGGTTCATCGACGACCGCAGCGGCGCGCCATCCGACCTGGAAGACTGGGTGTCGATCATCGCCGATTACGAATCCGAGACAACCGGCGTGCTGGAGAGCACGAAGCTGGCGATCGGCCGGGGCGAGGGGCACCACGGGCAGGACGTGGTTGAGATCAACGGGTCGGAGGGGTCGATCGTATATTCGACTCAGCGGCCGCTGGAGCTCCAGATCGGCAAGCCGGGCGATCCGGACCTTCACACGATTCCGGTGCCGCGGGAGTTCTGGGTGTACCCGGGATCGCCGCGGAACCCGGACGAGGGCAGCCCGCTGGTGACGTTCAGGTATGACCAGGATTTCGAATTCATCCAGGCGATACGGGAGAAGCGGCCGTGCCGCCCGTCGCTGCTGGACGGGGCCAAGGCGCAGGCGGTGATGGACGCGGCGGTGCAATCGGCGGCGGAGCGGCGATGGGTGGACGTGACGAAGGTGGGATGAGCCGCGCCAACCGCAATCAATTCGACAGAGACTTGGGTGTCGTAGAGCGTTGATGGAAGATTCCGCATTTACTCGGGAGAGACGATGGGAAAGACGGCGATCGTAACTGGAGCGGGAAGCGGCGTGGGGCGTGCCGTGGCGTTGCAGCTTGCGCGCGAGGGGTGGAACGTAGGGCTCGTGGGGCGAAGACCCGACGCGTTGCAGGAGACGATCAAGCTGGCCGGGGACACCGGGGGGCGGATGATCGCGGCGGCGGGCGACGTGGCAAAGAAGTCGGAGGTGGAGGCGGGGGCGAAGGCGATCGAGGCGCGATTCGGTCCGGCGCAGGCGCTTGTCGCGGCGGCGGGGTTGAACATCCCGAAGCGATCCTGGGACGTGCTGAGCTTCGAGGACTTCCAGCATGTGTTGGACGCGAACCTTGCAGGCACGTTTCATTGGGTGCAGCGGGTGCTGCCAGGCATGCGTGCGGCGAAGAGCGGGACGATCGTGGCAATCGTTTCGGAGGCGGCGCTGGCGGCAAGCGGGAAGGCCGGAGCGGCGTACGTGGCGTCGAAGTTCGGCCAGCGCGGGCTGGTGCAGTCGATCAACGCGGAGGAGCGCGGCAACGGCATCCGGGCAGTACAGATCCATCCGGGGGACATCAACACGCCGATTCTCGACAAGCGGCCGGTTCCCCCGCCGCCGGAGGCGCGGGCGAAGATGCTTCAGGCGGAGGATGTGGCGGCGTGCGCGGTGTTCGCGATTAACCTTCCCGAGCGGGCGGTGGTGGAGGAATTGTTGATCCGGCCGAGGTGATATCGTTGTCAATGGCACCGGTGTTCCCCGCCTTCAGGTTTAGCCCGCTTGATTCGATTCCGCCGGTGAGGGGCACCGGCGACACTGAGGTTGGTTGCCTGGCCGACGCAGACAGGATCCCGGACAAAGTTCCTGGCCCTGACGAATTCGGGCCGGCTGCCTAAAGTAGCGCCATGCAATATCGACGGCTCGGCAAGACGGACATGGTGGTGTCGGTGGTCGGCCTGGGGACGTGGCAATACGGCGGCGAGTGGGGCAAGACGTTTGAGCAGCGCGAGGTGGACGCGATCTTCGATCGGGCACGGGACCTGGGCATCAACCTGGTCGATACGGCGGAGTGTTACGGCGATCACCTGTCAGAACGGATGGTGGGGAACGCGATCCGTCGGGACCGGGGCAAGTGGGTGCTGGCGACGAAGTTCGGGCATCACTTTCACGGGTACCTGGACCGCACGACGGTGTACGACCCCGATGACGTGCGCAAACAGCTCGAGGCGTCGCTCGAGGCGCTTCAGACGGACTACGTAGACCTGTACCAATTCCACTCGGGGAACAACGAGATGTTCCAGACGCCGGGCCTGTGGGAAATGCTTGGCGAACAGGTAATGGCGGGAAAGGTCCGGCACCTGGGGATTTCCGTGAGCCCGAACGACAACCTGTTTCAGGTGGATCGCGCGACGGGGGTGGACGCGCGGTCGATTCAGGTCGTGTACAACCGGCTGGATCGCAAGCCGGAGGAGGGGATGTTTCTGTCGTGCCGGCGGCAGGACCTTGGCGTGATGGCGCGGGTGCCGCTGGCCAGCGGGTTTTTGTCGGGCAAGTACAGGCCCGGCACGAAGTTTCCGCAGGGGGACGTGCGATCGTCGCACGACCAGCAGAAGAATGACGGCAAGCTCAGGGAAGTTCAGCGCGTCGCCGAGACGGAAGTTCCGCCGGGCGTGCCGATGGCGCAGTGGGCGCTGGCCTGGTGCCTCAGGGACGATGCGGTGACCTGCGCGATTCCCGGGATCAAGGACGTGGGGCAGCTCGAATCCAACGCCGCGGCGGCGGGGTTGGCGCGGGCGGATCATCCGCAAATACGCCCCGCCCCGCCGCTGCCGACGCGGTGATCAACATTCACATCACAAGCCGCGTTGCAAATGCGGGGGGCGACGGGCATCATCCGGCCGCATGCATGGAACGGTGCTGGAACACGAGGGGCAACCGGCTGAGAACCAGCAGCCGGCCCCGGGGGCGCGGGGCGCGCTGGCGCTGCTGCTTGCGATCAACATGTTTAACTACGTCGACCGCTACGTGCTGGCGGCGGTCGAGCCGGCGGTGCAGAAGGACTTCTTCAAGCCGGGCGATCCCAACGCGGAATTCTGGATGGGGTCGCTGGCGACTGCGTTCGTGTTCTCGTATCTGCTGATGGCGCCGGTATTCGGGTGGCTGGCCGACCGCATGTCGCGGTGGGTGCTGGTGGGGATCAGCGTAACGCTGTGGAGCCTGGCCACGGGGGCATCCGGGCTGGCGGCGTTCTTCGGCATGCTGCTGGTCACGCGGTTGTTCGTCGGCATCGGCGAAGCGGGATACGGCCCGGCTGCGCCGACGATCATCGCCGACCTCTATCCGGTATCGCGGCGCGGCGCCGTGCTGGCCTGGTTCTACGCGGCGATCCCGGTCGGCAGCGCGCTGGGCTACGTGCTGGGCGGCGTGGTGTCGCAGCACTTCAACTGGCGTATGGCGTTTTACGTGGTCGTAATACCGGGCGTCGTGCTGGGCGTGTGGAGCTTCTTCATGACCGACCCGCCGCGGGGACAGAGCGAGGCCGGCGGCAGCGCGGCATCGAGTCGCAAGGCCGGCCTCCGCGATTACATGGTGCTCTTCAAGACGCCCTCGTACGTGCTCAACACGCTGGGCATGGCGGCGATGACGTTTGCCACCGGTGGCATCTCGTTCTGGATCCCCAAGTATTTCGTCGAGCACCGGCAGGCCGGGGATCTGGGCCACGTGAACACGGTCTTCGGCGGGCTCCTGGTGGTAGGCGGACTCCTGGCGACGCTGGCGGGCGGCTGGACGGGCGACCGGCTTCGCCGGCGGTTTCCCGGATCCTACTTTCTGGTGTCGGGGGTGGGGATGTTGATCGCGTGCCCGTTCGTAATCGGGATGCTCTACGCGCCGTTCCCGTGGGCGTGGGTCATGATCTTCGTGGCGCTGTTCTTCCTGTTCTTCAACACCGGGCCGACCAACGCGGTGCTGGCCAACGTCACGCACCCGTCGGTGCGGGCGACGGGCTTTGCGCTGAACATCTTCGCGATTCACATCCTCGGGGATGCGATCTCACCGCCGCTCTTGGGGAAGATCGGGCACCACAGTTGGAACGCCGCGTTCGCCGTGGTGGCGGCCGTCGTCGCGCTGTCGGGCATCCTGTGGATCTGGGGGGCGAAATATCTCGAGACGGACACGAGGCTGGCAAGCACGCGCATTTCCTAGAAACATTAACCGCGGATAAGCACGGATGACTCGGATAAGAGCGGGATCTAATCCTCATCCGCGTCATCCGTGCCATCCGCGGTTAATTAGTTTTGGTCAGCCTTCCTTCCACGTGAGGACGACTTTGCCCGAGAGGCCAGCGCGCATGACCTCGAAGCCTTTTTCGAAATCGGTGTAGTGATAGCGGTGGGTGATGACGCCGCTGATGTCGAGGCCGGACTCGAGCATCACGGTCATCTTGTACCAGGTTTCGTACATCTCGCGGCCGTAGATGCCCTGGATGTTGAGCATGTTGAAGACGACGGTGTTCCAGTCGATGGCGATGTCCGTCGAGGGGATGCCGAGCATGGCGATCTTGCCGCCGTGCGCCATGTTGGCAAGCATGTCGCGGAACGCGGCGGGGTTGCCGGACATCTCCAGGCCGACGTCGAAGCCCTCCTTCATGCCGAGCTTTTTCTGCGCCTCGGCGAGGGATTCGCTGCGCACGTCGATGGCAAGCGTGGCGCCCATCTTCCGGGCGAGTTCGAGCCGGTACGGGTTCACGTCGGTGATAACGACGTAGCGCGCCCCCGCGTGGCGCGCCACGGCGGCAGCCATGATGCCGATCGGGCCGGCCCCGGTGATCAGCACGTCCTCGCCCAGCACGTTGAAGTGAAGCGCCGTATGGACGGCGTTGCCGAAGGGGTCGAAGATCGACTGCACGTCCCGGATCGACGAGGCCTTGGGCTCGGGCAGGTGGGGATCGTGGACCCAGACGTTGGTCATGGGGAGCGAGAGGTACTCGGCGAACGCGCCGGGCCGATTGACGCCCACGCCCTTGGTGTCCTTGCAGAGGTGGCGGCGTCCGGCCAGGCAGTTTCTACAGCGGCCGCAGACGACGTGCCCCTCGCCGCTCACGATCTCGCCGACGTGGAAATCCTTCACGTTGGATCCCACGTCCACGATCCGACCGACGAACTCGTGCCCGACGACCATCGGCACCGGGATCGTCCGCTGTGCCCAGGCGTCCCAGTTGTAAATGTGCACGTCGGTGCCGCATATCCCGGTGCGGAGGATCTCGATCATCACGTCGTTGATGCCGATCTCCGGCACCGGTACCTCGTCGAGCCAGAGGCCTTCTTCACGCTTCTTCTTGACGAGGGCTTTCATCGTTTTCATTAGGGCTTGTCCTTGGTCATTGGTCACTTGTCATTCGTGATTGGTCACGTCTGCATGTACGTGACGACGAGGTAGAGCACGGCGTCGTCGGGGCCGTCATTTTCGATGGCGTGGGGCTGGTCGGCGGGGTAGTACGCGGAATCGCCGATGGTGAGCTGTTCGCGGTCCCCGGCGGAGGTCACGCGCACGGAGCCGCGCTGGACGGTGAGCAGCTCGCGCGCCCCTTCAAAGTGCGGCTGGCTGCGCAGCGCGCCGCCGGGCCGAAGGACGATCTCGTAATACTCCACGGCCTTCTCCAGGTGGAGCGGGGAGAGCGTGCGGATACGGCAGTGGCGGTCGGAGCGGTAGTGAAACGTGCGATCCTGGGCCCGGATGACGTCGATGCGCGAGGACGCCGCCGGGGCGTCCACCATCTCGCCCAGGCCCATGCCAAACGCCTGCGCAATTCGGAAGGCAACGGCCAGCGTAGGGTTGGCGCGGCCGCGTTCGATCTCGCTCAGCATCGACTTGCTGACCCCGCACGCGGCCGACGTTTGTTCCAGCGTCCACCCCCGCTTGCGGCGCAGCTCGCGGACGCGCTGGCACAGGAGCCGGCCGATGGGCTCCTCGGCTGCCGCCGCGGCGTCGTGGCCGTTGCTACGGGTAGACCTCTTGACCGTCACGATGCGATTCTCCGGTAAACCGGATTGTATTTCCGGTATGTCGAACAAGCAAGGGGTCGCCGTCCCCCGCGGCCAGCGACATGAGCCGCGTCGGGCGGGCATGGTGGCAAACCCGTGGCATCCCCCTGAATAGGGAACTGTCGGCGCGGGGCAGAAGGCCGTAGCGTTGCTGCGTCGAAGGAGAACTGCGACATGAAATGGATGAAGCGGGCGTTAAAGTGGGCCGGGATCCTGTTTGCGGTCGTGGCGGTCGGGATCGCCGGGGCGCTGGGCTGGGCGGCCCACAAGATGCACCGGAGTTACGCATCAGTGCCGCTACCAGCGATCCATCGGGATCTCTCGGCAGAGGCCCTGGCTCGCGGCGGGCGGATCTTCCGCCAGACTTGCGCCGATTGCCATGTCCCGCGGGATGGCGCGCGCGCCGTCGGACAGCCGGTGGAGGACCTGCCCGCGATGATGGGCAGGTTCTATTCCGCCAACCTCACCTGCGATTCCGTTTCGGGAATCGGCGCCGCCAGCGACGAGCAGATCGCCCGCGTCCTGCGTGCCGGCGTTCGCCGTGACGGGCACATGCTGCTGATGCCGTTCTTCGGCTTAATGTCCGATGACGACATCGCGGCAGTAATTGGGTTCATGCGCTCCGGCGATCCCCTGTTCGAGGCCGACCGGTCGCCGCAGCCGAATTCGTCCACGACGCTGGTGGGCAACGCGATCCTGATCTACGTCGCGGGCAACGCGCCGAAGCAGGTGCCGGCTGCACCGGTGGCAACCCCGCAGAAGGCCGCGACGGCCGAATACGGGCGCTACGCGGCGCAGGGCCTGTACGGCTGCGTGGCCTGCCACACCTCGGGGTTCGATGAGGACAAATCCCACCGCCCGGACATCCTGGCCGGCGGGTTTCAATTCGACATGCCGGGCGGGACGGTGTATTCGCCGAACATCACGCCCGACAAAACGGGCATCGGCGGGTGGACGCTGGACGAATTCCGCCGCGCGGTGCGGGATGGCATCAGCAAGGACGGTTACGCCGTGCGGCCGCCGATGCCGCGGTTCAGGCACATCGAAGACTACGAGATCGACGCTGTCTACAAGTACCTCCAATCGGTTAAGCCGACGAACAAGGTCATCGCCCGCGGCAATCGCGGCGAACCCGCCGATGCCAAGGCGGAGCCGGCGCGCATGTTCGCGTCGCTGGGATGCGTCGCGTGTCACGGGCCGGGCGCGCCGTTCCGCGAGAAGATCCTCCAGGCGAAGGGCAAGCCGCCGGCAGAGATTGCGGCGTGGATTCGCAACCCCCAGGCATCCAAGCCGGGCACGCCGATGCCGACGTATGAAAGCGTGATCGATCAGGGCCAGGCGCTCCGACTCGCGGAGTACGTGCGGAAGATGGTGGACCGCGCAACGGACGGCGCACCGCAACGGGCCGAGGTTTCGGCGGGGAATTAGCGGAAGTGACATCGAGGCTCACGCCGAGCCTCCGGCTTGCATGTGGTTCTTCGACTCCGCGTCGGCGGCTCGTTACACTTCGAGCAAGGAACCACTTCATATGCCGAATAAAAGCTCCCTCCTGGCGTGCGTTCTCAGCGTTGGCCTGTGCGCCCCCTTGCTCGCCCAGCAGCAGCAGCAGCAGCAGCAGCAGCCGCCGCCGCCGCCGGGCCGGGGCGGAAACACGGTCGGGCAGATTAAGCGGATCCCCCCCGTCGGGGTTGTCATTGCCGACAACGATCGCACCGAGTTGCAGGCAGGGGTGGAGCGGCTGGGCAAGGAAATTGCAGACCTTCGCACGTCGCTGGCGAAAGCGCCGGCGCTGCTCGAACTGCTGCCGGACGTGCAGATCTATCACAACGCCGTACGGTATGCGCTGGCGTACGACGAGTTCTTCAAGGCCGACGAAGTTGCCAAGGCGCGGGTGCTGCTGAAGGAGGGCGGCGAGCGGGCGGCGGCGCTGCGGGAAGGCAAGGCCCCCTGGACAAAAGCCGCAGGCCTGATCGTCCGCGGGTACGTTTCACGGATCGACGGGTCGGTGCAGCCGTACGGGCTGGTCGTGCCGGCAACCTTCGCGGATGACGCATCGCGGCCGCGCCGGGTTGACGTTTGGTTCCACGGGCGCGGGGAGACGCTCAGCGAGATCAATTTCCTCTCCGACCGCGAGAAGTCCCGCGGCGAGTTCACGCCCGCCGATACGATCGTCCTGCACCCCTACGGGCGGTTCTGCAACGCAAATCGGTTCGCCGGCGAAGTGGATACGTTCGAGGCGCTGGACAACGTGCGGAAGCACTACGCGGTGGACGAGGACCGGATCCTGGTCCGCGGGTTTTCCATGGGCGGCGCGGCATGCTGGACCTTTGCAACGCATTACGCGGGCCTGTGGGCGGCGGCCAATCCCGGGGCGGGATTCAGCGAGACGGCCGAGTTCCTCAAGATCCGCGACCTGGCCACCATCCCCTGGTACCAGCAGAAGCTCTGGCACCTCTACGACAGCACCGATTACGCCGTGAACCTGTTCAACTGCCCCACCGTTGCCTACAGCGGCGAGGCCGACCCGCAGAAGCAGGCGGCCGACAAGATGGCCATGGCGCTGTCTGACGTGGGCATCACGCTTACCCACATCCTCGGCCCCGAAAAGACACAGCACCGTTACCACCCCGTGGCGAAGGCGGAGGTGGCCCGGCGGATCGACTCGATCGCCTCACGGGGCAGGATCCCGGCGCCCTGGCACGTGAAGTTCACCACCTGGACGCTCAAGTACAACCAGATGAACTGGATCGCGGTGGACGGCCTCGAGCACCACTGGGAGCGTGCCGAGGTCGAGGGCAAAATCACGCACCCGCTGGAGGTCGAGCTCACGACCAAAAACGTGAACGCGCTCTCGATCACCTTCGCCCCCGGATACTGCCCGCTGGACAACAACCACGATCCCCGGGTGACGATCGACCACCGGCAACTTACGCCGCCGCGGCCGCAGTCGGACCGGTCCTGGGAGGCCCACTTCCGCAAGGTGGACGGCGCGTGGGCGGTCGTCGAGTCGACCAACCAGCCCGGCCTGCACAAGCATCACGACCTTCAAGGCCCGGTCGACGACGCGTTCATGGATTCCTTCGTGATGGTCCGCCCGACCGGGAAGGCCATGAACGAGAAGACCGGGCAGTGGGTCCAAACCGAGATGGCCCACGCGATCGAACACTGGCGCCGCCAGTTCCGCGGCGAGGCGCGCGTGAAGGACGACGCCGCCGTCACCGACGCCGACATCGCGGCAAACAATCTGGTGCTGTGGGGCGATCCGCAGAGCAACGCGATTTTGAAGAAGATCGCGGACAAGCTGCCGGTCCGCTGGGACGGCCAGTCGGTGAAGGTCGGTGATAAGTCGTTCGCGTCGGCAACGGACGTTCCCGTGATGATTTATCCGAACCCGCTGAACCCCAAACGCTACGTGGTGCTCAACAGCGGCTTCACGTTCCGCGAGTCGCATTATCTCAGCAATGCGTGGCAGACGCCCAAGCTGCCCGACTGGGCGATGGTGGACGTCAGCACGCCGCCGTCCGGGCTGTTTCCCGGCAAGATTGACGACGCCGGGTTCTTCGGCGAGCGGTGGGAACTGCAGGCAAATCAAGCCGCCGCTTCGGGACGCTGAATGGCAGGGAACAGATACGCGCTCGGTTGAGGGCCGACCGCGTAGTGGCTTCATCAAACGGCCGGATCAATACGGCGAGTTATTCTGCCGGACGTTCTTTTCGGTGGTCACCGAGCCATCGGGATGTTGCACGGTCTTTTGCTCGGTAGTCGATTGTGAGCCGTCCGGATTCCGCGTCGTGCGCTCGCTCGAGCTCAGGGTCTGGTCGCAGCCGACTGCGGCCATCGACGCAAACACGACGCCCGCCAACACGAATTTTCGCATGGCCAATCTCCTTTCAATCGATACCGAGCTGAAGTAATGCAAAGCCCGCGCCAGAAGTCGGCCGGGCAACTTGGCTCGGCTGCCGCGCAAGCATAAAGTGTAGCCTTTACCCATTTTGCGAGGAGAACAGCCATGGCGGACGCGCCCCCACCCCATTCCACACCGGCCCCCGGGCCGGCCACGATCAACTACGACGATTTTGCCAAGATCGAGCTGCGCGTCGCCACCGTGCTCGAATGCAAGGCACACCCCAACGCCGACAAGTTGCTGGTCCTGCAGGTGGATCTGGGCTCCGAGCGGCGCCAGATCTGTGCCGGACTCCGTCAGCATTACCAACCCGAGCAACTGGTCGGCAAGCAGATCATCGTCGTCGCCAACCTCGCCCCGCGCACGATGCGCGGCGAGGTGAGCAACGGCATGCTCCTGGCCGCCACTGACCCCGCGACCGCCAAGGTCATCGTCGTCTCGCCCTCGGAGCAAGTGAGCCCCGGCAGCAAGGTTAGTTAGCCTGGTATTGCCAACTGCCCTGCCCGCCCACGGCTCAGTTTCCTGGCCGACATGCTGCGCGAACTCCACATCTCCAACCTTGCGGTGATCTCCGACGTGCGGATCGAGCTGCACGCCGGGCTGAATTGCTACACGGGCGCCACCGGTGCCGGCAAGAGCCTCGTGATCGGGGCCATCGAGGTACTGCTGGGCCTCCGGAGCCCCGCGGAGATGCTGCGCCCTGGCGTCGATGAAGGCCGCGTGAGCGGCGTCTTCGAGGTGAGCAACGCCGAGACGCTCCGGCGAATCGAACAGATCACCGATTCCCCGGTCACGCAGGACGGCGGCGAACTGCTGCTGGTCCGGCGGCTGTACGCCAGCGGGCGCAGCTCGGTCACGCTCAACGGCAACCCGATCACCCTCGGAATGCTCAAGCAGGTTGGCGAGAGCCTCGTCGATGTGCACGGCCAGCACGACCACCAATACCTGCTCAAGCCCTCGAACCAGATCGACGTGCTAGACCACTTCGGCAACCTCGCGGAACTGCGCCGCCGGTATCATGAAGTCTACGAACGGGTCCTCGACGCCAAGCGGCGCATCGAACAGCTTTCGTCCAATCGCACGCTCCGCCAGCAGCAGCTCGAGCTGTATCGCTTCCAGGCAGACGAGATCGACGCCGCCCAGCTAGACCCCGGCGAATACCGAGAGCTGGAGGCGCGGTCGTCCGTACTGGTCAATCTCGAACGCCTCAAGAAGGACGTGGGCGCCACCCACGCCGCCCTTTACGAGGCCGACGGATCGGTACTGGAACGTCTTAAGATGATGGCGGCCGTGCTGGCCGAGCTGTCCTCGCTGGACGTCAACCTCAAGGGAGTCGCGGCGTCGCTGCGCGATACCTCGATTCAGCTCGAGGAAACGGCGTTCGACCTTTCCCGCTATCTCGACAAGCTCGACCTCGACCCCGGCGAACTGGCCGAGGTAAATGACCGCCTCAACACGATCAACCGCATCCTCAACAAGTACGGCGACCCGCTCGACGCCACGCTCGAGTATCGCCGCGAGATCGCACGCAAGCTCCAGGAACTCGAACAGGCCACCGATGAATTCTCGACGCTCCAGGGGGAGCTGACCCCGTTGCTGGCACAGTTGCGAAAAACCGGGGAAGAATTGAGTGCCCGGCGTCGCAACGTGGCAGGAAAGTTGGGGCCGCTGGTTGAGGCGCAGCTCGCCGAGCTGGGCATGGAAAAGGCCACCTTTACGATCGCGTTCTCACCGGCGGCGACGACGATCCCCGGCGAGACGCTGCCAGCTTCGGCCAGCGGGCTCGATCAGGTGGAATTCATCGCCCAGACAAATCCGGGCCAGCTTCCCCAGCCGCTGCGCAAGATCGCGTCGGGCGGCGAGATGAGCCGGATCATGCTCGCCCTCAAGGGCATCCTGGCCCAGAGCGACCGCATCAGCGTGCTGGTGTTCGACGAGATCGATGCCAACGTCGGCGGGCGCCTGGGCTCGACGATCGGCAACAAGCTCCGCCAGCTCGCGTCGCACCATCAGGTGCTGTGCATCACCCACCTCCCGCAGATCGCCAGCTACGGCGATCGCCACTTCTCGGTCCGTAAGCAGGTGGTTGACGAACAGACGACGACGATCGTCCGCACCATGGCCGGCGACGAACGCCTCGAGGAGCTGGCCGAAATGATCGGGGGCCGCCGGGTCACCGACACCACCCGCGCCCAGGCCCGCGAACTGCTAGACCTGGCCACCGCGGAATCCGCCCCGTCGCCCACGCCCATCCGGCGCCCGGCCGCCGCCAAGGCGACGTCCAACGGCAAACCCCCGCGAAAACCCGTCAAGCGATGACCCGCTTGGAGAACGCGAGGCGCCCGCCCGCATTGACGACCCATGGCCCGAGGTCTACGTTCACGCTGGAGAGTGGTGGGTGCCTGGTGGCCCTCGCGGTCTTCAAAACCGCTGTCGGATCGCTTTGCGGTTCGAGATAGGTTCGATTCCTGTCCTCTCCGCTTTGAAAACCTCGCTGCCTGATCAACAATTGGCAAACAACTGGTTCGCAGCGCGCCGGATGCGGCTATTAATGGTGACAGTTTTGCGGCCCATCCGGGCGCAGATGTCGGCCTTACGACCGCCTCGGGCGGCTCATCACGATGGAGACGAGACATGGTGAAGCAGGCAAAGAACACGATTTGCATTTGGTACGAGCGCAACGCCGAGGAGGCAGCGCGGTTTTACGCGAAGACCTTTCCCGATTCCTCCGTTGGCGCCGTACACCTCGCGCCGGGCGACTTCCCGTCCGGGAAGAAAGGGGACGTGCTAACGGTCGATTTTGTCGTGATGGGGATTCCCTGCCTCGGTCTCAATGGCGGGCCCGTGTTCAAGCAGACCGAAGCATTCTCCTTTCAGGTGGCAACCGCCGATCAGGCCGAAACGGACCGTTACTGGAACGCAATCGTCGGCAACGGCGGCCAGGAAAGTGCGTGCGGCTGGTGCAAGGATAAATGGGGTCTCTCCTGGCAGATCACGCCGATCGCCCTGACCAAGGCCATAACCGATCCCGATCCCGCCGCCGCCAAGCGCGCGTTCGATGCGATGATGCAGATGAAAAAGATCGACGTCGCCGCGATCGAGGCCGCGCGCCGCGGTTGAGGTTGCACCATCAAAGCGTGCATCTCGGAAACGTTTGGACCCGGCCCATCGCTTCCCCCCGGTCATACCGGCACGATCACCATCTTCTCCCGGGGGATCTGCGCGATCGCTCGGGCGCCCAGCTTCAGGTGGGCGTCGACGAGGCCGGGCGGCAGGCGGGAGAGCCACTGGGCCATGGAGATGTCCGTGTAGCGGGGAGCCTTGAACATCTCGAGGAACATCATCTGCGTGTTGCCCGTGTTCTCGATGTAATGCGGGAGCGACTTTTGGACGTAGCCCACGTCGCCGGCGCGGAAGTCGATCGTGCGCGCCTTGCCGCCGCCGGTGAAGACGGTCTGCCGGCCGGTGCCGGCGACGAAGTACTGCCATTCGTCGGCGTTGGGGTGCCAATGCAATTCGCGCAGGCCGCCCGGTTCGAGCGTGACCAGGGCCGACGCGATCGTGGCCGACGCCTTGAAACGCGTTGAATCGACGATGCGCACCTCGCCGCCCTTCGTGCGCTTGTCGGGAGACTGGCGGCTCATCCGGAAGCTGTACGCGTTCGCCGGCGCGCCGCCGGCGCCGCCGGCCGCCGCCCTGCGGTCTTCCTCGAGCGGGCCGGGCACGCTACTGGCGAAGATCCACAGGTCCTTCTTCGGCACGTTATCCAGCGTTTGGCCTGGCAGGTTGAGGCTCCGGGCGACCACGTCACGCGGCGTGTGGTTGATCCAGTCGGTGATCAGGAACGTGTCGAATTCCGAGAAGTTGCCGTCGTCGAAGACCAGGAGGAATTCGCAACCGCCTTCCAGGCCCTGGATCGAATGGGGAATGCCGCCGGGGAAGTTAAAGATATCGCCCTTGCCTACGTCGTCGACAAATGACCGGCCTTCGGTATCGACGGCCGTAACGCGCGCATCGCCCTGGATCATGAAGCCCCACTCGGCCGGTACGTGCCAGTGGAGCTCGCGAATTCCGCCGGCCTCGAGCCGCATGTTGACGCCGGCCAGGTCCTTTGAAATCGGCAGGTCGCGGATCGTGACCTGTCTGCCCCATCCACCGCGGGTCACGCGATTGTGGGCAACGGCGAACGGGTACCGGAACGCGTTGACGTCCCCCGCATCGGTGGGCGGCGGGCTCCACGCGTTTGGATTCTGGCTCGTCAATTCCGGGTTCTGCGGGAACGGATCAGTCGGCTTGACGCCCTCGTTCATCGGGTGGCTGCCAGACGGGGGCGACGCGGCCAGCTGCGCCTCGGCCAGCGAGGCCGCCCCGGCGGCAAGCGCCATGGTTCCCAAACCCGCGACCACGCTTCGACGCGTCATCTGCGCCGCAATGATGTCTGGATTCATGAGGCTCTGCGATGCAAATAAAGGGCCGGTTCGCGATTAAGGGCCGTGCAACGCCAAGGGCAAGCGGGCCGAAGAATCCTCGCCGCGCGACTGCCGGTTTTCCGTGACGACGCCGCAAACCATTGCCGAAGTCGATCACATGCCGGGTCTCCGAATTAATGTCCGGAGGAAGACATTTCGAACGTTGATTTGACGAGCCGGCGCGCTGTACCAGACGGGCCGGCCTGTCATAAACGGAGGAACACCGATGAAATCACGACTGAGTTCGGCTGCCCCTTCGACTGGGGCGTACAAGGCGCAGTTGGCCCTTGAGGCGTACGTGAAGCAGACCGGCATCGAGACGCGCCTTCTGGACCTGATCAGGCTTCGCGCGTCGCAGGTAAACGGCTGCGCGTACTGCACGGATATGCACTGGAAGGACCTGCGCGCCGACGGTGAAACCGAGCAGCGGTTGTCGCTCCTGACGGTCTGGCGCGAATCGCCGTTCTTTACCGACCGCGAGCGCGCCGGCCTGGCGTGGGCCGAGGCCGTGACCCGCCTGAAGGACGGCGAGGTCTCCGACGCGGACTACGATCTGGCCCGATCGCAATTCGGCGAGAAGGAGCTGGTGGACCTCACGATGGCCGTGGTGGCCATCAACGGATGGAACCGGCTGAACATCGCCTTCCGCGTGGCGCCCGGCGATTACCAGCCGCCCGTTAAACGATGACTGCCGCACGCCGGCGGCGGCTATGGCGTGGCGGCGCCCCGCGGCAGTTCGAAGCAGGCCATTTCCTCGTTGCTTCGGATGTAGATGCGGCCGTGGGCGACGGCGGGATGGTTCCACGTCTTGCCCGCGACGGCCTGGATGCGGCCCAGTTCATGGCTGGCGTCGGGGTTGGCGCTGAGCAGGATCAGTTCGCCCTCCTCGCTGGTGACCAGCAGCATGCGTTGCTCGGGCAGCAGCACGACCTGGCCGTGGCCGTAGCGGCCGGTGCGCCACTTGCGCTGGCCGCCGGCCAGTTCCGTGCAGCAGAAGATGCTGCCGTCGAAGCCGTAGGCGTAGCCGTCGAGGACGACGAAATCGTTGAACGACGATTTGAGCGCCCGCGAGACCCACTTCGGCTGGGCGGACCACGAGGAGCCCTCGAGGCCGACTTGTACGAGGGAGAGGCCCAGGTCGGTTTCGGATTCGATGAGGACCTGGTTCGATCCCATCACGTGCGGCTGGATGGTGCGCGGGGCGCCGGGCGCGGCCTTGGGATACTCCCAGAGCAGCTTGCCCGAATCCGGATCGACGGCGATCAGTCCGCCGTCGCTGAAGAAAAGGATCTGGCGCTGGCCGTTGAGTTCGGCCAGTTGCGCCGACGCGTAGCTGGACTCGCCGGCCTTAGTCGACCAGGCCGGCTTGCCCGAATCAGCATGGTAGGCCAATAGGCCGTTGCCGGCCCCACCCGCGTACACGACGACGATCCCGTCCGACACGAGCGGCGAACTGGCAAAACCCCACATCGGCGGCTTCGCGCCGGCGTCGGCGGCGATGTCGCGCGACCAGTGGACCCGGCCGGTCGAGGCGTCGAGGCAGTTCAAGGTGCCCGAGGCTCCGAGCGTGTAGAGGTTTCCGCCGGCAAACGTCGGCGTCGCGCGCGGGCCGGGGCCGGCGAGAGGCTCGGCAAAACGGCTCGAATCCTCGTGCTCCCACACGATGGCTCCGCCGTCGGCATCGCAGCACGAAACGATCTCCGCCTGGCCACGCTGCTCCTGGGTGAAGACGCGATTCCCGACGACGGCGATCGACGACCACGCCGGGCCAACCAGGTGTTTCCACAGCAATTTCGGCGGGCGGGCGGCCCATTCGGCGTCGATGTTCAGGCCGCGGGCAATGCCGTCCCGGCCGGGGCCACGAAACGCGGGCCAGTCGCCGTCACGGAGGACCAGGGGCGATGATTGCGTCGCGGCCACGGGCACGGCGCCGGAAACGGTTTCGCCGCGCCGCGCTGCGAACGCGGCCTGGTACCGTTGCTCGGGCGAGGGGGTCCAGCGCCAGTGCAGGTCGATCTGCTGTTCGCCGCCCAGGCCGTCCATCCGCATGAGGCTGTAGACGCCGAGCGTGAGAAACAGTACGGCAACCAGCCCGATTCCGCGGAGGCGCGGGGTGGCGCCCCGCGCGACCACCCACCAGAGCGTCCACGTCGTCAGCAGCACCGGAACGGTGAGTACCACCCAGAAGAATCCACGGATGGACGGATGCGCGACCAGCCCCGCTGCAACTTCAGCCACGATCGCGGCGCCCAGGACGAGCAGCCGCTGTGTCCACGAGACCCGCCGGCTGACCAGCCACCAGACGAGGAATAGCAGCAGCACCGCGCCGCTGGCGATCATGCGGGCACCGAACTTCTCGAACATCGTCAGTTCCATCCGGTCCGTGACTAACTTGAATGCCCAGTAAAACATCACCAGGGCAACCGCGGGCCACACGCGCGGCTTTTTCGCAATGGCGGGTGCCTCCGCGGGCGAGTCGGACGGCAAAGGGGGAAGTGTCGTGGTCATGTATGGTTCCTCGCGACCGGCGAAAAGGACGGCCGATCTTTCGGGTCGTCTGTTTAGTCGGGAAAGCCCGGCAAACATTGCGGGCGCGGGCAGCCCTGCCCTGTCCACTCGTCTATTTCATGCACTTGGGGTTACAATTTCTACCGCGGCGGCTTGGGGCACGCGGGCATACGGCGCGCCGGCCTGCGCGCTGGCGGGCATCGCGGCAGGGAACATCTATGGAGTTGGGCTGGCTGTGCGGCTTGCTCGCCGTGCTGGTGTTCGTGACGCTGGTCGGGCACGGCATCTGGGTACTTGTCGTGGCCATGTTCGGCCGAAAGCGGCCTCACCGGCTGGTGTCGGCACATCCCGCCACGGGCGATGCCGTCGATGACCTTGCCCGGGTCGCCATCGAGGCGCACAAGCTGTTCCAGGACAACCTGATCGACGCGACGACGTACCAGCGCTTCATCGAGGCGTTGCAAATCGCCCGTGCCCGCCGGGGCACGCGCGCGACGCCGCCGCCGCTTCCGGTGCTCCCCGTCATCCCGCGGACAGGCGAGGCGCTTGTTGCCCAACCCGCCGCGCAGCCGTCGGTGCAAGCACCGACGCCCGCCGTCGCGTCCACGCAATTCCCGCCCCAGTCGCAGATGCTGCCGTCTTCGCCTCCGCAGCGGACACCGCCCGCGCCACCGCCGCTACGGCCGCCGCGCATCGTCATCCCCCCGCCGCCACCGAAGGTGCGCGCGCCGCGCCGTCCGCTCTCGGACGTGTTCGCGGCGTTCATGCACGACAGCAACATCCGCTGGGGCGAACTGGTGGGCGGGATCCTGATCGTCGGCGGGTCGATCGCGCTGGTCGTCAGCTTCTGGACGCAGATCGCTCACCATTCGTTCCTGCAGTTCGGAATCTTCACTGGGGTCACGGCGGCGATGCTGGGGCTGGGCCTGTACGCCGAGCATCGCTGGAAACTGCCGACGACCAGCCGCGGCATCCTGCTGATTGCCACGCTGCTGATCCCGCTGAACTTCCTGGCATTCGCCGCGCTATCGCACGGCGCCCGGCCGACGCTGGTCGAAACCGGAATCGAACTTTTCGCCCTGGCGCTCTTCGGATTTCTGACCTGGCGGGCCGCGGCGGTCCTGGCGCCCTACTGGCCCCAGTTGTTGACGGCGGGCATCCTGGGCTTGTCGGCGTCATTGGCAATCGTGCAACACGTCGGCCCCAGCCGGGCGCCGGCGAGGGTGATGGCCCTGGCGGCGATTCCGCTCGCGGTGTACGCGGGGACGATCGGGGCCATGCTGGCGCGGACGCTGCGCTGGCGGCACCTGCGCGGGCACGTGATCGACGCGATATACCTGCTGCTGGGCGTGCTCACCTTCGGGGCCGCGGCGTCGATGGGCCTGGTGATCTTCCAGGCCGATTCCGCCTGGGAGGCGGCTCGGGCGCTGGCTCCGCTGTTGAGCCTCACGGCGACGCCGCCCCTGGCCGTCGGCCTGGTGGTCTGGCGGCGCGTGCAGAGCCCGAAGCTGGCCGGCGCGCGCACGGCCGGAACCGCGATCGCCGTCGCGGCCGCGTTCCTGATGCTCGGCGCGATCGCCCTGGCATGGCCTGACCCGGCATCAATGCTGCCGCTCGCCGCGGCTGATTTCGTCGTCCTTACCGTGATCGCCCTCGTGTTTTCGATTCCAGCCGCACACGCGCTGGCCGCGGGATGTCTGTTGGTGGCTTACCTGGTGGCATTTCACGTGGCGCGCGGCAACCTGGCGTGGCGGGCCGCCGCCCACGAGACATCCCGTGCCCTTCTGTCTGCGGCAGGCGCAATGGCCCTCGTGCCGCTCTTTGCAGTCGTTGCCGCTGCCACCGCGTGCTTCCGAAGGTGGCATCGCTCGGCCGACGCGCGAATCTATCGCTGGATTACGTTCGCGATCGCATCGATCAGCATCGTGCTGGCGTCAAGGGAGGGCTTCGCCCTTACCGGCGATCCTTACGGCGCGACGTGGATATACCTGATCTATGCCGCGTCGGCGTACGTCGTTGCGTGGCGGCTGCGGCGGGAGGAAGCGGCATGGGCCGGATGCCTGCTGCTCCTGGCCGGCTCGGCGCAATTCTTCTCGACGCGTACGCACGTCGCGTTCCCGTGGTCCACCGGGCTCCTCGCCGGCGCCTCGGTCGAAGCCCTGGCGGCCATCGCGCTGGCGCGCCTGCCCGCGATCCGCGCCCTGGTTGCAACCCCGCTGAAATGGACCGCGACGCTTGCCGCCGCCGCCGCGGCGATGCTCCTGGTCCCCGACGCGTCGATGCCCGCGGCGCAAACGATGGGCCTTCACCTGACTTGGACGGCCGCGATCTGGTTCGCCGTCGCGCTGGCCGAGTCGTCGGAGCCCATCTTCATCGCAGCACAAGTGGCCCTCGCGGCGGCGCTGGCGGTGTTGGCCGTCGCGCGGACTCAAAGCCGCCCATGGTTTGGCGAAAGCCAGATCCCCCTGCTGCACCCGTGGACGCTTCAGACGATCGGCCTCGCACTGGCCGGACTTCCACTGGCGGCGTCGATCCTTCGGCTGGCCCTGCCCGTGAGGATCGGCGTGTCGCGTTGGCTGCGATCGCCATGGTCATTCGACCGGGCACTTTTGCTGACGCTGGCCGCCGCGTTTGCGGTTGCGATCGGCGTCGCCGAGTTTCAGGCCGTGCAGATCGAGTTCGGCGTTCGCGGCGCGCGGGCGGCGCTCGGTGCATGGCCTGCACACATGCTGGCCGGCGGATCGTGGATCCTGTTGGGGGCGCTGCTTGTTACCGTGACCGCCTGGATCGTCGATCGATCCGAGTCGCTGGCGCCGCTGCTTTGGCTCGCGCTGGCGGTGCTGATCTGCCCGTTGCTTTCGGCTCACTCGGCCGGCGCGGGCGCCGCCGCCTCGGCCCTGCGGTGGTACCTCGCCGGCTTCCTGCTGATTGCGTCGCTGCTGCTGTGGCTCCGCGGGCGGGCACCGTTGGCTCGCATCCTTCGCCCTGCGATCGTCACCGACGCCCGCGTCCTGCTCGTCGCCCTGTGCGCGATCCCGATCATCGGGCTGTCCGTCTACCCCACAGCCCTCACGCTCTATGGATTCCACGTCGTCGGTCCGTCCGCAGATTCGCTCTTCGGCCGGATCGGCAACTCCGTGTCATACGTCGTACCGCTTGCCGTCGTGGCGCTGGCCTTCATCGGCAACGCGCTGCGCGAACGCTCCGGCGGGTGGTCGTTCGCCGCAAGCGGCGTTTGCAACCTCACCGCCACGCTCGGGTACGCGCTGGCCGTCGCGACGGGCGGACAGCCGTGGGATGCGGCGCATTGTATCCGGCTGGTTCAAATCAACGTCATCGTGCTCGCCGGCTTCGCCCTTGCGTGGCTGGCGCTGCGCCGGCTGGTTTACCGGCAATGGTCGAGCGGGGAGGCGCCCGCAGCTTCTCTTCACCCTGGCCCCCTCCCAGGTGCAGCCGGTGCGATGCCGCCGGCACCGGCGCTGCTGGTTACTCAGATCGTGGTGGCGCTCGTTTTAGTGGCCGCGCTGCTTTCGGCGCCGGCGGCGTTGCTGTTGCTCGCGCCCGGCTACGCCCGCAATTTGGAGGCGATCGGCGGCCCCGTCGGGTGGGTGGCCGTTGCCGCAGCGTTTGCCGCACTCGCGTGGCTGTTGCGGCGCGTCTCGGCGAGCGTCATCGCGTCAGCGGGCATTGCAGCGTCGTTGATGATCGCGTGCAGTGCCGCGCCTTGGGACACCGGGAACTGGGTGAGTTTTCACGTCCTGATGTCGGCTTTGCTCGCTGTCGTCTCCGCGCTTCCGGTCGTTGGTTTTTGGGTCGGTCCACGCGCAATGCCCATATCCGTTAGTGTTGCAACGCCGTCGGCAGCATCGCCCGTGACTGCCGGCTCCGACGAACCCCTTCCCCTGCAATACCAGCGCGACGATTCTGCCTCCGGCGCGCCCAACGCCCTGACCGTACCTTCATCTATCGCGCCCGCCTACCTTGCGTGGGCCGGCCTCCTGAGCGGCTGGATCGTATTGCTTGCCACGCGTGCCATGCTGAACGATCCCCAGCGGCCGTGGTGGTCGGCGGGGAGCACGCTGCTGCTGAGTCTCCTATGGTCGACCGTGGCGTGCCGGCTCGTGGCGCCGCGCCTGCTTTACGTGGGCGGCGCGCTGCTGAACCTCGCCGCAACGATGTGGTGGCTGGAGCGGCCGTGGGTGATCGGGCCGAATCCGATGATGGATCTGCTGGCCGTCAACGGCGCGGTCGTCGCGATCGGCGGGCTGGCGGCGCTGGTGCTTCATTTCCAGGTTTTCCGTCGCACGCCAACATCCCAATCCCTTTTGCCGCCGTTCCATCGCGTCGCCTCGGGAATGGCGACGCTGGCGGTCGTGGCGTGCGCGGCATGTGGGGCGAGCGCTGCCGCGTTCGGCTCGCCGTCGCCGGCAACGGCCGCCGTCGCCCCGGCTGCCGTGTGGTTCGCCATCGTCGCCGCGGCAGGCCTCGCGCTGGCAACGCTGGCCGACGCGGAAGCCATCGTCGCGCCGCCCCAGCTCTACGTGATCGGCCTGGCCGCTGTGGTGATCGGCGTCGACGAGCTGCACATCGTCGGCGCGCGGATTTCGTGGGCGTATGAAATCGCGCTCGCGGCGTTCGTGCTGGTCAGTTGCGCCCTCTACGCCAGTCGCGGCGTCATCGCCCGATCGCTGCATACGCTGGGATTCCCCCTCGAACGTCGGGGCTCGATCGCGCCCTGGCTGGGCTGGGCGAACACGATCCTGGCGGTCGCGGTGCTGTACCTTGCCGGGGGGATTGATTTCGCGATGCCCGAAACATGGCTGCGAATCACGGCCGCCACTGCCGGTCTGGCGCAGCTCATGGGCTTCGTGCTCCTGGCCCGCGATGACGCCCGCCGCGACTTGCGCCACGCCACCATTCTCCTGGCCACGGCGGGCGCGGTGCTCTGGTCGTGGGCGTGGATACCTGCGACGAATGTTCAGCCGCTCGATCGCGCGGCAGTCGCGATGCTTGCCCTGTTCGCGGCGGCGCTGCTCTGTTGTGTGGAAGTGATGATGCGGCCCGATGGCGACGCCGTCGCCGACGCGTCGCCCTGGCCCCGCGCTGCCCGGTCGATGAATCCGGTGCTCGCCGGGTTGTGGGCAGTCTCCGTCGTAGCGATCATCGGAATTGAAATGAGCCAGCGCTTCGGGGGCGGCTCGATTCACATGCACGGTGCGGCGGCCCTCGTTACGCTGGTCGCCCTCCCGCTGGCAGCTACCCTGTGCGTTCTGTTCGCCCTTCGCCAGCGCCCCGATCCGTTTGGCGTTCCGGCTTCGCTCCGCTCCGCCTACGTGTATGCCGCCGAGGTGCTGCTGGCCATCACCTTCCTGCACCTGCGCCTGACGATGCCCTGGTTGTTCGGCGGCATGCTGGCGCAATACTGGCCGCTGCTGATCATGGCCCTGGCGTTTGCCGGGGTTGCCGTAGGCGAGCTGCTCCGCCGCCGGGAGGTGCTGGTCGTCTCCGCGCCACTCCTGCGGACCGGCGTGTTCCTGCCGCTGCTGCCCGTCCTCGCGTTCTGGCTGGCGCCGTCGCGGGTGGAGTTTTCGAACCTTCTGTTCGTCGTCGGATTCTTCTATGCGGTACTTTCCGCCGCACGGCGATCGTTCGGGCTGGGCGTCGTGGCCGCAATGGCGGCAAACGGCGGGCTATGGTCACTGCTGTATCATCAGCCGGAACTGCGATTTCTCGTCCACCCGCAGGTTTGGTTGATCCCGGCGGCGCTGTCGGTGCTGATTGCCGCACAGCTCAACCGCGACCGCCTGCCGCCGCCTCAGCTCCGGTTCATCCGCTACGCGTGCCTGATGGTCGTCTACGTGGCGTCTACCGCCGACATTTTCCTCAACGGAGTCCGCGAACACCCGCTGCTGCCGCTGGTCCTGGTGGCGCTAAGCATCGGCGGCGTCCTCGCCGGTATGCTCTTCCGCATCCGCGCGTTTCTCTTCCTGGGCACCGCGTTCCTCGGGATCGCGGTCGTGTCGGTGATCTACTACGCCGCCGCTGGCCGCGCATGGCTCTGGTACGTCGCCCTCGTGGCGCTGGGCGTCGCCATCTTCATCCTCTTCACCATCTTCGAAAAGCGCCGCCCCCAGATGCTCGCGCTCGTCGAGGGCCTCAAGGACTGGCAATGATCGTGCCGCGCCCGCCACGAAAACGCGTGCTGGCAACTCCGACGATTTGCATCCATAATCCTTTTTGAACACTGGAGCCCAGGCGAGCCATGGACGGCCCCCCTTCCCATCAACCTCCATCCACGCCGACGTGCGGCGCCTGCGGCGCCGGAAACGCACCGGGCGCGCTGTTCTGCATCCGCTGTACGGCCCCGCTGGCAGTCGCCTCGCTTCAAGACCTCGACGAATCCGACCTGCGCCTCTGCCGCGCCGCCCTTTTCGAGGTCCTCGCCGACGTCCAGCGCAGCGCGCTCCCGGCTACCGTCTCACGATCGCCCCAGGACGAGTCCCTTTGGCACGCCTACCTCTCGGCCTTCTGGCTGCGCCCCGAAACGGCCCTGATCCTCTTCGCCGAGGCCTTGGCGGTCCGCTCCCTGGGCGCCCGCGCCGGCAGCCCATGGCTCGACCTTGGCTGCGGTGACGGCATCCACGCCGCCCTCACCGCCGGCTGGCAGTTCGACGACGCGTTCGACGCATTCCAGTCCCTGGACCTCTCGGCAAAGGACATCTATCACCACTGGGACCCGGCGCATTTTGCCGCGAAGGTTGCCAAGCCTGGCCGCGCGATCGATCACGGGATCGACATCAAATCCACCGCGGTGCAGCGGGCGGCCGCCCTGGGCGTCTTCGGTCGCGTCGAGTGTGGCGACGCCACCGCCCTGCCGCTTGCCGACGAATCGGTGGGCACGATTTTTTCCAACATGCTCCGCGACTTGGGCGAGCCGTTGCCGGCGGCGCTGCGAGAGTGCCGCCGGATCCTGCGGGAAGACGGCGTGCTGCTGCTCTCGGCCATGACGCCGTCGTACGCCAAAAACCTGTATTTCGCCCCAGCCGCCCGAAATGCCGAAGCGGCGGGCGACGCGACGCTCGCACACCAGTTGATCCGCCTCGATCGCGGCCGCAGCATCTTTTGCCAGCGCCAGCTGTCGCTCCGCCAGTGGGAGGCGCTGCTGCGGGAAAGCGCGCTGCGCCTCGCCGACGCGATCCCGATCGTCTCGCCGCAGGTGATCCGCTTCTGGGACGTGGGCTTGCGCCCCTTCAGCCCCGCGCTGCTCCGCCAACGCCATGCGTGGGCCGAGGCCGGCGTGCTGGCCGCGATCAAGCCCGCCGCCGTCGAACTGCTCTCGTCACAGCTCCGGCCGCTTGTGGACCAACTCAACGCCGGACCCGAAAACTGCATGAACCTCCTGGTGGTGACCAAGTGACGCTCGTCCCCCGCTTGCCGCTCGTCGTGATGTACCACTACGTGTGCCCCGACGATGCGCCCGTCCCCGCCGGCATCCGACCGCTGATGACGGGCGACTTTGAGCGCCAGCTCGATTGGCTCGAGCGTCACTTCCGCATCCTTCCCGCTTACGAATTCCTCGACGCCATCCGCGATGAGCCGCACGACGGCAAGCCACCGCCCTGCCTCCTCACCTTCGACGACGGCACGCGCGATCATGCCGAGGCGGCGACGCCGATCCTCGCCCGACGGGGGCTCTCCGGGGTGTTCTTTGTCCTCACATGGCCACCTGAATTGAAGCGCATGCCGCTCACCCACGCCGTCCATTGGCTGCTCAGCCAGGGTGAAGAAAGTGTATGGCAGGCCTTCGAGCGTGCCGCAAGCCGGGAGCTGGGCAGCGCCGACGCCCTGGGCGACCCGTCCGAGGCAGCACGCATCTACCACTACGAGACCCCGCTGCGGGCCCGAATCAAATACGCGGCAAACATGGCCCTCCCGCCGGACGTTGCCGAGCGCGTCGTCGAGCAGAGCATCCGCGCCTCGGGGCAGTCGCCCCAGCGCCTGGCAGAGGAATGGTTCGTCTCGGCGGAGCAGATCGTGGCGATGCGGGATGCCGGCATGACGATCGGCTTGCACGGCTGCAGCCACCGTAGCCTCCAGGTGCTCGGTCCCGAGGGCATCCGCACCGAGATCGCGCACGCCTCGGCATATATGGCATCGCTACTGGGCGAACGGCCCACGTGGTTCGCCTGCCCGTTCGGTGGCTCTGGTGCGAGCCATGAGGCCGTGGATGCCATGCATGCCGCGATGCGCGACTTCGGCATTCGCGGCTCGGTGACGACGCAGAAGTCCTTGGTCCCGCGCGATTGCGACCCGTGGCGGCTGCCGCGATTCGACACGATCGACCTGCCGCCGCGAAAGCACTTCGTGCCGGCCGATGTCGCGCGCGCGGCGCACGCCGGGAGCCCGGCGTGACCATTCGCCCATCAGCGCCCGCCGACCGCGACGCCATCCTCCGATTCGTCGAGGAGATGGGATTCAACCCGAGGGACACGATCACGTGGGACGGGCTGCGGATGCTGGCGATAACCGCATGGGACGGATCGCGGCTTATCGGCGCGGTGCCGCTCGAGCCGCGCACGTTGCAGATCGGCGACGGCACCAGCGTGCCAGTCGTCCACGAAACGGTCGTCGCCGTGCGCCCGGAATTCCGCGGACGGGGCATCGGCACCCGACTCCAGCAGGCGATCGCCGAACAGCGCCCGACGGGCGCAGCGCTCGCTACCGTCTACCGCGAAGACCCGGCGAGCGCCGCCTACCGGTGGTACCTCGCCAACGGCTTCACCCCAGCGATGCACATTACATCCTGGTTCCACGACGCCCCCACCGACGACCCCGGCATTTCGATACAAGTCAGCTCGGTCGCCGAACTCCGTGGCGAATGGGCCCAGATCGAGTCGCTCCGGGCCGCCGTAGACGGCCAGGCCGGCGGACTCGTCAGTCGCCAGGATCGATCGCTCCGCGACTGGCTCGCGGTTCACCCCTACCGCGGCAGGTATGAATTCCAAGTCGTCCTGCTTCGCGACCGGGCCGAGTTGGAAGGTTACGCGCTGCTGGGCGTCGGACGCCTGCACAGTGAGACGACGCGGGCAGACATCCTTGAATTGGTCGTGCGCGATAACTCCGCCGACCCCGCGGGCCGCCTGCTCCGCCACGTCACCGCCCTGGCCGCCCGCCGGAGCTGGCGGCCCGTCCGCTGCCCCCTGTCGGACACCGATCCGCTCGCCCAGGCCATTGCCCGCCATGGCGGCTTCGCGCGCCGCTGGCCGTTCGACATGCTCCTCCGCCCTTTAGATAGTCGCGGCGCGGCCGTGCTCGATGCCGGCCCGGCGCGAAACTGGCGGTATGCCGGCGTCGATTATGCCTGATCGGAAAAAAGTCGGGGTCGCCCGGCTCATGCCGTGGCGACCCCGTGAGGCTCCTGATTCACCACCCGCCCCTACTGTTGCTGTTCCAGCTTGTCCTTCTCTTCCTTTAGCTTCTCCTTCTCCTCCTTCAGCTTTTCCATGGCCTTTTCCTTCTGCTGCTTGGCCTCTTCGCGTACCTGGTCCCGGAGCTGGCGAATCTGCTCACGAACCTGATCCATCTGGGCACGCAGCTTCTCGGCCATCTGCTGGATCTGCTCCTCCTGCTGCTGGAGGTCGCGCTTCAGATTTTCCGACATCTGCCCCAGCTTCTGCTTGTCCTCGGGCGTGAACTGGAAGTTCTTGAAGTCGGGGGCCTTGATGTTGCCGTCGAACGTATACGGCTTGACGATCGTCCTTTGCGGCTCGGCGCGTTCGGGCACCGTAACCTGGATCGTGCGTCGCTTGCCCTCGCGGATCACCGACAGGGCGACCTGGTCGCCCTTTTCATGGCCGGTGACCGTCTTCTGTAACTGCTGCGGGCTCGCAACGTCCTTGCCGTCCACCCGCTCGATGACGTCGTATTGCGCGAGGCCCGCGCGCTCGGCGGCGCTGCCGGGCAGCACCGACTCAACGACCGCGCCGCCGTGCAGCCGCAATTGCGCCGCCATGGCCGGCGGCACTGGCGACACCTGCACGCCCAGCACGCCGTCGCCGGCCGTCGCGATCAGCCGCTTGCTGACCGTCACCGGTACGCGCTGGGCCGTCTTGAGCTTCGGCGAGAAATCGTCCTGTACCTTCCACTCTGTCTTCACGTCCTGCTGAAAAACATCTACTTTCTGGTCGTCGCGTTGGATGCGCACGTCCACCTTGGCCGATTGCGCCAACGCCAGCGGCGCTGCCAGCAACGTCGCCGCGGTTCCAAACAGGGCCACTGATTTCACGAGCCGCATGTTGACTCCTTCGTTCGGTTGAAATGACGGTCGGATGGTTCACGGCAAGACGCGCGCAAACGCGCCCGCGCGAACGTGAGATTTCGTTACCGCGCCTGCTGCCCCTTGGGGGGCGAGCCTGAATCCGTGTTTGCGTTTTTGAGGAACTGCTTCAGGCGCTCGATGGCATCCTTGGCTTCTTTGGGCACGTCCTTCTGCTTGTCGACCGCGTCGATCGGGCCCTGGTAGAGCACCTTCCCCGAGCGCGTGTCGGTGATCGTGATCGATTTCTGATCCTCGGCCACGTTTACGGTGATCTGCTTCTTGCCGTCCAGCCATGTGAGCGACCGTTCGCCGCCGCCGGCCCCGTTGACCGGGCCAAACGGGTTCTCGCGGACCGGCTCCATCGCGCGCGGGTTCGGCATGGCGTCGTTGAAGTACTGCATCTGGAAGTCGCTGAGCGGCGGCACGTCATGCTCGACGAGCTTGACGCCGTGGCTCTGACGCTCGCCCTCGCGGAAGAAGGTAAGCTTGACCTCCTCGCCAGGCTTGAAGGTGCGGACCAGGACGGCGAGTTGCTCGGGATTGATCAGCAACTGGTCGTTGAGCTTGACCAGCAGGTCGTACTGCTTGATGCCCGCCTGCTCGGCAGGACTCTTGGGCTGGACGAATTCGACGACTAGCCCCGTGCCGTCGGGCAGCTTGAGCTGGTGCCGCAGCGCCGGCGGCGGCGCCGAAGCGTTCAACCCGAGCCACGCGGCCTTCTGCACCTTGGCCAGTGCCGTGTACCCACCCTGCTGCTGCGGTTGCTGTTGCGCGCCGTCGGTCGCGATCGCGGCCTGCTGCTGGCGCATCTGCGCCGCCCGGCGAACCGCCTGGTTCGCCTGATCGACCTGTCTCCGCGCCGCGTCATCGTCGGATGCCGAACGCTGCTCCGCGGGCTTCGGCGGCGCCGTCGTATCCTGCTGAGCCAGCCCCAGTCGGCCGGGCGCAAGCAACGCGATCGCCAGGTAGATCGATTTCATGACCACTCCGTTCGGGCGGGCAACAACGCCCGCGCCGTCCTTCGATGCCGGGCGCCCGCGCGGGGCGCGCGTCAGGCCGCGCAAAATCAGTAGGTAACCAGTTTCATGACCACCAGCTCGTCGTGCGGGGTCAACTCCTGAGCTCGAACCGCGTCGTTCTCGTCAAACCAGCGCGTCCGCTCGATCGCCTGGCGGTGGTAAATCCGGGCCGGCGTGTCCTCGTCCAGCATGACCACGCCCTCGTCGCTCGTCCGAGAGCTCACCAGCGTCTCCACCACCGGCGACGGCCGCACGTCGGGGCGAACGGCCTCAACATGCTCCATGGTTCCCCCGCCGACGTTGGCAACCGACGGCCGGCCCGCCGGGGTGATCGTGTGGAACAGCGGCGACGCCCACAGCACCGCCACCGATGCCGCCAGGCCAGATACGAACGCGCCCAGCAGGAAGCTGCGGTTCCGCCACGCCCCGCGGGCCTCGTCCTTCAGGTACCTGCGGAACTCTCGCTCCGCCCCGCCGCGGCGGGCGTCCAGCGAGCCGCGGAAGTATTCCGCCAGCGTCGCGTCGAGTTGTTCGTCTTCCAGCTCGGGCATATTCATAAACCTTTCACCCCGTTACGTCCTCTCCTACATCCTCTCCCCGGCGACCGCCCCCTGCTGGCCTTCGACGACGTCGCCCAACAGCGTGCGAAGCTGCTTGCGCGCCCGGCTCAGCCGCATGTCCACGGCCGCGGGCGACATCTCCAGCAGCTCGGCGATGTCCTTGCTCGACAGCCCCTCGTAATATCGCAACACGACGACGGGCCGCGATACCTCGTCCAGGGACGCGATGGCCGCCGCCACCCGCGTGTGCCGTTCGCGCCGGCCAAGCTCCTCCAACGGGTCGTGCGTCCAGCGCTCCTCCACGGCCGCCGCGGCGCCGCTGGTCCAGGGCTCGGCGGGCTTGCGCCGCCGGAGCATGTCCAGCGACAGGTTCCGAACGATCCCGCACAGCCAGGTGCCGAAGCGGTCGGGTTCGCGGAGGTCCGCCAGGCGTTCCCAGGCGCGGATGAACGCCTCCTGCGTCGCATCGCCGGCGGCCGCGGAATCCCCCAGCACGCCGAACGCCACCGACAGCGCAACGCGCTCGTAGGTGCGGATCAATACCGCGAACGCCTCCGCGTCCTTCCGGCGGGCCCGCTCGACCAGATCCTTCCCGGGTACTTCCATCGGCCTCCGTAACCATCGTCAGTACACGTAAATGACGTATGGGGGCGGCCCATTCTAACCAAAAGTCTCCCGAACCAATCCCCATTCTTGACGACTCCGGGGCATGCCCATACCCTGCCGGACACATGCTCAAACGCACCCCGTTCTACGACTTCCACGTCTCGATGGGCGGCAAGCTCGTGGACTTCGCGGGGTGGGAAATGCCGATCGTTTACCGCGGCATCATCGACGAGCACGAACAGACCCGGACCAGCGGCTCGATCTTCGACGTTTCCCACATGGGCCGCCTCCAGTTCAGCGGCAAGGACGCCACGGCGTTCCTCAACCACGTCGTCACCCGCAATGTGGCCGAGCAAAAGGTCGGCCAGAGCCGTTACAGCCTGGTCTGCAACGAGGCCGGCGGCGTGATGGACGACATCATCGTCAGCCGCGACCTGAAACACTGGATGATGGTCTGCAACGCCAGCAACCGGGACAAGCTGGTCAAGTACTTCCACGACGTCCGCCGGGGCAACGGCATGGACCTGGACATCGCCGACCAGACCGAAAGCACGGCGATGGTGGCGCTCCAGGGGCCGAAGATCATCGACAAGATCGCCGACGTCCTGCCCGTCGACGTCCGCGCCCTGAAGCGCTACCAGTTTGAGGCCGGCAGCCTCATGCTGACCAAGTTCACCGTCTTCCGCAGCGGCTACACCGGCGAGGACGGCGTCGAGGTCGTCATCCCGGCCAAGGTCGCCGGCATGGCCATGAAGATGCTGGCCGGCGGGATGAGCAAGCCCGACGCGACGATCAAGCCGGCCGGCCTTGGCGCCCGCGATACGCTCCGCCTCGAGGCGGCGATGCCGCTCTACGGACACGAGCTCAATGAGGACATCGACCCCCTGTCGGCGGGCTTGGGCTGGGCCGTCGATTTGAAGAAGGATTTCGTCGGCGCGGCGCCGCTTCGGAAGATCGCCGAGACAGGCCCAAAGCGAAAGCTGGTCGGGCTCGAGCTCGAAGGCCGCCGGATCGCCCGGCAGGGCACGCCCGTCATGAAGGACGGCCAGGCGATCGGCGAGGTGACCAGCGGCACCTTCGGGCCGACCCTCCAGAAGAGCATCGCCATGGCCTTCGTCGATGCCGCCCACGCCACGGAAGGGGCCCAGCTCTCCGTCGATTTGAAAGGCACGCCGAACCCGGCAAAAATCGTCAAGCTCCCGTTCTACAAACGATCGACTTAAAACGATCGACTTAGTTGTGACGCGGGTTTTCAGGCCCGTGCACAGGCAGTCCAGAATCGCGAGGCGCCGGGTCGAACACCCGCATCACACTCATTCAAACTCCATGCAGGCACCCACTGATTATCGTTATCTGGAAACGCACGAGTGGCACAAGGCCGAGGGCGACACCGTGACCATCGGCATCACCCACTTCGCCGCCGACGAGCTGACGGACATCACCTTCGTCGCCCTGCCCAAGGTCGGCGCCAAGGTCGAGGCGAACAAGCGATTCGGCGAGATCGAGTCGGTCAAGGCCAGCAGCGACCTGTACACCGGCGTGAGCGGGACGGTCGTCGCGGTCAACGACGCGCTGAACAACAACCCGGGCCTGGTCAACAAGGAGCCCTACCAGGGCGGGTGGATGATCAAGGTCAAGGTGACGGACCCCGGCCAGGTGGCTAAACTCATGTCGTCTGAAGACTACCTGAAGAAGACCGGTCACTAAGAGGAATCCGATACGGGAATTTGCGATTTGCGATTGGCGCGGGCGTGGCCGCTTTGGCGACTACGCCCGCGCCAGTGTCGCAAATCGCAAATCAGATTTAATGGATTACGTACAATTCACGGCAAAGCAGCGCGAGGAGATGCTCAAGTCGGTGGGCGCGCGCACGATCGGCGACCTGCTGAAGCAGGTTCCCGACGAATACCGCCTCGACGAATCGCTCAAGATCGCGCCGGCGCTGGACGAGCTTTCTTTGCGAAATCACCTGTCCGATCTGGCCGCCAAAAACCATCCTGCCGACCAGAAGACCTGCTTCCTGGGGGCCGGCGTCTACGACCACTTCATCCCGACCGTTGTCGACTTCCTGGCGATGAAGGGTGAGTTCCTGACGGCTTACACCCCGTACCAGGCCGAGGCGTCGCAGGGGTCGCTCCAGGCGTTCTTCGAGTTTCAGACGATGGTCTGCCAGCTCACCGGCATGGAGGTGGCCAACGCGTCGCTGTACGAGGGAGCCACGGCCCTGGCCGAGGCCGCGCTGATGGCCCTCAACGTCACCGGCAAGCGTGAGATCATCGTCAGCGAGGGCGTTCACCCGCACTACCGGCAGGTCCTCAAGACTTACCTGGCCGACCTCCCCGCGATCTATACCGAGGTCCCGCTCAAGAACGGCGTCGTCGATACCCAGTCGCTTGAAAGCGAGCTCGAGGCCGATACCGCCGCGATCATCGTCCAGTCGCCCAACTTCCTCGGGCACATCGAGCGCGTCGAGACGATCACCAAGTTCGCCCACGCCAACGAATCGCTGATGATCCAGGCGTTCAACCCGCTGAGCCTGGGCATCCTCAAACACCCCGGCGAAATGGGCGTGGACATCGCCACGGGCGAAGGCCAGCCACTGGGCATCCCACTCCAGTTCGGCGGGCCTTATCTCGGGTTGTTCGCCGCGAAGATGCAATACGTTCGCAAGATGCCCGGGCGACTGGTCGGCCAGACGGTTGACGCCGAAGGCCGCCGGGCGTTCTGCCTCACGCTCCAGACGCGCGAGCAGCACATCCGCCGCGAAAAGGCCACCAGCAACGTCTGCACGAATCAAGGCCTGCTCGCCCTCCGGGCCAGCGTTTACATGGCCGCCATGGGCCCGGCCGGCATCCGCCAGGCGGCCCAGCTCTCCCACAACAAGGCCCACTACCTCGCGGACCAGCTCAAGTCCCGCGGCGTCGAACGCCGCTTCGCCCAGCCGTTCTTCAACGAGATCCTCGTGAAGCTCGATCGCCCGGTGGACGAAGTCCTGGAGGATGCCAGCCTGGCGGGCATCCTCGCCGGCCATGCCGTCGGCAGCGACTATCCGGAACTGGCCGACTGCCTGCTGGTGGCCGTTACCGAAAAACGAACCCGCGCTGAGATCGACAAGCTAGTAGACATTTTGGCCGCAAAAAAGGCCAGGACGTCCAAGGCCGTTGCCGTCGCAAAGTAACCTCATGTGAGGGCGAGGTGCCCCGTGATCGAATCGTGCTCGCCCCGTTCAATTGACCCAACGCTTATGTCTGACACCAACACCGCCGGCGAAAAACTCCTCTTCGAAATCTCCTCCCCGGGCGCCCGCGGGGTCGATCTGCCCGCGTCCGACGTTCCCCACGCCGAGCTCGAGTCGGAGTTTGCCACCTTCGTCGAAACCGGCCTGCCCGAAGTCGGCCAGCTCGACGTCGTGCGCCACTACACGCACCTGACGCATCGCAACTTCTCGGTGGACGCCAACTTCTACCCGCTCGGCTCCTGCACGATGAAGTACAACCCGAAGGTGAACGAGTGGGCCGCCGCGTTGCCCGGCTTCGCCAACCTTCACCCGATGCAGCCCGCCGAAGATGCCCAGGGTGCGCTGGAGTTGCTTTACCACCTGCGCGTGATCCTCCAGGAAATCGCCGGTTTAGACGAAGTCTCGCTCCAGCCCTGCGCCGGCGCGCACGGCGAGTGGACTGCGCTCAAGGTCATCACCGCGTGGTTCAAGGATCACGGCCAGGCCAAGCGCCGGATCGTCCTCGCCCCCGACACCGCCCACGGCACCAACCCCGCAAGCTGCGCCATGTGCGGGGCCGGCGTCGTCACCATCAAGTCTCGGCCCGACGGCCTTACCGATCTCGACGACCTCAAGGCCCACCTCAACGACGAGGTGGCCGCCGTGATGGTCACCAACCCCAATACCGTCGGCAAGTTCGACGCCCACATCGGCGAGATGGCCGAGCTGGTTCACGCCGCCGGCGCCTTCCTCTACCTCGACGGCGCCAACATGAACGCCATCCTCGGCATCGCCCGCCCCGGCGATTTCGGCGTGGACGTCATGCACTACAACACCCACAAGACCTTCAGCACCCCCCACGGCTGCGGCGGCCCGGGCGCAGGCCCCATCGCCGTCCGCAAGCAGTTCGCCCCGTATCTGCCCGTCCCGCAGGTGGTCAAGCAAGGCGATCGCTACGCCTGGGACTTCGACCGCCCCAAGTCCATCGGAAAAGTCCGATCCTTCTGGGGCCAGTTCAACGTCCTCGTCCGCGCCTACACCTACATCCGCGCCTGCGGCCCCCAGGGCCTGCGCAACGTCTCCGAGTCCGCCATCCTCGCGGCCAACTATATCGCCCAGCGGATCAAGGACGTTTACCCGCTGCCCTACGGGCCCAAGGACGGCGAGCCGATGGCCACCAACCCCTGCGCCCACGAGTTCATCACCGTCCCTCGCGACATCATCGACCGCGGCGTGACGATCATGGACATCGCCAAGAACCTCATCGACCGCGGCATCCACCCGCCCACGGTCCACTGGCCGGTCCACGACTGCCTCATGATCGAGCCCACCGAAACCGAGAGTAAGGCCACCCTCGACGCCTTCGCCGACGCCCTGCTCGACATCGCCCGCATGAGCGAAGGCCAGGTCGAGCAACTCAAGGAAGCCCCGGTCAACGCCCCCGTCCGCCGGCTCGATGAAGTCGGCGCCGCCCGCAAACCCGTGCTCTGCTGGTCCGCCAGCACCGTCTGAACGGTGCTGCCTCATTGTGACCTCGCCCATTCCCCCCTGCCCGTCGCTTCCACCGCGCCGGCCTCGATCCTCTCCGCCCCCCACCGCGGAAAGTGAATCCCACGCGCATTCAAAATAGCACTTGTTCCAATGCGGCTTTTCATTTGGTCAGGTCAACTCTCCCAAGCCCCCGCGCCGCTCCCCCTTCGTCGGTCCGCCATCACTGAAAGTCCCCTCTTCGCCCTTTCACCACCATCCTCCACGAACCACCGAACCGATCCGCCAACACACACACCTTGAACCCCGCCCCCGCTTCCCAATAATCCCCGGTACACCATGACCTCAGCCCAGATCCGTCAGCAGTTCATCGACTTCTTCGTCCAGCGGCACGCTCACACGTTCGTGCCCGGTTCCCCCGTGGTCCCGCTCGACGACCCGACGCTGCTCTTCACCAACGCCGGGATGAACCAGTTCAAGCCGATCTTCCTGGGCACCGAAAAGCGCGCCTATACGCGCGCCGCCAACACCCAGAAATGCATCCGGGCCGGCGGCAAGCTCAACGACCTCGACGACGTCGGCCGCTCCCGCCGGCACCACACCTTCTTCGAGATGCTGGGCAACTGGAGCTTCGGTGACTACTTCAAGCAGGGCGCCATCGAGATGGCCTGGGAGCTCCTGACCAAGGTCTGGAAGCTCGACCCCACACGCCTCCACGTTTCCTGCTTCGAGGGGGATGAGAAGAACGGCGTCCCGCGCGACACCGAGGCCGCCGACATTTGGAAGCGCGTCGCCCACCTCCCCGACGACCACATCCATTATTTCGGCAAGGACAATTTCTGGGAGATGGGCGAGACCGGCCCGTGCGGCCCCTGCACCGAAATCTACATCGACCGCACCCCCGACAAGACCGGCGGCCGCCACGTCAACGGCGAAGACCCGCGCGTCATGGAAATCTGGAACCTGGTCTTCATCCAGTACAACCGCAACCCCGACCGCTCCCTCTCCATCCTCCCCGCCCAGCACGTCGATACCGGCATGGGCTTCGAGCGGATCACGCAGGTCATTCAGGACAAGCACGACAACTACGCGATCGACCTCTGGGAACCCGTGTTCGCCGCCCTGACGCAAAAGACCGGCATCCGCTACGCCGGCAAGTTCACGCCCAACAATTCCACCGACCCGGCGGCGGAGGCCGCCGACGCCCAACTCCGCCACGACATCGCCTTCCGCGTCGTCGCCGATCACATCCGCGCCGCCACGTTTGCGATCACCGACGGCGCCGTGCCCGACAACAAGGGCCGCGGGTCGGTGCTCCGCAGCATCATCCGCCGGGCCGGGCGCTTCGGCTGGCAACAGCTCGAGCTCAAGGAGCCGTTCCTCTTCTCCCTCGTCCCGGTCCTGGTGGACACGATGGGCCAGGCGTTCCCCGAGTTGCGCAAGGATCCCCAGCGCGTCATGGACATCGTGCGCGCCGAGGAGCAAACCTTCGGCCGCACGCTCGAACGCGGCCTCGAGCTCTTCGCCGACGCTGCGACCCGCGCCAGGGCCGGCACCATCTCCGGCAAGGACATGTTCGAGCTCCACACCACCTACGGCTTCTTCCCGGACCTTACGAAGGTCATGGCCCAGGAGAAGGGCCTCAAGGTCGATGAGGACAACTACAAGAAGCTCTTTGAGCAGTTCCAGGAACTGTCCGGCGTCAAGTCGGAGGTCAACGCCGCCCTGCTCACGCTCCCGCCGGACGCGCTGGCCACGCTCCAGAAGCAAGGCGTCGCGCCGACAGACGACTCTGCCAAGTTCAACGCCATGCCCGTTGGCGCCACTGTCAAGGCCATCTGGGACGGCGCCCGCCTGCTCGAGCATACGCACGGCGCCGAGGCCGCCGAGCGCGGCGTCGCCATCGTGCTCGACCAGACGTGCTTTTATGCCGAAATGGGCGGGCAGGTTGGCGATACCGGGGAATTGCGCTCACGCGACGGCGCCGTTATGGCCGTTCAAACCACCCGCGCATCGGGTGGTTTCGTGCTTCACGTGGGCAACCTCGAACAGGGCTACCTTCGCGTCGGCGATCACGTCACCGCAACCCTCGCCGGCGTCCGCCCGCGCACGGAAAAGAACCACACGGCAACCCACCTGGCCAACTGGGCGCTCCGTGAAGTGCTCGGCGACGACGTGCAGCAGAAGGGCTCGCTGGTCGATCCCGACAAGCTCCGCTTCGACTTCTCTCACGGCAAGCCCATGAGCGAGGAGGAGGTCGGCCGCGTTGAGGACCTGGTCGCCAGTCGTATCGCCCAGAACCTCCGCGTCTTCGCCATGGAGGCCCCGCAGGAGCAGGCGCTGAAGATTAACGGCCTGCGGGCCGTGTTCGGCGAGAAGTATCCGCCAGTCGTCCGGGTCGTGTCAGTCGGCGCCCCCGTGAGTGACCTGATCGAAAACCCAGCCGACGCGAACTGGCGCAAATACTCGATCGAATTCTGTGGCGGCACCCACCTCCGCACCACCGGCGAGATCGGGGACTTCGTCGTCACCGCCGAGGAACTCGTCAGCAAGGGCATCCGCCGGGTTCTCGCCCTGACCGGCGATGCCGCCCGTGAACTCCGCGCCCGCGACCAGTCCGTCGAAGCCCTCGCCAAGGACGCCCCCGTAAAGGCCGACGCCGAGCTTGCGCCGGTGATCGCCTCACTCCAGAAATCCATCGCCGCCGGCGAGCTCTCCCTGCGCGCCCGACGCCGTGCGCAAGGCGTCATCGCCGAGCTCCAGGACCGGTTCAAGAAGTGGGAGAAGGCCAACAAGGCCCAATCGGGCACGAAGATCGATGCCGGCGATGTAGCTGGCCGGCTCCTCGAATCTGCCCCCGCGCTCGGCCCCGCAGGCAAGCTCGTTGTCGCCGAGGTCCCCGGCGCCGCCCAGGACCAGCTCCTGGCCGTCACCGATTCGCTCAAGAAGCGCACCGCCAGCTACGCGATCCTCCTGGCCTCGGCCGAGGACGGGAAGGTCAGCCTCGTCGCCGCCGTCAGCGACGACCTCATCGCCAAAGGCCTCAAGGCCGGCGACTGGATCCGCGAAGCCGCTAAAGCCACCGGCGGCGGCGGTGGCGGCCGCCCCAACCTCGCCCAGGCCGGCGGCAAAGACCCCGCCAAGCTCCCCGACGCCCTCGCCGTGGCAAACGACTACGCAACTCAGAAACTAGCATGACGGCGCAATTCGACGGACTATCATGTCGTGAGCAAATGCGGCCATATCCGTCTTGACGACGAAGTAATCCGCTATCACGCGGCTCCCCACGATGATTGGCACGTCGCGCTATCCGATGTCTGGATCATCGCCGAGTGCACGAATCAGGACGGACCCGCCGCCGATTACTTCCTCTGCTTTTCGACCGGTCCGGGAATGTGGCTTGAGGCGTCGTTCTACGCCGAGGGGCGTGAAGACCTTCTTCGCGACCTCGGCAAGAAGCTAGGCAGTCCCCTGGAAACCGACCTGCATGCTTCGGTGGATTTCGCAAGCCGCATCCTCTGGCCCCCCGCTTTGGCCGGGGAGCCCATGTTCAAGTACGTGCGACCACAGGGAGGTCTGCTCGCTCGGATCATGGGTATCGGCCAGAAATGGCAGACCTATTCCGATCGCGTGGCGGCCTATCTCGCCGAACATGATTCGGCCGCCCGTTGAGCGCGGGACGCCACATCGGCGAAGCGATGCAACGTCGTCCAACCAAACTCAACGTTTGCCGCGCTCACGCCCCGCGTCGATGTGCGGCGGATTGGCCGGGACCGTTTCCGAGGCCTCCGGGTCATGGCGTCCGCGCACCTTCCACCAGTGATAGATCCCCGGCAGGACGGAGATCACGACGATGGCGATCACCACCACCTCGAAGTTCCTCTTCACGAATGGGATGTTGCCGAAGTAATACCCCGCCAGCGACACCGACACGACCCACAGGATTCCCCCCGACACGCTGAACGCCGCAAACCGCGCAAACTTCATCCGCCCCACGCCCGCCACGAACGGCGCAAACGTCCGGATGATGGGTACGAACCGCGCCAGGATGATCGTCATGCCGCCGTGCCGCTCGTAGAACCGCTGGGCCTCGGCCAGGTGCTTTTTGTTCAGGAGCCACGACGACTCCCGGCTGAAGACCTTCGGCCCGATCTTGTAGCCCAGTACGTAGTTCACCGCATCCCCGCAGTTGGCCGCCAGGCAGAGCACCACCATGGCCAACGGCAGCTTGATCGCAGTACCGGACGCGGCCAGAGCGCCCACGGCGAACAGCAGCGAATCGCCGGGCAGAAAGGGCGTGACGACCAGGCCGGTCTCGCAGAACACGATGACGAACAGCAGCACGTATAGCCCCGAGCCCATGCTCTGGGCGCGCTCGTTCAGGAAGTCGTTGAGGTGGAAGACCGCGTGCAGCGCCCGATGCAACAAGTCCATGGAACAACCCTTAAACCTGCCCGATTTTGCCCCCGATCCCGAATGTGCGTGCAGGTTCATACCCGACCGGCGGAGCGCTTACAACGCAGGCAGCGGCCGCAACGGTCCGGCCGCGGACCGAGGGCACCGGGCCCCGGCAAAACGTGCCGGTTCACGCACGAATTGCCAAAAGCCGATAAGCCGTTTATGAAGCTCCTCCGCGCGCCTGCCCGCGCCGCCCGTACCCGCCTTGATTCGCCTTTTGTCCGGTCTACAATCGCGGCAGAACTAACGTGCCTGACCGAGCGTAATTTTCTTGCGGATAAGGCTTGGGGAAGGCAGACAAACGCTCCCCCTTCCTATCCAATCAGCTCGCGCGACGGCCGCAAGTTTTGACGCGCGGTGATTTCTATCGTGCCGCGCGCGCGTGCGTGCCGCGCAACGGCGAGGGAGGCGGGCGAAGATCGCTGCCAACCTTCCCCTAATACGAGGGGCCGGCCTGATCGTGCCGGCCAACAGGAGATGGACATGTTCGAACGGTTTACGGATCGAGCCCGAAAGGTGATGGCGCTGGCGAACCAGGAGGCGCAGCGCTTCAACCACGAGTACATCGGCACCGAACATATCCTTCTGGGCCTGGTCAAGGAGGGCAGCGGCGTGGGCGCCAACGTCCTGAAGAACCTTGACGTGGACCTCCGGAAGGTACGGCTCGAGGTCGAGAAGCTCGTCAAGAGCGGCCCCGACATGGTCACGATGGGCAAGCTGCCACAGACCCCGCGGGCCAAGAAGGTCATCGAGTACGCGATCGAGGAAGCGCGCAACCTGAATCACAACTATGTCGGTACGGAACATCTTTTGCTCGGCCTGCTTCGTGAGCACGACGGCGTCGCCGCCCAGGTGCTCATGAACCTGTCGTTAAAGCTCGAGGAAGTGCGGGAGGAGGTTCTCAATCTTCTAGGAGCAGGTGTGGAAACCGAAGAACCAGCACAAGAAAAGCAGGGCCAGAAGGGCAAGAGCAAGACTCCTGCCCTGGACAGCTTTGGCCGAGACCTGACAGAGCTCGCCCGCGAGGGCACGCTCGACCCGGTGATCGGCCGCAAGAACGAGATCGAACGAGTCATTCAAATCCTCTGCCGCCGGCAGAAGAACAACCCCGTGTTGCTTGGCGAGGCGGGCGTGGGCAAGACGGCCATCGTCGAGGGCCTGGCCCAGATGGTCGTCAGCAGCTCCGTCCCCGAGATCCTGCACGACCGGCGCATCGTCGTGCTTGACCTGGCGATGATGGTTGCGGGCACGAAGTACCGCGGCCAGTTCGAGGAGCGCATCAAGGCGGTGATGAACGAGGTGCGCCGCGCCAAGAACGTGATCCTCTTTATCGACGAGCTGCACACGCTGGTTGGTGCCGGCGGCGCCGAGGGCGCCATCGACGCCAGCAACGTCCTGAAGCCCGCCCTGTCGCGCGGCGAGATCCAGTGCATCGGCGCCACGACCTTCGACGAGTACCGCAAGTACATCGAGAAGGACGCGGCGCTGGCGCGGCGGTTCCAGCCGATCACGGTGGACCCGCCCAGCAAGGAAGACGCGCTGGAGATCCTCCGCGGCCTGCGCGACCGCTACGAGGCGCACCACCGCGTGCAGATCCTGGACGCGGCGCTCGAGGCGGCCGTGGAGATGTCGGACCGGTACATCACCGGCCGGGCGCTGCCCGACAAGGCGATCGACGTGCTGGACGAGGCGGGTGCCCGCATCCGCCTCCGCAGCATGACCAAGCCGCCAAACCTGGCCGAGCTCGAGGAGCAGATCGAGCGCCTCTCCATCCAGAAGGACGAGGCGGTGAAGAACGCCGAATACGAGGAGGCCGCCAAGCTCCGCGACCAGGCCGAGGCGCTGCGTGCCAAGAAGGAGGAGATGCAGCGGCAGTGGCGTGAGAAGAGCAAGGAAGTGGACGGCGTCGTCGACGAGGAAGTCATCGCCGAGGTCGTCAGCAAGATGACCGGCGTGCCGCTGACGCGGCTTGAGAAGGAAGAGGCCCAGCGTCTGCTGGAACTCGAGAATGAACTGCACAAGCGCGTGGTGTCGCAGGACGAGGCGATCAAGGCGATCAGCAAGACGATCCGCCGGGCTCGCAGCGGCCTGAAGGACCCCCACCGCCCGATGGGCTCGTTCCTGTTCCTCGGGCCGTCGGGCGTCGGCAAGACGCTGTTGTCCAAGGCGCTGGCCGAGTTCATGTTCGGCGACGAGGACGCGCTCATCCAGATCGACATGAGCGAGTACATGGAGAAGCACAACGTCAGCCGGCTGATCGGCGCCCCCCCGGGGTACGTCGGCTACGAGGAGGGCGGCCAGCTCACCGAGCGCATCCGCCGGCGGCCTTACAGCGTCGTGCTGCTCGACGAGGTGGAGAAGGCGCACCCCGACGTGTTCAACATGCTCCTCCAGATCATGGAGGAAGGGCGCCTGACCGACTCGTTCGGCCGCCACGTGGACTTCCGGAACGTCGTCATGATCATGACGAGCAACATCGGCTCGGACCTGATCAAGGGCGGCGGCCCGGACTTCGGCCTTCGGCCCAAGGGCAAGGGCGCGGCCGAGGAGCGGAACTACCAGACGATCAAGGACACGGTCATGAAGGAGCTGGAGCGGTACTTCCGCCCCGAGTTCATCGGCCGTTTGGACGACGTGATCGTGTTCCGCCCGCTGAGCCGCACCAACCTCGAGCAGATCGTTGAGTACGAGCTGCGCAAGGTGACCAAACGCCTGGTCGAGCACGGGCTGAAGATCGAGATCGCCCCCGAGGCCAAGGAGTACCTGATCGAGAAGGGAACCAACTCCGACTTCGGCGCCCGTCCCCTCCGCCGGGCGATCGAGCAGCACGTCGAAGACCCTCTCTCCGAGGAGATCCTCCGCGGGAACTTCAAGGGCAAAGACTTGATCAAGATCACGGTCAAGACCGAGGACTCGGGCGACAAACACCTCTACTTCGAGGCGATCGTCGCCGAGGCCAAGGAAGACCGGCAGCTTGCCAAGTCCGGCTCCGACGCGACCTGATCGAGCGTATGACAGACATTTAACGCCAACTCACAAACGCCCGGGCATACCCCGGGCGTTTGTGTTGCGCTCTCGAATAGGAGGGACCGTGCCCCCTGCGAGTAGCCCTTCCCGCTTCGTCGGGCAGTTCAATGAATGGGCTGCGCACTGCATGACAGGAGGCCTCGCCGCGACGATGATCGATTGCAATGTCTCAGCAACGCGATCGATCTTCCATTCTTACCGCCCTTCCCGCGCTGCTGATTGTGGGAGTCTGCAGCGGGTTGCCACTGTTGTGGATGATCGGCGCAGCGATCTTCGCGTCGCCGGCGGTGCGGGCGGAGTTGCACATCACGTCGTTTCGGGCGCACCTGCTGCTGCGGACCCTGGGGTACAACGGCCTGGCGGCCGTACTGGCCACGGTGATAGGCCTGCCGGCGGCGTTCGTGCTGGGGCGGGGGCGTGGGATATTTGCGAAGGTCATGTGGGTGGTCCTGCCGGCGGCCCTGCTCATGCCGTCGCTGTCATACGCCTACGGATGGTCGCAGGTGGCCCGGATGATCCGGATCGGCCTGACCGATCATTTCGGCATCGCGGCGGTGGAGCGGCTGGGCCTGACGTTCGCGCCCGCCGGGCCGGCCGACACGCTGCGATGCATCTGGTCGCTGGCCGCGTGGCTCTGGGCGGTGCCGGCGGGGTTGATCGGCCTGGCGCTCCGACGCATGGATTCGTCGGTACAGCAGCAGGCCCTGCTGGACGGGGCGCTGCTGCGCGTGACGCTACGGCAACTGCTGCCTTCGATCGTGGCTTCGCTGGCGGTGGTCACGATCCTGGCAACGCAGGAATTCGCGGTATACGAGCCGACGGGCATCAGCGTGGTGGCGACCGAAGTGCGGATGGTCTTCGACACGGGGGCGACCAGCTCGCCGGACAACCCGATCGCGGGCCCGTCGATCCAGGGCGGCGGCGCCAAGTCGCCCGACCAGGCCGGGCGCGCGGCCGCGGCGGTGGCGACGGCGCTCCCGCTGCTGGTGATCACGTTTCTGCTGGCGGCCTGCGTAGGATGGGCGGCATCCCGCGCCGACGGGGGCGAGGCGGTAGCGCCGGAGGCATGGCCGCCGGTGCTTGATGCGCGGTGGCGGGCCAAGTTGGTGACGCTGCTGCTGGTGGCGCTGAACGTGGGCGTGCCCGTGTGGGCGCTGGTGGCGTCGCTGCACGAGCTGAGGGAGATGAGTGCAATCGCCGTCGCGCGTAAGGCATGGGGCGGGTTTGAGCCCCAGGCGATCGGCGCCGTGTTCGTGGCGGCGCTGACGGCGGCGCTGGCCGCGGTGGCAACGTTCTCCGCCGCGGCGCGGCGCGTGCGCGGCTTGCTCCTGCTGACCGGGGCCACGTTCCTGATCGGCGGGCAGATCCTCGCGATCGCCGACATCCGCATCTACAACCGGCCCGGCCTGTATTGGGTATACGATGCGTTCCCCGCGCCGGTCATCGCGTACTTCGGCCGATTCGGCTGGCTGGCGATGGCCGCGAGCCTGGCGACGTGGACACGGCCCTGGCGCGAGCTGCGCGACATGGCGTCGCTGGACGGCGCGTCATCCCTGGGCGCCGCCGCCGGCGTCGTGTGGCCGCTGGCGTGGCCCACGCTGCTGGCGGGGAGCCTGATCGTCGGCGCGCTGTCGATGACCGAAGTCCCCGCAACCGTCTTGCTCTTCCCGCAAAATCCGCAGGTCCTCACCCCCACGCTGATGACGTGGGTCCACACCGCCCAGTACGACCCGATGATCGAGGCGTCGCTGCTGATGATGGCGGTGGTGCTGATTCCGGCGCTGGGCGCGGTGCTGTCTACCGCGCTGGGCATGCGGCTGGCCCGGCGGCTGGCGGTGATTCGGGCGTAAGGCAACCTTCAACAGGAATTACGAAATCCTCGGGCCGGCGGCTCCGTCTATCGATTACGTGAGGCCACCATGCCCGCCCCACCGCGGATTTCGCTGGACGTCGTTCGCATCGAGTCGCCCTGCCCGTTGAGCTTCGAACAGTTTCCCGCCGACGCTCAGCCGGACAGCTTCTGTCATGCCTGCGGAAAACGCGTTCACAATCTTTCGGCAATGCCGCGTCGTGATGCGGAAGCGTTGCTTGCAAGCGGCACGGACGCGTGTGTCGTTATCGAACGTGACATCACCGGTCGCGTGGGCACGCTGGACTATGCGCCGAGCTCATCGGCGCCTTGGACGCGATGGTTAGCGCCCACCTTATTGGGTTGCTTCGTTTCGACAATGCTTCTGGCCATTGGCATACCGTTGCTTTCGCCTATACGCATGCGCGGCGGCGTTGGCATGCGGTCACCAGCGACCCAACCGGCAGAGGATGCCATGCCCGGCGGGACCGACGATGGCGATATGGGCAGTTCGGGTGACATCGTCAATTGCCATTGACTGCCGTCGTCATCCTAACCCTGCTGCTTTTTAAACGTCAAACATCCATTAGAGTATTTGGAGTTGGCTCACCGACGTTTAAGAATGCGATTTAAGGAGATGGAGAACATGCGAAAGAGTTGTGCGTTGGGGATTGTCTCGATGGTTTTGACGACGGGGGCGGCGACGGCGCCGGCAGCGGTCGTCGCGAATTATCAAACCGGGTTCACGACGCCTGCGCCGGGCAACGGCTGGTCGTATTACTGGAATCCTGCCGGCGTCTCATTGACCAGTGGCACGTTTCCCGCGCTGACGCCGAACATCGCGAGCTGGGCGCCGCTGGCGTTCAATGCGACGGATTCGAAGTATGAAACCGCATCGGGCGGGACGCTGCCGCAGGCCAACCCCGGCGGCTCGCTGTCGCTCACGTCGACAACCGTCCTGCTCGGCCAGGACAACGCCCACGCCGCCGACGGATTCTCGCACTACGCGATCCTGGCGTATACGTTCTCGGCGGCCGACGTGCTCAACGGGCACGACCTCAAGTTCCACACATACAGCTTCAACATTCCCGCCGACCCGAACCTGAGCAAGGTGGACGTCGAGGTCTTCCGGAACAACGCGCTGGTGTTCGTGAATCCGTTCGATGCGCCCACGCTCTTCAACGATGGCACCTACGGGGGTGACTACGACTTCGGCACGGTCAACGCGGGTGACACGCTGTACGTTGCGCTGGGCGCCGTGGGCGGAACGTACACGAACCAGCCAATCGGCGTGGCCTACACGCTGGCACTGGTGCCGGAGCCGGGAACGATCGGGCTGCTCGCATTGGCGGCGGTGCCGATGATGTTGCGGCGAAGGAGCTGGGGCCGATAGCCGGCCCGCGTTGCCGCGCCCCTGCGGCCGGGGCGACACTCCCGCGGGGTCTGAATGCGCGTCCCGCGCTTGCGGCCGAAGCGGCGCGCGCTAATAGCCCGCATACTGCTCCGGAAATGCCTTGGAGAAATCCGACCCCCACCAGGTCTGGCGAATGGGGCCGTGGATGTTGTCGAGGTAGCCGTCAACGTTGGCGAAGGTCCGGCCCTCGGCGTGGCCGTCGAGGAAGCCGAAGTTCGCGAAGTAACGCCAATCGTCCGGGTTGGTGTAGATGGAGAAGCCGACGCCGCCGTTATGGGGCTTGTCGTTGGCGTGGTAGGTGGCGTCCTTGTCGTGGAACAGGACGACGCGGGCGTGATCGCCCAGCGGGGCCACCCGATTGATGCGTAGGCCGCTCACGTTCCGGGAGGCCCACACGCGGAGGCGCGTCTGCTGAGTTACGGGGCCGTTCAGCACCGCCTGCATAAACCATTCCTTGTCGGCCAGGTAGTGGAAGTTCGGCGTGAACTGGTTGGGGAAGCTCGTGCCCGAATAGGGATCGGGGCCGTTCATGACGAAGCTCTGCGCAGGCGCGCTGGGGCATCGCCACATTTGCCCGTCGCTGATTCCGTAGGGAACCAGGCACGTGGCGACGGACGGAAGGACGATCGTGTTGAACGACGCGGGGGAGCCGGGCGGCGCGCCGTTGCCGCGGGGGCCTTTCCAGCACAGTGGGATCCGAAGCTTGGAATTCACGTGACTTGAAGTCGCGGC